>Ga0163161_10000034_pt1 | contig 156805 bp, 138 predicted proteins | sample S45metaG_FD_129847 | JGI IMG/M metagenome (GOLD analysis project Ga0163161, IMG submission 129847) | Switchgrass rhizosphere microbial communities from Kellogg Biological Station, Michigan, USA - S4-5 metaG | ecosystem: Host-associated > Plants > Roots > Rhizosphere > Soil | place: USA... | reverse complement strand
CGGGTGCAAAAGTAGGGAGTTTGTTTAGTTAAACAATGGCTTTTCTTAACTATTTTTAATCTTTTTTAAAACTTTCTCTTAACATTCTCATAACAGCAAACTTAGCATTTCATGCTTTTTATTGTTTATAAGTTTTTTCTTTCACGTATTGCATTTGTTGCAATTTGATTAATATAAAATCATCCCGCTTTACATGCTTCGCAAACATTTAGCCCATTCCTTGCCAACTTTACAATAGCACTAAAAACCTAGTTTTATCGGGTTTTACTCGTTTTACATGGTTTTGCCACTAAGGCGCTAAGGCTCGAAGTTTTCTGCTTTCCTTTTTTATTGGGTTGAAAAAGCCGCAAAGCCAGGGTTTGTGCTGGAGTTTTCTCGCTTTTGCCCGTTTTTTTCTTCTTATTACTAATGTTTCTTCTGAAAACTGCTGCCATAGCCCCGATAGTCCCGAAGTCTCGGGAGGAAATCCTTTTACTTTTTCTTTAAAAAGCAAAAGATTGTAATGGATAGCGGGATTAAGCTCCTTATTTAAAATCAAATTACAATTCTTAAATCCCAAATTCCAAGTATACTTATATACAAGACCAGATTCTAAATTAGAGATATAAAATAAAAAAGCCCGCTAGTAAAACTAGCGGGACAATATATTCTTATTTTTTAAACTAATCGAAACGAATTGCTTTGACTGGAGAAATCTTCGTTATAATATAGGACGGAATTAACAATACCAAAAAACAAACGGTTACTGTTAGCAAATTCAGCAAGGCTACGTAACCCCAATTTAAATAGACTGGCGCCTGATTGACGTAGTAATTTTCAGGGTTAAGTGCAATTACACCAAATCGCTGCTGGATCAACAAAAGCGATATACCTATTAGATTGCCCCAAAACAATCCTCGCATGATTAAATAGAACGCATTGTAGAGAAATATTTTTCGAACGGTCCAGTTGTTTGCTCCCATTGCTTTTAAAATCCCAATCATTTGGGTGCGCTCTAAAATTAAAACCAACAACGCTACTACCATATTAATAGTTGCGACTAAAATCATAACCGCCAAAATCACTATGATATTAAAATCGAAGAGCTGAAGCCAATCAAAAATATAGCTATACTTCTCGATTATGGTTTTAGTATCCAAAGTAGACGGCGTTTGTTCGTAAATTTGATTACCAGCTTTTTTAATATTACTAAAATCATTTACAAAAACTTCAAACGCTCCAACTTGATCCGGACTCCATTTATTAATTCTTTGTATGTGACGAATATCTCCTATTATATAGGTAGCATCAAAATCCTGAAATCCCGAATTAAAAATGCCGGCAATTTTAAATCGGCGAATATTTGGCAATTTACCCTGCTCCTCCTTTACAAAAAAGGTATTAAAACTATCTCCCAGTTTTAAATTAAGCCTGTCAGCAAGAAATCTTGAAATTATGACTTCTTCATTTAATGCTTGTGAGAAGTTTGGTAATCTTCCTTCAACAACATATTCTTTTATATTGTTCCAATCATAATCCGCACCAACACCTTTGAAAATAATTCCTTCAAAAGCATTTTCGGTTCTAATGATCCCTGCTTTACTTGCGATTGCCTGAATATGTTTTACTTCGGGAACTGATTTGAAATTTGGGTAAAAATCTTGTTTTTTAGAAATTGGCATCAAAGTTACCTCCGAATTATTATTATCATAATTCGAAATAATAACCTGCCCATTGAAAGCAGAGACTTTATCTCGTATTTTCTGCTGCAAGCCGATTCCGGTAGCAACCGAAACCAACATCATAATAATACCAATTGCAATTGCCGAAATAGCAATTTTTATAATAGGCGAAGAAATACTGCTTTTATAATCTTTGGCAGTAATTAGTCTTTTGGCTATGAAATATTCTAAATTCAAATTTTCAGTTGTCTTGTATTAATTATTATAATGACATTGCTTTATTCCTCGAAATCAAAATTACATTTAAAAAAGTAAAAATGTTTTGCTTCTAAAAAACAATTACAAAAACTTTAAGGCTTATAAAGGAAGTTTCTTTTTCATTTCTTCCACTATATTATATGCCGCAGGACAAATAGCAATATTTTTTAAGGTAAGATCAGTAATTTGATGGAATTTCTTTCGATCTGTATGCGGAAATTCTTTACATGCTTTTGGGCGAACATCGTAAATCATGCAATAATTTTCATTATCCAAGAAAGTACATGGAACGCTTTTTAAAACATAATCTTTGTCTTCGTCAATTCGAAGATATTGATCTATGAATTGTTGTGGCTTTTGTCTGAAAGATTTTGAAATTCTTTCAATATCAGCCAAAGTAAATAGAGGCCCGGTTGTTTTACAACAATTGGCACATTGTAAACAGTCTGTTTTCTTAAATTCAGCATCATGCAAATCCTGCATAACATAATCTAAATTCTTAGGCTGTTTCTTTTTCAGCTTATCAAAATACTTTTTGTTTTCGATATGCTTATCTTTGGCTAACTTATTTAAGTTATTTAAAATTTGTTTCAAGTTTAATATTTAAAGTTGATCTGCAAAATTAAACAACTTTAAACTTGAAACCTTAAACTTTGAACTAAATTACAATGAAAGATCTATTTGGGAAGGCGATGTTCGACTTTCAAACCAATAATTCGCCCGAAAATCTGCTTACAGAAACTTCAATTTCTGAAGAAGATGAAATGAGCGTTGATTATTTGTTCCGTTCTTATAATGAAATGCCAAAAATTGAGCAAAAAGCACTGCAATTAGCGACTGGAAAAACTCTGGACGTTGGCTGTGGAGCCGGAAGCCATAGTTTGTCTTTACAAAATGATCGCAATCTAGAAGTTATTTCGATTGATATTTCCGAAAAAGCAATCGAGACTTGCAAACTTCGAGGTGTAAAGAACACTAAAGTTCAAGATATATTAGACTTTGAAGGTGAAAAATTCGATACGATTATTTCACTAATGAACGGAACAGGGATTTTTGGAAAACTGGAAAACTGCAACAAATATTTATCTAAACTAAAATCTCTTTTAAATCCTGGTGGGCAAATTTTAATAGATAGCTCAGATATCATTTATATGTTTGACGAAGATGAAGATGGTGGAAAATGGATTCCGTCAAATAATGATTATTACGGAGAACTTGTTTTCAACATTTCTTATAAAGGAGAAAAAGAAGAGCCTTTTGATTGGTTGTATTTAGATTATAATACTCTGCAGAATGCAGCAATCGCAAACGGACTTAAATGTGAACTTATTTTGGAGGGCGAACATTATGATTATTTAGCCAAACTTTCTATTTAAAAATAAAACATTGCAATCATGGAAGAGTTAGATTTAGAAAAATTAAAGTATCCAATAGGAAAATTTGAATTCCCACACGAGTATACCCCTGAGTATATTGCCGAAAAAATTGCAGAAATCGAATCTTTTCCTGAAAAATTAAAAAAAGAAACAATTCATCTGACGGATGAACAACTAGACACTCCATATCGTCCTGGCGGATGGACCGTTCGACAAGTGATTCATCATTGTGCCGAAAGCCACATGAATTGCTATATTAGAATAAAATGGGCGTTGACTGAAAATAATCCTGTGATAAAAGCTTACGACGAAGTTTTATGGTCTGAATTACATGACAATTTAAATATGCCAATTCAACCAACACTAGCTTTATTAGAAGGTTTGCATTTTAGATTAGCTTATATAATGAAGAATTTATCAGAAGCTGATTTAGAAAAATCCTTCATTCATCCGGAAAACAATTCTGAATATAGAATCAAACAGCTTATTGGAACCTATGCCTGGCATGGGAATCATCATTTGGCACACATTACTTCTTTAAAAAAACACAAAAACTGGTAATAATCAGAAACTGTATCTTTTTTATACATTGTGTATTATTTACCAAAAACAAAAAATCTCTTCGCTTGAAGAGATTTTTTGTTTTTAATACTTAAGGGATATTTAAATATTTATGTGTTTGAAGTGAAACTCTCCATTTTGGATTATTCATTACATAATCAACAATCAGCGGCGTCATCTCTTCTTTTTTACTCCATTCTGGCTGAAGAAATAAAATTGCCTTATCATTTACAAGTTCAGCTTGTTCTTCAGCAAAGATAAAATCGTGCTTGTTGTAAATAATCACTTTTAATTCATGTGCATTGTCATATACAGTTTGAGTTGGTAATTTGTTTTTCTTAGGCGAAAGACAAATCCAATCCCAAGTTCCGGTTAACGGATAAGCACCTGAGGTTTCTATGTGAACTTTTAAATTTTTATCTTTCAATTGCTGCGTTAACAATGTCATATCCCAAGTTAATGGCTCTCCACCTGTAATCACAACAGTATCCGCATAACTTGAAGCATTATTCACAATTAAATCAACACTTGTTGGCGGATGTAATTCAGCATTCCAACTCTCCTTCACATCACACCAGTGACAACCAACATCACAACCTCCAATTCGTATAAAGTATGCAGCTGTTCCTGTATGAAAACCTTCTCCCTGAATGGTATAAAACTCTTCCATCAAAGGCAACATTGCTCCTTTATTAACTTCTAATTGTATTTCTTTTGATAACATTATTTTATTTTAAAGTGCAAAGATAGTCAATTAAATACGGAACCAAAAAAACCGATAGCTCTTTGAACTATCGGTTTTTATATTTAATTAAAAGTCTTTAATTATTTTAAAGCTTTCACAGATTGTGTTGCGTAAGCATTAGTAGGATCTAAAACTAAAGTTTTATTGAAATATTCAACAGCTTTAGCTTTGTCAGTATTAGCATAACTTGCACCAATACTATTATAAGATTCTACAATTTTTTTAACTGTTGCAGGTTTTGCCAATTCCTCAGCTCCTTTAGCAGATGTTCTGTTAATATACTCTTGGTAGTTTTTAATAATTAAATCATCTTTCTCTAACAAGTTGTTGATTCTACCTTTGTATAAATAAGCCTCATCGTATGTTGGAGAAGCAACTAAAACTCTGTCAAAAGCAGCATCAGCTTTAGCTAAACCAGCAGCGTCAATAGCTGTTTTTTCTTTATTTGCATTTGCATAGTAAAGCGAAATACCATAATATACATTATCGTTCAAATAGTTTTTAGATTCTGTATTAGTAGCACTTAACTCATATAAAGCAGCAGCTTGAGTGTATTGTTTTTTAGTAAACAATTCTTTTCCAAAATCGCCAAGATCTTCAACAGCTAAAGGCTCCATTGCTACAGCTTTTTTGATATCAGCTAAACCAGAGTCAAAAGCAGCAGCATCAACTACACCATCAGCAGCAGTTCCTTTTTTAATTTTAGCGAATCCTAAATATAAATAATCTTTTGCGATTACTTTATTTGTTGGAACTTTTACATAATCTTCTAATGATTTGATCGCTACATCAATGTTTCCATTTTCATAAGCTGAATATCCTAAATATCTGTAAATTCTAGGATTAACTTTGTCTAACTCGATCATTTTGTTAGCTTCAGCTTCCAGAGCTTTGTAGTCTTTTACTAAGATCAAGAAATCAGCATGACGCATTCTTGAGTCCATAGAATAATCAGTAAGACTTAAGTATTTCTCGTAGTTAGAGATTGCTTTTTGATAATTTACTTGTTGAGTAGAAGGTTTGTTTCTAGCCCATTTGTAATATGTTTCAGCTAATTCTCTGTAAACAGGACCATAATTAGCATCTAAAGCGATAACTTCATTAAAAGCTTTAATAGCTTCTTCATAAGATTTAGCTCCTTTTAAAAGAACACCTAATTGCATTTTTGCTCTTAAAAGAGTTGGATCTGCAGTAAAGGCATCACGGTAAGCTTTATAAGCATCATTTTGATTATTTGCTCCATGGTAAGCATCTCCGATTGCTAAAAGTGCAGTAGCATTTTGCGGCTCAATTAACAAAGCTCTTTTTAAAATTGCAACAGCATTTGTGTAATCTGGATTTGTAGAATTCATGTAAGCTCTACCAATATAGATAAATTCATTTACATCTTTACGCTTCATATCTTTTGCAGCCAAATCAAAATTAGCTTTAGCAGAAGCTGCATTTTTAGCATCAAGATCTAATTGACCTAATCCAATATAATTTAAGTTTTTCTTATCTGCTGCTTCTAATCCATTTAAGTAATAAATTTTAGCAGAATCAACAATAGTTTGATTTAAGTAAATATTACCTAAAACAAAATTAGCTTCACCATCAGAAGGTTTAGCTTTAATGATTGATTTTAATAATGATTTTGCTTTATCAAATTGCTCAGCATCGATTGCTTTCTTAGCTTGGTTGATATCTTGCGCTTTTGCTACAGAAGCTGAAGCAACTAAGGCAAGACTAAAAATTTTAAATTTATTCATCTTTATTGTAATTAATTTATTCTTTATCGTTTATAATTTGACTTCTAATCTTAAGTTTTCTTCCCGGTGTTCTAACTGGCATCAATCCAGATTTCAAAACAATACGTTGACCAATATCTCCGGCAATGAATGAAGCAAAGCCCATTCCTAAACCTGAATATCCCTGACAATTTATAATATACAAATCACGTGCCAAAGGATATTTCCTTAATATAAGGTCACTTTGACTTGGATCATAATACTTATCATCATTTAAGCCTTTTACACTTAAAATATTGATTTTTTTTATCGCCTCAATCATATTTGGAGAAGGCTGTGACAGCCAATTTACACCAACCACGCCAATCATTCCATCATTCTCAGAAACGAATTTAATAACTTCATCGTTAGTTTTAAAAGAAAAAACACCTGTTGCAGGAACACTTTTAACTTTAGCCAGCTCTTTCATATAACGCACGGTACTTGAATTCGGATTATCAAAAACAAGTCCTTTAATTCTTGGATCAGCTTTACCTTGCATAAAATCGATTACACTTTTCAACGCAATTAATGTATCATTATTGCTCTTGTTTGAAATTAAAGCAATTGCATCTGTCGCAAATGGAGTAACTCTGGGATTTATCTTACTCTTCTCGAATCTGGCTTTTTCTTCGTTAGTTAAATCTCTTGTTGTTACAGCCACTTTTGCTTTCTGATTTAACAAGTCATTTATAAGTTCTGCTTCTGATTTAGGTGTTACCGAAATATGAGCTCCATAGTAAGTTCCTTCAAAAACAGCAATCTGGTCATCTACAATTGGTTTTACGGTTTCATCAACCGTAATATCCATTTTTCCTTTTAAGATTGTTTCTTTATTGGAATCATTTTTGCTTTTTTGGTTACACATGGCAAACAAAAAGACAAAGACAACCAAGCCAAAAACTCTACTATATTTTAACATAATTACTCTGTGTTTGAATTAATTAATCTCAAAAACCTGATTGCTGAATAAACGATTAGCAAACCACCAAAAGCATATCTGTATTTTGGTTCCATGTCTAATGGGAGCTTTTCCCAAAACATAATCATTAAACCCAGCACAAGATATATTAAAAAAAACAGTATTCCTAAAACAAGAAGAAATCGCTCTTTGAGCGATTTCTTCTGAATATTATTAAGCATATCTTTTAACATTATTCTGCAGATTGAATAGTAATAGGAAGAGAGTAAAGAACCCTAACTTTTTTACCATTTTGCTCGCCGGGAGTCCATTTTGGACATTTTTTAAGAACACGAATTGCTTCTGCTCCCGTACCGTAACCGATATCCCTTAAAACTTTAATGTCGGTTAATGAACCGTCTTTTTCAACTACAAACGTAACGTAAACTTTACCTTTTAAACCTTCTTCTTCCGGAGTTTTGTAATTGTTTCCTACGAATTTGTAGAATTTCTCAATTCCTCCAGGGAAGTCTGGTTTTACTTCGATACCAGCTGTGTTATATACTTGGTTATCTTCTTCTACTACTGCAGCAGTTCCAGTACCTACTGGCTCATCAACAGTTAAAACTGCATCCGGATCTCCTTTAATAGTTTCAGAACCTACCTTTTTGTCTTTAAGTTCCTCAATTTTTGGAGGATCTTCAGTAACCTCTTCTGCCTTTGCAACCACTGGTTTTGTAAACTTCACCTGATCCACTTTTGGTGGTGGTGGTGGTGGTGGTGGCTGATTAGGTTTTACTTCCTCTTTTTTAGGAGGTAGTTTTATTGTCGCGATCTTAACATTGTTATTCACATCATCTTCACTAGAATCTGGTAAAAAGCTTGCAATAAGAGGAGCTGCAACAGCGAAGGCAAAAATAACAGAACCGATGATAAGTGCTTTTATCGTAGTTTTACTGTTAGATTTTCTTAGCTCATATGCACCATATATCTTATTACGTCCTTCGAATACGATATCAAGCCACTGATTTTTTATAATATCTAATTTCATTTTTCTTGATTATTAGGATGTTAAAACAAGATAACTCTTATTTTTTATCTATCAATTTATTTTCCTCTGGACTAAACTCAGGAACAATAGCATAAGTTTCTACTCCAGTAATAGCCATCTCATCCAAGATATCAACCAAATTACGATAATTCGATTTTTTAGTTGGTTTAATGATAACTATGATCCCATTTTTAGGTTTCCCTTTAGCAGCAGAATATTCTAAAACTGATTTTTTTCTTTTAAGCAGTTCTCTACGGATACCATCTTTACCATAAGTGATATCTTTAGGTCCAGCAATAGGAGTAGCTAATAATCCCATATAATAGGTCAACTTATTATTTTCTCCTAATATTACAGTCATCGTACGATTTTCATCTACTTTAGTATCTATCGTCTTCGTCGAATCTGGTTCTTTATCCGGCAAAGACAAGTCCATCGATTGAGGTTTTGACAACGATGTGGTTAACATAAAGAACGTGATCAATAAGAATGCCAAATCCACCATTGCCGTTAAATCGACTTTCGAATTTTGCTTTTTACTTCTTACTTTGCCACCTTTTCCGCCACCACCGTCGCCGGTATTTAATTCAGCCATTTTAGTGTATCTTTTTTAATTAAAAGTCTTTTCCTCTCGTACCTGTAACTAAGTTAAAGGAATTGATTTTCTGATCTTGTAGAATATCCATAATCTTTTTGATTTGTGGATATTGTTCTTTAGCATCTCCTTTAATTGCAATTTGCAATTCTTTATCATCAATGTCAATTGCAGCTCTTCTTGAAACTAACAACCATTCTTTTAATTGATTATCTAAAGAATCGATTGGAATTCCACCTTGGTCCGCTTTCACTCTATCAGATGCTTTCATAGCAATGATACTTTTCAATTCTGCTACTGGAACACCGAAGTCATCCATTAAAGCAAATTTAGTTTTATCATCTTCTGAAAAAGTCACGCCAAATTTTGCACCCATTCCTTCAAGAGTTCTTTTACGAATCTCTCTTCCTTTGATGTCAAAAAACACTTTGCTTTTCCCGTCTTTGTCTTTTCCTACTGTAATAATTGCCAAATCGGTATCAGGCAATTTAAATTCAGCAACAGAAGCAGGCATATCTACAGGAAGTGCTTCAGGCACCTTAGCAGTAGCGGTCAAAATAAAGAACGTAAGCAAAAGGAACGCAACATCACACATGGCAGTCATATCTGTCGATGTTGACTTTTTTTTCATTTTTATTTTAGCCATTCTCTTTTATTTTTATTTTGATATAATTAATCTTAATTATTAAATATCAAAAATTAATTATTGTTTCAAACTTCCTCTGAATCTTCTGTAAGTATTAACGATTGTAGTACCAGCCTCATCGATAGAGTAAGTTAAATCATCAATCTTAGCAGTAAAGAAGTTGTAAGAAACGATAGCTAAGATAGAAGTAGAGATACCTGTTGCAGTGTTGATAAGTGCCTCAGAAATACCTGTTGCAAGAGCAGCTTGGTCAGGAGTTCCAGCAGAAGCTAACGCACCAAACGCTTTAATCATACCTGATACAGTTCCTAATAATCCTCCTAAAGTTCCTAATGATACTAAAGTAGAGATAATAGTCATGTTTTTTTCTAACATTGGCATTTCTAATGAAGTTGCCTCTTCGATTTCTTTGTGGATTACTTCTGAAGCTTCTTCACTGTTGAAACCTTCTTTTTTAACATCTTGATATTTAATCAAAGCAGATTTAATTGCATTTGCAACTGAACCTTGTTGTTTGTCACATGAAGCGATAGCAGCCTCGATGTTTCCTTCTTTAATACTTGATTGTACATTTTTCATAAATGCATCTAAGTTAGCTTTTCCAGCAGCTTTACCGATAACGATAAATCTTTCAATAGAAAAAACAACAACCATTAAAAACATACCTAATAATACTGGTACGATGAAACCTCCTTTATATACTTGACCTAATGTATTGATCGGGTGACCTGTTTCTGGGTTACCTCCCTCGAAGTTAGATGCATCTCCCATGATTACTTTCCAAATAAACACCCCAACCAAAATACACGCAACAATAATGATTCCAGTAATCATTCCTCCTCCATTTGAAGTGCTTTCTTTTTTAACTTTAACGTTTGCCATTTTTTTTAATTTTAATAGTTTTAAATAATTTTATTTTTTAGTTATATTTAACTTGTAGAGGAGCAAATTTATACGTTTAGTTTAAATAAAAAAACTTTTTTTAATTTAATTGAAGGAAATTTAACGTCAATTTAAAAAATATCTCATTAAATTGCCCACATCATTTTTTAAATAAAACAAAAAAAAGGACGATTAATGGGAAAATTACAACGTTTTAGTAAATATTCAAACATTCCTTTGATATCTTCTTAAAAAGTTGCGAAATAATTTTTTGTATTATTTTCAATCGAAAAAAGCTTTTTCCTACTAAAAAAAACGATTCAAAAATGTTAAAAAACAGAGCATTACTCTTATAATCATCTAAATTACAAATAAAAACATGAATAAAAAAGAGAATTTCATTCAAGATATAAACAATGGTTATTTATCAAAAGGTGATAGCATAATATTAGGAGGCGCAATTTTAGACGGAGAGCCAATAGCTGAGGCACACGTCAAAATTCCCCTAAAAACTTTAAACCGCCACGGATTGATAGCAGGTGCAACTGGAACCGGGAAAACAAAAACAATACAGGTTTTTTCTGAACAGCTTTCAAATGCCGGAATCCCCGTTTTGATGATGGATATAAAAGGAGATTTTAGCGGAATTGCCAAAGAAGGAAAAGAGGAAAGCTTTATTACAGAACGACATGCAAAAATAAACATACCTTATAATGTAGCTTCGTTTCCGGTCGAATTGATGTCTTTATCAAAACAAAACGGGGTTCGCCTTCGTGCTACGGTTTCTGAATTTGGTCCTGTGTTATTTTCCCGTATTTTAGATTTAAATGATACTCAGGCCGGAGTAGTATCTGTTATTTTTAAATATTGTGATGACAATCAAATGCCTTTATTAGATTTAAAGGACATTAAAAAAGTCATTAATTATATTACAGAAGAAGGCAAAGATGAAATCGCAGCCAGTTATGGCAAAATATCTACTGCAACAACCGGAACAATTCTTAGAAAGATAATTGAGTTAGAGCAGCAAGGTGGGGATTTATTTTTTGGTGAAACATCTTTTGAAACAGATGATTTGATGCGTATTGACGAAAACGGAAAAGGCTACGTAAACATCATCCGCTTGACGGATATTCAGGACAAGCCAAAATTATTCTCGACTTTTATGTTGAGTTTATTAGCTGAAATTTACCAGAAAATGCCAGAAAAAGGAGATGCTGAACAACCTGAATTGGTCATTTTTATTGACGAAGCACATTTAATTTTTAGCGAAGCCAGCAAAGCTTTATTGGAACAAATTGAAACTATTGTAAAACTGATCCGTTCAAAAGGAGTAGGTATTTATTTTGTAACTCAAAACCCAATGGACGTGCCAAGCGGAGTTTTGGCACAATTAGGATTAAAAATTCAGCATGCATTAAGAGCTTTTACAGCAAATGACAGACAAGCAATAAAAAAGACTGCCGATAATTATCCTACTTCTCCTTATTATAAAACGGATGAATTACTGACTAATTTAGGAATTGGAGAAGCTTTGGTTACAGCCCTTAACGAAAAAGGGATTCCAACACCGCTTGTAGCAACAATGATGCGTGCGCCAATGAGCCGAATGGATATTTTGACTGCTGACGAAATCGAAGAAATAAACAACAAATCGAAACTCGTTAAAAAATACATTGAAGAAATTGATCGCGAAAGCGCTTACGAAATGCTGAACAAAAAAATTGCTGATGCAGTTCAGGCCAGCGCAGAACAAGAAGAGGAAGCTCCAACAAGGTCTTCAAAATCTGAACCTAGCACAGCAAGTGTTGTTGGAAAATCTGTATTGAAAGTCGTAACGAGCGCTACTTTTATCAGAGGTGTTTTTGGCGTATTGTCAAAAATGTTCAAGAAGTAAATTCAATATCAAAAATCAATTACAATATCAATGTCAAATTTTAAATTGAATTTTGATATTGTAATTGACATTGAATTTTATTTCTTCAACAACTCGAGAATCTTATTTTCGATTTCAGGAGTGTTCCAGATGTTTTCGATATTATCCATTCGTAAAACTTTTTCCATTATTTCATTTTGGAAATCTCCAATTGCCAAAGCTTCGGTATACGGACGATCACTAAAAGTTACACGGCTGTAAAGCGGAATCCATTTATCAGGATGTTTATCAGAGAATGCTTTTTCGATTTTCTTTTGTAGTAAGAATTTCTCATCAGCCGTTTTTGTACTCATTTCCATGAAATTGCGATACGAAAGTTCAGCAATTGCATCAGCATTTGGTTTACGTGAGATTTGATATTCAGAGAAAATCTTCTTCCAATCGTCTCCGTATTTTTCAATCATTTCGTATAAGACCGTGATATCTTCAAAACCGGCATTCATTCCTTGTCCGTAAAACGGAACAATAGCGTGACAGGCATCTCCAATTAAAGCAATTTTATCTTCATATGTCCATGGGAAACATTTCATGGTTACCAAAGTACTCGTAGGATTCTTAAAGAAATCTTCTGCCAGCTTCGGAATCACTTCAATTGAATCAGGGAAGTTTTTCGTAAAGAAATCCTCCACCATTTTACGATCTGTTAACGAAGCAAAAGAATTTTCTCCTTCAAAAGGCATAAACAAAGTACATGTAAAACTTCCGTCTAAATTAGGAAGCGCGATTAACATGTATTCGCCACGCGGCCAAATATGAAAAGAGTTTTTATCTAATTTATGTGTAGCGTCAGCATTTGCCGGAATATTCAACTCCTTATATCCCATATTCAAAAATTCCTGCGAATAATTAAACATGCTTTGACGTTGCATTCTGTGTCTGATTCTCGAAAAAGCACCATCAGCACCAAAAACCATATCGTATTTCTTCTCCTCCCACTCGCCTCTTTCCGTTTCACCAATATGCAAAGTAGCATCGCTTAGCGTCACATCCCAGATTTTTTGGTTGAATAAAAACTCCGCTCCCGCTTGTTCAGCAAGATCAATCATTTTCCGGTTTAGCGTTCCTCTCGAAATCGAATAAATCGACTCGCCTTCCTGCCCGTAATTCTGAAAATTGAGTTTATCAACCAAATGAATTGCACGTTTGTCCATTGGAATTGCGATTTCCCGCACCGAATCGCCTACGCCAACGCCATCAAGCGCTCTCCAACCACGATTAGACATAGCCAGATTAATAGAACGACCCGAAAAATTAATTTTGCGAATATCAGGGCTACGATCATAAACATGAACGGTGTGACCTGCTTTTTTAAGATAAATTGCCAATAGTGATCCTACTAATCCAGAACCTACAACAGCAATTTTTAGTGAAGTTTGCATCAAGAAAAATCTAAATATAAGATCGTAAAAATAAGTAATAATTCTACAAGAGCTTAAAAATAAAGGAAATATTTATGATTTATATGGGCATGACCCGCTCATCCCGAAGCCTCGGGAGCGGGTCGTCCCGAAACTTCGGGATCGGCTATATTCCCGATTAACAAAAACTACGACTAAAAAGCCTTGTTTTCTAAATCGGGAGATACCGCCTCAAATGAAATTCACTGAACTCCGCTAATAATAAAATAATGTGAAGTAATCCCTCATGCGGCACAAGTTTTCATAACAAAATCCTGTTTTTAATGATTTATTAGAAATCCGAAAAAGATTACTTTCGTCTTATCAGAAAAAAAATAGCCACGGATTTGACGGATTAAACAGATTACGCAAGTTGTTTACCTTAAAAAATCAGTGTACATCCATTCAACCCGTCAAATCCGTGGGCAATAAACAAAACCACTTCCCTCAAATAAACACTATGAAAAGCGAACTACTACAATCAAACATCATCTTAGAAAACGAAAAAGTTTTATTACTTCCATTTGAAAACGAAAGAAACATCGAACTTAAAGAAATCATTTTTGACGATGAGATCTGGAAATACATGGGAATGTACGTCCGAAATGATAATGACTTTGAAAACTATATTCAAAACACCTTAAAACAAAAATCTGATGGAATTTGTTATCCGTTTTTAATCATTGACAAAACCACCAACAAAGTTGCTGGAAGTACGCGATACGGTTACTTAAACCATGCAAGTCAAAAATGCGAAATTGGTTGGACTTGGTACGGAAAAGAATTCCAAGGAACGGGTTTAAACAAAGCTTGTAAATATGAATTATTAAAGTTTGGTTTCGAAAACATACAATTCAAAAGAATACAATTCAGTGCCGATTTGGAGAACAAAAAATCACAAAGAGCAATTGAAAAGCTGGGAGCTGTAAAAGAAGGAATCTTTAGAAATAATTATGTCGATTCTCAAGGAAAGAGCAAAGATGATGTTTATTATAGTGTGATTTTGGAGGAATGGGAAAATACTCAACGGGACCATTTTTCTGAGTTTATTTATTAACTTTTGTAACAACTAAATCACTACTTTTAACTTCTCTTAAGGTCAGCTTTTTACTTTTAAAAATGTCTTATTTGATTCTAAAAACTAATACAATTAACTATTTCCTTTAAAATATTGTGGTCAAGAAAAAAGCATTAATTCTTTTACTTTTTGTAATTTATATAAATTCGTTCGCACAATCAAAAATGCTTACGGGTAACAAACACTTAATATTTGTAGAGATCCCTAAAAACTGGGTTCAAGCACCAAACGATCAAATCCCCTTTCTCATAAAACCAAATGAAACTAATGTTAGCGAGATAACTTACATGTATGTTTATGGATTAGATTACGCATCAGTTCCAGACTTAAACTTGTGGATTGAAGGAAATAATTCAGAATTAAAAAAAGATATTCCAGATGTAAAAATTGAGCAATTAGATCTTAAATTTGAAAATATAAAAGCAGATAATTTCTTAACCGGAAATTATAAAACAGTTTGTTATACCTATCCGGGCATTAAAAAAGAAGCTCTATTGGTAATCGAATCTAAAACAACCATATTTACTGCAGTACTGTCAGCTAAAGACACTGCAGAATTTGATAAATATCTTGGCTCCTTTAAAGAATTAGTAAATTCATTAAAAATGCAATCTGCAAACGTAAAACAAGAATAGTAAAAACATTTTAGCCTAAAATTTCTCAATCAAAACTGAAACAAAAAAAGGATTAAATAGTCTAACAATAATTATAAGTCAATCACTCAAAAATCATCAATCAATCAAAATCAAATGAAAAAATCAATCCTCCTATTAATCATCTTCATATCGACATTTGCTAAAATTTCTGCGCAAACAGAAATTAAAATTCCATACGGGAATAATCCCGAAGCCGGACATTATAAAGAAATCAACGGCTTTAAAATGTATTATGAAATTTACGGAACTGGCGAACCTCTGGTTTTACTTCATGGCAATGGCGGTTCTATTAAAGGTCATACACGCCGAATTGAATATTTCAAGCAAAAATTTCAGGTTATAGCCATTGATAGTAGAGGTCATGGAAAATCTATTGACAATTCAAATAAACAATTGAATTATGTTCAAATGGCTGATGATGTTAGTGTTTTATTAGATTCTCTTAAAATTAAAAACGCTAATATTTGGGGTCAGAGCGATGGTGGAATTCTGGGCCTTTTATTAGCAATTAATCATCCAGATAAAACAGCTAAAGTGGCTACTTTTGGTGCCAATATATTTCCTGGTAAAAAAGCTATTTTTAACGAAATTGATCAAATGGTTATGGACACTTTAAAAACAACAAAAGATCCTCATACCAAAAATCTGTATACTTTATTAGCTTATCAGCCGAACATTAGCGAGAAAGATTTGCAAAAGATTAAATGTCCTGTTTTAATTATGTCCGGCGACAGAGATGTTATCAGATTAGAACATTCGATTAAAATCTTCAATAATATTGAAAACTCTAACTTTTTTGTAATGCCGGGCGCCACTCATTTTGGTGCTTATGAAAAACCGGAACTTTTTAATTTGGTTTTAATGAGCTTCTTTACCGAACCTTTTAAGAAAACATCAAGTGTAGAGTTATTTACAGGAAAAAAATAAGGATCAAACAATCATTCAATAACATAATAATCTCCAAATGAACCTATATTCAGAATATTATGTAAGTGAAAATTGCGAGCGTTTTGTCAACAAAATTTGGTGTTTAGACAACAGTATCGGCGAAAGCCTGATCGAAAACAAACTTGTTTTACCAAACGGTTGTTTTAATCTGGCTATTGTGAGCGGAAATGCGATTGAAGTTCATACTAGCAAAAATAAATACACGATGAACGAAGGTTTTTACTTTTGTTCGCAAATGACCAATAAAGTTTTGGTTAATATTCAGCCTAAAACTAAAGTTACTATAATACAATTGCATACCTGGACACTTTCGATGTTTCCGATTTATGATTTGAGCAATTTTACAGATTCCATTCTTAAAATAAATCAAAACGAATTGCCTTTCAAAACTAAAATTGATTCGGGCTTAAACAGTGCTATCTCGGAATTAGTAAATATATTGAATACTTATTTTGAAGAATTAAATTTTTTAAATCCTATCAAAAACCAAATCGAGAGAATTTGTGATATTATAAAACTTCACAACGAAGAAATTACGGTTTCGGAAATTGGAAAAAGTCTAGATGTTTCTCAACGATTGTTGCAGATTAAGTTTAAAACCTCAACCGGACTTACTATTAAAAATTACATTCAGATTCTGAAATTCAGAAAAGCGGTCGATCAAATGGTGAATTCCGATTTAGAAAAACTAAAACTGACCGATGTGGCACTTTACAATAAATATTTTGATCAGTCGCATTTTATAAAAAAGTTTAAAGATATGACCAAAACAACTCCAAAAATGTTTAATTCAAGTTTGTATTTTCTTTCAAAAAAAAGATAAGATTTCGCATTTGTACAATTTTATGAGTGACGATTAAACTAATATTGCAAAATCATCAATCAAATCAATCACAAATGAAAATCAACAAATCACTTTTCCAGTTAAAAATGGTTTTAATTGGCATTCTTCTCTTCCAATTTCAAATTGGATTTTCTCAAGAAGAAAAAAACTCAGAGTTGTACAAAACCATTATGTCAAAAGATAGTCTTCTTTTTAATATTGGTTTCAATACTTGCGATATATCTCAGTTTGAAAATCTTTTTAGCGACAACTTTGAATTTTATCACGATAAAGACGGACCTTCTGACAAAGCGCTCTTTTTAGTCAATCTTAAAAAAGGTTTATGCCGCTCAACCGACACTTATAAAGCCAGAAGATATTTAGTACCAAATAGTACCGAAGTTTATCCGCTATATAATAAAGGTGTTTTATACGGCGCAATGCAGATGGGTATTCATCAATTTTATGAAAAATCAATTGAAAAAAATGAATCTTTTTCAGATGCGAAGGAAAATTTTGGAAGCACAGCAAGATTTACTCATGTTTGGATATTAGAAAATGGTGTTTGGAAACTGAGAAGATCTTTTAGTTACGATCATCAAACGGTCAATACTGCCGGAACAAAATCTGATATTTTTGACAATGATTCCGAAATTCAAAAATGGCTAACACAAAACAACATTCCAACTTTGGGAATTGGCGTTATCAACAACGGAAAACTGCAGGAAATAAAAGTATTTGGCGAACTTAAAAAAGGTATTGCAGCGCCATATAACACGATTTGGAATGTTGCTTCACTAACTAAACCGGTAACAGCAATAGTTGCATTAAAACTGGTAAGTGCAGGAAAATGGAATCTTGACGAACCTCTTTATAAATATTGGACAGATCCGGATATTGCAAATGATCCAAATACAAAACTCTTAACAACAAGAATTATACTAAGTCATAAGACAGGTTTCCCGAATTGGAGATTTATGAACGAATCCGGCAAACTGGATTTTAAATTTAAACCCGGTACAAAATATCAATATTCTGGCGAAGGATTAGAATATTTGAGAAGAGCACTTGAAAAGAAATTTCATAAAACATTAGATCAATTGGCGAATGAATTAATTTTTCAGCCTCTAAAAATGACAGATACTCAAATGATCTGGGATGATAAAGTCGATCTTTCAAGATATGCCATTAATTATGATAATAAGGGAAATGCTTATGAGCCTACTAAAAATAAAACAGCAAACGCTGCCGATGATTTATTAACTACGATTAAAGATTACGGAACATTTTTGTGCAGCGTTATGAACAGCGACGGATTGAGCAAAAAAGTTTTTGACGATATGACTTCGCATCAGGTCGAAACGAAGAAAAACAAATACTTTGGACTTGGATTTGAAATCTATGATTTAGGAAACAATGATTATGCATTATCTCACGGCGGTGCAGACAAAGGCGTTCAAACCATTGTAATATTGCTTCCGAAGACAAAACAAGGTCTTATTATTTTTACCAATGTTGACGATGGTTATAAGGTTTATGAAAAATTAGTGAATCATTATCTTGGCGAAAACGGAAAGAAAATAATTGAGATAGAAACGAAATAAGCCCGAGTCAAAAAAATCAGGTATTAACAAAATCATAATTATGAGATTCATGATAAAACTATTTATTCTTATACTATTATTTTTAACTCAGGTAGTATTTGCCCAAACGAACAATGAGGTTCTGAAAATGGCTGCTTTGAAAACAGAAATTATCAAAATGGATAGTTTGCTTTTTTCAGTTGCATTCAATCAATGTGACACTACACTTTTCAAAAAAATAATTGCCGACGACATAGAATTTTATGATGACCGTTCCGGATTAAATACTTCTAAAGCAAATGAGATAAAATCTTTAATCTCAAAATGTGTGATGGCTAAAAAATTAACCCGAAAATTAAATTCCTGCACTATTGATAAATTAGGTGATTTTGGTGCTGTACAATTGGGTGAGCACACCTTCTATTTTGATGGTAAACCGGAAGGCACTGGGAAGTTTATTCATATTTGGGAACGAACAGGTAATGATTGGAAGTTAAAACGAATTGTTAGTTACGAACATAGACCTATTAAAAAATAGCTCTTCAAACGCATTGCAATTCCGTAGTAGCAAACGTATTTGAAAAAAAATTGATTAAAACTGAAACCAAATGATCTTTTTGTCGTCTATTAAGATTAAAGCATCGTTAAAAGCACCGCTTTAATTTGTAATTTCGTTTAACAAATTAAATTACAAACGTTTATAAAGTTTCAATCATTCAATCAAAAAATCAAACAACGTTTTAATAATCTTAATTACTAATCATCAATCATCATGAAAAAACCAATCAAACTTATTGCACTCAGCGCAATTCTGTTATTTTTCACAATCACTATTAACGCTCAGGATAAGGCCAAACAAATAGACCAGCTCTTGAGTAAATACAACGAATACGGGCAATTTAACGGATCTGCGCTTGTATCTCAAAACGGGAAGGTCATTCTGAAAAAAGGATATGGTTTTGCCAATATGGAATGGGATATCCAGAATCAAGCTAACACTAAATTTAGATTAGGTTCTATCAGCAAACAATTTACATCCTTATTAATTTTAAAATTAGTCGAAGAAGGAAAAATCAAACTCGATGTTCCAATTACAACTTACTTACCGGATTATCCGAAAGCAAATGGCGATAAAATCACGATTCATCATTTACTGACACACACATCAGGAATTCCTAATTATACTTCTTTCCCGAATTTCTTTAAAGATATTAGCCGAAATCCATATACTCCAGAAGAGTTTGTCAAAACGTTCTCAAGCATGCCTCTTGACTTTACGCCTGGCGAAAAATTCAGTTACAGCAACTCGGGGTATTTTGTATTGGGATACATTATTGAAAAAATCACCGGAAAATCATACGAACAATATTTGCAGGAAACCATTCTTACTCCGCTAAAAATGGCAAATACAGGTTACGATCATAGCGATATTATCTTAAAAAATAGAGCTGCGGGTTATGAGAAAAAAGGCAAAACTATTAAAAACACTTCTTATATCGATATGAGTCTTCCTTATGCGGCGGGTTCTTTATACTCGACTGTTGAGGATTTATATCTTTGGGATCAGGCACTTTATACTAATAAATTACTTTCTCCGGCATCAATGGAGCTTTTGTTTAAACCATATATTGCTGCGGGCGGAATTGATTTTTACGGATACGGTTGGTTTACAAATGAGGAAACTGTTGGAAAGAGTAAATTAAGAATCGTAGAACATGGCGGCGGAATCAACGGTTTTAATACGCTCATTTCACGTATTCCTGCTGATAAAAATCTTGTTGTTTTATTGAACAATACCGGCGGAACTGTTTTAGGCGAAATAAACGCTGCTATTAGAGAAATTTTATACGACCAACCTTTTGATCAGCCTAAAAAATCATTAGCATTTGAGCTCATGGATGTATACGCAGATCAAGGTGTGACAATTGGATTAAGTACTTATAAAAAACTAAAAAATGATCCAACGTACGGCATCAAAGAGAGCGATATTAATCAAGTTGGTTATCAACTTTTGCAACAAGGGAAAAAGAAAGAAGCAATTGAAGTTTTTAAGATAAATGTTGAAACTTTTCCTAAATCAGGAAATGCTTATGACAGTTTAGGCGAAGCTTATCTGGCTGATGGGGATAAAACTCTGGCTATTGCAAATTATAAAAAATCAGTAGAACTTGACCCAAAAAACGAAAGCGGAAAAAAAGTCCTTGACCAAATTTCGAAAAAATAGTACTTATAAGACAAGTATTCAAGGACAGTTATCCTAATTCTTACTTACTCTGATAGTTCTGGTTTATGACCAAAATTATCAGAGTTTTTTTGTTTGAAATTGCATTTTCTGATTCCATATTTATTATAAAAAAACTATTTTAGCACTGCCAAAACAAATCTAAAATTACAACTGTTATAGCTGTAATTTATATCAAATATTAACCTATGAAAAAATTAAAGAAGCACATTCTTTTAGTGTTATTAGCATCTCTGTTTATTCCTGTTGCTGCTATTTCTCAAACAGCTACACCAAAAGTAGCAATGCCTACACAGCAAAATAAAATCATAATTGATAAAATTGTTGAAGCAGCAAAATACAAAAACTACGTTGTAGACTTTTGTCTGGTTACCATAAACGAAGCTGCTGCTACAGAAAAATGGAACGATCAAAAAACAGTTGAAACTACAGAAAGCATCAATTATAAAAACTTTAGAGATGCAGTTTATAATATGTTTGCTTTTTATAACGAAATAGACCTGCAAACGTTATTAAAAACATATCAAAATGACACGGCATATCAAACCACAAACGTCATGACTACGAATGATGCACTAGCTTATAATCTTGAAATATTTGCTAATGATATTGTTCGCGGAAGATATATTTCTAAGTAAGGTTCTGAGCTTCTAAGTTACTAAGTATTAAAATCTTTGTCAAAGTTTTAAACTTTGACAAAGATTTTAATACTTAGTAACTTGAAACTTGAAACTTCAAAAAACCTACTCCCCTTTTGGTTTTAAAACCAATTTTGTCGAAGTTTTAATAATCTCCTCTTTATTCAATTTCATCTTTCTGAATTTTCCGGCATTGTACATTTCGGCCTGATCGTCATAATGTTTACTGAATGGATTTCCGGATTGTCCCGTTGGCAGAATACTCCAACTATTTTCGATATCTGAGAAATCTACAATTCGTCTGGTCGAAGGCCCACCTTTTGTATGGTATTTACCTTCTTTATTAAATCCGAAGAACTGATTATTTATTACTTCATTTGCCCCTGGATCAGCAAATGGTCCAACATTAAATAATCTTCGTAAAGCTGCCACTTTTCCTAACGGATGCTCGTGTTCTACCGTATGTACTTTTCCCCAGTTCCAATCAGCAACCTGATTTCCTAATTGTGTCTGAAGCGCTGCAATAGCTTCATGAAATGATTTTGAAACAATTTCGCTTCTGGTTTCTTTTACATTTTTAGTTTTAATATTATCCCACCAAACTGAGTTTTCGTTCTCAATTTGTCTTGCAATAATTTGTTTTCCTAAAGAAGTATCTAAAAACAAGGTGAAATTATCCGCTCCCATTTCGTCTTCAAAAGTATTTTTCAGATACAAATAAATCCATTTATTGTAAATCGTTGGCGCAACATCTTCCAGATTATTAGTTCCTTTCCATGATTTTAAAACTTCAATTACTTCTTTTTCTTTTGCCGAAAGTGCGTTACTATTTATGTTCGAAATCAAACTCTGAACCACGCCCGGAGAAACTGGCGAAGTATTATCATAAATCATTTTACTGATCGCTTCTTTATCCCAATCAGATTTCGCATCCATTAAACTTGAAATTCTCTTTGCACGATCTTCCGGTAAATAATATCCGGGATATAAAAATCCGTCAATTGCTTCCGGCTGATTATTTGCCGAATAAACATAACCCCATTTTGGATTTTCAGCTGATGGATTCTTCGAGAAATCCAGATATTCTTTAATATCATCTTTACCGCTTGCACCATCCAAAATAAGAAACGTATTTACTCCCTTATCATGTTTATAAAGTGTTCCTGTTGCCCACCAAGCCACATTTCCTTTAGCATCGCCATACATTACATTCAATCCCGGTGCAGCAACCAATGCAACAGCTTTTCTAAAATCGTCTTTACTTTTAGCATGCGAAAGTCCATAAACAGCATCCAGAATCTGAATTGGCTGTTGGGTATAAATCCATGACATTGCAATTGGGTTTTTCTTATCTAAACGATCTAAAACATCATTCATAATTGGTCCATGTCGGCTTGATTTAACTGTCAAAACCACATCCGAAGTATCTTTTACTTTTATCGTTTTTGTTCTGGTTTCATAAGTAGCAAAACCTGTTGGCGTTTGATATTGATTTGGGTCTCCCGCTTTATTCTTTTCCTGATAAAAATCGATATCATCATTTTCGAACATTGTCAAACCATAAGCATAATTACGATTATGAGCCAATAACGGATATGGCGTTCCTGCCAAATAACATCCGTACAATTCAAAATCTGGCGTTACTAAATGTGCTTCATACCAAGTTGCAGGCTGCGAAAACCCAATATGCGGATCATTTGCAAAAATCACTTTTCCGCTTTTCGTTTTATGAGGTCCGGCAACCCAACTGTTACTTCCCACAAAAGGCGGAATTGGAGAATTATCCAGTAATGCCGCTACAGATTTTGAAATTGTAGTGTATTCCTCCATATTCTCTTTAGAAATCTTGATTCTAGTAGTATTAAATTCACCTTCGATTCCTAAATCTTTCAAATATTCACTACCATATTTATTACGAACAAAAGTCAGCAAAGGATCTGTTTTTTGAGCCATTGCAAAACTAAAAGACATATATCCAAAAATATTATAAACGTCTTTTATCGTAAACTTTTCCTTTTTTACTCCAATCAAAGTAAACTCAACCGGTGTTACACCTTCGTCTAAATATTGGTTAATTCCGTCCAGATACGCCATCGTCATTTTATAACTCTGACTGTTTTTGTCTAATTTGGCAATGGCTTTCGCCGAAGCTTCTTCGATACCAATTCCGGAGAAAAATTTATCATTTTTAAGCGCAACAGATCCAAAAATTTCAGACAATCTTCCGGGTGCAATCCTGCGAAGCAATTCCATTTGCCATAATCTTTCCTGCGCATGAACATAACCAAGAGCTGTCATCGCATCTTTTTCCGAATCGGCATAAATATGAGGAACTCCAAAATCATCAAAATAAACTGTGGTTTCTTTCTGGAGATTTTCCAACTGAACTTCTCCCTCATATTTAGGCTTCAAATGAAAAATATAGGCACATAAACCTATTCCAAGAACAACAATCAATACTAATAAAACCAACAGTATTTTTTTAATTTTTCTCATATTTATAAAAAGGTATAATGATAAATGATTTCCTAATGATGTAACTTAAAGCTAAAATACTGTAAGAAACATCGCTTTTAAAAGTCTAAATTTATGTATTTAAAACCAATACTATAAATGTCTGTGTATAAAAAAATAGTAATCTGTATAATTTCCTTTCTCTTTTTTGTGATTTTAGTCAATATTGGTCTTAATTATTGGATAAAAAAACAATTACCAATCATTATACACGAGAAAAACAAAACGGCTTATAATATTAACTACGAAAAAATCGAAGTGTCGCTTTGGTCGAGAAATATCGATGCACAAACCTTATTGGTTCACCCAAAAAATCAACCCGAAAACAATAAAACAAAAATTGGTATATACTCAAAAATAGAATCCATTAGTATTAAACATTTTAACATTTGGAATTTGGCTTTTCACGATATTATTCAGGCTGAAAGCATTACGATCAATAAAGCGAGAGTGCTTTTATACAAAAAGGATGAGAAACTCCTCAACAATCGCAATAGTATCGAAACCCAAATAATCGAACCTTTCTATAAAATAATTGCTGTTTCTAATATCTATCTCAATGAAGGAAGCGTTGATGTAGTTTCTTTAAAAAATAATAAACCCATTTTCAGCATTAAAAATATCATTTTGAAATTGGAAGGAATTTTAATTTCTGATGCCACATTAAAAGAAAAAATTCCAATGCATTTCGAAAAATATGTTTTAATCTGTGATAGTCTTTATTATAAGCCGAATGCATTTTATCATATGAATATTGGCAAAATTAGTATGCAAAATCGTTTTTTAAGAATTAAGAATTTCTCTTATTTACCTGAGTTTAACAGGAAAGATTTTGTTCGAAAACTAGAAAAGGAGAAAGACATTTATACGATAAAACTCGACTCGGCAGATATTGAAAAAATGGATTGGGGTTTTAAAAATGATCGTTTCTTTTTTAAAGCAAATTCGATTGTTGCTAATCATGTTGACGCTAATATTTATAGAAATAAAATACCGAAAGATGATTTGAGTAAGAAATACCTCTACAATGCTTTATTGCGAAAAATTAAGTTTCCGCTTCAAATCGATACCGTTCAAATTCTTAAATCAAAACTAGTTTATGAAGAAGAAATTGATTTCGCAAAAGGCCCGGGAGTTTTAAATTTCGATCATTTTAACATGCAAATTACCAATATCAAAAGTGGTTTTGGGCTAAAGAAAACTGCCGATGTAAAAATAAAAGTGAATTGTCAGTTCATGAAAACATCACCTTTAGAGGTTGATTGGAGCTTTAATGTTCTGGATCAAAAAGACAGTTTTCATATTCAGGGAACGATTTCAAATTTTAATGTTGCAGCAATGGAGAGATTTACAAAACCCTACATAAACTCTTCGTTTACGGGAACTTTCGACAAATACCGCTTCAATTTTTATGGAAATGATAATACAGCAAAAGGAAATGCTTCGCTGGAATATGATAACTTAAAAGTAAAATTGTATCAAAAGAAACATCGCGAAAAAGAAGCTAAACTAAAAACGGCAGTCGCCAACTTATTGCTAAAAAATGACTCAGGAGACGAAAGTAAAAAAGCGGACGTTGAACTTAATCGCATTCCCGAAAAGTCATTTTATAACTTTTTATGGAGAAGCATTGCTGAATCTTTAAAGAAGATTTTGATTTGATTTTTTCGCCACGAATTTTCACGAATTAATATTTTGCTCCCTCTAAATCAAATTAGTAAAAATTCGTGGCAACCTTTCTCTTATAAAAATTTCAATCATTTATAAACCTGACAATTATCAGGTTTATAGTAAATTCTTTTTCTAACATTTGCTTCTATTTTAATTTAAAAACAAATGACAAAAAAGCCTTTGCATACTTTCCACATTCCTGTAATGGGGCTCGCCTATACAATTGACAGTCCAATTAGAGTGGCGCAATACGGTATTTCATCTGTTGTGTCGATCGCTGATGATGATCTAATTGAAAAAATGCGTAATTTTTATAGTACGAAGTTTAACTTTCCGTACGAAGAGATAAGTCAGAAATTTCACGACTATAGAGCACAAAGAATCACATCCTATCTTAATTTAGTAGATAAAATTGTAAAAGATAAATTCGAACATTTTAAAACTGAATTGATAGAAAGCAAAACTGCTGTAGAAAATTATATTGCGATGCTGCCTAATACGTCAGACATCAAAAAAGGTTTTCAGAATTTGCTTGAAGACGGAATTTCTTTCAAAGAAAACATTCAAAGTTATATCGAATCACATCTTTCTCCGGGTTTAATTGATGTCAATATCATGACAAAACTGGATAAAGATAATTTTGATAAAGATGAACAGCTTCCTATCGAATTTAATGACGCTCACGCAGCTTTAAGAGGTTTTGCCAATAGTAATCTGGAATCTTCGGTAGTACTTTCTGCAGGAATGAATCCGAGATTGTACAGCTACTTTGAAAATTTTTCAGATTTCTTTCCGAATTCAAATAATGAACTTAAAAAGAGAATCATATTAAAAGTAAGTGATTTTAGATCAGCTATGATTCAGGGGAACTTTTTGGCTAAAAAAGGCCTTTGGGTTTCTGAATACAGAATCGAATCCGGGCTAAATTGCGGTGGACACGCTTTTGCCACTGACGGACTTTTATTAGGTCCTATTCTGGAAGAATTTAAGCAAAAGAAAGATCAGCTCATACAATCTGCGCATGAGTTGATGACAAAAGTATTATTGCAAAAACAAATTTATGCACCAGAAAATCCTTTGCCTCTTAAAATTACGGTTCAAGGCGGTGTAGGAACTGCTGAAGAACACGAGTTTTTATTAGAAAACTACAAAGTTGATTCTGTTGGTTGGGGTTCTCCATTTTTATTAGTTCCCGAAGCAACTTCTGTAGATAAAGCAACACGCGAATTGTTGATGAATGCCAAAGAAGACGATTTATATTTAAGTCACATCTCTCCTTTAGGAGTTCCGTTTAATACTTTGAAGGGAACTACAAATGAAATTTTAAAACAAAAAAGAATCGAGCAAAATAAGGCCGGAAGTTCCTGCCCGAAAAAATTCCTTGCTTTAAGCAAAGAATACGATCCGGAGGGAATTTGTACGGCTTCGAAAAAATTTCAGGATTTTAAACTTGAAGAATTGGAAAACAAAAGAGATACACTTTCTTCTGAATCTTTTCAAAAAGCAAAATTTGACATTACTGAAAAATCATGTTTGTGTGTAGGTTTGGCAAATGCTGCGTATTTAGAAAATGATATTAAAATAAAAGGTCAAGCACAAGGTGTTGTAATCTGCCCTGGGCCAAATATGGCCTATTTTGACCAAGAAGTTTCTTTGTCTGATATGTTGGGTCATATTTATGGAAATAAATCAATTTTAAGGACCGATAATCGCCCAAATATTTTTGTAAAAGAATTGAAAATGTACATTGATTATTTCAGAAATGAAATTGATGCTCTTTCGGGAGAAATCACCAATGCTCAATTAAAAAAGTGGAATACATTTAAAGCAAATATTCTGGAAGGAATCGAATATTATCAAACATTACTTTCAGCGGCTTCTTATTTTAAAGAAGATTTAAGTAAAATCAGAAAAGACTTTGATTTTTATAAATTAGAATTAGCTCAAATTAAGATTCCAACTTTAGAATTAGCTTAAAAACAGAAACCCCGATTCAGAAACCTGAGTCGGGGTTTTATAATTACAGACCTTATGTCTATTCTTTCTTCTTGCTTCCGTCAATGATTGCACCTGTTCCCGCACCAACACCTGCTCCTGCTAAACCACCAATTATGGCTCCTTCTCCTTTTTTCTTGCTTATAACAGCTCCGGTAATAGCTCCAACTCCGGCTCCAATTACGGCTCCTTTAGCTGTAGAGCTCCAACCTTTCTTTTTGGTCGTAGTTGTTGTTGCTGTTCCATCTGCTTGTTGATGTACTACTACAACTTTTTGAGATTCCATTCTTTTTTCCTCTCTTAAGTTTGCCATTTCTGTTCTCATTGAATCAATAACTTTTTGTCTATTAATTTCAACTTTCATTGAATCAATACTAGCTTGTTTTGCTTTATTGATATCTCCTTTTCCTTGGTTTTGACAAGAAACAATAGACAATGCAACAATTAATATATATAAGGCTTTCATGATTGTGGTTTTAAAATTATTACACTACAAAGTAAGGTCGCTTTATCTGGATTGAGTTACATGATTTTTTAGAAAGGTTATAGAATTTGAAGGTTTTCTTAATCTTTCAACACTGGTAAAACAGACTTGTTTCACGCAGATTTTAAAAAGATTCTAGCAGATGCTTAATAATTATAAAAAAATTCGCTTTTATATTACTTTCCTAAAATTCCTTTTTTCAGAATTTGCCCAAAATCGAACATATCTTCATAAGAACAATACAATGGAACTGGCGCCAAACGAATTACATTAGGTTCACGCCAATCTGTAATTACGCCATTTTTCATTAAGTAATCGAATAAACTTCTTCCCTCTCCATGTAAAAAGACAGATAATTGAGAAGCTCTTTCTTCAGGATTTGATGGTGTAATAATTTCGAAATTACCTTGTACCTCTTTATCAATTTCATGTAAAATAAATTCTAAGTATGAGGTAATATGATCTCTCTTTTTAATCAAAGCATCCATTCCAACCTCAGCAAACATTTCTACAGAAGCTAAATAAGGCGCTAAAGAAAGTACCGGTAAATTACTAATTTGCCAACCGTCTGCTCCATGAACAGGATCAAAGTTTGGTTCCATCTTAAAACGGCGTTCTTTATTGTGTCCCCACCAACCTGCAAATCTTGGTAAGTCAGGATTATTATGGTGTTTTTCATGGACGAAACAACCAGAAGCATTTCCTGGTCCTGAATTCATATATTTATAACTGCACCAAGCAGCAAAATCTACATTCCAATCGTGAAGTTGTAATTTGATATTTCCAGCAGCGTGGGCCAAATCCCAACCTACTTTTGCACCAGCTTTTTGACCTGCAGCAGTAATAGTCTTGATATCAAAAACTTGTCCGGTATAATAGTTTACACCTCCAATTAAAACCAAAGCCAATTCATCACCAACTTCTTCAATTTTTGCCAAAACATCTTCAAGGCGAATATTATGTTCTCCTTCACGGCGTTTGATTTCTACAATTGCATCTTCTGTTTTATAACCATGGAAATGAACCTGACTTTGAAACATATATTGATCTGAAGGAAATGCTTTTTCTTCGCAGATAATTTTATAACGTTTTGCTGTTGGCTGATAAAAAGAAACCATCAATAAATGAAGATTTACTGTCAAAGTATTCATTACTGTAACTTCTGATGGCAAAGCACCAACTATCTTACTCAGCGGTTCAGCAAATCTTTCCTGATAATCCCACCAAGGTCTATTCGCATAAAAATGTCCTTCTACAGCAAGATCTGCCCAGTCGTTCATTACTTCGTCAATATAAGCTTTGGTACGTTTTGGCTGTAATCCTAAAGAATTCCCTGTAAAATAAATAACGCGTTTGTCATTTACTTTCGGAAAAATAAATTGATCCTGATAATGATTTAATGTGTCTTGCGAATCAAGCTCTCGTGCGAATTCGCGTGTATTTTGAAAAGTCATTGTGTTTTTGTTTTGTCTGCTAAAATAACAAATTTTGTTTGTTTTGTTTCATGTTTTAAGTTTTGCGTTGATATGCTTTGAAGATTTAACCGCAAAGTTCGCAAGGATTTTTATCTAGGTTAACGTTTATAAACGCTAAGTTCGCAAAGCTTTGCGTGCTTTTGCATTTAGCAAACACAAACTGCGCAAAAAATATTTGCGAACTTTGCGTTTAAATTTCGCAAATAATGACAAACTTGAAACCTGAAACTTGAAACCATTTTAAATAAAAAAACCCATCATCACTGACAGGTTTTATATTTTATCTGAATACCTAATTAGATAATCAACATTGCATCTCCGTAAGAGTAGAATTTATATTCTTCTTTAATTGCTTCTTCGTATGCACGTTTCATTAAATCATGTCCACAGAAAGCAGAAATCATCATTAATAATGTTGATTTTGGTGTGTGGAAATTTGTAATCATACAGTTTGCAATACTAAAATCGTGAGGAGGAAAAATAAATTTATTTGTCCATCCTTCATAAGGATTCAAAGTATTTTGAGAAGAAACCGAACTTTCTATTGCACGCATTGAAGTTGTTCCAACAGCACAAATACGTTTTTTGTTTGCTTTTGCAGCATTTACAATATCGCAAGCTTCCTGGTTAATGATCAATTCTTCGGAATCCATTTTGTGTTTAGATAAATCTTCAACCTCAACTGGATTAAAAGTTCCTAAACCAACGTGTAAGGTTACTTCAGCAAAATTAATTCCTTTGATTTCTAGTTTTTTCAAAAGGTGTTTTGAGAAGTGTAAACCAGCAGTTGGTGCTGCTACAGCTCCTTCTTCTTTTGCATAAATAGTTTGGTATCTTTCAGCATCTTCTGCAGTTACCTCTCTATTGATGTATTTAGGAATTGGAGTTTCTCCAAGTTCTGTTAATTTGTTTCTGAATTCTTCGTAAGAACCGTCATATAAAAAACGTAAAGTTCTACCACGAGAAGTAGTGTTGTCAATTACCTCAGCAACTAATGAATCGTCGTCACCAAAATAAAGTTTGTTACCAATTCTGATTTTACGAGCCGGATCAACCAACACATCCCAAAGACGTTGTTCTGAATTTAATTCTCTTAATAAGAAAACTTCAATTCTTGCTCCTGTTTTTTCTTTGTTTCCGTACAAACGAGCCGGAAAAACTTTAGTATTATTAAGAATTAAAACGTCACCGTCATCAAAATAGTTGATAACATCTTTGAACATTTTGTGCTCTATAGTTTGTTTTTGACGATCGATTACCATTAAACGAGATTCGTCTCTGTTCTCTGCTGGAAATTCCGCTAAAAGTTCTTTCGGTAAATTAAATTGAAAATGTGATAATTTCATTTGAGAAAGTTATGAGTTATAGATTTTCAATCAGGATTATTTGAGGACCTGATTTTTAATCGTGTGCAAATATACGACTGTGAGATAGGCGTTGTCAAGTGTTTTGATGTTTATTTTCAAAAGTCGTTGATTCAGTGGCGTTTCTGATTGAATAAAAATCAAGTTTTGCCTGTTTTTTCACTATATCAGAAATATAAGTTCATTTAATTTGCATTTTTAAAAAATCAATGGTGGTTTTATTTGGCTAAAGCTGAAAAAACAGACATAAAAAAAACCTCGAGTTAAAACTGGAGGCTATTCATTTTTTTGCCACGAATTAACGAATTATTTTAAAGTATCTATGAAAATTAAAATTCGTGAATTCGTAACGAATATTTTTTTATTATAATTCTGAAATTTGGAAATCTAATGCTTTCAAATCATTCCAGAAATCAGGATAAGATTTAGAAACTACCCCGGCATCTTCTATAATAATTGGTACTTTAAGCGCCAGAGGAGCAAATGCCATTGCCATACGATGATCGTTGTATGTAGCAATTTTTACATTATGGTTGATATTTTCTGAAGCTATCAAAGTCAAACTATCATTTGTCACAGAAATATTGGCCCCTAATTTTGTAAGCTCAATTCTAAGTGCCTCAAGTCTGTCAGTTTCTTTAATTTTTAAAGTATGAAGCCCCGTTAAATGACAACCAATCCCTAAACCTAAACAGGTTACGACAATAGTTTGTGCGATATCGGGTGTATTGTTTAATTCAAAATTTATGCTTTCAAATTTAAAATCCTCTTGTTTTACCAATGTCATTTTATTGTCTTGAAACGTAGTTTTCACTCCTAATTTCTCATAAAACGATACTAATTCTGAATCACCTTGTAAACTGTTTTCTTTGTAACTGCTCAAAGTTATCGAAGCTGTATCTGCCAAAGCTACCAAACTAAAGAAGTAAGAAGCCGAACTCCAATCAGACTCTACTACCATTTCTTTTGATGCGACCTCAGCTTTTGGATATACTTTAATTACGTTTCCTTCAAAACTGGTTTGAATATCTAAATCATTTAGCAAAGCCAAAGTCATCTTAATATATGGAATTGAAGTAATTTCTCCTTCTAAAGTCAATTCTAAACCATTCTCTAATTTTGACGCCACTAATAAAAGCGCTGAAATATATTGACTGCTTACATTTGCTGCCAAAGTTACTTTTGAAGCCGTAACTTTTTTTCCTTTGATTCTAATTGGCGGATAACCTTCTTCTTTTTCATAAGAGATTTCAACTCCCAATTGTCCTAAAGTTTCCACTAAAATCTTTATCGGACGTTCTTGCATTCTGCTGGAACCTGTCATCACAACTTCACGACCTTCATTTACCGCAAAATAAGCAGTTAAAAAACGCATTGCTGTTCCTGCATGATGAATATCTACGATTTCATCATTTCCTATTAAGGCTTTTTGCATTACTTCACTATCATCAGAATTTGAAGTATTTGCCAATGTAATATTTGGGAACAAAGCTTTTAACAACAATAAACGATTTGTTTCGCTTTTTGATCCTGTTACTGCAATTTGTCCTTTTAAGTTATGTTGAGTTGTTTGAAGTAGTAAATTCATTTTTTTAATTGTAAGTTGTAAATTATGAATTAGGAATGATTAGAAACTTAATTCAGCCCCGCAATTTACCACTCCCCGTTCATAATTCAAAATTCAAAACTCATAATTCAAAACTTATGAGTGATATTTCACAATTATTTTAATTTATCGTTGTTTTTATGGCGGTCTTTATCACGAACTGATTTTAGATCCATTTTTTTATCAAAAGCAGCTTGCAAATCGATTCCGGTTTGATTGGCCAGACATAAAACTACAAAAACAACATCGGCTAATTCTTCTCCCAAATCTTTGTTTTTATCACTTTCTTTTTCAGATTGTTCTCCATATCTGCGTGCAATAATTCGGGCAACTTCTCCAACTTCTTCAGTAAGTTGTGCCATGTTGGTTAACTCATTAAAATAGCGAACTCCGTGTTCTTTTATCCAGGTATCAACATCTAACTGTGCATTTTTCAAATCCATGATTATATTTTTTTAAGAATAATTTTTTCGTTCTGACTTGCAATCGCTTTCTGAAAAAGGTCTTTTAATCCTTTATATGCGTCAGCTGCAAAAATACTATTGTTAATTTCTTTTGTACTCAAAATTTGAATTTTATTTCCATCACTTGAAATGTTTAAAGAGAAAACTATTTCTTTTCCTTCTGATGAAATGCGAACAGCAGCTGGTAATGATTCTACCATATATCCTTCAGGAATTTCTAAACTTATAGCATATCTTTCCAAGGTTGGATATCCAAAATAAATCGCCATTTGTCTGTTTTCCTGATTAAAAGGATTTTTACTTCTTGTAAAAAACAATAATGGATTGATAAATATTTTACCTCCAATAATTTCAGATTGATTATCTGACACAAAATCAAAGTTTTCTAAAACCGGACCTGATAAATTTGTCTTTTTATTTTCAATGGTGTAATTTAAAATTTTCACATCGCCTAATTGTTGTTCAAACTTTTCCAGATAAGTCTCATTGTTTTTATCAGCATTGTGAACTCTGAAATTATAAGCATCATAATCTGTTCTCTGAATCCTGCCTTTTCCTTCTATTTTTCCATTGGCATCTACTTTTACTAACAAATTAGACATTTCCCGAGATGGTGTAACAGGTTCCAAATTAATTTCCAGCGAAGTTCCGTCTTTTTTAATCAGTCTTCCTTTCCAGTTCAAAACATTTAATGGCAAGATATTAGGCGTTGTAAATTTATGACTGGCATCCAGAAGTATTTGTTTTCCATCAATCTCAGCTGCTGCAATAACATAATTAAAACCAGTTCTTGTTGGATAAATTGGAACTCCGTTTTCAATCGTGCTTACCAAAACCGGATTTGCAGCTATACCCGCCATTTTTAGCATATTGATCAAAATAAAATTAATCTCAGCTACATTTCCTGTCTGATCCTTATAAGCTTTTACAATTCCTTTATCAGTATAACAACCTCTCGTTTCATCCCAATTCATTTTATTCTGAACGAATTTAAAAATGATATTTAATCTCTCGTCTGGTGATTCAACGTTAGTCAATAATCTTTTTACATCCTCTACTAAAAAGCTGTTTTCACTAAGTTCTTTTCCGAAGCTTTGATCTTTAAAAATTGTTGTTGCCACACCTTCCCAAGTTACTGTATAGTCTTTATCCGGCTGATCAACATATCTAATTCTTTCTAATTCATGTTGAAGAGATCCTCTGTAATTATCAGGATTATTTACGTAAGGCTCTTCTGTTAGTGCCGGAACATCTTTTCCGGAACAAATGGTATTAATTTGTCTATAAGAAAGCCTACTGGTTTGATTATGTTCATTTTCAAAACTTAGACCGCCATTAATCAATTTAGAATCTGTTGTTACGGGCTGCCTCCCAACTAAAATTGTTTTGTAGATATACATCTCCGGAATTTCCGTTTTATATTCAAAATAATTCACAGGAACATCGTACTGAATTTGAAAATCCGGCAGTTTCGTAATATTTTCTGATCGCAAAGTGTATTTATACTCTATGATGGAACCCGCTTTTACATTTGGCAATGTTATGGCTTTCTCATTCCAATATTTATTGATGTTCTTTTTAAAAGTTCCTTCACTTTCAAGTTTTGTTTTTACAACTTTTCCATTTTCTAAATTATAAGTTACAGCATCAGAAAAATCTACTCTGTCTTCATTTAAACTTTCATAACCAATGTAAAACCTTACTTTTTGATTGGCCCAGCTTAATCCTTCCTTTTTATAAATTTTAATTTTAAATTCATAAACATGATTAGCAGAAAATCCTGTTGTTCGATTATAAGAAAAAAAAGTCCTTCCTTTTTTAAACAAGATAGCGGCCGGAGCCGCAGTATCTTTTGGATTTGATTTTTCTTGTAATTCAGCTATCGTAACTTTTCCCAGTTCATAACTTTGAGCATTACCTTTAGTAACACTCAAAATAAGAAAAAGCAAAAAAACAATTGGACGTATCTTCATTTTTAGATTCTCTTTAAAACTATTTTCTCTGTTTCTTTTGCAATCATTATTTTGTAATATTCTTTTAGCATTTCGTATTTTTCAGTAGAAACAATCGCTTCATTTATTTGATGTGCGATAATCAATTGTAACGAATTACCATTGGCTGCAATATTAAACTTAAAACTCCCCAGGTTATCCTCCATATTAAGAATTGCCGGTGCAGGCAAAGTTTCAACAGCGAAGCCTTCGGGAATTTGAATTGTAATATTGTATTTATCTAAAAACGGATAACCAAAATCTACTGGATATTCACGAACTTCCTGTTTAAATGGATTTTTTTCGTCAGTAAAAAACAACATTGGACTTACATAAATTTTACCCCCAATTACTTCACATAAATTATTTCCCACAAACGAGTATGTCTCTATAGTTGGCAATAAAATATCTTTTTCGTTTGTTCTGGTGTACTCACTAATCTCAATTTTATTATTTATATTCTCGAGCTTCTCAAGATATTCCTCTTCTTTTACTCCATCAATATTACTTCTGGTGATCATAGCATTGTAATCTGTACATTGTCTCCTAGTTTTTCCAGTAACTTTACCTTCAGCGTCAATACTATAAGTCATAAAAACATTATCATTTGACGGTTTACTTGGCATTAAATCAATTTCTTGTGATGTTCCATCTTTTCTAATCAATCTTCCCGACCAGTTTAAAGCTCTTAAAGGCAAAATATTAGGAGTTGAAAATTTCTCAGTACCATCAATTAAAATATTTCCGTTTGGAGTCTCAACTGCAGCAATTACATAATTAAAAGCACTTCTGTTTGGAAAAAAAGCAATTCCGTTAGAACGTGTACTTACCAAAACCGGATTTGCTGTTAACCCTGAATAACGTAACATGGCAGTTAGCATTAAATTAATATCAGCCACATTACCCGTTTTTTCTTTGTATGCTTTTTTAACTCCGTTATCACAACTATACCCATAATATTCATTCCATTTCACATTAGACTTTACGTGATTTAGAATTGCCCATATTTTTTCCTCAGGAGTGTTTTTCCCTGCTAATAAAGCTTTCAAGTCATCTTCAAAATAGCCGGTTTTATTCAACTCAGGTCCAAAATCATCATATTCATAAATCGTCTTTACTACTGAATTCCAATCTGTTGAATATTCTTTTGTTGTCGATTTTGGAAATTTAGTCATAGACAACTCATGTCCAATACTTGAAATATAATTATTAATATTATTTACAAAGGCTTCCTCTTTCATTGCTGGAAAATCTACCGCTTTGAATGTAGTTTGATTTTCCAAATAATCTAATTTATCTGTTGAAAAAGTAGTTGTAGAAACACGCCCCTCAGATCTTTCCTTATTTGTAAAAGTTATAGTCTTAGAATTTTTCTGTGTAGTGATTTTAGGAAAAACATATCCTTTTTGCTTTAAATTAAAAACATAATACTCAGGAATAAAAGTTGAAAATTCAGAATAATTAACAGGGATAGAGGTTTGAAAATCCCAATCTCTGATTATTCTATCACTAGGACATTTAATTGTATATCTAAACTCAATTACTGATCCTTCCTTAACATTAGGCATTGTAATCTTTTTTTGTCCTCTATATTTATTTACTATCTCATCAAATGTTCCATCACTTTTGAGTTTTGTTTTTTCAATTTTACCGTTTACTAAATTGTATGTAACCGCATCCGTAAAAAATACTCGTTCTTTTAAACCATTATAATTATAATACCAAACTTTCTGAGTAGCCCAATCATAACCTTCTTTCTTATAAATCTTAATTCTGGTTTCAACATCAGTTAATACAACAAATCCTTCACTTGGATCATATTCAATTCTTGCATTTCCCTTTTTATACAATATTGCAGCAACCGCAGACGAGTCTTTTGGATGTACTTTTTGTTCCAGTTCTGCTATGGACACTTTTCCCTTTTCAAAATTTTGAGCATTACCTTTAGTAACACTCAAAATAAGAAAAAATAAAAAAACAATTGGACGTATCTTCATTTCTAGATTCTCTTTAAAACTATTTTATCTGTTTCTTTAGCAATCATTCCTTTGTAATATTCTTTTAGCATTTCATATTGTTCAACAGAAACTATCGCTTCATTAATTTGATGCTGAATTACTATTTGCAACACATCTCCGTTAGCAACAATATTAAATTTAAAACTTCCTAAATTATCCTGCATATTAAAAACTACTGGCTGAGGCAATACTTCCGTCACAAAACCTTCAGGAATCTTTAATGTGATATTATACTTATCTACAAATGGAAATCCAAAATCTACCGGATATTCTCTAACATCTTGTTTAAAAGGATTACTTTCATTTGCAAAAAATAACATCGGACGAACATAAATTTTCCCTCCAATTACTTCCGTTAAATCATTTCCTGCAAAAGAATAACTCTCTATTGTTGGCTGTAATAGGTCTTTTTCATTTGTTCTGGTGTACTCACTAATCTCAATTTTGTTATTTTTATTCTCTAGTTTTTCCAGATATTCTTCTTCTTTTACACCATCAATATTATTTCTCGTAATCATTGCGTTGTAATCTGTACACTGTCTTCTAACTTTACCTGTCACTTTTCCTTCGCTATCAAGATTGTAACTCATAAAAACAGTATCAGCCGAAGCTTTTTTAGGCATCAAATCAACTTGCTCCGAAGTTCCGTCTTTACGAATTAATCTTCCGTACCAGTTTAAAGCTTGAAAAGGCAAAACATTTGGTGATGAAAATTTATCAGATGCATCTAACAAAACATTCCCATTTGGAGTTTCAACCGCAGCGATTACATAATTAAAAGCTGTTCTATTTGGAAAAATTGCAATTCCGTTAGAACGAGTACTTACCAAAACCGGATTTGCAGTCAAACCTGCGTAACGCAACATTGCGGTTAACATCAAATTTATATCAGCAATGTTTCCTGTTTTTTCTTTATAGGCCTTTTTAACACCATTATCACAGCTATATCCTGTGTAATCGTTCCATTTTACACTAGATTTTACATGATTTAAAATTGCTAGAATTTTTTCATCAGCTGTATTTTTATCTACTAATACTTTTTTCAGATCCTCTTCAAAATAACCAGTCTTATTTAATTCAGGACCAAAATCATCATATTCATAAATTGTTTTCACAACTGAATTCCAATCGGTAGAAAATGATTGTGTAGGTCGATTAGGAGATTTAATCATCGCTAGTTCATGCTGAACGCTTGAGGTATAATTATCAATATTATTCACATAATCTTCGTCCTTCATAGCAGGGAAATCAACTGCAGTGTAGGTTGTCTGAGTTTCTACATAATCAAATTTTTCAGTAGAAATATCTGTTCTGGCAGCTGTAAATCCACCCCCACTAGATCTTTCCTTAACTGTGAAAAGAATCGATTTAGTCTTTTTTTCGGCAACAACTTTAGGAAAAAGATATCCTTTTTGCTTAGAATTAAAAACATAATATTCCGGAATATAAGTCTTAAATTCACAATAATTTATAGGAATACTAGTTTGAAAATCCCATTCACGAATCGATCCGTCACGAGGACTTCTTATAGTATAACTAAATTCTATAACTGATCCTTCTTTTACATTCGGCATCGTTATCTTTTTTCTCCCTCTATATTTATTAACGGTTTCAGTAAAAACACCGGCACTTGTAAGTTTTGTTTTTTCAATTTTACCATTTACCAAATTATATGTAACCGCATCATCAAAATCAACTTTCTCTTTTACCCCATCCGAGTTATAAAACCAAACACTTTGATTCGCCCAATTATAACCGTCTTTTTTATAAATTTTAATTCTGGTTTCTACTTCTGTTAAACTAACAAAACCCTCATTTTGATCATATTCAATTCTCGCTTTACCTTTTTTATAAAGTATGGCAGCAACAGCTGATGAATCTTTAGGATGCACTTTTTGCTCTAGTTCTGCAATGGATACTTTTCCTAATTTAAATTCTTGTGCTGTTACTTTTGAAATAAACAACAAAAGGATTGAAAGACTAAAAAGTTTAATAATTTTCATTTGATTAGTTCTTAATTAATTCTTGGTTAATATAATTTTGGCATTATCGTTTCTTGACACTTGCTCCATAAAAAGGCGATACTCGTCATATTCTTTATTTGAATATTTTCCTTTATTCAAAAACATCGAGCGCTTGTATGTCAGTTTGTTGTTTTCTTTTTTGATGATTTCTGTTTTGTATTCTCCAAATTTCCCTTTTAATTCAAAATTTGAAGGCAAAAATTCAATTGTAAAACCTGCTGGTAAGTTAATTTCAATCTCATCGGTATCTAAGTAACCTCGTTGAATTTGAAATGGATTTTTTCGATTACGGATTCGTTTAACATTACTGGCACTTTGATTGAAAGCATCAACTGCAAAAATCATTTTATTGGCAGAAATTGCTCCATAATTTAGAGCACTCAGTTGAATATCTTCAGTAAAACGAACATTATCTTTATCGTTATTAAAAGTTATTTTCCCAAGTTTTAAATTATTAATGTTATCCCAGTGCTTTTTATAATGTGCTTCTTTTTCTGTTGGTTGTAAAGATTCTATTTGCGATTTAAAACTATATTGAGATCCTTCGGAAATCATTAATATCGATCCCGAAAAGTTCCCGTTTTCATCTATTGTATAAGTTCCTCTATCTTTTTGAGTATTACCTTTGTCTGCATAAATAGTAGTTCTAACAATCTGCCCTCCTTCGGGTTTAACTACTAAAACATCTCTGTCATCTGTAAAGGTACCCTGGTATCCAAAAGGATCAACCTGACTTGTACACTCTAACCAGGTATAGCTTTCTCCGTTTGGAATTGCTAATATCATATGATTTCCCTGCATCGAAACAAAATCAGCCTGAATATCTGATTTATAACGATCCCCATACAAAATAGTATTATAAGAAGGAACATCAACTACCTGCAAAAGTGCTTTTGTATAATTTGACAGTGCCTTACAATCTCCATATCCTAATCGATCTACATCAGAAGCAAGCATAGGTTTCCATCCTCCAATACCAATCGCAATATTTACATATCTTGACTTTTTCTGAACATAATCATATATAATTTTTGCCTTTTTAATAGGATCTTTTTCATCACCAACAAGAGCTTTTATTTTGGTTTTAGTCTCTTCAGGTAAAACAGTCGTTCCGGCAAGAATTTTTTCGCTATACCATTTACCAAATGCTTCCCAAGTTGTAGCCGTACCGTCTACACCTTCTAAGTGAAAGTGTTCTAACCCCATTATAACTTTAGGAAACAAATCTTCGGCAGAAGGACTGTAATCCTCCGCTTTTCTAGCTAAAATATTAACCGCAACGTAACTAAGTTTAGTGTCGGTATCGCTAGTTTTTTTAATATTAAAATCGGAAAACTGAAACTCTTTCTTTTTAAATCCTAAGTTATTTGGATAAGATATATTTAAGATACATTTCTCTACACTTAAATTATAATCACTCAAGAAATACCATCTTGGAATAAAAGCCGTATTTGAAGTCTCAACCTCACTTGTATAAGCAATAGTAAAAGGATATGAAATTGGTGTATAATCCAAGTAAAGCACACGATTATCTGAAAAAAGAGTACTCCCGCTTACTGCACTTTGATCTTTAAAATCTTTTCGTTTAATCTTTTTGATCTCGTTACCCAACATATCATAAACAATAGCTTCGATACTTTTTACCCCGGTTGTTTTATCATAATGTTGATAAGCATTAATATCCCCCAGTCCTTTTTCATTTAAAACTGTTACAACTCGTTGCGCTTTCAGCGTCATATCACGTTGCGAAGTAATGATAATATCCATTTGATCCAAACGAACTACAGCATTCGCATTTTCTTTAAGACTATCTGAAATTTTTAATACAGCATATTCGCTCTTTTGAGCTGATGAAATAAGGGTAAATAAGAAAAAAAATAACCCGAAAAAAGTAATTTTCATTAGTAAGTAATTTCGCCAAATATATATTATTTTTAGAAACCCTTAACACTCGTCTAATTATTTTTTAATCCTTTTTTAATTATTTTTTAATCCCGGTTTTTGCTGTCCATCAAAATCGTTACAGGCCCGTCATTCAAGAGACTAACCTTCATATCGGCACCAAAAATTCCGGTTTGGACTTTTTTATTGAAGTCTTTTTCTAATACTTTTACAAAATTCTCATACATAGGAATTGCAAATTCAGGTTTTGCAGCTTTTATGTAAGAAGGACGGTTGCCTTTTTTTGTAGAAGCGTGAAGTGTAAATTGGCTTACTACTATAATATCACCATCGATATCCTGAACCGAGCAGTTCATGACATCATTTTCGTCACCAAAAATTCTCATTTTAATGATTTTCGCAACAAGCCAATCAATATCTTCCTGAGTGTCGGCATCTTCAATTCCAACTAAAACTAATAATCCCTTTTGAATATCTGCTGTTTTTTTATTATCCACAGTTACGGATGCCGAAGAAACTCTTTGAAGAACAATTCTCATATTATTAAATTTTCAATTATAACAAAAAGATGCACTACTGTGCATCTTTACAAATATATAAATGTTTATTATCTTAGAATTGAAATTTGTAGCTTCTTTATTTGAAGTTTGGAGAATTATTTCTGGTTATTTTGATAGTAGAATGACCATTACAAAGTGTAAAACACTGTCTATGAGATGTAATTGACTATTTTCTAAGTTCATCGCTGGCTTTTCGATCCTCATCATACGAATCTGTACGATAATTTTCGTCATCACCCTCCAGGATCTTCAAATAACTATTATAACGTGACCATGCAATTTCATCTTTTTCCAAAGCTGCTTTAATCGCGCAATGAGGTTCTTCTTTATGTAGACAATTGTTAAACTTACATTGATCCTTTAATTTGAAAAATTCAGGAAAATAACCGCTGATTTCTTCTTTTTCCATATCAACAATTCCAAAACCTTTAATTCCGGGAGTATCTATAATTTTTGCATCAAAAGACAAGTCATACATCTCGGCAAAAGTCGTTGTGTGCTGGCCTTGTTTACTAGCTTCAGAAATGTTTTTGGTTTTAAGATGCAAGGTAGGTTCCATAGCATTTACCAAAGTAGATTTTCCAACACCTGAATGGCCAGAAAACATACTTACTTTGCCAATCATCATCTCTTTTAATTCTTCGATTCCTTTCATTTCGGTCGAAGAAACTCGAAGACATTTATAACCTATTTGCTGATAAACATATTGCATATACAATTGATCTTCAAGAGTAGGCTCATCAAAAGTATCTATTTTATTAAAAACCAAAATAGTTTCAATATTATAAGCTTCGGCAGTTACCAAAAAACGGTCTATAAAATTGAAAGTTGTTGGAGGATTATTAATGGTAATCAATAAAAAAACGCGATCAATATTCGACGCAATAATATGCATCTGATGCGATAAATTAACCGATTTACGAACGATGTAATTCTTTCTTTCGTGAATATTAAAAATCGTTCCCGTTAAAGCATCCGAGGTTTCTTCGAGTTCATAATCCACAACATCACCTACAGCAATAGGATTGGTACTTTTAATACCTTTCATCCTAAACTTCCCTTTCATACGGCATTCTATAAAATCACCTTGTTCCGATTTTACGGTGTACCAACTTCCTGTAGATTTATATACGAGTCCTGTCATTCTTTAATTTTAGATTGCTGATTTTAGTCCCGAAGTTTCGGGATTAGATTTCTCATTCTTTAGAAGAATAAAAAATAAAAGGCAAAATTACGTTTTTAGAATTGAACAACGCAATTTCGCCTTTTAAAATTAAAGACCTACTCTTAATTTTGAAAAATTCACCAAACGATTTCTGCTAAAATTTCATTCTCTTTGATTTTTCCTAACTGAATTGTTTTTAAAGTTTTTGATGTTTTCCCTGCTCTTGTAGTATATATTTCTACCATAACAGTTGCCGGACCGTCCTCTGTTAATTTTGTTTCACCAAAATAATTCGTTTTGATTTTATATTTCCCTTTAATAGCATTTCGAATTAAATACTGCTCAGGTCCGTAACCTCGCGTAAAGTCTTTTGAAAATCTAGCACCCGCCTCAGTATTTTTATGACCATAAAAACATTCTTCACCATTTGGTTCAATTACATGAAGATCTAAATCCACATCCATTTGATTCCAGTTCATTATTATTCTAATATCCACCGGCATTTTGTCAAGATACTTTTTGTCTAATTTTTCGGTTTTCAATCCCGTATGTTCTATAATCATTCGATTCAAATCCATCAGAATAATATCCTCAACTCCCTCATAATGGTCGCGCATTTCGCCATAATAATTTACTTCCAGTGCTTTGATCAATTCATCAAAAGCTTCTTGATATTTTCCGTCATCTTCAAGAGTCAATGCATAATCGCGTAAACTCTGCGGCTCATGCGCTCTCCATTTCACTACTTGTTTCGCTGTAAATACTGCATCATCATAATCCTGCCACTGACGTAAAGTATAAGTTAATGTTTTATATAGCTGATGATTTTCTAAACCTAAATCAGCTATATTACTGATTATCTGCAATGCTTTTTTAACATCACCTTGATTGTAAAAAAAGTGAGCAACATCAAAATAAAAACTCGGGTTTCTTTCCTGTGCTTTTCTTAATTCAAAATACAAATCATATTGTTTTTCTTTTGGAGCTGCAGCCAAAGCTTTCAAATACAATCTGTCCGGATTCCAGATTTTAAACTTGTTTGGATTTTTTGTAGTAATACTGATAATCCCATTTGACGCTCGACTGCCATAAATAGAGGTAATAGAAGGATCTGTAATTTTGTCAACCGAAAGCATATTTGCATTTACTACATCTTCGAGTCTTCCATCAAAAATTTGCCCATCAACAATTATTAAAAGTTCCTTGTTTTTACTATCAGACAAATATCCTCTCACGATAGTTGTACTATAATCGTCTTCTTGCTCCGTTTTGACTCCTTCGGGTTTAACAACAGATTGTGTCATAGTATTAATCAATCCTGGAGCAATATTTTTTGCAGGTCGGTATGATTTTTCTTTTTTGGCTTGATTTTCTGCAGACTCTAATCTCATTGCAGATACTGGTGCTGCGTTATATACACTGTTATCTTCCATAATTTCACTTGCTGACCCTGCACCAACAGGCTCATCAACTGTCAAAACAGCATCAGCACTACCGCTAATTGTTTCAGAACCTCTCTTTTTCTTTGATTTTGGTAAAACTTTTGGCGTTACATATTTTGTATCTAGTTTCCACCAATAATTTAATGCTGTAAAATAACCACCTACATTTTCCCAGTTACTATTTTGTTTTGCCAAACGACTGTCTTGTTCCAGTTTTTTTATCTTGTCAAATTCTGCGCGTAATTCTGTAGGAGGAATAATATCATACATGATATAATCCTGAAGATTTTCCAGAACAATCAACGATGTGTTTTTGGTAATGATTCCGTATTTCTTTCCTAAAGTTTCAATTTCTTCGGCATTTTTGTCGTATTGCAATTCAAGATTTGCGATTTTCTTTTGTGCCCAAAGTTTTTCAATATTAACTTCACTTGCATTTTGATTTGCAGCATCAAAAGTTATTTTTCTTTCCAAAACAGCGTCATCTCCATTACCAAACAACAACGTAATTTCATTTTTCAGATTTAATGATATTCCCGAAAAACTAAAATTCCCTGAAACCGAAGTTCCTACCATCGGAAACAAATCAGTAATTAAAAGATTTTCTTTTATTCCCAAAAATTTCAGATTTGTGGTAATCAATTTATCTAAAGCATTTTCGGTGCTCAATTGATTTAGATTGATGAAATTCCCTCCCGTTTGTGAAGATGAGTAATTTAAAAAAGTAAAATCAGCCGAGACAGAAGACGAAATGGTAAACACCGCTTTTTTAGTTTTTGGAAAAGAATTTTCACTCAATGACGACAAGCCATCTGTAGAAAACAAATACTGATCGTGATTTGCAAAATTTAACTGCGAATAACGTGTTCCTCCATCATATTTTGTATTTTCTAAAACCGTTTTTAATTCATTCCAATTTCCATTAGAAATAACAAACTCTTTTTGTTTCTCGAAAGTGTAATTCAAAAAGTACAAAGTCACTTTTGTATTCTGTATTTTTTGAAAATAAGCTTCCAATAAATCCAGTTCCTTTCTCAAATCACGATTCTGACAGCTCAAAGAATTATCCCAGATTAAACCTACTGAAGAAGGTATTTTTCTTGATTTAGTATTACCTTCAATAAAAACATTTCCATAGAAATAATACTGACCACCTGTATCTTGGGTCAAAACACTCGGTGCATTATTTTGTATAGGAACTTCAAAAACTATTTTTTCATCCGGCTGATAATTTTCTTTCTCGAAAGAAGCTTCGAAAGACTGATTCCATTTTGAGAAAGAAATTCTAGTTGATTTTTCGGTAATTTTTGGAGAAGTTGAAACTCCAATAACAGAAATCTTCACTGAAAATTTATCTAGTTTTTTAGGATAACGACTCACCAATTGATACGCCAGATTATCTTTATCAAAAGCCGAAAGTTCTTCTTCATAACCTATTATCACAGTTCGCTCTCCGTTTGGCATTAACGGATAAATTCTTGTTCTAAAATTATTTCCATCTACTTTCTCCAACAATCCCGGATCAACACGACGATGTTCGATAGCTTCAAAAACCTGTTTTCCTTTATTTTTATTGACTGGAACAGCTTCTCTCATTTTACCATTGATATCAATAGCATATCTCGAAACCGAAACATTTTCCGGTAACGGAAAAATAAGTTCCGCCTCCATTTGTCTAGTTCCCGAATTAAAAAAATGCATTTCGGCAGTCGTATAAGCAATGTTGCCCACCACTTTTACATTAACTAAAAGTTTGTTCATTCTCACTTTTTCAGCATCATCACCTTTAACGGTTAGTTCAGGACTTTGTGCAAAAGTTTTTGTTCCGATAAAAAACAGAAAGAAAAGCAATACATTCAAATTCACTTTGAAAATGTGCGACGCAGACGAAAACAATTTTAATTTCATGACACGAAAATTAAGGTTATATTTTTATAGAGAACAAAAAACATCAAAAGGTTGGGAAGGTAATATTTATTTTCAAAAAAAATCCCCAACACTTCTCTCAAAGCGATGGGGATTTTCAAAAAACAATCTATTTTCAACATAGTGATATAAGAAAACCAAAGAGCAAAATTTGCAAAAACTTAAATTGACTTATATTACTTACATGATTTAGAAAATATTATGCATTGAAAATTTTCTCTTGGTGACCAATACTTTCCTGGTGAATTGCTTTGAACATTCTCAAAACAAACTCTTCAGTAAGACCTTTTTTCTCTCCTTCAAGAATCATTTTTCCTAAGATTTCATTCCAACGATTGTTTTGAAGAATAGCTACGTTTGCATCTTTTTTCACCTGACCAATTTCGTCAGCCACTTTCATACGTTTTCCTAACAATTCTAATAAGTTAGCATCAAGAACGTCGATGTTAGCTCTTAGTTTTTTCATTTTTTGACTGTACTCATCTGTAGTATCATCCGTTTTTCTAATCGTCAAATCTTTAATAATTTGTTTCAAAGCGTCTGGAGTAACTTGTTGTGCAGCATCAGACCAAGCATTGTCCGGATCGTAGTGCGTTTCGATAATCATACCATCGTAATTCAAATCTAAAGCCTCTTGAGTTACTTCAAAAATCATTTTACGATCTCCTGTAATGTGAGATGGATCGATGATTAATGGTAAATCAGGGAATTTATTTTGCAATTCGATAGCGATTTGCCATTCAGGAATGTTTCTGTATTTTGTTTTTTCGTAAGTCGAGAAACCTCTGTGAATAACACCTAATTTCTCGATTCCAGCCATGTGTAAACGCTCAACACCACCTAACCATAAAGCTAAATCTGGGTTTACAGGGTTTTTTACCAAAACTATTTTATCAGTTCCTTTCAAAGTATCAGCGATTTCCTGAACTGCAAAAGGGTTTGCAGTTGTACGAGCACCAACCCATAAAACATCAATATCATGTTCTAAAGCTAGTTTACAGTGAGCCGCAGTTGCAACTTCAGTTCCCATCAATAAACCAGTTTCAGCTTTTGCTTTTTGCAACCATTTTAAACCAATTTCTCCAACACCTTCAAATCCTCCCGGACGCGTTCTTGGTTTCCAGATTCCTGCTCTGAACACACTAACTTTTGAATCTTTCAATTCGTGAGCAATTCTCAATACTTGATCTTCTGTTTCTGCACTACATGGTCCAGCTATCACAAGTGGGTGATTTAAATTGAAATCTTCTAACCACTTTCTCATTTCTTTCTTATTTTCCATCTTAATTTTTAGTTTTATTTTTATTTTTTAATAGTTAATCCGTTTAATATCTCTTTAATCTTATTTGTGCTTTCCATTTCTTCAAAAATGGCATTGTAATCTTCTTCTTTTAACAAATCCCTAAACCGACTGAGATTTGAAATATACGCTTCTAAAGTTTCCAGAACATGTTCTTTATTTTGCTTAAAAATCGGTGTCCACATTGCCGGTGAACTTTTTGCCAAACGAACGGTACTTTCAAATCCACTTCCCGCCATATCAAAAATATCCTGTTCGTCTTTTTCTTTATTCATCACCGTTTTACCAAGCATAAACGAGCTAATGTGCGACAAATGCGAAACGTAAGCGATGTGTTTGTCATGCGAAATTGGATCCATATATCGAATTCTCATTCCTATTTCGCTAAAAAGCTTCAACGCCTTTTCCTGCAATTTAAAAGTGGTTTTTTCCACCTCACAAATTATGTTCGTTTTTCCTTTAAACAAACCTTTTATCGCTGCCGAAGGTCCTGAAAACTCCGTTCCTGCTATCGGATGCGTTGCGATAAAATTTCTTCTTTTTGAATGACTGGCAACCGCATCACAAATTGGTTTTTTAGTCGAACCTACTTCAAAAACAATGGTTTTATCTCCAACCAGATCCAAAACTTTAGGTAAAACCACCAGCGCCACATCTACAGGGACCGAAACAATTACAAAATCAGCATCGGCCAATTCTTCAAAGCTTCCTGCCTGATCAATAACGCCTAAATCAATTGCTTCCTGCAAATGTTTCTCGTTATTATCTATTCCAAAAATAGTGGCATCAGGATGTTGGTCTTTGATGTCCAGCACCATCGAACCTCCTATTAACCCTATTCCTATTACGTATACTTTCATATTTATTTTTATTTGAAGCAATTTCCTGCTATCCGTTTCAATCTTTTCTGCCTCCCGAAGCCTCGGGACCGGCACAAAAGGATTTCCACTTCTATCAGGGCTAAGCCTTCACGTTTTTTCAAGAACTCTGATTTTCAATTTAACCTTTCTGTCACCAGACAATCTAAAGTCTAAAATCTAATATCTTGCTTCTAAAATCTTAATACTTAAAACCTATCAATCGCCTCTTGTACTTTTTCTTCTTTTACACATAACGAGAATCTGATATATCCCTCACCATTACTTCCGAAGATTGTTCCCGGTGTGATGAAAATATGTTTCTCGTATAATATTTCGTCAATGAACTTTTCTGATGATTCGATTCCTTCCGGAAGTTTTGCCCAAACAAAGAGCCCAACTCCTTCTTTATAAACTTTGCAGCCTAATTTTTCTGCTAATTTTTCTGTTAATTCTCTGCGGCGTCTGTAAATTTTGTTCTGATCTTCGAACCAGGATTCATCACAGTTTAAAGCTGCAACTGCACCTTTTTGGATTCCGTAAAACATTCCGCTGTCCATGTTGCTTTTTACTTTTAGGATTGCATCGATAATTTCAGGATTTCCTAAAACCATTCCAACTCTCCAGCCTGCCATATTGAACGTTTTACTAAGTGAATTTAATTCTAAAGCCACTTCTTTTGCACCTTCAACTTGCAATAAGCTCATCGGATTATCATTCAAAACAAAACTATACGGATTATCATTCACCAATAATATGTTGTGTTTTTTAGCAAAGGCAACCAATTTTTCAAATAACGTTAAACTTCCTCTCGCTCCTGTTGGCATGTGCGGATAACCCAGCCACATAATTTTTACTTTCGAAAGATCTAATTTTTCTAAAGCTTCAAAATCCGGTTCCCAGTTGTTTGCTTCTTTCAAATCATAATAAACCGGAACCGCTCCAACTAAATTAGTCACCGAAGTATACGTTGGATAACCTGGATTCGGAATCAAAACGTGGTCACCCTCATTTAAAAATGCTAACGAAATGTGCATAATTCCTTCTTTCGAACCCATCAAAGGCAAAATCTCATTTTCTGGATTTAACGCAACACCAAACTGATCTTGATAGAAATCTGCCATCCCTTTTCTCAATTCCGGTAATCCCTGATAGCTTTGATAACCATGCCCGTTTTCATCTTGAATTGCTGCGGCAACCGCTTCAATTACTGCTTTAGACGGACTCAAATCAGGGCTTCCTATTGCCATACTGATAATCGGTTTTCCCTCAGACATTAGCTGTCTCACTTCTCTCAATTTTGATGAGAAGTAGTATTCCTTAACTATGTCTAATCGTTTTGCTGTTGTAATCATGATTTGTATATATTCTCCTTTAGAATTTTTATTTTCTTTTTTGCTTTAGGCTTTCTTTGTTGACTTTTTAACTTTCGACTTTCAAATTTTAAGACTGACTCAAAGGCTTAGTATTTTTATATTCTCCCAGCACTTTAAAATATTCTGCCATTATATTTAATAACGATTTGGCTTTTGCAAAATCTTCGTATTTCTCAAATGTTACATCTACGAAAAACGAATATTTCCAAGGTGTTTCAATTTTTGGAAGCGATTGAATTTTCGTTAAATTCAGTTTGCAATCGCTCATTACATTTAAAACCGCTGCTAAACTTCCTCTTTTGTGATCTAATTCAAATTTGATTGAAGCTCTGTTGATTTCGTCTTCAGGCAAAAATGAATTCTGTTTTTTGATAATCACAAAACGGGTCATGTTGTTTTTGATCGTTTGAATTTCCGGAGCGATAATTTCAAGATCATACATTTCAGAAGCCGTTTTACTTCCTATTGCTGCAATTCCGGTTAATTGTTTTTCCTGAATTCTTCTTGCCGTTTCAGCTGTATCTTTATCTTCAACCAGTTTGATGTTTGGATATTGTTTCAGGAAATCCATACATTGTAAAATTGCCATTGGGTGTGAATGAACTTCTTTTATTTCTTCAATTTTTTGACCTTTTAAAGCCATTAAATTTTGGTGAATGCTCAAATAATGCTCTCCAATTATGTGTAAATTATTCTTATCAATCAAAGCATAATTCGGAATAATTGGCCCTGCAATCGAATTTTCAATTGCCATAACTGCCTGATCTGATTTTCCGGAAAGCAAGCTGTCAATTAATTCTTCAAAAGACAAACACTCATCAATTTCCACGTTTTCAGAGAAATACTCTTTCACTACCTGATGATGAAAAGAACCTTTTATACCTTGTATTGCAATTTTAGTTGTCATATATTCAAAAAAAAATCCTGATTTTCATCAGGATTGTATATTAGTTTTATTTGTCTTTTAAATTTTCTCAAATAACCATAGCACAATCCTCACTTCTACTAAAGAAGAAATAAAAAGAGTTGCTAAAATAAAAACGGTTATTAGACATTTTGTTTGTGTTTTTCAATAAATTCTCTGCGAATGTATAAATTAATTTCAGTGCACCAAAAAAAATATTGCATTTTATGAAACAAAAAAGGATTTCTTAACAAATTTAGCAGGTTTTGTATGATAATATAAAAATACGAGCTTAAAATGAGATATTTACAATGGGTTTTTCTAAGGTGCTATCCCGAAGCCTCGGGGACTGAGTTGCTAAGATGCTAAGATCTTCACTCAATATTGTCATTTCGATGAAGGAGACTCGAGTGATAACGAACAGACGAAGTAAATCTCCGCAAGTAACTCGACATTTTATTATTATCTAATCGATCTTATATGAGCCTTAACCTCATCCCAAGTATACAACTCAGTTTTCCCCTCTTCTAAATTTTGAATACGAATATCTAATTCCTTCTTAACATCACTAGAAACATTATTCCATAGTTGTTCTGCTAAAACTTTTTTTTCAGTATTTCTATCTTCAGATATTTTTTTGATTCTCATATTCTGTCTAGTTTTTTCGCCACAAATTACACAAATTTACACAAATCATTATGGCTTTTAAAATTCAATTTCTCCAATTCAACAATGGATCACTATAAAATAAAAAATTCGTGAAAATTTGTGAAATTCGTGGCTAACTATAAAACAACCCAGAAACCGGTTTATTTCTAATCCCAATTTTAGAATAATCGAAATTCATTTTTTGCTGTAGTAAAGAAGCATACACACTTCTAAAATCAATTTCGTATTTTAAATCACCGTTATCTAAATTCGCTAAATCAGGATTATTACCTAAAATTGTTCCTTTGTTATTTCCTCCAATAATAAACATCGGCGCTGCAGTTCCATGATCAGTTCCGTTGCCATTGTCTTTTACTCGTCTTCCAAATTCTGAGAATACAACTACTGTCACATTTTGAAGTAATTGTGCTTGTTTCAAATCCTGGTAAAAACTAAATAAAGCATCATTTAGATCTGTTAATTTTTTCTCATGAATAGCGAGTTGATTGTCGTGTGTATCAAATCCTCCAAGCGAAGTGTAATATACTTTTGAGTTCAGGTTTCCTTTGATTAATCGTCCAATCCATTCCAGATTTTTAGACAAATCGGTTTTGGGATAACTGATTTCTGATTTGGATTTCGCTAAAGCTTTCTGGATTTCATCTGATCCTTCGGTAACTGAATTGGCTATTTTTCGAACAAAATCTAATTGCGGATTATCTGATAATGTTACGTTTTCTTCTTTCTCTGATTTTACCTTAAATCGATTCGGATCTTTTACCGTAATAGAATTCGGCTCCATTCCTTTCAAAGCCAGATTATCAATAGAATCCAGATTTATTCCCGCCGTTGCCTGATGTCCGCTACATTGTAAGTCTAAATATCTTCCTAACCAGCCTTCATTTATATATTTATTAGAATCTGTTGCTGTTTGCCAAATTTCCTGACTGCGAAAATGAGAACGAATAGGTTCCGGATATCCCACATTCTGAATTACGGTTAAATCTCCGTTTTGCTGCATTTGAGCAAAATCTTTTAACGAGGGATGAAATGCCATTCCTTTATTTTTTCCAATGACTACATCTTTATTTAAAGCGATTTTAGTCCTTAAATCATAATACAAAGGATTATCGTACGGGATAAAAGTATTCAGTCCGTCGTTCCCACCATTCAGTTGCACAAAAACAATACACTGCTCTCCGATTACCAAATTATTTTGTGTACCAAAAGCGTGTAAAAAATCAGGAAGCACCAGCAATCCGCCAGTAAAAGTTCCTGTAAGCGTTAGAAAATTCCTTCTGTTCATGGCTGTAGCTTTCTAAATTAATTGATATTCGGGTAGTTTCGTGATGTAATCAAAGAGTCGTATTACGGCAAAATTGGCGTGCTCCTCTTTTGGGTCAAAATCGTATTTCAGTAAATTCTCCATATCTTTTTGCATCGAATCATTTACTTTGAATAATAATCGGTTCGATAATTCGGTAATAATGGTTTTGTTATTTCCGTTAGGATCAAAATCTATTTTTACATCGATTTTCTCCAATTCTGTCTTTGGTTTGTCCGTATCCGAAGTCATGGTATTCAGCACTTTTCTGGTAATGCTTCTTCCGCTGCAAAGCAAATCTGAGGTATTGTTGCGCTGCAAATAGATTTGTGAAGTTAGCCAGGAATTTCCGCCATCCCAACCTTTTACATTTACCTGATTGTACAAATCCATTCCTTGTTGCTTCAGGAAAAACATAACCATTCCATCATCAAGATCATCAACATGCAATTCATCCAAAAGCTGTAAAATATAAACCAACGGATCTTTGATTTTCGTTCCTGAAGTTTCTTTTTTATATTCTTCCGTAAAAATTTTAGTCAATAACGGTTCTATTTCAAACTTTACTTTTCTGAAATAATCGCCGTAATACCTCACCAATTCTTCTGAAGGATTATCATAAATAAACCATTTTAGAATCTTGCGGGTAATCAAATACGGAATTTTCTTTTGTTCGAAAATAATATCAACCAAATCATCTACTTTCCAATTTCCGGTTTTCCCGAAATAAGTTTTATCGCTATTATCTTCTATATTTTTTCTATAAACTGCGCTGTCATCTCCATAATTTAAACCAGCCAGAGCTCTTGCGCCGTTTTTGATATCACTTTCAGAATAATTCCCAATCCCGATTGTGAATAATTCGAGTAATTCCCTGCTTAGATTTTCGTTGTATTTGCCTTTTTTATTGTCGACATTGTCTAAGTATTTTACCATTGCATTCGACTTTATGATTTGCTTGGTTAATTCCTTAAAATTACCAAAAGCATTTTCACGCAAAATCATATTGTGCTGATAAATCCAATAATTGACTTTTACTTTTTGAGTTGTAGAAACGAAATGATTGTGCCAGAAACAAACCATATTTTCACGTAATGGAAATTCATCATTCCGCATTTTAGAAATCCACCATTTTTTTAGTTCAACGGCAGAATAGATTTCTTTTTTGAGGGCTTTTTTTTTGAATTCAGAATCGGCGGTTTTGATAGATTCCCGCAATTCTTTAAGCTCAAGAAGCGTTTTGGGATTGTCATTTAAAAAAGCTGGAAGTTGTGTATCAAACTTGGAATCATAGGAATGTTTTAGAAATTTTTCTAATCCTAGTTTCTCTATTTTATCGGATTCTTTTCCGGAAAAACCCAATCGTAACGACCAAAGATTGCTTTTTTTCATAACACAGGAATTTGTTTAACAATAAGACTCGACTTTTTCTTAAAGGTTTAATTTGAGAAAGGCCCTGAGGTTCTTAGATGCTAAGGTGCTGAGTTTTAAAAATCTTTGGTATTAATTTAAACGGAGAAATTTTGGGGATATTGTTTTTCATTCTAATACAAGAATTCATCTATAAATTCTTTGTCTTCATCAATATAAAGAAAATAATTACCTGTCTTTTTTTGATCTTTAAGAAGTTCTAATTTAATCTCAATACAAGGTGTTGGAATAAAATCATGATCTATTAAAATTGAAATAGATTTTGAAATGATTTTATCAAAATCAATATCTAACTCAATAGAATCTATTTTCTTCAAATAGTTATTAGCTAGATTATAATATAAATCTTTATCTTGAATAATATTTAAATGTTTTTGCATGTCAATTCTTTATTTTTTTCCAATAATGATTGGATTTCTCAATATCGTCAATTAGAAAAGCTATTCTTTTATTATTGACTTTGATAAATTTCATTGGTTGTCTATTTTCATTATCATGAAGCAATAAGGTATCTCCTGACATTTTCCACTTTCCGTATTCATCATTAGATTTCCTTAAAACATTTTTCCGAGCCATTTTTCTCGAATTGTATTGTTGTTCTAAGAGTCTATAACTATAATCATCTCGTAAATACAAAACACTGACTCCATAAAAATAACCAATTGTAGGATAAGAATCATAACTTATTCTATAAACAATATCTCTTTTTTGAGCGTAGCAAGTACTAATTGAAAGAAACATAAATATCATTATTTTTTTCATAAACTTCTATTGAATGATGATTAGCCCCGATTGAAGTGGAAATCCTTTTGTGCCGGCGTTCGGCACAAAAGATTCTAACGAAAAGCGGGAAATAGCTCCTAAAAAAAACAAAAGCAGCTATCATTATAATAACTGCTTTCTAATTTTTAAATTGATTATTTACAGGTAAATCATCCCGATTTAGATCTAAATTAATCCATGCAGATTAAGACAATTTATCAGGATTCTTTTCAATACTTTTAGTTTCTGAATTAACTCTTCTCTCTAACTTTTTTATATCTTCTTCTGCTGGTAAATTCTCAGGGACAATTTCTCTATCTAATAGTAATTTACGAACTCCTTTATTATTCTTAACATGTTCAGACGAAATACTTGATTCATTGGATAAACCTTTATCTTTTGTATTAAAAACTGTAATTTCAGCAGCAAAATCTTTAGCTTTAATGACAATAGTAGGTAAAAAATCTGCAAGAGGTCTGCTTTCCGGAACTCCTAACTTCTTTTTCATCTGCAATGTATTTTTGCCTCCAAAAAGTGCCTGATCTCCTTTACTTCTAATAATTCCAAAATCCTTGTCATTACCGGTTTTTTCAAAAATAAGCTCTGATAATTCTTTTTCAGATGAAGTTAATTTCTGCCTTGCATGTAATCTTTCCCAATCATCAATTCGTTTAGCAATCTCTTCAAACTTTCTAGTTTGTATAGCAAAATAATTTTGCGCAAAAGCAATTTGCTCTTTTCTAGGATCTCCGTTTTGGGCTATAAGATAACAAGCATATCTTGTAAGCATTATGTCATCAATCTCCCTTTCTGTTCCAGAACCAATTACAACCATTTTGTTGACATCAACAAAATGGTCTAAAACCAAATGACCTGTAATTTCACAAGAAGTTTTAGCCTTTAAAATCACCTTATTAAAATTTCGCCATTCAGAATATCCTAATAGATGCTGAATATCTCTTGCAAACCAAAATTCTATACCTGCTTCTGTCTTTTGAGAATAATCTTCAAATTCGGTAGTCAAACTTTTTATTAATTCATTTTTCATGTAATTGCTTTTTTACTAAAAGAAAAGGGAGTTAAATTACTTTAACTCCCTAATTCAAAATTACATATTTTATTATTTATAAATACAAAAATTAAGATAATTCTTATAATTAAAATCTTTAATATTTATGACCCACACATTTCACAATCTTCAGGACCTGCTGCTTGTGCCTTTAGCAACATTGCTTTATACTCCTCAATATTGATCTCTTCAGTTTCTGCAACTAAAGCTGGTGCTGTTTCTTCTTTTTTATCGTTGTTTAATGTGAATTTAATCGCATCAACCGCAGATTTTGTTCTTAGGTAATACATTCCTGTTTTTAAACCTGATTGCCAAGCGTAGAAGTGCATTGACGTTAGTTTAGAATAGTTTGCATCCTGCATGAACAAGTTCAACGATTGTGATTGGTCAATGAAATAACCCCTTTGACGCGACATATCAATAATGTCTTTCATCGACATTTCCCAAACAGTTTTATAAAGGTCTTTTAGATCTTGCGGAATAATGTCAATGTTTTGAACAGATCCGTTATGACGCATGATTTCTTGTTTCAAATCTTCGTTCCATAAACCTCTGTCTACTAAATCGTGAAGTAAGTGTTTGTTTACTACGATAAATTCTCCAGACAATACACGACGTGTGTAAATGTTTGATGTATAGGGTTCGAAAGCTTCGTTGTTTCCAAGAATTTGTGAAGTCGAAGCAGTTGGCATTGGCGCAACCAATAATGAGTTACGAACTCCGTGTTCCATTACTTCTTTTCTTAATGAAGCCCAGTCCCAACGTCCTGATAATTCTTCATCCTTCATTCCCCACATATTGTATTGAAATTCTCCTTGTGACATTGGAGAACCTGCAAATGTAGAATATGGACCTTCTTCTTTTGCCATTTCCATAGAAGCGGTTACGGCAGCGAAGTATAATGTTTCGAAAATTTCCTGATTTAAGGCTTTTGCTTCATCACTTGTAAACGGCATACGTAACATGATAAAAGCATCTGCTAAACCTTGAACACCTAATCCTACCGGACGGTGACGTAAGTTAGAATTTTCAGCTTCTTTTACCGGATAATAATTCCTGTCGATTACTTTGTTCAGGTTACGAGTTACACGTTTTGTAACATTGTAAAGTGCTTCGTGATCGAATTTTCCGTTTTCAATAAACATTGGTAACGAAATAGAAGCTAAATTACAAACCGCAATTTCATCTTTAGAGGTGAACTCCATAATCTCTGTACACAAGTTCGAAGAACGAATTGTTCCTAAGTTCTTGTGGTTCGATTTACGGTTTGCTGCATCTTTGTACAACATATAAGGCGTTCCTGTTTCGATTTGTGATTCAAGGATTTTTTCCCATAATTCACGTGCACGAATCGTTTTTCTACCTTTTCCTCTAAATTCATAATCCAAATACATGGTTTCGAATTCTTCTCCGTAAACGTCATATAATCCCGGACATTCGTTAGGACACATTAAAGTCCAAGATGCATCTTCCTGTACACGTTTCATGAATAAATCTGAAGTCCACATGGCGAAAAATAAATCTCTTGCACGCATTTCTTCTTTTCCTGTATTTTTCTTTAAATCCAAAAATTCGAAGATATCCGCATGCCATGTTTCGATATAAATCGCAAAACTTCCTTTACGTTTTCCACCACCTTGATCTACATAACGAGCCGTATCGTTGAAAACTCTCAACATTGGTACGATTCCGTTTGAAGTTCCGTTTGTACCACGAATATAAGATCCTGTTGCACGAACGTTATGGATAGAAAGACCAATTCCTCCCGCTGATTGCGAGATTTTAGCCGTTTGTTTTAAAGTATCATAAATACCATCAATACTATCATCCTGCATTGCCAAAAGGAAACAAGAAGACATTTGAGGTTTTGGAGTTCCTGCATTAAACAACGTTGGCGTTGCATGCGTGAAGAACTTTTTAGACATTAAGTCGTAAGTTTCAATTACCGATTTTAAATCGTCAAGGTGAATACCTACTGAAACACGCATCAACATATGTTGTGGTCTTTCGACGATTTTTCCGTTGATTTTCAACAAATACGAACGCTCTAAGGTTTTGAAACCAAAGTAATCGTAATTGAAATCTCTTGTATATATAATATGAGAATCCAAGAAAGCAGAGTTTTCCTGAATTACATTAAATACTTCATCCGAAAGTAATGGTGCTTCTTGTCCATTTCTTGGATTTACGTAATGATACATATCCTTCATCGTCTCTGAGAACGATTTTTTCGTATTTGAATGTAGGTTTGAAATTGCCACACGCGCTGCTAATTGTGCATAATCAGGATGCGCAATTGTCATAGAAGCCGCCGTTTCTGCCGCAAGATTATCTAGTTCAGAAGTTGAAACCCCATCATACAATCCTTCGATAACTCTCATCGCTACCTTAACAGGATCTACAAGCTCATTTAAGCCGTAACACAATTTTTTGATTCTTTCTGTAATCTTATCAAACATTACGGGCTCTCTGTGGCCATCTCTTTTTACTACATACATAAGCTTACTATTTTAGTTATTGAAAAAATGAAAGACACTGGAATAACGAATTCCAGATCTTAAACATTGCGTGTTTTTAAATTATTTTTTGAGAATTGTAGGATCCTCAATACTTACCCGATTCAAATTCGAAAAATGAATTTAAATGCATTAAAAATTGTTATTGAATCGACGATTTGGGATGAAGATTCAATCTTAAAAAATCTACTATTATTCTTTTTTAGCGTTTCTTAGATCGCGCTAAAAGTTTTTTTGTTGTCTAAAAATCTGCATCGAATGAAATTTTCTGAGCATCACTATCCGTGTTCATCACACCAGATTTTTGATATTCGGCAACACGTTTTTCAAAGAAATTAGTTTTTCCCTGAAGAGAGATCATGTCCATGAAATCAAACGGATTCGCTGATCCATACACACGTTCGCAACCTAATTCTACTAATAATCTGTCCGCAACAAATTCTAGATATTGCGTCATTAAAACAGCATTCATACCTATTAAACTTACCGGAAGAGATTCTGTAACAAATTCTCTTTCGATATCTAAAGCATCAACAATGATTTCTTTAATTCTGTCTTTTGGAACTTTGTTAATCAAGTGATGATTGTGTAAGTGTACTGCAAAGTCACAGTGTACACCTTCGTCACGAGAAATCAATTCGTTAGAGAAAGTTAAACCTGGCATTAATCCACGTTTTTTCAACCAATAAATAGAACAGAAAGCGCCTGAAAAGAAAATTCCTTCAACTGCTGCAAAAGCAATTAGTCTTTCAGCGAACGAATCAGATTCAATCCACTTTAAAGCCCAGTCTGCTTTTTTCTTAATTGCAGGAAAAACTTCCAAAGCATTAAATAGTTCTGCTTTTTCTGCTTCATCTTTCACGTAAGTGTCAATTAATAAAGAATACGTTTCACTATGAATGTTTTCCATCATGATTTGGAAACCATAGAAAAACTTCGCTTCAGCATACTGAACTTCGTTTACAAAGTTTTCAGCAAGGTTTTCATTTACAATTCCATCAGAAGCTGCAAAGAATGCCAATATGTGTTTAATGAAATATCTTTCGTCGTCACTTAGTTTATTATTCCAGTCTGTCAAATCCTGGTGCAAGTCAATTTCTTCAGCAGTCCAAAAACTAGCTTCCATCTTTTTGTACCATTCCCAAATATCATGATGTTTAATTGGAAAAATAACGAAACGATTTTTATTTTCTTGTAATATTGGCTCGACTTGTGACATGTAATTTTTGTTTAATTTTTGTACCGAATTTTTGCTAATTCAATAGACTACAAAGATTGTCATTTGTAGCCAAAAATAAAAGTCAAACTTATTCACAATCGGGCGTAGTTTTTAACAACGTACCAAAAATGAGATATTTTTCAGACAATAATTAAATTGTTGTAAATGAGTAATTTAATATTGTCATTTACACCTTAAGGGGCTGTAAAATATAGACTTTTTAGAATAAAAAGCAAGAAATTTTTAATTGTTTTTAAAAGTTTTTTTGAAGCGGCTTTTTGATTTTTTTGATCAAAAACAGAGCACTTCTCAGCAATGGTAATGGCTACCGAATTTTTAAGATTTTTTAAGTTCTTCGGCTACTTTTTCAAGCTCCAAATACCAGTCTTGGCCAAAGCGGCGAATTAGCGCTTCTTTGACAAATTTATACACCGGAACTTCTAATTCCTTACCTAAAGAACAGGCATCATCGCAAATATCCCATTTGTCATAATTCACAGCAGCAAATTCCGTGAAGTCTTTTACACGGATTGGGTATAAATGACAAGAAACAGGTTTTTTCCAATCTACGATTCCTTGATTATAAGCTTGCTCGATTCCGCAAAGTGCAGTTTTACCGTCAAAAATAACGTAAGCACAATCTTTATTATCTATTAGTGGCGTTTCAAGATCGCCATCAGTTCCTTTTACCCAGGTTCCTTGCGCTTCTATCGCAGCAATTCCTTCTTTACGTAAAAAAGGTTTTACTTTAGGATAAATTTCTTCCATGATTTTAGTTTCCGCTTCGCTCAAAGGCGCACCGGCATCTCCGTCAACACAGCAAGCTCCTTTACAAGCTGACAAGTTGCACACAAATTCTTTTTCAAGAATATCTTCTGAAATAATGGTTTTACCTAATTGAAACATGATAATAAAATACTGAAATTTATAAAGTGCAAAGATAGGCAAAGAAAGCAGATGATATGAGATTAAATTTTACTACACAGTTTGGGCAGATTTTACCGCAGAGATACGCAAAGTTTTTTCGCAGAGATACGCAGAGTTAACTTCATTGGATGTTTTTTTTTAAGTCCACAAAGCTTTGAAATTTAACTTTCGCAAAGCTTATTAAAAAACTTTGCGTATCTCTGTGGTAAAACTCACAAGACTAATAAAATCTAAAAATTAACTTTGCAAAACTCTGTGAAAATCTTTGTGAATCTCCGTGGTAAAGCTATGAATTGTTACAAATATCACTTTTTTAACCAACCAAGCGTGTTTTTATAACAATAATACAATCTATCAAAAAAACACCTACCTTTATTATCTACCTTTGCACAAAATTTTAAACCCTTAAAATCAAAGTAATATGTTAGAAATCGACTTTAAAGAAATAATTACTGTTGGAATGGTTCTCTTTGCTGTAATTGACATCGTAGGATCTATTCCTATTATTGTGAATTTAAGATCTAAAGTTGGACATATCGAATCTGAAAAAGCTTCAATTGTTGCAGGTCTTATTATGATCGTTTTTCTTTTTGTTGGAGAAGGTTTTTTAAGCCTTATTGGTATTGATGTGCATTCATTTGCCGTTGCGGGTTCATTTGTATTATTCTTTCTGGCTTTAGAAATGATTTTAGGAATCAGAATCTATCGTGACGAAGAACCAGGATCTGCTTCTATTGTTCCTTTAGCTTTTCCGTTGATTGCCGGAGCAGGAACGATGACTACTTTACTATCTCTTCGATCTCAGTTTCATACTATTAATATCATTATTGCCATTTTATTGAATATTATACTGGTTTATATTGTTTTAAAATCTTCTAAAAAAATCGAAACTTTATTAGGAGAAAACGGACTGGGCGTGGTTCGCAAGACATTTGGAGTTATACTTTTAGCAATTGCTGTTAAATTATTCGCTGCTAATGTTAAAGGTTTGTTTGTCTAACAATTATTTTTATAAATTTACCCCATAAAATTTCTAAAATATAACTTTAAGACAATTTTAAGTCTATAGTTTTACTTTATTATTTTAGGCAAACAAACAACCATTATGAAAATTTTTACTTCCATCTTAGTGCTTCTAGCATTAGCTTTAATTGTTTTTAACATTACGTTGCTAGACTTCAAAAATCCTTTTCAAGGGGATAGTGTAGTTGCTTTTATTGGAATTGCAGCTTCATTTTGTGCCGTATTAATTCTTTTGATTTTTAGAATCTCAAAAAGAATTGAAGAAAAAACAAACGGACGATAATACTTATGTATGACGTTTTAATTATTGGCGGAGGTGTTTCGGGCATGTCTTGTGCCTTAGTTTTAGGATCTGCCAAAAACAAAACTTTTGTTACCGATAAAAAAATCGGAATTTTTACACATCAAAAAAGTTCTTCTTTACAAGAGGCAATTTTCTACAACGCTTATGGCATAACTCCAGGTAAATTAGGTTCAGAATTACTGGATGAAAGCACCGAACATTTAGCCGAAAGTTATCCGCACATTACACAAATACCAAACGAAAAAGTAGTTAAAGTTGAAGGTTCTTATCCTGAATTTACTGTAACCACCAATAAAGACTCCTATAAGACCAAAAATATTGTTATTGGGATTGGTTCTGCCAATACATTTGATATTGAAGGTTTAATGCAATATATCGAACCGCATAAAAAAGCACTTCCCGAAAAACAACGTATTCAGCTTAAAAACGACGATCACAAGGTAGCTGACGGCATATATGTTATTGGAACTTTAGCAGGCTGGAGAAGTCAATTGGCAATTGCTGCCGGAAGCGGTGCTGCTGTTGCTACAGATATTCTAACTTTATGGAATAATGGCGTTCAGACTCACGCGCACGATAGCATTCGATAAAATTTAAAAAACATTAAATTTTTATTTTACCATTAAGAGATTAAGTTTATTAAGCTTTGACATTTGAAAAACTTAATGAATCGATCCCAAATCTTGTGGAGAGAGAAAAAAAATTACCCAGTCCCGATAGCTATCAGGAGCTAAGTTTTTTTTACTCTTAGCTTTTATAAAGTATCCCGAAGCTCGGGACGTAAAGCTTTGTATTGATTTAGCTTTGCGAACTCTATGCTTTCTAAAGCATTCTTAGATAAAATCTTTGCGCTCTTTGCGGTAAAAAAAAATTACTGAGTATATTTCCACACCATTTAGCGTTGATCCAACTTAATACTAAAAATTCAAAAAAAATAAACTTTTATAAAAGATTAAACCATTAAGATATTAAGAAAATTTAGCCGCAAAGCTTAATAAACTTAATATCTTAATGGTTCAAAAAATTATACTTAGTTTTTATTTAACCGAAACAATCTCCGTCACTCTGATGTGTTTTTCGTCATCAGTTTTCCAGATTTCTCCTTTTAATGAAACTACATCACCAATTTTTAATTGTTTGTAATTTTGAGGTCCGCCAAGGTTTACAATGCTGATTGTAGCAAAATACACTTCCTTAGCATCAGTAGAGATTTTAGCCGTATAACCGTCTTTTCCTGATTCGATTGAATCTACTTTACCTGTAACTGCATTATTACTGTTGCTTTTCATAGTCGCACAAGAAATTACAAAAGCCATTAGCATTGCTAAGAAACTTATTCTTTTTAGATTTTTCATGTTTTATTTTATTAACCGCAATCCCCCTATAGCTATCGGGACGCTAAGTTCTATTTTAAGGTATTATTAATTCTATTTCAATTCGACACAGCTACCGGCAATTACTTTCAGACTTTCGCTGAATTGTTTCCAAACTCTAATGTATTTAAAAACTCCATCTAACGGATTGTTATCGTAATTTCCTTTTAACAAAACAGTCACGGCAACTACAGCTATACCATCAATAATACTAATAATCTGATCCGAAGCTTCAAGTGTATCAATTTTCATTTTTCCGGAACGATAAACATTCAAATCAAACTCTTTCGTGATGGTTTGACCATCCGGTAAATTAAAGAGTAAATCATCATGAAGCATGTTCTCTAAAGCAGAAACATCAGCTTTTTTAATAGCGGTCAAAAGTTCAATCTCAGCATTTACAATGTCTTCTGTTTTCATAGAAAAATGAATTAAAATTACTTTTTCGGATTCAAAACTGCTTTAATCATCGCATCTTCTTTCAAAATCACATCATAATAATACAATTCGCCATACAATTGTCGGGCAAACTCTGCAGTAATATAACGGTTTACCAGCGCTTTTGTTTTATCTAATTTTAAGTCTAAACCTGTCACTAAAACATAGGCTTTAAACTTTTTGAAATACACATCAGAGGTTTTCATCTTATTTAAAAACTCATTAAAATGAAGTCCTGAAAAAACATTTCGGTTTTTATCTAATTCTTCAAAAACAAAATGACCAACAATCCCTGTTTGAAGTAGATACGCAACATTTTCATTTCCGTGTTCTGCTTCCATTGGTACGAAAACATCTGGAACGATTCCGCCGCCGCCATAAACAATTTTACCTTTTGGAGTTTTAAATTTTAGAGAATCTGCAACCTTAATACTATCTTTTGCATAAAGCTCCCCTGATTTTAAACGAGATTCTGATTCTTTAAAATATTCTTCGTTTCCTTTTTTGTATGGTTTCTGGATCGATCTTCCGGTTGGTGTATAATAACGAGCTACGGTTAATCTTACTGCCGATCCGTCGTTAAAATCCATTTCACGCTGTACCAATCCTTTTCCAAAAGAACGGCGTCCAACAATAATTCCGCGATCGTTATCCTGAAGCGCTCCAGCTAGAATTTCACTGGCAGAGGCACTATTTTCATTAATTAAAATATATACTTTACCCGTTTCAAAACTACCCGCTTTTGTAGCATAAGTTTTCTCAGTAGTACCATTTTTATTTTTGGTAAATACAATTAGCTGTTTGTCTTTCAAAAACTCATCGGCAACAGCAATAGCTTCTTCCATATATCCACCGCCATTATCACGAAGATCTATTACTAAGGATTCGATTCCGTTTTGTTTCAATCTGTTTAAACCTGCTTTAAACTCATCAAAAGTAGTTTCTGCAAAGCGATTGATTTTAATGTAACCAATATTATTTCCAAGCATTAAAGAAGCATCAACACTCTTTATTGGAATAATATCTCTTTTTACTTTAAACTTAAGTTTCTTTTGTTCTGATTTTCTAAAAACCGTTAATTCGATTTCGCTTCCTTGTTTTCCTTTTAGTTTCGAAAACAAACTATCAGATGGTAAACTTCTTCCAAATAACTTCGTTTTTCCGGCAAACAAAATTCTGTCTCCAGATTTTATTCCGGCTTTCGCCGAAGGTCCGTTTTCGATAGGTTTTATGATCGCAACAGAATCTTTATACATATAAAAATTGATTCCGATACCTACGAAATCACCTTTCATACTTTCAGCAACTTCAGCCTGTTCCGTTGGCGGAATATAAACGGAATGCGGATCTAGTTTTGATAAAATATTATCTACTGTTAAGTTCACAATAGAATCTGTATTGATGCTATCAACATATTCGTTATTGATAAAATCAATTAGTTTATTCAGCTTGGTTTTAGAGTAATTTTTAGCCAATAACTGATCATCAACGGGCGCATTCATTCTGCTTCCGAGTACGGTTCCGAGAGCAAAAACAGCTCCGATAACGATTGGCAAATATTTTGGATTAAATTTCATTTACTCTTCTAAAACAGGAATATGTTCAACCTCAACACCGGCTTTTAATAAAAACTGAATCCCGGAATCATCACGATATCCGTTATGATACACCACTCTTTTTATTCCGGATTGATGAATCAATTTACTGCATTCCTTGCAAGGCGAAAGCGTGATATATAACGTTGCTCCTTCGCAGGACTGAGTTGACCTGGCCACCTTTAAAATCGCATTCGCTTCAGCATGCAAAACATCCCAACGTGTTAATCCGTCTTCGTCTTCACAGCAATTTTCAAATCCGGATGGCGTACCGTTGTATCCATCAGAAATAATCATTCTATCTTTTACGATAATTGCTCCAACTTGTTTTCGCTTGCAATACGAGAGTAAACTCCACTCTTTTGCTATGCGCAAATACGCTTTATCGTATTTATTTAATTTCTTTAGCTTCATTTAATTTATCTGTTCCAAATTGGGCTTTCGATAATCATTGGAATCACAACTCCTATAATAAAAGCCGACATTACAAGCGCCCAATCCCGTTTTGAAAAACGAAAGACCGTTTGTACAATATATGATATAACCAGGACCACAAAAACTACAACTAATTGTGCAACTTCAATACCTAGTGCAAATTCTCCTAAAGGTAGTAATTTTGACGTTGGTGAACCTCCTAAAATTGTCTTAAAATAATTCGAGAATCCAAGTCCGTGTATAATCCCGAAAAACAAGGTTACAAAAAAGACCAAATTCACACCGTCATTCTTAGATGTTTTACCCGCTGTAAGGAGGTGAAAAAAGGCTGTTATTAAAATCGTAATCGGAATTAAAAATTCAACAATATTTACTTTTATAGCAATAATTCCATAAACAGAAAGCAATAAAGCTAAGGTGTGTCCTACTGTAAAAACAGAAACCAAAAGCAAAATGCGTTTCCAGTCCTTAAACAAATAAGGAACTGTTAATGCTATTAAAAAAAGAACATGATCGTAAGCATGGATATCTAAAACGTGTTTTAATCCTATTTGAAAATAAATCCAAAATTCTGACATAGGTATACTACTATTAAATGATTAGGGGTTGTAAACTTACGATTTTATTTGAAAAAGTAATTAAGTCCAACTTTAAATCAAGGGATAAAAATAAGTTAAATTTTATGAGAACTTTAAAATTAATAATTTAAAATAAAAATTATCTTTGCAGGATAAAAAAACTATAATTATGTCATTTTCAGATTTATTTGATAGCGAATTCAAACAAAGAAACAAAGGTCACTTTTCAGCTATTGTTCGTGTAGCATTAGCAGACGGAATTGTACATCCTGAGGAAAAGAATTTCTTAGATAAATTAGCTTCACGTTTAGAAATTTCAGAAACTGAGTATGAAGAAATTCTTAATGATCCATTAAAATACCCAATCAACCCACCTTATTTACATGTTCAGCGTTTAGAGCGTTTGTATGATCTAACAAGAATGGTGCATGTTGATCATCATCTTGAAGACCAACAAGAAGTAATGTTAAGAAAATTAGGAATTGCATTAGGATTTACTCCAAGCAACGTAAACCATATCATAGCAAAAGCATTATCATTAGTCGACAAAAAAGTAGACGGTGATACTTTTGTTTATGAAATGCAACACATGCATAAATAGCATACTGTTTTCAATTGCAGTTTTCAGAAACACAAATTGAAATTAAAATACAAACCCGACAGGTTTCAAAAATCTGTCGGGTTTTTTATTGAGTAAAAAGCAATTTTTATCTGATTTTGATTAAATCTCCATCATCAAATCCAGTTGTCATGGCAATTGCATTTTCTAATAATGGAATATTCAATCTTCCTTCTTTCTCCAATTCCAGCAATAAATTTGAGCAATAATTTAAAATAAAATCCCACTTTTTTGTTTTTACTGCAAGTGGAATATTGAAATATCTGTGTGATTCTTTAGGCAATTCAACACTTGCCCAATCATCATCACTTTCATCATATTCAAAACACCCAACTAAATACATGGTGTACCCAGTTTCATTTTCAAAAATACCAAAATTAAATGCAACAACTTCTTTCGGAGGAATACCGTCAATTTCTTGAATATCATTTATCCACTTTACAATATTTTCTTTCACTTATTTGTATTTTTAATTTGATTTTTTAGCTAAAAAACTATTATTGAGCTTCTGCCATAAATTCTTCGGCTTTTTCTACCATATTATAACTTCCGCAGAAAAATGGAACTCTTTGATGTAACTCTGTTGGTTGGATTTCCATAATTCTTCCAAAACCGTCTGTTGCTTTTCCTCCTGCTTGTTCTGCAATAAACGCCATCGGATTACATTCATATAATAAACGTAATTTCCCTTTTGGTGCTTTTGAACTTATTGGATATAAATAAATTCCGCCTTTAATCATATTTCGATGAAAATCAGAAACCAAACTTCCAATATATCTTGAAGTATAAGGTCTGTCTTCTTCTTCGCGCTGACAATATTTAATATAGTTTTTTACGCCTTGCGGAAAATGAACATAATTTCCTTCGTTTACTGAATAGATATTCCCATCCTTTGGAAATTTCATATTAGGATGTGATAAATAGAATGTTCCGATAGCCGGGTTTAATGTAAATCCATTTACACCATGACCTGTGGTGTAAACCAACATCGTCGAAGTTCCATAAATTACATATCCTGCTGCTACCTGATTAACTCCCGGTTGTAAAAAATCCTCGCTCGTTACCGGAGTTCCAATTGGTGTAATTCTTCTGAAAACTGAAAAAATAGTTCCCACAGAAACATTTACATCAATGTTTGAAGATCCGTCAAGCGGATCCATTAAGATCACATACTTATTATTATGACTGTTGTCGCTCCCCTGAACAGTGATAAAATCGTCGTTTTCTTCTGAAGCAATTCCACAGACAATCTCACGGTTTATTAACGTCTGGATAAATACTTCGTTTGCATATACATCTAATTTTTGCTGGTCTTCGCCCTGAACATTTTGCTCGCCTGCAGCGCCAATGATGTCCACTAAACCAGCTTTGTTTACTTTATAGTTTACGACTTTTGCCGCCAAACGTATAGAGTTGATAATTCGGGAAAGCTCTCCCGACGAATACTGAAATGCTTTTTGGTTCTCAATAATAAACTCTCCTAGTGTTTTATTGCGTTCTTCCATTACTATATCGTTGTAGATTTATTTTTAAGTCACAAATATCGTTTTTTTTGTGAGAATGATTTAAAAATTATTTTGTTAGTTTGCTACTATTGTATATTTGCTAATTAAAGTCAAAAAGTACACACAAAAAACATACTTTTTTAGCTTATAACTAATTAATAATAAGAATATATGAAATTGCTATAGAAGATTGTTGGTGCAAACAAACATCTTAAAAAAGAAAGCAATACTATATAGGATTATAAAAATAAATTGCACATAATATGAATATTAGAAAAGGAAATCCCGAAGACATGAAATCGGTTTTAGGATTAATACAGGAGCTGGCAATATTCGAAAAAGAACCTGATGCAGTTGTAATAACTGAAGAAGATTTAGTTCGCGACGGTTTTGGCGAAAAACCATTATTTCATGTTTTTGTAGCAGAGATTGAAAACGATAAACAAGAAAAAGAAATTGTTGGAATGGCTGTATATTATTACCGCTATTCTACCTGGAAAGGAAAAACGATACATCTTGAAGATTTAGTTGTAAAGGAAAAAATGCGTGGCACCGGATTAGGATCTGCACTTTATTCTGAGATTATGAAACAAGGAAAAAGAGACAACGTTAGAAGAATCGACTGGAATGTTCTGGATTGGAATACTCCTGCAGTTAAATTCTATGAGAATTCAGGCGCAAAGATTCTCGAAGAATGGAGAGTTGTGCAAATGGACGAAAGCGGAATTAATACGTTTTTAGAAAAATTATAAAAAATATTTGCCACTCCCGATAGCTATCGGGATATTACAATTAAAATGATTTTAAAATCTGCGGATAGTTCGCCACGAATTTCACGAATTGGCACGAATTAAATTAGTGAAAATTTAGGGAATTCGTGGCAAAAAAAATAAAACAAGATTTCATTCAAACCCCGAATCTGAAATCTAAAACCTGAAATCTAAAATTAAAAATGAGAGTATTTAAATTTGGTGGAGCATCTGTAAAAGATGCCGATGGAATTAAAAACGTATATGACGTTTTACAAAAAGTAGGTTACGAAGATGTGATTTTGGTAGTTTCGGCTATGGGAAAAACTACAAATGCTCTTGAGGTTGTTATCAAGAATTATTTTGATAAATCGGCAGAGTTAAATTCTTCTGTACAAGAAATAAAAAAATATCACAATCAAATCTTATTAGATTTATTTGAAGATGAAAAACATGCCGTTTTTACTGCTGTAAATGCTCAATTTTCAGAGTTAGAATACTTTTTAGCACATAATAAATCTCCTAATTACAATTTTGTTTACGATCAGATTGTGAGTTTTGGAGAATTAATTTCGACTACTATTCTAAGTCATTTCATGAATTTTATGGGAATCCAAACGCAATGGCTGGACGTTCGTAATTTTATTAAAACAAACGCAAATTACAGAGATGCCGAAGTTGACTGGGAAACTACGCAACAACTGATCAGTAAAAATGTAAAACGCAAAATATTAAACATCACTCAGGGATTTTTAGGTGCCGACGAAAACAACTTTACAACAACTCTTGGCCGTGAAGGTTCTGATTATACTGCGGGAATTTTTGCTTATTGCTTAAATGCCGAAAGTGTTACAATCTGGAAAGACGTTCCTGGAGTTATGAATGCCGATCCGCGTTATTTTGAAAATGCTAGTTTGCTAAATCAGATTTCGTATCGTGAAGCAATCGAATTGGCCTTTTATGGTGCAACAGTTATTCACCCAAAAACATTACAGCCGCTACAGAAAAAAGAGATTCCGTTGTATGTAAAATCTTTTATCAATCCATTATTAAAAGGAACTTGTGTTTCTAAAGGTGTTGATTTAGAGCCGCAATATCCTTGTTTTATTGTAAAAAGAAACCAGCTTTTGATTTCGCTTTCATCAATTGATTTCTCTTTTATAATGGAAGAAAATATCAGTGAGATTTTTGCTTTATTCCATGAATTCAAAATCAAAGTAAACTTAATTCAGAATTCTGCTATTAGTTTTTCTGTTTGTGTTGAAGATAAATTTGAAAATTTCAGCGAATTGAATGCAATACTTTCTAAAAAATTCAAAGTAGATTATAGCGAGAATGTAACTTTATACACCATTCGTCACTTTACAGAACAAGCTGCTCAAACGGTTGAAGACAACAAAGAAGTTTTACTAAAACAAGTGAGTAGAGAAACCATGCAAATTGTGACTAAAGAGATTAATTAGTTTTAGACAGGTTATATTATTAAATTCAGCATAAGAAATAAAGGTCTCACCAAAAAGTGAGACCTTTATTTTTTTAATCAACCAATGCAAAAAGGTATTTTTATTTTATAATTTTTACAACACCTGATTTTCCGTTGCTGGTTTTTACTTTTACCAATAACATACCATGTTGATTTGATAAATCATCAGAGAACAATGTCACAGTATTATTTGAAACCGTATACATATCTTGCTTTATCAATTTCCCTAATAAATCATAAACCTGAATACTAACCAGAGTTCCGTTTGTATAATCAGGCAGTTCTAATACCACATAATCTTTCATTGGATTAGGATGCGCTTTTACAGAGAATATTTGAGTATCATTCTTAAATTCGTTATCAGAAATCCCAAGATTTGCATTGTTGTCGGTGTAAACAATTCCTCTTCCTACGGTACTCATATAAACCCTGCCAAAAGTATTCATATCACCAATTACAAAATTACCATTTCCTGTTCCGCCAAACTCATATGCATCATCATTTACACGAAGCCATGTAATACCCTCATCAATAGAACGAAACACACCTGTAACTCCATTTACTGTTCCCCAAATATATATAGAAGGATATGTTTTTCCAGAAGCTGCTTTACCAATACCTACAGCTGACGCAGCTGTTACATTTGCTGAAGGAACGACAAAAGTCAGACCACCATCAATTGAACGTTTTAAACCGCCGCCACTCATTGCAATCCAGATGTGTCCTGCATTACCCGGAACAGTTCGAATTAATTGAGAACCTCCTGAACCGGCATTACCTGCAGAAGCAAAATTAACCCCTCCATCAGTACTAATCATCATTAATCCTGTTGGCTGATCATAAACATAAAACTTATTATTGGTTACCTGATCAGAAACCGGGATTGCATCCTTAACACTTATACCTTTACAGGTTGTCCATGTAGTTCCGTTATCAACAGAACGATATGTACTTGTTGAACCGGCGGGACAATGCAAAATGGTATTACCATCATAAGACAAGGCTGCCCTTCCTTTTTGGCCCATTAAGGCCGCTGTAGTTTTGGCCCATGTTGCACCTTGATTTCCAGAATAATACATGAACTCCCCTAACCTCACAATTTTGTTTGTGTTTCCTGCAGCATACGAAATAGAAGTTGAAGTACCCATAGTCGGAGCATGTTGCGGAGCAAAAACAGTTACATCTGTATGTTTAAATCCGTCAAAATCACCAATTACACTCATTAGCGGACCAGATGGAATACTTATTAAATCTAAAGGAACTGATTCTTCAATACCGATTGCATCAAATTTCCAGGTAGTTTTAACTGCATTAATATCATCACAAGTAAAAAGTCCGTTTCCTGAAACAATACTTGCCTGAGCTGTATTTGCCGGGTTAAATTTAAAATCTGTTGCCCAATGTATTGACTGACCGCTAACCCATGTACAACCATTAGTTTCAAAAGAAAATCCGGAATTACCAACTAAATCTCTCCAATTAGTTCCTCCATCTGTACTTACATAAAAATGATCCCCATATACAGCTGTCCCTCCAGGAGTGGTATATTGAAACGACCATGTGTTTGTCGTTGAAGCGATTAATCGTTGTGGATTTGTCGGATCTACATCAATACCTCCAAACGGCCTTGTAATACCAGCCGGCGTAATGTCTGTAAAAATTCCTGTACTGCTTAATTTTGATATTTTCCCTTGGGTTCCGTTCCATGGTCCTTCAAAGTCAGCATAAGTAATCAATAAAGATCGATTTGAATCTAAAACAGCACGCTGCGGCATATAAGATGTTGTGGCTCCTGAAACAGCAGTCCAACTAATTCCGCCATCAAGACTTTTGTAGAGATTAGAGGCTCCAACTTGTGAAACCCCAGCATAAATAGTTTGTGTTTTACCTCCTGAAACAGAAGCCGGATCCAAAACAACAAAACATACCCCATTTGCATTTGAAGTTGTCGTAACTGGAAAACCTGACAACTTATTCCAAGTCAAACCGGCATCAATACTTTGAAAAATACCATTGTTTCTGGTTCCACAATAAATAATATTCGAATTATTTGGATCAACAGCTAAACGTTCCCCATTCGAACGCCCCATACCATTACCGTGTGCTTTAAATTTAGAAGTCACTTCAATTTCAGTAAATGTATTTCCTTTATTTGTGGATTTTAAAATAGCCGTTTTTCCATTATTAAAATAACTGGTTCCAACCAATAAGTAGACCACATTATTATTTTGTGGATCTATTGCCAGTGATTCAACGCCAAAATAACCAACCTGATCTATACTTAGCCAATCCAGCAAAGAGATCCATTTTTTGTTCGCAGCATCCCATCTGTAAGCACCGCCAACATCAGTTCTGGCATATTTTAAATCTGCATCATTTTTACTGGTAATAATTCCAGAGACAAAACCTCCTCCACCTATCTGAACATTCTTCCACACATTTTGTGTTTTTCCTGACAAGGAAGCCAGAAGCAATAAAAAAAGTAAAAAATAGTTTTTCTTCATTTTAGTAATCATTTAAATTATGGTTTAAGTAAATTCTTAGATCAAAAATATTCTCAATTGACTATCAAAAATATTTTATCTTAACTTATGGTTAAATCGACAACAAGTATACATTTTTATTTTTTAAATAAAAAGAACATTCAAAAACGTAACAATTAAAAAATATAATTTGTGCATTTATCAGAGTAAAACTTATATTTTAAAAAAACGGATTACAATAACGAACCCTCCGAAGAAACCAAAAACAAATGGCATAACGATCCAAATAATTGGATTTGGGGAATTTTTATTACAATCTTGAAGATAAAAGACTCTTCCAAAAAAAAGAACAAAACAAATGGGATTCACAATTAACTTTGTCAATCCCAATTCTGTTTTCTTTGCAGTAATATTTATACTTATTTTATACATTATATCAACACAGATATAATCATGATAGAAATTTTCAGAGGCTCGTATATTGAAACAATGAATATTAAAAATTTATTAGAAAGCAACGACATTTTAGTTTTTACTGCAAATGAATACATGTCGAGCATTCAGCCATGGTCTGTTTCTGTAGGAGGTAATGATGCTGCAATTCTAAAAACACAAGAAAAAGACCTGGGGGAAGCTAAAAAATAATAGTAGATTATAAGCATGGAAAATATAGTTTGGATCTATAAAATTGCATTTTTACAGGTAGGTTTAATTCCTACAATACTAATTAAAGAGTATCTTTTTAAGGCTTTACATATTTGTAGAGCCTTTTTTAGTTTTTACCCTTATTCAAATTTCTAATAATTGTCTTAAGATCATCAATTTGTAACTCATATCTTTTTATAATTTTTCTATAAACACTAAGCATTGCAATTTCGGTTAAGCGTTCTGTATTCCTCGCAGATTCCGTTTCGTCTTTCACCAAATCTTCCGGATTTATTTCAAAAACCTTACAAATTTTATTAAAATAAGTTGCCCACGAAGTGCTTTCCCCCCTTTCCATACGTGCGTATGTGGATTGCGATATATGTAAACAGTCAGCAACTTCTTCCTGAGACATATTTTTTGCCTTACGCCATTGTTTTAGTCTATTTCCTATGGTTACATTCATAATTTAACTCTTTTACCGTTATAAACATAAGAAATATTTTACAATTTTATAAATAAAAGAATTAAATAACCGAAAATCGACTTAGACTTACTTGAATTACATTGTAAGTTAATCCCACCAATAATTCAAAAGAGAAAAGCATGTCAACCTTTAGTAAATTAATGATAAATCTTTATTTAATACTTTGTATTCTTTGGATAGGCTTTGGAATTTACGAGATTATAATTTTTGGATTTTCTTCTGGAAAAGATTCTTTTCTTGGCTTTGGTCGAATCATATAGGGATCAATACCCGCATATATTATATATCGCAGATTTTATAAGAAAAAGAAAAACTGAATTACCCGAATTCCGACTTAAAATAACCGATTTTTGCATAAGGATAACTTCACGTAGCTTACAACTTTGTTTAACTAGCTAAATTATAATTCTATGAAAAATTTAATTATTTACTATTTCCAAATTTTATTACCACTATCTTTATTATGTTTCTTTGCAAAGCAAAATGATTCTGTGATGTTTGCTGTATTACTGATATCTTATTACATCTATAGAATATTCACTGATTATTACAGACTACAAAAAAAAATGTCATACAGAAAAATGATTTCTTGTTCTTTATAATTCCTTTATGGAATATCAAATATTTTAAGGAATTATACTTTGAGAACTAACGGCATTTTATACAATAAATAAACCATGAATAAAAATAACCTTTTTATACTTGTTACCAAAATAAGTATAGCCCTCGTGCTGTATTATATATTTATAGCCAGAAATTTATTTGACATGATAACACCTACAATAGTTCTAATTACTATAGGTTGTATTTATTATAATAAACAAAATAAAGAAAATCAGTAGTAGCAATTAGTTATTAGAGCGCTAACACTGAAATTAGTATGATCACTGAAAAAAGCAAACTGTTTGCCTCTTATTTATTTTTTCTATTTGCAATTTCATTATGTCTATTATATCAATTTGATAAAATTGATTTTAATCCGTGGCTTCCAACATTACTATCCATCCTTCTTGTTTTATATAAAAGCTATCTGTTTTGCAAAAAGACAAAATAATTTATTTCAGTAATTCACTCGTCACTTTACAGAACAAGCGGCTCAAACGGTTGAAGAAAACAAAGAAGTTTTACTAAAACAAGTAAGTAGAGAAACAATGCAAATTGTAACTAAAGAGATCAATTAATCTTCTTTAAAAGTTAATTATATTAATTCAATATATTCCTAAAAAGGCTTTACGTGATGGTAAAGCCTTTTTTATTATCTACCTCGCTCTATTATTCTCCGTTTGCTCCAATTCTGATTTCTTGTAATTTATTTTCTTCGAATTCCCAAAATTATACGTTGCAATAAACCTAAAGTAGTTGGTTGTGTAGGTTCTATGATAATATATTTGAGTTTGTCCCACGTTATAATCTCCGGAAACCATAAAGTCATGAAAGATATCATTTGCGGAGAAATTCAGTTTTAAGGCATCTGTAAAAAAAGTTCGTTCGATTCCTAATGTTACTGTCGATCTGCTATTATCGCTTCCTAAACCATAACTTCTATCTCCCAAATACCACGCAAGTAGTTGAATTTTAAAAAGATTCGGAATTGTGAAGGTATTATTCGAATACAAATATAGTTGTGGTTTTACAGGTCCTAAAGCATACGAATATTTATTGTCGAAAGATTTGGTTAAATTCATACTTACTGTATTAGTAGAAGTCCACCATTTTGCTGTAAATGATTTTGAAACTGAAGCGAAATAGACCTGTTCTTTTTCTCTATTCAAAGATCTTAAAATATAACTATTGGGAGTATCACCTCTCAAAGCTGCTCCTGAAATAGGATCAGTTTTATAAGTAAACCCTATTTTAAAATCAAATTTTCTATACATAGCACCAACTTCAAATGCATGAACTTTTTCCGGAAGTAAATTTGGATTTCCTTCAATGGTCGTAAACGGATCCTGATAAATAACATACGGATTCAGTGCCTGATATCTTGGTCTTGTAATTCTTGACACATACGAAAAATGAGCTTTCCAATTTTCAGAAAAATTCATATTTAAAAGTAAATTAGGAAAGAGATTTCCATAACTTTTTTCGAATTTCTGAATTCCGTTAGCATTCGTGTACAAATTATATTTTGTCCATTCGCCTCTTGCGCCAACAGAAAAATCAAACTTCTTGCCAATAGAACTTCCATAATTAAAATAGACTGCGCCAATACGTTCCTGATATTTAAAATCACTGGAGAGTTCCTCATCAAACTCAAAATTCATATCATCTGCATCTGCAATCAAAAACTCTGTAGCTGATTTTATAGCCGCAAAACTATATTTAGCTCCCGTTTCTAATCTGGTATTTTCTTTAATTTTTTTAGAATAATCAACCTGTGTGGCGATTATATTTATGGTATTGCCAACATTATTCTTAAGATACTTTTGCGTATTAACTTTGCCAACTAAACCATTTTCATCAATAAAATCTTTTACAGTTCCGTTATAATTAGAATATTGTGATCCTATAAATAATGACGAACCTTGTTTATCTGTTATGGCATTATAATTTAAATTCACAAACTGATTTAGCAAAACATCATTTTTATCAATATCCGTAGCATAAAAGCTATTTCCTGAATTATTCGTTATCGAGTTTCGGCTTTCGACGACTCCGCCTAAATCTTCAATATTACCACTATAAGCAAGCGAGATATAATTCTTTTCAGAAAAAGTATATTGCAAACCAAAACCAAAATTAGAATAATTATTAAACTGACGTTTCCAATCTGTGGTCAATTCTGACCTCATAAATTCCTCAGGATTTGGTCGCGTTCTGGTTGTGTATAGCAGCTCTCTACCTTTTCCTAATTGCAAACCATAATTTGTAATAAAAGAAAACTTTCCTTTTGTGTAATTAAAATCGAGTAATGTATTGGTACTAGTTCCAGCAAATTTAGAAACGGTTACTTGCTGAGTAGCTGTTCCCATAACTCCGTTTTCGATATTTTTTTTGGTAATAATATTAATTACTGCTTTTCCCTCGGCATCATATTTTGCCGAAGGATTTGAAATTACTTCAATTCTTGAGATTTGCGAAACTGGAATTGCAGCAAATCGTTCATAATTAATCAATATTCCGTTAAGATAAATTATGGCTTCTCCTTTTCCAAGTACACTAATTTGCCCTTCAGCAACAATTACATTTGGGACTCTGCCTAATAATTCATTTATAGAACTACTTGTCGAAAGCAATGTATTGGCGACATTGACATCGATGTTTCCACTTGAAGAATACTTCACTAATGATGTTTGTTTTTTAATAACAACCTCATTTAACTCATTATTCTTATTGGCAACTTTATCTGAAATAATTTGTGCCGTTTGTGCATTTGTTCCTGTCGAATACAAAAACAGACTATAAATAGAGAAGAAAACTGAAACTTGGAATTTCATAAATTTTAGCGATTATAAATTTGACTTTTAAATGACAAAAGTCAATCGAAAATCGCTAAATGAAGTCCCCGAAAGAGAAATCAGGAGTACGGATTTATAAATCAATACTCTGTTTAAGACTTATAAAACCTGCAATTGATAGTTTAGCGGCGTTTTTCCGGTATGTTTTTTAAAGGCTGCAAAAAAGGTTGATTTAGAATTAAAACCTACATCATAACCAATAGATTCTAAAGTAAATTTATCACTTGATTTTATAATTTTACAAGCTTCGTTTATTCTGAATTCGTTGATAAAACTCGTAAAATTCTTCCTCAAATTACTATTTAAAAACTGAGAAAGTTGGTGACTCGAAATGTTTACTTCCTGCGCCAATTCCTGTAAAGTTAAGTTAGAGTTTTTATACAATTCTTTTTGAATCATTACACTTTTCAGTTTTTTAGATAAAATTGCTGCTTCGTCTGAATCTATCTTTTTTACCGAAATTTTTTGTCCGTTCAATAAAAACAAATCGTCGGTTTTTTTCCGGTATAAAAGAATTGAAATTATTAAATACAGGATAAATGAAAAAACAATAGCTCCACTTATATAAGTTGCCGAAGGCGCTCCGATTATTGCAAGAAAATAAAAAAGGAATAATAAAAAGTTACCAAAAAACAAGGTACTAAACCAAACTTCAGAAGGAGATGATTTATGATTTTTGTCTACGATTTTTTTCAAAACTGCTTTAATCGTAAAACCAGAAAGTACAATACAAATAAACCATTGAAAATAAATAACCCTTATAAAATAATGTCTCCACAATTCCGGATAACCTTCATACGGAAATAAAATCCCAACGGTAACAATCACGATTCCTAAAAGTACTAATGTCACTTTCCAGGATCTTGGCATTATATTGATTTCTTCTACTGCTGATTTAAGAAAATAATACAAACAAGGTCCTATAAAAAAACACGCTGTAAGTCCAATCTGTAAATACATTTTTGGCAATGCCGAATCAAAATACACAAAAACAGATTTTCCTATTCGTATGCTTAAAGCAAATAAGAGTGCACCCAGAAAATAATTGGTAAGGTATTTTTTCTTGGTGAAGAAAAAGAAATAGACCCCAAGAATAATTCCGTTGAAAACTCCTAAAGCACTAAAAAAGAATAAAAGTTCCTTACTAGTATCCATAATTTAAGTTGGTTATATCCCAACAAAGCTAAAAAAAAGATTGACTTATCATGCGAATAGTATTTCAAAATAAAAAACTAACACTTTAATTGATACTATTATCAACCCGCAAAAGGCTTCATTATTTCCCAATTATAAATACTACTTTTGGCTTTTTAGAGTTAAAGTCTTTATGCTTAAAAAATTACTGTTTTTAACGTTGCTTATTTGGTTTTCTGGTCTTCAGGCTCAGGAAACGGAATCATCGTACAAAACCAAAAAAGTAATTGCAACCCGTGACACAATTCATCTGGAAGAATTTAGTATCAATTCGAGTTTTTTTCAGATTCTGAATACTAAAAATGAAGTACTTGATTCGACTTTTTATAAAATAAATTTCCAAAAAGGAACCTTACTTTTCAACGAAAAACTAACTTCGACTTCAGACACTTTAATTATCAATTATTTAAAATATCCTGATTTTATTACTAAAGAATACAGTCTTTACAAATCAAATCAAATTGTCACCAATGATATAGGTTCTGAAAAACTGTACAAAATAGACAATAGCAGCGCTAAAAAAGTAACTCCGTTTGATGGTTTAAATACTTCCGGAAGCATCACTCGTGGAGTAACTGTAGGAAACAATCAAAATGCGGTTTTGAACTCTAATCTGGATTTGCAAATCACCGGAAAAATCTCTGACAAAGTTAGTTTGAGAGCTTCCCTTCAGGACAGTAATATTCCGTTGCAGGATGGTGGCTACTCACAAAAGCTGGATCAGTTTGATAATATTTTTATGGAACTTTTTAGCGATGACTGGAACATTCGTGCTGGTGATGTTTTCTTAGAGAATCGAAAAACTCAGTTTTTAAGTTTCAACAAAAAAGTACAAGGAATTTCAGCAAGTTTTGATTTTGATACTGATAAAAGTAAAACCAATATTTTCGCATCGGTTTCATTTGCAAAAGGACAATATGCCAAAAGTACTTTTACAGGTCAGGAAGGCAATCAGGGTCCCTATAAACTAAAAGGTCAAAATGGAGAATTATATGTTCTGGTCATTTCAGGTTCTGAGCGTGTTTATGTAAATGGTATTTTGCTAAAACGTGGCGAAAACAACGATTACGTAATAGATTATAATGCGGGCGAAATTACTTTTACTTCGCTTTTTACGATTACATCTGAAATGCGTATCAATATCGAATATCAATATTCGGATCGAAATTACAACCGAATCGTGACCTACGCCGGCGCTACACATGAAAATAAAAACTGGAGTTTTGGTGGCTATCTATATTCGGAAAGTGATATGAAGAATCAGCCTTTGCAACAAAATCTTTCGACAGAGCAGGTTCAGATTTTAAGTCAGGCGGGCGATGATCCAAACTTAATGAAAGCGCCGTCTGCTTATGAAGATGCTTATGCCGACAATAAAATTTTGTACAAAAAAATCATAGTAAATTCGGTTGAAGCTTATGAGTATTCGAACGATCCGAGTACTGTTTTATACAATGTGAAATTTAGTCTCGTTGGCAATAATGCCGGAAACTATATCATTCAGAATAATAATTCGGTCGAACGTATTTATCAATATGTTGCGCCTGTTAATGGGGTTTTACAGGGAAATTATGAACCTATTGTACAATTGGTTGCACCTATAAAACTGCAAGTCGCCACTTTTTTAGGAAAATACAATCCTGACGAAAAAACATTAGTTGACTTTGAAGTTGCTATAAGCAACAATGATAAAAACTTATTCTCCCAAATTGATGATGGAGATAATAGTGGGATTGCTTTAAAAACGAATATCAAGAAACGTCTATTTACCAGAAATTGGACTTTGGACGCTTTTGCCAATTACCAATTTGTTCAGGAAGATTTTAGATCTGTCGAACGTTTGTATAATATTGAGTTTAGCCGCGATTGGAATTTGAACAGTACCCTTTTTGGAAATCAAAGTTTGCTGGTTACAGGTTTAAATTTTGATTTATTTGCTAAAAAACAAACTTCAAACATTGGTTTATTCACTTATCAATTTGAGAAATTAGATTATTCAGAAAGTTATTCGGGAGCGAGACATACTACAACGGCGCTTTTTAAACTGAAGCAATGGACGATTGAAAATCAGGGAAGTTTTTTAAATTCGGATGCTACGGCTTCGACTTCAAAATTCATCAGAAACCAAACCAGAACTAAATATCATTTCGGAAAAAACTGGGTCGGTGCAGGCATGCAAATCGAGGACAATCAGCAAAAAGACAAAGTGACGAATCAATTTTCGGCCTTGAGCCAAAGATTCTCAGAATACGGCGCTTTTATTGGTCGTGGCGACAGCACCAAAGTTTTTGTAGAAATAGGTTATTTTCAACGCCGAAATGATAGTTTGCAAAATGGTTTATTACAACATGTGAACAATTCGCAAACCTATTATTTAAAGTCAAAACTGATTCAGAATAAAAAAACAGATTTAGCGGTCTATGCAAGTTATCGAAACTTAGATTTTACAGATGCCTCCCGAAAAAACGAGCCTTCTTTAAATTCGAGAATACTTTACAACGATCGCTTTTTTAATCAATTGATGCAAATTGGTACGGCTTACGAAACCAGTTCCGGAACTATAGCGCAACAGGAATTTACGTATATCGAGGTTCAAACCGGACAGGGAGTTTATACCTGGAATGATTATAATGGTGACGGAATTCAACAATTGGAAGAATTTGAAATCGCCGCTTTCCCAGATCAGGCAAGATATATCAGAATCTTTCTGCCGAATCAGATTTATATTAAAACCAATCAAAACAAATTTTCACAATCTGTTGCTTTGAATCCAATGCAATGGCAAAACGAAAAAGGTTTCAAAAAACTGCTTTCTTATTTTTACAATCAGACTTCATTTATTATGGATCGAAAAGTAAAAAGCCAGGGCGAACGCTTAGAATTGAATCCGTTTAATTCATCCGAAGAGAATATTTTGGGATTAAATTCAAGTTTTAGAAACAGCTTATATTACAATCGCGGAAAACAAAAAAACTCTGTAACGTATACTTATCTTATTAATAAAGGGAAAAATTTACTTTCTATCGGTTCTCAAAATGTCAAAAACAGTTCACATCAATTACAATATACCCATTTGTATCAAAAAAGCTGGTTGTTTAATTTCTTTACCAAAACGATTGAAACGAACTTAGTTTCTGAAGATTTTGTCGAAAAAAACTATGATTTAAAAGGTTATCAAATGGCTCCAAAAATTAGTTATCTGTTTTCTAAAAATACGAGTTTAGATTTCTTTTATGAGTTTCAGAATAAAGAAAACAAAATAGGAAATTTTGAAACACTTGTTCAAAACAGACTCGGAACTTCTTTTTCATTTGCCGGTGAAAAAAAAGTAACCTTAAATGGGGAGTTTTCTTTTTATCAAAATAAATTCAATGGCAATGAATTTTCGTCTGTAGGGTTTCAGATGTTGGAAGGACTTCAGGCAGGACAAAATTTAGTATGGAAGCTTCTATTACAGAAAAATATAACACAATTCCTGGATGTTAACCTGAATTATCAGGGGCGAAAAAGTGAAACTGGTTCTATTGTACATACAGGAAGCATTCAATTGCGTGCATATTTTTAGTGGTTAACGAAAAACATTACAATAAATTGATTAATTTTAATTGAAATTTTAACTTTTAGCCTTATGAAAAAATTATTATTACTCTGTTTTCTAGTTGTTTTCTCCTCTAATTTCTATGCTCAGGAAACTGCTAAAACTACTAAGAGCAAAACGGAAGCTTCTACTAAAAAAGCAAAAGCAAGTGCAGACAAAGCAACTTCGGATGCAAAAAAAACAACTGCAAAATCTAAAAAAGCAGCCGACGATGCTACTGCATCAGCAAAAAAGGAAACTGCTAAATCAAAAAAAGCAACTAGTGATGCTGCCAGCGATGCTTCTGCGAAAGCGAAAAAAGAATCAACTAAAGCGAAAAAAGCTAGTGCTGATGCCACTGACGTTTCTGCGAAAGCAAAAAAAGAAACCGCTAAAACAAAAAGTGATGCTGACAAAGCTGCAAAAAAAGCAACTGCAAAATCTGAAAGCACAAAAAGTGATGTAACTAAAACAGCGGCAAAAGCAGATGCAGCCAGCAAAACAGCAACAAAAAATGCTGCTTCGGCTAAAACTACTGCATCTAAAACAGTAAAAGAAACCAATGAAAAAGCTCCAAAAGTAGCTGATAAAGTTACTGGGGAATACAATGGAAAAAAAGTTTACACGGGACCAAAAGGGGGTAGATACTACATTAACTCTAATGGGAACAAAACTTATATTCAGGATAAATAATATATTTCACACCTATACATGAAGGAACTATCTAAAAGATAGTTCCTTTTTTTTCGCAAAAAACCTTCCCTACAGCAAATTAGTCGTTAACATACAAATAACCTTACACTATAAATTTTACTGTTTTTAAACTTTTTTATCTCAAAATGCCTTCTAAACCAGTATCTAGAGTTAATAATTTAGTAATACGCCTGAAATATCATAGAAAACATATTTCTTTATCTTCGTTTTTAAAAAGCGTTAAACTATGAGCATTGACTATTCTGCGAACAAAACAATTTTAGTTGCTCCATTAAACTGGGGATTAGGCCATGCGGCAAGATGTATCCCAATTATTAAAGCGCTTCAAGAAAACAATTATATTCCAATAATCGCCTCTGATGGAGTTGCATTGGCTTTACTACGTAAAGAATTTCCTTATGTACAAACTCTCGAATTGCCATCTTATCATATTGAATATGCTAAAAATGGGAAAAACTTTAAATGGAAGCTGATTAAGAATTTACCCAAAATGATCGTCGCTATTCTTGATGAGAAAAAAATGGTGAATGGCTGGATAAAAAAACACGGAATTGACGGTATTATATCGGATAACCGTTTAGGCGTTTTCAGCAAAAAAGTGCCTTCTGTATTTATGACGCATCAACTGAATGTGATGACGGGAAATACGACTTGGTTTACGAGTAAATGCCATCAACATGTTATAAAAAAATATTCTGAATGCTGGGTTCCAGACACTAATGAGAAGGTGAACTTGACTGGTGAATTAGGTCATCTTAAAACAAATGATCTTAACTTAAAGTATATTGGTCCGTTGAGCAGAATGCGCAAAAAGGATATCCCGAAAGCCTATGATTTAATGATTATTTTATCAGGACCGGAACCTCAGCGTACTTTTCTAGACGAGAAACTGCAAAAAGAAATTATTAATTACCAAGGTAAAGTGGTATTTGTACAAGGTATTGTAGAGAAAACACAAAACAAATGGCAAGCCGGAAACGTTACTTATTACAATTTCATGAACTCAAAACAATTGGAACAAACGTTTAATGAAAGTGAATTTGTTTTATGCCGTTCGGGTTACACGACCGTTATGGATTTGGCAAAATTGGGCAAGAAAGCCTTTTTTATTCCAACTCCGGGACAATATGAACAAGAATATCTGGCGATAAAACTTCAGGAAGAGAACTTGGTACCGTATGCAATGCAAGACGACTTTACCATTGAAGATCTTTCAAAAGTAAAGTCGTTTAAAGGTTTAACCCAATTTAATGAAGACATTGATTGGGATAAGTTATTTTCTATATTCGAAGACTAGAGACGCACACCAATACTTCTTTTTTGCCACTAATTTCGCGAATTTGCACTAATTAATTCGTGCGGATTAGTGAAATTCGTGGTGAACTCGCACCGATTTTAAAAGCATTTAATTTAGAAATTAAACTGAGCTTGCAATCTCAATAAATTCCCTTGTTGTCTATTGATTGGTAGTGCGCTGTCTTCGAAAGTACGGTCGGCAATCACATATTCTGCTGTAAGTTCGAAGGCTTTGATTGGCTGCCATTCTATACCAATTTCGTAGTCTCTAACGACATAACTTCGGGCATCTTTTTCATATTTTTTCCCTCCATCATAATATTGAAACTTTGCAAAAGGGTATATATGTTGTTTTTTGAAGTCTAATTTATAATTAAATAATACGTAACCACCATTTAAATCTGTTTCGTCAACGGTGTTGGTAAGTGTATTGTATCGAGGTCCTCTTCCGATATTATATTCTGTTTGGATTCCGAAGGGTCTTGGATACAAGACAAATGTTGCCCCTACTCGTTGGTCCTTTACATATTGCGGATCGTTTACTTTTACTCCTGGTGAAATTTCTCCTGTAAAAGCCCATTTTCCAGTGTAAGCCTGGATTCCCGGTTCGATAATCTGACTTCCTATTACAAAAGGATACGTTACTCTGGCAACCACATTAAGATCTCTGTTTCCGTCTAGTTTATTAGCAATTTGTCCGTTGTAAACTCCAAAAGCAAAAACTCCATAATCTCCAGAACCTTTGAAACCGTCTTTTACCAACATCTCAAAACGTTCTCTAATTTTGGCTGGTGCCCAATAAAAGAACATTCCCAAATCGCGTTCGTTTAATATTGCACTATTCATCGCATCATTTCTGTCTAAGGCCAAACGCTGCGAGCTCGATTGCATGTTTTCGAAACCATATGGAATCTTACTTTGTCCAACACGAACACGATATTCTCTTTTTTTATCGAAAGAAAGATCAAAATAAAGATCTCGAATCTGAACGAAATTTTGGATTCCCGTAACCGGTGAACTGGCAAAATCAGGTTGAAAATAGAAAAATACATTTGGATGAACCTGTCCTGAAAACACCAAACGGGCACGTCTTATAAAAAGTCCGTTGTTTGCTTTTGCATCCGGAGCTGTAGAAGTTGTCCCCCATGATTTATCACATTGTTCGCAAGAAACTTTATCATTTGTAGAAAGTAAACCATTGTATCTTATTTGGGCATAACCTCGCAATGAGATTCTATCGTACCAATGTTCGGCAGTACCTGCCCCTGATTGTGTGTCTGGAAGTTTTGCTTTGTTTATGGAATCCAGAAGACGAACGACTTCTTTTTTCACATCTTGTTTACTTAGTTCTTGCGCATTTGCTACACAAGTAATTAGCAATAAAATTGCAATTATTTTCTTTTTTATCATTTTGCTCTAATGCGCTTAAATTCAAGGTGCAAAGATGTGTCACCTATGTTAAGAAATCATTAACAAGATGTTACTATAATAAAAATTTATTGTTACGAGATGACAGTCAATATTACATTAAGGTTAAAACCCCCGTGTTTCTGCACCTCGACAGAAAATAGCTTACAATTATTTAACCTCGGCTTTTATTGCTTTTATTGCTTTTTCGAGCGTAAAAGAGAATTCTGAACCTATTCCGAATTCACTTTCTACATAAACTTTCTCTTTATGAGCTTCAATAATATGTTTTACGATTGCCAAGCCAAGACCGGAACCTCCTTCTGAACGGGTTCCGCTTTTATCAACTCTGTAGAAACGCTCAAAAAGTCTTGGAATGTTTTGTTTCTCAACTCCTTCTCCGTTATCACTAATTCTGATTAAGACTTTTTTCTTGGTTAAATTGACAACGCCAACTTCGGTCAGACCGCCATCTTTTCCATATTTAATAGAGTTTACAATAAGGTTCTCCAAAACTTGTTGAATCCTGTCCTGATCACCACGAACAACTACGGATTGAACATTCTTGCTTTCAAAAGCTAATTTGATTTTCTTTTTATCAGCTTTCATTTCTAATAAATCAAAAACATTCTGAATAAGTTCAACAATATTAAAATCAGTAAAATTCAAATCTAAATCTCCTGATTCTAACTTGGTTATCATATCCAAATCTTCTACTATATATATAAGACGCTCTACTCCTTTTTCGGCACGTTTTAAATATTTCTTTCTGATATTCTTGTCGTCCATTGCTCCATCAAGCAAAGTCGAAACATAACCCTGAACGGTAAACAAAGGTGTTTTAAGTTCGTGTGAAACGTTTCCTAAAAACTCTCTTCGATATTGCTCGCGAATTTCAAGCATTTCGATCTCCAGTTTTTTATCTGTCGCAAACTTCTTTACTTCTCGTGAAAGCGTTTCCATATCAGTGGTTATAGGCTGATTGATAAGTGTGGTCGATTCCAACAACGAAACCTCATCGTATATTTTCTTAACTCTTCTGTAAATAAAACGTTCTACACGATATTGTAAAACCAGAAAAGCAAAAACATAAATTGAGATAATAAAAATTATTCCGAATGCAACCTGATGCTTTAGTTGATTTTTATAAAATAAAGACATTAACATCAATACAAACGCTGTTGCAAAAAGACTTATATATAATGCCGATTTGACAGCAAATTTGTATGTTTTTTTAAAATTAATTTTCATTGATAGTATTAAACCATTAAGAGATTAAGAAAAATTAAGTTTCTCTTTGAGTTAATGAAATTCTCCTAAATTAACATTTGAACTCAAACAAAGTTAACTCAAAAACCATATAAGAAATTAAAGTTCATACGATCTCTAACCCCTTATATGGTTTATTTTTTATGTAATTCAAATCCGTTTAAATCTTCAGCAAAATCACTTAATGCCTTAGTAACTTAAAAAAATTAAACTTCAAATTTATAACCAACTCCTTTTATTGTTTTAAAAAGGTCTTCTCCTATTTTTTCACGTAGTTTTCTAATGTGAACATCAATTGTTCTTCCGCCAACTACAACTTCATTGCCCCAAACTTTATCCAGGATTTCGTCTCTTTTGAAAACTTTCCCCGGTTTAGAAGCTAATAAGTAAAATAATTCGAATTCTTTTCTTGGTAAAGCAATTTCTACATTGCCTTTTATGATCTTATATTCTTCTCGATTAATCTCGATTCCGCCAACGTTTAAGGTGTCGCTGACTACTTCTTGTTCTTTTAACCTTCTTAACAAAGCCTTTACTTTGCTTACCAATAATTTTGGTTTTATTGGCTTGGTGATATAGTCATCTGCACCTGCATCAAAACCAGCTACTTGTGAGTAATCTTCACTTCTCGCTGTTAGGAATGTTATGATAACATTATTTAATTCAGGAATTTTTCTAATGTGTTCGCAAGCTTCCATTCCATCCATTTCTGCCATCATTACATCCATAATAATTAAGTCTGGCAATTCTTTCTGAGCCTTTGCAATGGCCTCTTTTCCATTAGAAGCTGTTACAATCTGGTAGCCTTCCTGAGCAAGGTTATAGCCAACGATTTCTAAGATATCTGGTTCATCGTCAACTAATAAAATCTTGGTTTGTGTTTTTTTCATAAATAGCAAAAATTGAGATTCTTACATCAAATTTTCTTTATTATACATTCGATGATTTTCATTTGAGATGGTAAATATACTAATAAAACAACGGTCAAAAATTGCAGTTAACCGTAATTTAATCTGGTAACAATTTGATAATCTACAAGACACGAAAACATAACGAGTACCTAACATGAACTTTACACAGCGTTTCTTTCTTTGCACAAAAATAAATTAAACACAACACTGAAATGAAATTCAATTTAAAATTTCTATTTATTGCATTATTCATCTGTACGATTTCGATCGCACAAAACAAAGGTACGATTTCTGGCTTATTAACTGACAAAGAAATGAACAATCAAGCGTTACCTTTCGCAAATGTATTAATAAAAGGTACAAACATTAGCGCTAACACTGATATCGACGGAAAATATTCGTTGACTGTAAATCCAGGAAGCTATACTATTATTTTTAGTTTCGTAGGATATGAATCTGTAGAAAAACCCGTAACTATTAAAGCAAATGAAACTATTACTGTTAATCAGGTGCTTTCGTCCGGAGGTTATACTCTTAAAGATGTTGTTGTAAAATCGACAGCAAATAAAGAAAAAGAAACTGCATTATTACTAGACCAAAAAAATGCTGTTGTTATCAAACAAAGTATTGGTGCACAGGAAATGGCTAGAAAAGGTGTTAATGATGTTGAGGAAGGTTTGACAAAAATTACCGGAATCACAAAAGTAGATTCCCGTGGAATATTTGTACGTGGACTGGAAGACCGATATAATAATTTATTGATTAATGATTTGGCTGCACCAACAAACAGCCCATTCACTAAAATTGTTGCTTTGGATTTGTTTCCAACGAATGTTGTTGGAGTAATTGATGTGTACAAAACATTTAATCCAAATATATATGGTGATTTTGCCGGAGGTACTTTCAATATTCAAACTTCAAAGCCAACAAAAAGCATTACGAAAATAAGCGTTGGAGCAGGTTACACAACCGGAAACAGCTTTAAAGATTTCTTATTATCAAATGATGCAGATACTGCAACAGGATTTTTAGGTTTTAATGGTAAAGACAGAGAATTACCAAGTTTTCTTGGCAATCAGGCAACGAGACAAACTTACACAACTGACCAGGCTTTAAACTCAGTAAGTAACGATAAAGGTTTTAATGTAAATGAAACTAAAAGTCCTTTAAATACAAGTATCAACCTTTTGCATGCAGAGAAATTCGATTTGAGTAATAATCAAGCTTTCTCGTACCTGCTTTCTATAAATTACGACAATAATTTTTCAATAAGAGAAGGAGTTGACAGAACTATCGATTTACAGTCTTCCGGATCTAAATATGTAAACAATTTTATCACTACTGATTATCGTTTCAAAACCACAAACTCAGCATTAGTTGGTTTAAACTACAGCAATGACAGGCTTAAGTTATCGTTCAACACATTATACATCAGAACTAACTTAAACTCTATAAAAGATCAGTACGGACCATCAGGAGGAACAGCTGCTGAAAATGGATTTATCCGTACCAATCAATTAGACAAAAGTGATTATTTGAATGCCCAATTATTGGGTGAATACGCAATAAGCAAAGACAAAAACCAGACTATTAAAGCTGGAGCCTCATTTGCTACTACAAAATATGAGCAGCCAGATAGAAAGTATTTCTCTGGTCTTAAAACAGGTGATGATATGATAAGCACTTCTTATGGAGCAAATAATTTCCTGCGCCAATATTTAACTGTCGATGGTAATTCTTTTTATTCAGCATTAGTAGAGTATAATTTGAAATTCGGGAAAAATGACAAACAAAACAAATTAACCGTTGGATATAATGGCAGCGGATCTAAGATGGAATCTTCATACCGTTTTGTTTCAAGTACCGGTAATGAGGGGTTTACTTCAAGCATAAATAATATAGATACTCAAATAACTAACGACATTTCAGCTAATAAAATGACTTTTAGCGAAAACTCTAATGCAACTTACAAAGTTAAACTTGACGAAATGGCTAATGCAGGGTATACTAATTTGTTTTTAAAATTTGGAGAGAAACTTGAAGTAAACGCAGGAGTTCGTTTTGAAAGCACTCTTAAGGAAACTCATTACAGAACACTAGGTTCTTTTGATTCTCCATTCAGAGTATTAAAATATGATAATGCCTATTTTTTACCATCGGTAAATCTTAAGTATTTGCTGACTGACACCGCTAACATTCGTTTTGCAGCAAGCAAAACATACACCAAACCAGTTATCATGGAGGCTTTCCCTATATCTTTCATCAATGCTGACGGAACTTCAACTCAAGGAAATTCAATTTTGAAAAACAGCGACAATTACAATGCTGACTTAAAATATGAGTTGTTCCCAACGAGTAAAGAAATGATTGCTGTTGGAATATTTGGAAAACACCTTATCAATCCAATTGAAAAAACTTTCATCTCAAACGCAACAACAGGAACAGTTACTACTTTTCTAAATTCTGAAAGTGCCAACATATATGGAGTAGAAGCTGAATTACTTGTTGGTTTAGAAAGAATCAGCGAAAACTTAGATAATTTTTCATGGGGATTAAATGCTACTTTGATGTCATCAAAAGTTACTGTAAGCCCAACTTTTGAATCTATCGATGAGGACGGGATAATTACCGTAAAACCTTCTATTGAAACACATCAATCAAGATCACTGCAGGGAGCATCAAACTGGTTAGTAAATTCAGATTTAAAATATGAATTTAATTTAGGAAAAGACATGCCAAATACTATGTCTCTTGTTTATGGTGTTTTTGGAAAAAGAATATATGCTGTAGGAACCAATGGACAAGACAATATCTATGAGTTACCTGTACAACAATTGGATTTTGTATGGGGAAGCAAACTTTCTGATCACTTTGATGTAAAATTCACTGCCGATAACATTTTAAATTCATGGAGAAAACGTGAATTTGGAAACGAAGGAACTATAAAAGTAGATGAATCCTCTTTACTAGCAAACAGCTATAAAAAAGGAGTTGGTTTCTCTTTAAAACTAGGATATACTTTTTAGTATCCATTCAAATAAATATAAAAATGAAAGCTCCAGATATCTGGAGCTTTTTTTATTTATAAATCCTTTAAAAAAAACTCATAGCATTTTTCTGATAATTTAATGTTTTTCAGATAACTGTAATGTAATACCTACATAACATGTTGTAAAAATTATCCTGCTAATTTTATCTGGAATTTTAAAAAACAACTTATGAAAAATGTAAAATTACTATTTATGATGTCTCTGCTTTTTTTGGCAGAAATTGGATTTTCTCAAAATTATGTTACCTACAGCCCAATGTCAAAAACAATTGATGTTAATTCAGGAGTAGAAGGAACCGTTGATATATTGGTCAATTGCTATGGAAGCACCAGCGATCCTGTATTTCTTAATGCATTGCAATCATGTGCTAATAATGACGGTATTCTTTCAACAAGCTACACAAATGGGAGTATATTAACACCTGGGCAAAATACTATTATAAGATACAAGTTTAAAAAAACAGTGACAAGTAATACTCAGATTGCTTATAAATTTTCTACCAATGGCAGCTGTTTTCAAGAAGAATCTAAAATGATTAAAATTACTGTTAACTACAAGCCTTCCGCTCCAATTAGTAATAATATCATTTCAGGAAATCAAACCGTTTATGAAGGACAACCTACGAATACAATAACCGGGACTACTCCGTCTGGTGGTAGCGGAAATTTTACTTATTCATGGCAGGAAAAACTTGTAGGCGGTTCATGGACTGTTATATCAGGTGCTAACGGTATTAATTATTCACCAGGTATTCCTGCTGCAACAAAATCATATCGACGAAATGTTTCATCAGCAGGTTTAACAAGCACAAGTAATGAAGTAACGATTACAGCTATTCCTGCACCTCTGATAGAAAACAATACCATCACCATAGATGGGACATGGATTTATGGCAATCCTTTACTTACAGGAGGTTTAGGTCAAAATTCTTATAGCTATATTTGGTTTGTAATTGATGAAGATGGAGAGTCGAGAGATTTAACTGAAATTACAACTGCAACTGCAACTCTCTTAACACCTGTTTTCGATAATTATAGAAGATCATCTCATAATTTTAAGCTAGGAAGGATAGTATATTCAGGAAATCAGCGTTCATTTAGTAATTATGTCGATATACCACATATTGCTGATATACAAAACAACACTATTTCAATTAATGGTCGCTATGTAACGGGAAGCGTTCCTACTGGAGGAATTGGGGATTATACATATTCTTGGGCACTTCTTGCTACAAGTACTTATATAGAATTGGACGAAACTACTAAAGACCTAGATTTAACTTCTCATCCCAATTTTTTTGATGGTTCACTATTAATTAGAATAGTAACAGCTGGAATATCTTCGACTAGTAATAAATTAGCTCTTAATGCCATTACAGCTAAAGCTTTGAATAAAGGAAATATGGTAACATCTGCTGTTTATCCAAACCCTACATCGGGCTCTATAAATTTCACTACTGGCTTTTCCAGTAATAAAGAAATAGAAATAATTGTTTATTCAGAAGAATTAAGGAAAACTCAATCAATTTTTAAAGGTATTGCTACACCAAATCAAATTGTACAATGTAATATCCCAGCGAATTACCCAAAAGGAATATACTATTATAAAATTGTATCTGAAAACAAAGAAATTAAAACAGGAAAAATTATATTTCAATAAGCTATAAAATATTCTGTATTAAAAATCAAAGCTCCGAATAACATTCGGGGCTTTTTTTATTTATTGACTATCGTAGAAAACCTCTTAACATTCTCTTCACATTTTAGTTGTTTTTTGGTAACTGTAATGTAATATTCAGATAACACCCTAAAAGTATTTACATTCTACTTTTGACAAAAATAAAAACACATAATAACACAACTATGAAAACTAAACTTTTTGCTTTAGCACTTGCTACAGGATTATTTTTAAATTCTTGCTCAAGTAGTGATGATCCAACTCCTGCACCTACACCTGCAACAGGCGAAATCACTGGTCCAATCACTGCAAACAAAACTTACGTTCTTGGTAACTACACTTTAAAAGGTATTGTAAAAATCAACGAGGGTGTAACTGTAACTTTTGAAGCAGGATCAACAATTACAATCGATAAAAAAACTGGAGACAACGCATTAGTTGTTTTAAAAGGCGGAAAATTAATTACAAAAGGTACTGCTGACCAACCAGTAGTATTTACAGAAAAATCAAAAGTTCCAGGATCTTGGGGAGGAATCATTATGTATGGTGATGCTCCTGTAAAAGTAGCTGGTGGAGGATTGACTTCAACTTCTGAAGACGGAAATAACATCTCTTACGGATCATTAACTCCAAATTCAGCTCACAATGGTGGTTCATTAGTATATACAAGAGTGGAATACGCTGGTTCAAAATTAGCTGACGGTGCAAAAGAAAACAATGGTTTTACTTTCTACTCTGTAGGTTCAGGAACAACTTTAGATCACTTAGTATCTTACAAAGGTGCTGATGACGTATACGAATTCTTCGGAGGAACTGTAAGTTTAACAAATTCTATCTCTTACGGAAACTATGATGATTCATTTGACTGGCAAGATGGATGGCAAGGTCAAGCAAATACAAACTGGTATGCTTACCAAGTTGATAAAGGAAACTATGGTATGGAAATCGAAGCTTCTAATAATGACAATGCATTTTTTCCAAAAGTAACTAACATCACTCTAAAAAGAGCGGCTGGTACAGTTACAGAAGAACAAAAAGAAATTCAATTGGACGCTATTCAATTTAAAAAAGAAGGAAATGGAGACTACAGCAATATCGTAATCGATGGTTATGTTAGTCAAACTGCACCTACAGCATTCAATGGTGGTGTATTACAAATATTAGATAAAGTAACTTACGATCACCAAGTTGCTGGTGGAAAAATCAAATTAAACAATGTAAAAATTACTAACTCTCCTATTACTTTCATTTCAGGACAGGCTACTTTTACATTATCTGCTGCTAGCTTTCTTCCTCTAACAAACTGGTCAACTAGTACTACTGCTACTGGAGCTACATTAACTCCTGGAGCTTGGGCAACAGTTGATGGTGTAAACTTGATCAAATAATTTGAAAATCATATTTCAAACATAAATTGTTAAAAACATCCTAAATTCTTAGGATGTTTTTTTTTGGCGTAGTTTTTGTAATTTTTTTTTGTATATTTACTGTAATCAAAATAAAGCGATGGCAAAAAACTACTTTTATATTACATTCTTATTGGCATTTTTCTTTACTCTAAGTGTTTCAGCACAAGATAGTAAGCAATTACCAAAACCTCAAGAGTCCACAACCATTGAGGGTTTAAGCTTGTACCCTAACCCAGTCTTAAACGGAAAAGTAAATATTTCGTCTAAAAATGATTTAGAAAAAGAGATCATCATTTTTGATGTTCTTGGTAAAAAAGTACTTCAAACACATTTAAGCTCAAGAGAATTAAACGTGGCCGATTTAGTTCCCGGCGTTTATATCATCAAAATAATCGAAGAAAATGCTTCTGCAACCCGAAAGCTGATCATTAGATAAAACACAAAAAAAGCTCCAATTTTATTGGAGCTTTTTTTGTATCCAGTCGTAGACTTGATAACTAAAAAACGGAGACCGAAAACTATTTAAATAGTCCACAATTATAATATCTTTGCACAAAAAAAGTTTTGATCACAGCCAACGATATATTTACCATTTCGAGTCATAAACAATTTGAAAAAATAGCACTAAAAGTGTTTCGTTTTCAGCATGAGAATAATCAGGTATATAGTGATTTCTGCGATTTCTTAAAAGTCAATCCACAACAGGTAAAATCACTGGAACAGATTCCGTTTTTACCAATTCAATTTTTCAAGAGTCATAATGTTGTTTCTAATAATGATCCGGCTCAGGTTACTTTTACCAGCAGCGGAACTACAGGCATGATCACAAGCCGACATTTAGTGACCGATGTTTCCTTATATGAGGAAAGTTACCGCAATGGTTTTTCGCAATTCTATGGAAACATCGAAGATTACGTTGTTCTAGCCCTTTTGCCGTCCTATCTTGAACGCGATGGATCTTCGCTTATTTATATGGTCGAAGATTTAATAAAACTATCCAATCAACCTGAAAGCGGATTCTATTTACACAATCACGACGACTTAATTAAAAAATTGACTGCTCTTGATGAATCGGGACAAAATGTGATATTAATTGGCGTTACCTATGCGTTATTAGACCTGATTGAAAAACATCAATTCAACCTTCAGAATACCATTATTATGGAAACTGGCGGAATGAAAGGTAAACGTAAAGAAATGATTCGCGAAGAATTACACGAACAGCTTTGCAAAGGTTTTGGCGTTACTGCAATTCACTCAGAATATGGAATGACCGAACTTTTAGCGCAAGCCTATTCTCTGGGCGAAGGCGTTTTCGAATGTCCTTCATGGATGCATATTTTAGTTCGAGATCCTGAAGATGCACTCACTTACGTGAAAGATGGAAAAACAGGCGGAATCAACGTTATTGATTTAGCCAATATTAATTCATGCTCCTTTATCGCTACGCAGGATTTAGGCAAAAAAAATCCCAACAACTCTTTCGAAGTATTAGGACGTTTTGACAATTCGGATATTCGTGGTTGCAACCTAATGGTTTTGTAAAAGGTTAATCGTTTATTTGCTGAATCGATTAATCTCAAAACAGTTAAACAAAAAATTAATTTTCTTCGGCTACGCCAATATCGTCTATTCCATCTTTCTCATTTAACTCTCTTTCTTTCTCTAATTTATTCTCGAGAAGTTTATGAGTACCATAACAGGCCAAACCTCCTAAAAACACAAAAAATATACTCCATCCAGCATTTTCAAAATTTTCATTTGCAACAGACTCAAAACCCTTAATAAGTCCTAGTACAATCCCAAGAAGAAATCCTCCCAAAATAGTACCACCATAATAAGAAGCTATTCCGAAAAAGAAATAAGTCCACTTATTTTTACCGTATTCAAGAGCCAAATTTGTGAATGCTTTCCAGATCCAATAAATAAATAAAATTCCAATCATAGTTTTTTAGTTTTTACGTAATAAACTTACTAAAATAAAATTAGTATTTGATTTTCAGCAGAATAATTTCGCTACAAAGAAATCCCAACAACTCTTTCGAGGTATTGGGATGTATTTATAATTCTGATATTCGTGGTTACAACCTAATGGTTTTGTAGTAATCTTTCTTAATTAAAATTATCCCGCTTTCGCATTTCAGCCCAATGTAAGAATATACATAATTTAATAACCTACGCTTAATATACAAAAAATACTACATTTATATTTAAAAATTACTTTTAACCTAACATTTTAAATATATAATTATGAAAAAAATTACTTTATTAGTATTTATTCTTTTTAGCTTTAAAAGCTGGTCACAAAATCCAAATTATAGATATCACGAACTACAAGATTTGGGGCCGAATATAGAATGGGCTATTGCAGTTGAATGCACCCAACACTATTCTCCCGTAGGAGTAAGGGAAGTAAATTTAAAACAAAATTTCAAATTAGAAGTTGGAAAAATTTACAAGGCAGATTTAGGTTTGAATTACGGGAACTTTGGTACACGATATTACAAGGTAACTTATGCTGGAGATGCAGGAACTGATAAGGGAGATGAAATTGATACTCCTCCTGATTTTGGTGCACCAATTACCGATTTATGCAACTCTTTATCCAGAAAATATATAAGACCAATTTTACTAGGATCAACATTACAAGAGGCTCAAAACAACTTTTGTTCAAACTTAACTGTTAATACTACCAGAGAAATGGTAAACATTAAAATAGCAAAATCGTTATCTTCAGGTGATATTTGTTTTATGGATTTTGGAAAAGGTGCTAATTACTATTTAATTGATGGAGCAGATGTAGAAAGTGGAGATGCAGATTATGAAGTAGATTCAACAGATAGCAATTCTCTTTTTTCTCTTATTACATTCAATTGCCAAAAACCAGACTTGCAAGCTGTATCAGTTGAGCCAAATATTATTAATGATAATTATTACAGAGGCTCTACAAAAAGTGCTAAATTTAACATCAGGAGTATCGGGACAAATATTCAAAATACCAATACCACAGCCACCCTTTATCTTTCTAAAACCAGAAACTTCCTAAATGGTAATGATATTCAACTGACTACTAAAGTTAGTATTCCTACAGAAGTAAACGGAAACTTTATCTCAAACTTTATCTACACTATTCCAAGCAACGTTAGTAACGACAAATACTATTTAACACTTAAAGTAACAAACAGCGAAGATTTTAATGCCTATAACAACGTAGTCTCGTCATCATCTAAAATAACTATTAAAGACGGAACTCCGCCAACAAATCCCACGAACCCAACAAATCCAACAAACCCAACAGGCAAACCAGATTTAATTATCGACCCTAATAATACAATTGTGTTCAGTGATTGCTTTGATTGTCCTGCAGCATTGAGCGATTTACAAGGAAAAAGGCACAGGATAAGTAACCAAAGCGGAATGTTAAGAATATCTTTGGTATCTGCTAAAAACACAGGAAACGGTATTTCTTCACCAACAAACGTTAGGTTTTATTTATCATCTAACACTACATTAGATACAGCAGATTTAAAATCAAATGGAGCTGCCGTATCAATAAATGCAATAAATCCCGGAGAATCTTCTATAATTTCAGGTTCTACAATATTTTCTTCTGATTTTAGCAATAGTGGTACTTTATTTCTTAACAACTGGAATATTCTTATGGTTGTCGATGACTCAAAAACAAACACAGAATTAAACGAAAACAACAATGTAACAGTTATTCCTGTAACTTTTTATAATCCTTTTGCAAAAACTGCCATAGTAGAAACTAATGAACCTGTAGAACCATATTCTATAAATGTTTATAATTTTGAAGGACAAAAAGTTTTAACAAAAAAAGTTAACTCTAAAGAGGAACAAAACAAAGTATTAGAATCATTAAAAAGTGGCATTTACATTATCAAATCTAAGTACGAAACCCGAAAAGTTATTAAATAAAAACGTTCGCAAAAACGGAAAAGCATCCGCCAAGGCGGATGCTTTTTTATTTAAAAATTTAGTTTTTAAAACTAAACCACTCTAATCACAAAATAATTTTTCTTTCCACTTTGCAATAATACAAACTGGTTGTTGATTAAATCATTTGCTGTCAATACAAAATCTTCTTTTATTTTTTCTCTGTTTACAGAAATTGAATTTGCTGTTAAAGCTCTTCTTGCTTCTCCGTTTGATTTAAAGAAACCCGTTTTTTCATTTAAAACAGTAACAATATCCAATCCGCTTTCTAAATCAGCTTTTGCGATTTCCGCTTGCGGAACTCCGTCAAAAACTTCTAAAAAAGTTGCTTCATCCAATTGCTTTAAATCTTCTGAAGTTGAATTTCCAAACAAAATATTCGAAGCCTGAATTGCTTTTTCCAATTCTTCTTTACTGTGAACAAAAATTGTAATTTCTTCAGCCAATTTCTTTTGCAAAACTCTTAAATGTGGAGCCGCTTTGTGCTCTTCGATTAAAGCATCAATAGTTTCTTTATCTAAGAAAGTAAAGATTTTTATATACTTCTCAGCATCAACGTCTGTTGCATTTACCCAAAACTGGTAAAATTTATATACTGAAGTTTTATCAGCATCCAACCAAACGTTTCCTCCTTCAGATTTTCCAAATTTAGATCCGTCTGCTTTTGTAATTAATGGCGTTGTCAAAGCAAAAGCCTTAGCATTTTCTCCTCCCATTCTGCGAACTAATTCTGTACCGGTGGTAATATTTCCCCATTGGTCAGAACCTCCCATTTGCAAAAGGCAGTTATTGTTTTTATATAAATGATAAAAATCATAACCTTGAATTAATTGGTATGTAAATTCAGTAAAAGACATTCCTTCACCTTCTCCACTCAATCTCTTTTTTACAGAGTCTTTCGCCATCATGTAATTCACCGTGATACGTTTTCCAACTTCACGAGCAAAATCAATAAACGAAAACTCCTTCATCCAGTCATAGTTATTTACCATAACCGGAGCATTTGCTTCGCTTGAATTAAAGTCTAAGAAACGTGACAAAACACTTTTGATTCCGGCAACGTTTTTAGCTAAAGTTTCTTCGTTCAACAGATTTCTCTCATCAGATTTTCCAGATGGATCACCAATCATACCGGTTGCACCACCAACCAAAGCAATCGCTTTATGGCCAGTTCTGTTTAGGTGAACCAATAAAATAATCTGAACCATACTACCAATATGTAGTGAATCTGCCGTTGGATCAAAACCAATATAAGCCGTCGTTACTTCTTTCAGCAATTGTTCTTCCGTTCCTGGCATGCTGTCATGATATAACCCGCGCCACTTTAATTCTTCAACTAGATTCTTCATTTTTAAAATAATTTGTGCAAATATAATTAATTCCTTTAGGAGTAAACACTATAAAACACTCCTGTTGCAAAATATTAATTCGTTAATACCCTAATGAATAAGTTCGTATTAAAAATTATTATTATCTATTAAAAATTAAAATAAATCCCAAAAAACAACTACTTTCGGTAAAAAGTAACAAAATAATATGAAAAAACAACTACTATTAACCATTTCCTTTTTATTCTGCCTGACCTTTTCATACGCACAAATATCTTTTCAAAAAGGATATTATATATTAAATAACGGAACCCGAACAGAATGTTTCATAAAAAATCTAGACTGGAAGAACAATCCAACAGATTTTAAATACAAAACACAACTTAATGACGCCGACTATAAAACTGAAACCATTACAAACGTTCAAGAATTTGGAATTGATAATGAAAGCACGTTCAAGAGATTTAAAATAAAAATGGACCGTACAAGCGACGAACCAAATAAGTTATTAACTGATAGAAACCCTGTATTTAAAGAAGAAGTGATTTTTTTAAAAATACTTACAAAAGGTGACGCCACTCTATATAGTTATACGGATCAAAACCTTATTAGATATTTTTATGAAACAAAAACAATCCCTGTAGGACAGCTTATTTATATAAAATATTATCAGTTTGATGGTAATGATGCTCCAACAATACTGGCCGAAAATAATGAATACAAACAACAATTATTTAAAAATGTAAAAACAGAGAAAACAACCGAAAAAGAGATTATAAAACTTAATTATAATAAATCGGATCTTACTAAGTATTTCATAAAATACAATAGCACCAAACCTAATCTGACTGATGAGGAAAAAAAAAACAACTAAATAAAGGTCTTTTCTTTGTCAAAATAACACCAACTATCAGCTTTGTATCATTATCAACCAATAACCAATATAATCCAAACGAGAACGCACAACTAGACAACAAAATCAACTTCAAAATTGGAGCCGAAGCAGAATACATCCTTCCATACAACAAAAACAAATGGAGTGTCTTTATAAATCCTGCTTACTCAAAATATCAGGATGAGAAAACATACAATGTTCCCAGCGGTTTTATAGCAAATCCGGAAACACCTTATAATGTAAAAGTAAAATATTCTTCAATACAAGTCCCAATTGGTATCAGGCATTATATGTTTATAAACCAAACCTCCAAGATTTTTATAAATGCAGCCTATACATTTGATTTAGGAAGCAAAACAAATATCACTTATACTGATGTCGTAAATGGAAACACAACAAACTACGAAGAGTCTTTTGCCAGCAATCTGGCTTTCGGTCTTGGTTATAACTTCAAAAACAAATTTAGCCTAGAAGCAAGATTAAATACCAAAAAAGAATTAATGCGCAATTACAGATCATATTCTGCACAATATAGCTCCATAGATTTTGTTTTAGGATACACCATTTTCTAATAAATATTACATCAAACATTTGATCATAAAAACAATAAAGCAGCTTCAAAAAGTATATCTTTCAATCTGCTTTATTGTAATTTTTCTACTTTCAATCGTACAGAATTTGCATATAGATAAATCGAAAGTATTATATTTACAAAATGGTATTAGTAACTGGAGGTACAGGTTTAGTTGGCGCGCATTTATTACTTCATTTAATTGAAAATGGAGAAAACGTTCGGGCTATTTACCGAAATCAGAATAATATCCAAAAGACAAAATCAGTTTTTGAGTTGTATAAAAAAACTGATTTATTCGAAAAAATCAATTGGCTTGAAGCCGATATCCTCGATGTTCCTTCTTTGGAAATTGCTTTTATCGATATCGAATATGTTTACCATTGCGCCGCTTTAATTTCATTTGATCCAAAAGACGAAGACGCACTTCGAAAGACCAATATTGAAGGAACCGCCAATATGGTCAATTTTTCCCTTGCAAAAGGAATCAAGAAATTCTGTTTTGTAAGTTCTATTGCTGCTTTGGGAGATTTGGCTTCACATGAAACTTATATTACCGAAGAAACAGATTGGAATCCGGAGAAACCTCACAGCGATTATGCCATTTCTAAATATGGTGCCGAAATGGAAGTTTGGCGTGGTGTTCAGGAAGGTTTAGATATTATAATCATAAATCCGGGAGTGATTTTAGGCCCAATCCCTAAAACAAAAAGCCAAGAACAAGGAAGCGCTGAACTTTACTCAAAGGTAGCAAACGGACTTTCTTTTTATACCCTGGGAAGCACAGGTTTCATAACTGTAGATGATGTTATAAAAATAGCTCATCAATTAATGAAAAGCGATATCAAAAACGAACGTTTTACGTTGATAGCAGACAATATTGTTTTCAGAGATATTCTTAATACAACTGCAGAGGCTTTGAACGTCAAGAAGCCAACTATTCATGCAAAACCAATCTTCATGAATTTTCTTTGGATTGCTGACGGAGTATTTTCGACTTTATTTTTCCAAAAAAGACGTATTACAAAAGCAACCGCAAAAGCGTCTTATTCTAAAAATCTGTATGCTAATCAAAAAATAAAAACCGCTCTGGGAACGGTTTTTTCAGATGTGCATCAATACATAAAAGAAGTTTCAAAATTGTAACACTAATTAGGGTTTTTCAACTTTATCATTCTTTTGATCGAATCAATATTTATTTTATTTGATGGCTTTTTAATAGTGTCTTTCAGAGTTTGTTTCACCTCTTTTTTCTTCTCTTTAGCCGCTTTCTTTTCATCAATTTTCACCAGAGAGTCTGTTGCTCTTTGATTCTTTGCCAATCGTTTCCCAATTTCATCAAACATTTCTTTATAACTGTCATAATCGGCAGCATAATACATATTGTTTTGCGCAAACTGTAAACTATCCACTTTATACTTTTTCAGAATAAACTTAGTCGGATTCGTTTCATTTGAATCTACCGACATTGGATTTTGATATTTAATGGCTTCCAAAAGAGACAAATCATACATAATATCAATCATCTTTCCTTTCTCAATAAGTTTTGCAGGTTGTTTGACCAACTCTTTTTTACAACTTACAGAAAGAAACAAAACCAACATTATTACTATAAAATTCTTCATTTCAGCTTTTTATCTATCAAATAATAATCGTTTTCCGGCGCGAATGTCTTTAATTTTGAAATTATTATAAACCAATTCTCCGTTTACAAAAGTATGCGTTATTCTGGATTTAAAAGTATAATTTTCAAATGGAGACCAACCGCATTTTGCCAGGATATTTTCTGGTTTAACACTCCAGGGTAAACTTGGATTTACGATAACCAAATCAGCAAAATAACCTTCCTTAACAAAACCTCTTTTTTCAATTTTAAAGATTTTAGCAGGATTGTGGCACATTTTCTCTACAATTTTTTCTACTGTAATTTTTCCTTGATGATGCGCTTCAAACATTGCCACAACAGCATGCTGCACAAGTGGACCTCCTGAAGGTGCTTTTAAATACGATTGCATTTTTTCTTCTTTCGTATGTGGCGCATGATCTGTAGCAATTACGTCGATACGTCCGTCATTCAAAGCTTTCCAAAGTTCAGCTCTGTCTTCTTTGGTTTTAACCGCAGGATTCCATTTAATAAAATTTCCCTTTGTTTTATAATCTTCGTCTGTAAACCAAAGGTGGTGTACACAAACCTCAGCAGTAATTTTTTTATCCTCTAATGGAATTTTATTCGTGAACAACTCCATTTCTTTCGCAGTAGAAAGATGGAAAATATGCAAACGAGCTCCTGTTTTTTTCGCCAAAGCCACTGCTTTTGAAGACGAAATATAACAAGCTTCAGTACTACGAATTAAATGATGCGCCGTTACCGGAATATCATCTCCGTATTGCTCCTTGAATACGGCAAGATTATTCTGAATTGTAGTTTCGTCCTCGCAATGAACTGCAATTAACATTGGTGTACTTGAAAATATTCTTTCTAAAGTTGCTTCATTATCTACAAGCATATTTCCTGTTGACGAACCTAAAAAGATTTTGATTCCCGCAACATTCTTTGGGTTTGTTTTTAAAACTTCTTCAAGATTATCATTTGTTGCCCCCATCATAAACGAATAATTCGCAAATGATTTTACAGCCGCAATTTGATATTTATCTTCCAAAATTTCCTGAGTAACCGCATTAGGAACCGTATTTGGCTGTTCGATAAACGAAGTGATTCCGCCTGCAACAGCAGCTCTCGATTCAGATTCGATATCGCCTTTATGAGTTAATCCCGGTTCTCTAAAATGTACCTGATCATCTATTGCACCGGGCATTAAATAATTTCCTTCGGCATCAATAACAATACAATCGGATGTTTTTAAACTAATGCTGTCTGCAACTTCAACAATTAAGTCGTTTTCAATCAAGACATCACCTTCAAAAATAGATCCTTCGTTTACAATTTTGGCATTTTTTATTAAAATCCTATTCATTACTGTGGTATTATAACGTATTGACTAATTTTTTTAATCTAAGTGAAATCACCCCCAGAATTGCTTCCTTAATAATGGCGTTGCTCATTTTTGAAACCCCTTTAGTCCTATCTGTAAAGATAATAGGAACCTCTTTGATTTCAAACTTAGCACAATAGGTTCTGTATTTCATTTCGATTTGAAAGGCATATCCAACAAATTTAATTTTATTGAGATTAATCTTTTCCAATACTTCTCTTTTATAACAAACAAAACCGGCTGTGGCATCATGAATTTTCATTCCCGTTATAAATTTCACATAAACTGATGCAAAATATGACATTAAAACCCGGCTTAAAGGCCAGTTTACCACATTTACACCTGTAACATAACGTGATCCAATAGCTAAATCTGCGCCTCCAAAATGACAGGCGTCATATAATTTTTCAAGATCGTTTGGGTTGTGTGAAAAATCAGCATCCATCTCGAAAATAAAATCATATTTGCGTTCTAATGCCCATTTAAAACCATGAACATAAGCGGTTCCTAAACCAGATTTTTTGGCTCTTTTTTCTAAAAATAATCTTTCAGGAAATTCTTCCTGCAAAGCAATTACCTTACTAGCAGTATGATCAGGCGAATTATCATCTATTATCAAAAGATGAAAAGACTTATGTTGTGACAGTACAGCTCTAACTATACTTTCAATATTTTCAATTTCGTTATAAGTGGGAATTATGACAATACTATCATTCATTTTTCTTGGGTAATTTCACCGCAAAAGTAAACTTTTTATAGCATTTGATTCATAATAAATATATAATAAAAGTATTGATACAAAAAATTACTAATTTTGTGATCGTTATGATTGATCAACTTCACCCCCGAATTCTCGAGAACAAAGACTGGGCAACACTTTTATTTGTGTTGACTTTTGCTGTTGTTGCTATGACTAAATCAGCTTATGAAACTAGATTTAGTGAATTTAGCAAGCTTATTTTCTCCGATAAATACGCAAAAATTTACCGCGACAACAATCATCTAAAAAGTAGCTTTACGGTTGGTTTGTTTTTTGTACAAATTATTTCGTACGCTTTTTTCATTCTGCTTACGTTGCATATATTTTCGCAAAATCCTAAAACAGGAGCTTATGAAATATTAAAAACCGATTGGATTTTGTTTGTTCAGATTGCCACATTTTTACTTTATTTTATTCTGGCAAAGTATTTAATTGAGAAAATTGTAGCAGCTTCTTTCAATATCGACGAATTTATGGAGCTTTTTAACTTACAAAAAGTCACTTATCGAACATATATTGGCATTTTAATCCTTCCTATTAATGCAGTTTTGTTCTATTATGACAATATTCCAAAAACTATACCCCTCGTTATTATTGGTATTTCACTGTGTATTAGCCTGTACTCATATTTTATTTCAATAAAAACGTATCAAAACGTAATAATCGGTAAGTTATTTTATTTTATTTTATATCTTTGCGCTCTTGAAATAGCCCCTTATTATTTTCTCTATTATTGGATTACAAAAGGGAGTGCTTAGAAAATGTTTATAATATGAAAGTGAAAACAATTTTGGTGTCACAGCCTGAACCTAAAGTGGAAAATTCTCCTTACTTTGAGCTCCAACAAAAACACAAAATAAAAATTGATTTCAGACCATTTATTCATGTGGAAGGGGTTAATGCAAAAGAGATCAGATTACAAAAAATCGATCTTAATCATTATACTGCGATCATTTTGACGAGCCGTAATGCGGTTGATCATTTTTTCAGAGTAGCAGATGAAATGCGTTATAAAGTCCCGGAAGGATTGAAATATTTCTGTCAATCAGAAGCAGTAGCATTTTACTTGCAGAAATATGTGGTGTACAGAAAACGTAAAATTTACGTGGGAGCAAAAGACTTTGCTGATTTATCTCCATTGATAAAAAAATACAAAGACGAAAAATTCCTTCTTCCGGCATCTGATCAATTAAATGCAGACGCTCCTGTTACCCTAAACAACTTAAAGGTAGACTGGACTCAAGCTGTGTTTTATAAAACTGTAATGAGCGACTTATCTGATTTAGCAGATGTTTATTATGATGTTTTAGCATTTTTTAGCCCAACTGGAATAAAATCATTGTTTAAAAACTTCCCTGATTTTAAACAAAACGAAACCAGAATTGCTGTTTTTGGAAGCACAACTCAAAAAGAAGCTTTAGACTATGGTTTAAGAATCGACATTCTTGCTCCAACTCCTGAAACTCCTTCTATGACAATGGCTCTGGAAAAATACATTAGCGAAGCAAATAAAGGAAAATAATTCTTTATAGATCACAATATTAAAAATTCCAAATTCCAACTTTCTTGTTGGGATTTGGAATTTTTCTTTTTACAGTATTTTGAGATTTCACCATTAAGAGATTAAGAAAAATTAAGAAGCAATGCTTAATATTCTCTTTGAATATCAATTACAAGACAAAGCTTAACTTTACTTAATATCTTAATAGTAAAAAATCTACGCAAAAACAATTCATTCGAATCTTCATTTTTTCATATATTTTAAAGTTTTATCCTTAAATTTGATTTCTAACTCAAACCAAAAAACTAAAATTAGTTTCAAATTACAACTGTTATGAAAATCAACTCGCTTTTAATCGAAATCGACGGTATCGACAAAGAAATTCTTCGCTATTTAATGGATGATGCCCGAAAACCAATTTTGCAAATTGCCAACAAAATAGGAATTTCAGGAGCAGCAATTCATCAGCGTTTAAAGAAACTGGAACAATCCGGCGTAATTTCAGGATCAAAATTCACCGTAAACCCAAAAGTCCTTGGTTATAATACAATGGCTTTTATTGGAGTTTATCTCGATAAAGCTTCCCGAAACTCAGAAGCCGTAAAAGATTTAAAAAAAATCCCCGAAGTTCTGGAATGTCATTACACCACAGGAAACTGGTCTGTTTTGATTAAAATCATTTGTCGCGACAACGAACATTTAATGCAGCTTTTAAACACTAAAATTCAAGCAATAGAGGGTGTTTCAAGAACTGAGACGTTTATTTCGCTGGATCAGCAGATTGATAGGCAAATTCAATTATAATGAGATAATGTGGCAATTAGATAATTTGATAATTCGTTGCAACCTATAGATGAACAATTATCTACAATCTTAAAACAACAAAACCCGAAGGGTTTCAAAAACCAATCGGGTTTGCTATAAATTATCTAATTGACTAATTTTCTAATTAGCACATTAATTCCTCCTATTTCCAGAATAAATCGAGATATAGTACAACAACGTTGCGATTGAGCCAATTGCAGCTACGACATAAGTTCTTGCAGCCCATTTTAAGGCATCTTTTGCTCCTGCCTGTTCTTCTTGTGTCAGCATGTGTTTATTTTCTAACCAGGCCAACGCTCTGTTACTTGCATCGTACTCAACTGGTAAAGTTATAATTGAAAACAAAGTTGTTACTGCAAAAAGCACTATTCCTATCAATAATAATGGAGGAAATACCTGAATCATCAGAATCCCCGCTAGCAGAACCCATTGCATATAATTGGACGCTACACTTACAATCGGCACAAGCGTAGAACGCATAGTAAGCCATTCGTAACCTATGGAATGCTGTACAGCGTGACCACATTCGTGCGCTGCAACTGCTGCTGCTGCCGCGTTACGATGATTATAAACTGCTTCACTTAGATTAACGGTTTTATCTGACGGATTATAATGATCTGTCAATTGACCCGGAACCGAAATTACACGAACATCCGTAATACCGTTATCAGCCAACATTTTCTCAGCAATTTCGGCGCCGCTCATTCCGTTTCGTAATTGCAATTTAGAATATAATTCGAACTTACTTTTTAATTTTGAACTTACCAACCAGCTGAATAACATAATTGCACCGGCAATAATTAAATATCCACTTCCCATAATTTTTATTTTTTGATTGAATTTTAAAGTTACAAAACAAACAACAATTTCTGAACCAATTTAACAAAATGTCATTTTGTCACTCAGAAGATTTTGTTAATTTAAAAGGTTGTTTTTCAGCAGAAAAGTAATTAATTCGGCTACATTTTTGGTTTTATACTTTTGTAGAATATTACGTCGATGAGTTTGTACTGTTAGAAAACTTAAAAACAATTCGTCGGCTATTTCCTGAGTCGATTTACCTTTTGAAAGCAGCAATGTAATATCTTTTTCTCTGCGACTCAAACTCGGAATACGATCTAAATCATCAGATAATGGCTGACTGATAATTGTTTTAACCTCATCACTAAAAACAATTTCACCATCAATCGCTTTATCAATACAACTTTTAAATTCTTCAAACGAAGCACTTTTAAGAATATAACCGTTACCGCCATTCTGAATAAACTGCATCACCAAACTTCTCTCAGATTGGCTGCTCATCCCGATAATGATCATTTTAGGGTGTTTTTGTTTAATCGTTTTACAAAGATCCACTCCATTTATAACAGGCAGAAAAATATCCATCAAAATCAAATCGACTTTGTTTGTTTCGATATAATCTAAAAGTGTAACTCCCGATTCTAATTTTGCCACTATTTCAACGGCATCAAAATCAGACAATAATCCGGAAATTCCGGAAATCACAATGGGATGATCGTCTACAATTACGGTTTTATATGTTTTACTCATTTCAAATCTCGTTTTTTACTCTTAATTCAATATAAACAGATGTTCCTTTATTTTCGGCACTTTCTATTTCTAATTTCCCATTCAAAAACTCAACACGGTTTTTAATATTTTTCAATCCCATTCCGCTTCTGTTTTCCGATACATTAAAACCAATTCCGTTATCTTCAACCGTAATAAAAAAAGTTTCTTTATTCTGAGAACACGAAACCAAGATTTGTGATGCATTTGCATATTTCAAAGCATTACTCAACAGCTCCTGAATAATTCTGTAGATCACTATCTCGTAATTTTTAGGCAAATTAGATTCTTCAATTAAATACTGAAACTCGACATTGGTTTTTACATTTGAATTTGCCATGCATAAATCACGCAAAGCATATTCTAAACTCAGTTTAAGCAAACTTTCCGGCATTAAATTCTGTGAAATATTTCTCAGTTCTTTAATCGAATTATCCAATAAAACACCTACTTCTTTAGTACTTAAAGCATTTTCATTTCCAGCCAGTTTCAAATGAATTTTCAAACCTGAGAGCATACTGCCAAGTCCGTCGTGTAAATCTCTCGCAATTCTTTTTCTTTCTACTTCTTCTCCTTCGACTAAAGCATTTGAAACCGATAATTTTTGTTGATTCTCGAGCGCTGTTAATTCCTGCTGATGATTGATCTCTTTTTGAACACTCAGCTTCTTCTGATTCTTATTCAATATCCACAGAAATAAAACCGTCAAAAACAAAAGAATCGACAAAACCGCAAGTAAAAGTGAATTCAGACGATTATTATTAACCAATAATGCTGCTTTTTCATTTTCCGATTGAAGCACTGTGATCATCTTCTCATTTTCGGCTTTTTTATATTTTGCTTCAAGTTCTACAATTTCACTTTTAAATTTAGTATCATTCAAACTATCATTAATCACATTATATTTATTAGAATAAAAATATGCTTTATCATAATTTTTAGTCACACTGTAGACTTTTGACAATTCATTATAATAATTCTTCTTGTCTACAACAAATGGTGTTTTTTCTAAAAGATATTCCAGATTAGCTTTGGCTCTATCGTATTTTTTTAATTTGAAAAAAACTTCATATTCTGCAAATTTCAATCTGTTTAATGCAATCTGGTTTTGATTTCTTTCGGCAGATTTAATTCCTTTCTCAAAACTTACTAAAGCTTCAGGAAACTTATTTTGCTTTGCATAATATATTCCTTCCGAATAAAAATAAGAATCATTTAAATTCGATTCCGGGAATTTTTGCAATTTCGAAAATGCTTTATCCAATACTTCTTTTGCATCATAAAAATGCTTCAGTTCTACCAGATTTTCGGCATTAATAATATAGGTTTCCATTTTAGATTCTATGAGTGTAGGCGATCTTTTGGTTGCTTTTTCGATATAATCCTGCGCTTCCTTCAAATATTCACTTGCTTTCCGGCGCTCGTTATTATTCATTAAAATAATTGCAACCGCTTTGTACAAAGCACTTACAAGTTCATAATCCTGACTTTTCTTGGCAATTGGAATAGCTTCATTGACCAATAATTTCATATAGCCTTTTTCATTATTCTTTCGCTGCTGCATAATACCATAATTCTGTAATATAATCGCACGCAGCCTGAATGCCTCTGTATTATTGTACTTTTTAAGTTTAGTATTAGCTTCTGATAATGCTTTTTCGAAACCATCGGCATCACCTTTTTCTAAAAAACTATACGAATTGTAATAAATCGATGCATCTCTTAAAAAAGGGAATTTAGTTTTTAACCTGTTGGCTTCTTTTAGATATTCTTTTGATTTATTAACGTCCTGAATCATCAAATACAACTTAGACAATCTAAAACTGTAAAGGCTTTTTATACTATCTGAATGTGTATTTTTAGTAATTCCGGCAATGCTGTCTATATAAACTCTATCATCGTCTAATGAAAGGATAACCTGCGAATAAGAAAGGGTCGGAAAAAGTAGAAATAGCAGAAATAGGTAAGTTTTCTTCATGGACTGTGGTTTTTTCAAATTTATTAAAATTAAAAACGTTTCAAAAAAAAATTGTGCTATTTACCTGATATCAGGTAATTAAAAATACACTTTATCAGGTATTGCCATCTCTTTTGTAAGCATCTAATTTTGTTTCAAACGAATATTAATTAATAAAAAAATATTATGAAATCAATTTTAAAAACTCTTGCTATCGTATTAACTCTTGCTTTTACAGCAGTATCCTGCAGCAGTGACGATGATAACAGCAAACCAGGATCATCAAGAGATGTAAAATATGAGATAACAGGAAATTATACTGGAGAACTTAGCGCAACTTTTTTTGATAAAGGCGGGAATCCGCTAAATGAAGATGTTACCAAACTACCTTGGACTAAAGAAGTTACAGTCGATGCAAGTGTTCAGGGCATAACAATGAGCGCAGGTGGTCATGGTGGTGTAAAAGACCAAACATTAACTGCTAAAATTTATGTTGGCGGACAAGTGGTAAAAGAAACTACTGCAAAAACAAACAATGACGGAATCATTGTTCTAACTCTTGCTCCTTATCTTTTTCCGTGATAATTTATAAAGGTGAAGGTTAAAAAAAGAAAAAGCTTTGTAGATAATACAAAGCTTTTTCTTTTATGATTGTAATTGATTGTTGACATCTTCAAATTTAGCAATCAGTTCATCGATTTTTGATTGTTGCTTTTTAATTTGTTTTGGGCGGATATAAAACCAATTAAAGCCCATCCAAAGTAAAGTTATTCCATAGGTAAAAACAGCCCATAAAATCGTCATTTTCAAAGTATATTCATAGAGATAGAAACAGATTCCGACTCCGAGTAAAACAAAATACAAACTCAACAATGTCGATTGCATAAACTGTTGTTTTCTTTTAATTAAAATCAGCTTCTGCAAATACTCCTGATTTGTTTGTGTCGCATCAATGTTTTTATAAGTCGATGCTAATCTATTATAAAAACCCAAATAAATAACCATTGCCAGGATTGCTAAAACAATTCCAATTTTTGTCGAAATAAATTCAGGCTGATAATAAAACCAGACAGAAACAATGAAGACACAGGTTGCAAAAAGCAAAATATTGGTGATCCATAAATTGCGCAAACCTGCTTTTTTAAATTGCTTTAATCTCGCCAATAAATCTTCGATATTGGGCTGACTTACGGTTTGTTTTTTCCATAAATCTTTAAAGTCTATATTGTTATTGTGGTCCATTTTCTTTAAATTTTTGAGTCAATTTTTCCTTTATCCTGTGAATCTTCACTCTTGTATTGGCTTCAGAAAGCCCGACGATTTTAGCAATTTCGGCTTGCTTGATATCTTCCAGTTCCAGCGAAATAATAATACGTTCTGTTTCCGGTAATTCGGCAATACATTTATACAAAAACTGAATTTGCGGTTCTAATGATTGCTGTTTTTCTTCGGTCAGATTAATTGGCAAATCCGATTTAAGAAAACGTTTATCTTTTTCAATCTGCCGCAAACAATTATTAGACGCGATTCTAAAAATCCAGGTTCCGATGCTCGATTCATTCCTAAAAGTGTCTAGCTTTTGCCAAACAATAACAAAGGTTTCCTGAGCCAAATCCTGTGCGATTGCATAATCGTTCACAAAACCCATACAAAGCCTGAATATTCTATCCCAATACGTTTTATAGATCTCTTCAAATTCCATTCTTAAGATTTTATAAAATTGCTTAATTGTTCTAAATACCATTCTGTATCATCGTACATAATAAAGTGTAATCCTTTATTTGCATACTGAAACTTTCCGGTTTTTAGATTTTTATATTGCTCGTCAATAGCAGGTTTTAAATTTATAAAATAAGATTCTAATAAAATTAATGACGGACATTTTATAGCCGCAATTTTATCTCTTAAATCAACATTATAAAAATCACAATACATTTCGGCAAATGTTTTTCTGTCTGATTTCACACTCCAATCTACAAGCATATCAAGCTTTGAAGTATCGGCCAAAAGTCTCGGCGCCATTTTTTTCTGCATCTCATAAAACTCAGTATCATTCATTGCCGTCATTTGAGTAACCATTGGCGAACAATCATTATTCTCTTTTGATTTAAAAGTTGAATCAGACAAAGCAGCCAGACAAGGAAGCGCATCAACTACAACAATTTTACTAATTAAATCCGGATAATCCGAAGCAATTGCCAAAGCTAATCCACCGCCCATACTATGACCAACTACAATTGGTTTCACGATTTTATTGTCTTTTATATAATTGGCGATTTCATTTTCCCAGTTTTTAAAGCTTGCATTTCCTTGTGGTTTTACTCCGGCAAAACCAGCCATTGTAAGTGTGTAACAAGTGTAATCTTTTTCGAAATTAACTTTAGTTTCTTTCCATACATCTCCAGAAGAAGCAAATCCGGGAATGAATATTATAGCTTGTTTTCCTTTTCCTGTTTTAAGAACTTCAAACGGATATTGTTTTGTTTGCGCAAATACATTTAAACATAATGCTGAAAATAATAAGGCGATAACTAAGATGATATACTTTTTCATTTTTAATAGATTTAAGTTGTTAAATGATTTAATTCGCCTTTTGGATACGTGCAGATTTAAAATGTTACAGATTTTTTGAAAAAAAAATAAAATTCAATTTTTTAAAATTCCAAATTCCAATTCGAGCACGATCAAATTTTGCCGCGAATTACACCAATTTTCACGAATTTAATTTGTGTAAATTCGTGTAATTCGTGGCGAAAAAAAATCAAAGAAACTCCGAAATCTTGTCATTTCGAACGAGAAATCCTCACAAGTAACTCCACAAAGATTGAAGGATTAAATTCGTGAATTCGTGGCAAAAAAAAATATGAGCAAAAAAAAAATCCCAAACTCCAATCGTAAAATTGGAATTTGGAATTTTAATCCCGAAGCTATCGGGATTGGAATTTTTATTTATCCTACAAGATTGATAATCTTTCCAGGAACAATAATCACTTTATTTGGTGTTTTACCATCTAACTGACGTAATGTTCTTTCGTCTTTCATGATAATTTCTTCGATTTGTTCTTTGGTTAAATCCAAAGGCAATTCGATCGTGAAACGCATTTTTCCGTTGAAAGAAACCGGATATTCTTTATTAGTCTCCACTAAATGTTTCGCTTCAAAAACAGGAAAAGTTACTTCAGAAATAGAAGTTGTATGTCCTAATTGTAACCATAACTCCTCAGCAATATGTGGTGCATAAGGCGAAACCAAAATCGCTAATGGTTCTAAGATTGCTCTTGAATGACAATTTTGAGTCGACAATTCATTTACACAAATCATAAACTGAGAAACCGAAGTATTAAAAGAGAAACTCTCAATATCTTCTGCTACTTTTTTGATGGTTTTATGTAATGATTTTAAGTTGTCTTTTGTTGGTTCGTCGTTGTTTACGATTAAACCGTTGTTCTCGTCAAAATACAATCTCCATAATTTTTTCAAGAAACCAAATACTCCTGAAATTCCAGCAGTATTCCAAGGTTTTGCTTGTTCTAATGGTCCTAAAAACATTTCGTACAAACGTAATGTATCAGCTCCGTATTCATTACAAATATCATCCGGAGTTACTACATTATAGTATGATTTCGACATTTTTTCGACTTCACGGCCTACAATATATTTTCCATTTTCATCAAAAATAAATTCCGCGGTATTAAAGTCTTCTCTCCAAACTTTGAATTTTTCGATATTTAATTCATCCGAAGAGTTTACAAAATGAACATCAACACGTATTGGTTGTACATTTTGGTCTGCAATTTTATTTTTAGATACAAAAGTATTTGTTCCTTCTAACCTATAAACATAAGCCGTCGTTCCCAAAATCATTCCCTGATTAATCAGTTTTTTGAATGGTTCTTCGGTTGGAGCAAAACCTTTGTCTTTTAAGAATTTATTCCAAAAACGAGAATACAATAAGTGTCCGGTTGCGTGTTCGCTTCCTCCAATGTACAAATCAACACTTTCCCAATAGGCTAAAGCTTCTTTGCTAGCAAATTCGTTCTCGTTGTGCGCATCCATATAACGCATCCAATACCATGAACTTCCCGCCCAACCTGGCATCGTGTTCAATTCAAGAGGAAAAATCGTTGCATGATCTACTAAATCTGTATTGACAACTTTATTGTTTTTTGTATCCCAAGCCCAAACAGCTGCGTTTCCTAACGGAGGCAAACCATCTTCGGTTGGTAAATATTTCTCTACTTCCGGCAAGATAATTGGCAAATGTTGCGCATCGATCATCTTTGGCAAACCATTTATATAATATACCGGAAATGGCTCTCCCCAATAACGCTGACGAGAGAAAACCGCATCACGCAAACGGTAATTTGTTTTTCCCGTTCCCTGACCAAGTTTTTCTAACTCAGCAATTACTTTTTGAGTTGCATCTTTATAATTTAATCCATTTAAGAAATCCGAATTTGCAATTTCAACATTGTCTTTAGAACCGTAAGCCGCTTCTGAAATGTCAACGTTTGCAAAAATATTTTTGATTTCCTGCATACCTTGCTGCCCTTTAAAGAAATTAGCAAAAGCATAATCCCTTTCGTCTCCGCAAGGAACCGCCATTACAGCACCAGTTCCGTATCCTGCCAAAACGTAATCTCCAATCCAAACCGGAATCGCTTCTTTTGTAAAAGGATGCTCTGCATAAGCTCCTGTAAATACTCCCGAAATAGTTTTTACATCGGCCATACGCTCACGCTCTGAACGTTTTGCTGTTTTTTCGATATACGCTTCAACAGCAGCTTTTTGTTCTGGTGTTACAATTTTTGCAACCAAATCATGTTCTGGTGCCAAAGTCATAAAAGTCACTCCAAAGATGGTATCAGGTCTGGTTGTGAATACTTCAATCCCCCTAGCCCCCGAAGGGGGAACATCTACAGCATTTAGCAATTCATGCTTAATAATAGTTAAGACACTATCGATATTATTCAATATTTCTTTATTATTAAAACGAATTACTTTAAAGCCTTTTTCGTTAAGAATTTCTGTTCTTTTTGCATCTGCTTCTTGTTGTGAATCATGTATTCCTCCATCGACTTCAATAATTAACTTTTTTGAAAGACATACAAAATCTACTATAAAATCATCTATTAAGTGTTGTTGTCTAAATTTAGCTTCAAGACCTTTTGATTTTAAATGTAACCACAATGTTTTTTCCGCTTCGGTCGGATTATTTCTCATTTCTTTAGCTCTTTCAAGCAATAAATGAGAATTATTTCCACCTGTCATATAACCCAAAGTTTTTTTAGACTCCAAGTTCTCTTCCCCTTCGGGGAAGGATAGGATGGGGAAATTCACCAAAGCTCCAACCGATTTCCCAATCCAGTTTCTTTGTGATTCTTTTATAGATTCACTCCAGTCAATATCGTTTAACCCTTGCAACAAACGCTCTGCATAAGCTGAAATTCGCATGCTCCATTGTGTCATTTTTTTACGAATAACCGGATATCCACCACGCTCAGAAACCCCGTTTACAATTTCGTCATTTGCCAAAACAGTTCCTAAACCAGGACACCAGTTTACTTCTGTTTCTGCCAAATAAGTTAATCTGTATTGCAATAAGATTTTTTGTTGTTCATCTGACGAAAAAGAATTCCATTCGCCTGACGTAAAACCTGCAATATTATCATCACAAACTGCATTTACATTTGCATTCCCTTCTTTTTCGAAAATCGAAACTAAAGTCGAAATATCTTCAGCTTTATCAGAATTCTTATTGTACCATGAATTGAACAATTGGATAAAAATCCATTGTGTATGTTTGTAATAATCAGGATTTGAAGTACGTACTTCACGACTCCAATCAAATGAAAATCCAATTTTATCTAATTGTTTTCTATATCCTGCAATTTGTTTTCCTTCTTTATCAACTCCACCATCAATATTTACACGAGTTGTATCCTCAGGACGCTGCCCCGTTTGTATCGCATATTGTTCTGCCGGCAATCCAAAACTGTCGTATCCCATTGGGTGCAAAACATTGAAACCCTGATGTCTTTTGAAACGAGAATAAACATCTGAAGCAATATAACCCAGCGGATGCCCAACGTGCAGTCCTGCTCCCGATGGATAAGGAAACATGTCTAACACATAATGTTTAGGTTTTTCAGAATTATTACTTGCAGCAAAAGTTTGGTTTTCAGCCCAATATTTTTGCCATTTCGCTTCGATTTCGTTTGGATTGTATTTCATTATAAAAAGGTTCAAAGGTTCTAAGTGACAAAGGTTCTAAGGTTTTGGCACTTAATTAAGTTCGCAAATTTACATTTATTACAGATTGTACCAAAGCTATTTCGTTGACAAACAAATAAAATAACAATATACGTATTTTCAATTAAGTAAAAATACGTATATTTACATTGTAATACTTAGAAAATAATCTTTTGTATGAAAAATTTTAAAACAATATATCATCCAATATAAAGTTCCGTAGGAACAACCAATATTGTAGAGCTGGACTTCAGTCCAGCATAAACAAAGAACAAGTGAAAGAATATGATTATATTTTAATCCCTATTTTTACAAGATCATTAAAAGAATCAAATGGATAATAGCAAAAAATATTCTATTGAAGTTAGACTTTGGATTCAAGAAGCTGAAGGCCCTTTTCTTGGAATTGGAAAAATCTGGCTATTGGAAAATATTCGAAAAACGGGATCTATAACAAACGCTGCTAAAGAAATGAAAATGGCATATCGTCAAGCCTGGCAATTAGTTGAAGAAATGAATCAGCGCGCTGAATCTCCTTTAGTTGAAAAACTTCTTGGAGGAAAAGGCGGCGGTGGCGCAAGACTAACTGAAGCCGGAGAAAAAGCTATCATTGTTTTTTATGAAGTCGAAAAACGTATTAAAGATTTTGCATTGAACGAAACCCAAAATTTAAAATTTTAAAACCATTTTATCATTGATTAAAAAACCAAACAACCAAAACCATTTTTTTTAACTATCAGTATTCATTTTAAAACATACTGAAAATCAAAATCGGATTATGAAATTAAAACTATACTTATTTCTATTTTTTATCAGCCTGAAAAGCTTTTCTCAAATCCAAAAATCCAAAACAACTCAAGACAGTATCAAAGGCGAGGAACTAAACGAAATTGTAGTTACAGCTTCTCGCCGTTCAGAAAACATTATGCGATCTCCGATTAGTATCGAACAATTAAAATCGGCGGAAGCCAAAAAAATGGGCTCGCCAAGTATTTATGAAGCGCTTGAAAATGTAAAAGGCGTTCAGATTATAACGCCAAGTTTGGGTTTTAAGGTTATTAACACAAGAGGTTTTGCCAATTCGACCAATGTCCGTTTTGCTCAATTAGTAGACGGAATCGATAATCAGGCGCCTCATCTGGGTGCTCCAATTGCAAATGCGCTTGGTGCGAATGATCTCGACATTGATAAAATCGAAATTATTCCGGGAACTGCCGCAGCTTTATACGGAATGAACGCTATTAATGGTCTGGCAAATATTCAGACTAAAAATCCTTTTGAATATCAAGGCATTAGTATCCAGCAATTGACCGGCGTAAATCACGTTGGAAATAATGATCGCTTTTCGCCGAAATTGTATTCTCAATTTAATTTGCGTATCGCAAAAGCATTCAATGAAAAACTAGCTTTCAAAATAAATGCTTCGACAACCGGAGGAACTGATTGGATTGCTGATGATAGAACTGATTTAGCTCCAAATGCAAATGCTTCGACAAATTTATTTGGTGCCGATAATCCCGCTTATGACGAAGTTAACGGTTACGGAAATGAATCGGCAAATAGAAAAACTTTAAATCTAAATGGTAAAAATTATGTCGTTGCTAGAACAGGGTATCGCGAAACGGATATTTCTGATTATGACATTAAAAATTACAAAGCTGATATTGGTTTTTATTTCCGTCCAAAACAAGGAAATGAGTTAGCCGTAACTTATAAAACAGCATTAATCAATACAATTTATCAGCGTTCAAACAGATTCCGATTAGACAATTATACTTTAAATCAATTTTCAGTTGATTATCATACGCCTATTTTTCAAGTGAAAGCTTACGCAACAACTGAGAATACGGGAGATTCATATAATATGCGTTCGCTGGCTGAAAATATGGATCGCGCTTATAAATCTGACGACAAATGGTTTGCCGATTATTCTACAGCTTACAAAAATGCAGTTGTAAACGGGGCAAGTGTTGCCGATGCACATAGAATAGCCAGAACTTCATCTGATCAAGGACGTTTTGAACCAGGAACAGCAGCTTATGAAGAAAAGAAAAATGAATTAGTCAATATCAACAATTGGGATATTGGCGCAGCTTTGCGTGTAAAATCGACTTTGGTTCATGGCGAAGGTTTGATTAATTGGGATAAAGCTTTTTCAAGTTTCTTTGAAAAAATTGAAACCAAATTATTAAGTGGTTTTGATTACCGAAATTATATTATTGTTCCTGACGGAAACTATTTTATCAATCCGGTAAATGCTTCTGAAAACTTAACCTATCAAAAACATGGCGCTTTTACGCAATTAACGAAAGATTTCTTCAAAAAAAAACTACGGTTGGGCGCTACCATAAGAATGGACAAAGCCGATTATTTCAATACCAAATTCACTCCACAGTTTACAGCCGTTTATTCTCCAAAAGAGATTATTAATTTTAGAGCATCATATCAAACCGGTTATCGTTTTCCGAGTATTTTCGAAGGTTTTTCGAATGTAAATTCCGGAGGTGTAAAACGTGTTGGCGGATTAAGAATTATGTCTGATGGCATTTTTGAAAATTCATTTACCAAAGCCTCAATCGACAAATTTCAAGCGCAAGTTAATACTGATGTAAACACAAATGGTTTAACTCAGGCACAAGCTATTGAAAAGAATAAAAACACGATTCAAAAGAATCCATACACGTATTTGGAACCTGAATTTGTAAAATCTTTCGAGTTTGGTTTTAGAGGAATGGCCTTGAACAAAAATCTTTTTATTGATGTTGATTTTTATTACAACTCATACAAAAATTTCATCGCTCAGGTTGAAGCAAGTATTCCAAATACAACAGATCCAAATAAAATTCCGACAGCTTTATATTCCAAAAGCACTCAAAACAGATATCGTCTTTGGACAAATTCCAAAAGTAAAATCTACAATTATGGAGCAAGTTTAGGTTTAAAATATCGAATCGATGAAACTTTTACGGCGCTAACAAATCTTACGTACACAAAACTCGATCGAACTGATGATAAAGATGGTCTTGAAGATGGTTTTAATACTCCAGAATTTAATGTAAACGGAACTTTAATGGCGCAAAATATCTGGCAAAATCTCGGCGCAAGCGCAACGGCGAGATATCAAAACAACTTTGATTATGTTTCTTTCTTAGTCTCAGGAACTGTTCCAGCTTACTGGTCAATGGACGCACAAGTGAATTATAATTTCAAAAAAACAGGTTTAACAACTAAATTAGGAGGAACCAATATTCTTAATAAACCTTATACTTCAATACTTGGCGGACCTTCAATTGGCGGATTGTATTATCTGTCGTTGGTTTGGGAAACGAAATAATTTAACCGCAAAGTGCGCTAAGTTTTTATCTATAGTTACGTTCACAAAACGCAAAGTACGCAAAGCTAAATCAACAGAAAACTTTGCCTGCTTTGCGTTTTTATAAAGCCTAGCACTTAAAAAAACCTTGCGCACTTTGCGGTTAAATAAACTCACAAAACAGAAAGTTCGCAAAGCAGAATCAATACAAAGCTTTGCGAACTTTGCGTTTTTACTATACCCAGCATTAAAAAAAACCTTGCGCACTTTGCGGTTAAATAAACTCACAAAACAGAAAGTTCGCAAAACAGAATCAATACAAAGCTTTGCGAACTTTGCGTTTTTACTATACCCGGCATTAAGAAAAAACTTGCGCACTTTGCGGTTAAATAACCCCCGCATTAAAAAAAAAACTTAACGTACTTTGCGGTTAAATAAACTTTTTATTAATTATCTAATCGTATATTTATTGTACGAAAGTTAAAAGTTTGATCGTTATTAACTTTAAATAAAGAAATACTTTATTATTTTTACCACATAATTTAAGCAAACTATGAGTTCTAACTTTGATAAATTTCAAAAGCGCAGGTTAATTTCCTCTTATTTTTCGGTTGTGTTAAGTGTTTTCCTGGTATTATTCCTTTTGGGAGTACTGGGATTATTCATTATCAATTCTAAAAAACTAGCCAATGATTTTAAAGAAAAAATCGCGATGACGGTTTTCTTCAAAAATGAGGCTAATGATAGTGTAATAAAAGCATTCAATACCGAATTGAAAAGGGCGCCTTTCGCAAGATCTTATGCTTATGTTTCTAAAGAAAAAGCAGCAAAAGAACATACAGATATCATTGGTGAAGATTTCTTAACCTTTTTGGGAGAAAATCCATTATTAAACTCTTACGACATTCACTTAAAAGCTGATTATGTTGAGAGAGACAGCATCTCAAAAATCGAAAGCATTTTACGACAAAATACTATGATTGAAGATATTGTTTATGACAAACAATTAGTAAATCTGGTAAATGATAACATCAAAAAAGTAAGTATGTGGATTTTGATTATCAGCGGTTTCCTTGCGGTAATTGCCGTATTATTAATCAACAGTTCATTACGTTTATCCATTCACTCAAACCGTTTTATCATTAAAACCATGCAAATGGTTGGTGCTACAAAATCGTTTATTCGTAAGCCATTTGTAATGCGTAGCGTAAAACTAGGAATGTTAGGTGCCGGATTAGCAATTATTGCTTTAATTGCCCTTTTACTTTATGTTGAATCAAATTTCCCTGGATTAGGAATTTTAGAAGACAAAGCCTTAATAGGATTGGTTTTATTAGCCGTTTTTGGATTAGGAGTTTTGATCACTTGGGTAAGTACACACTTTGCAACACAACGTTTCCTGAATTTAAGAACTGACGATCTTTATTAATTAAAGATTACTCCCGATAGCTATCGGGATTAGATTTTAGATTTTTAAAATAAACTCATAATAAAGCCTTCTCCCGAAATTTTGGGATCGCTCAGGCTTACAAACTTATAAAAATGAAAAACAACAACAATACAGAACAACCACAAAAACAAGAATTTCTTTTTGATGGTATAAATTACAAAATTCTATTAATTGGAATTGGTGTTATCGCACTTGGGTTTATCCTAATGTCTGGCGGAGGAAGTGATAATCCGAATGTATTTAATGAAGATGTTTTTAGTTTTAGACGTATTCGTTTAGCTCCAACAACTGTTTTAATTGGTTTTGGAATCACGATTTATTCTATTTTCAAAAAATCTAAATAGACTTTTTTTTCAGACTTCTTAGACCTCTTAGATCTTTAGATTATTAGATTAATCTTTACTGAAAATCTAAGAAGTCTAAGAAAGTCTAAAAATCTAACAATCTAATACATGAATACATTACAAGCTATCGTTCTTGCCATTATTGAAGGAATCACAGAATTTTTACCTGTTTCTTCAACTGGTCATATGATTATTGCCTCTTCTTTTTTCGGAATCGCACACGATGATTTTACCAAACTTTTTACAATTGTTATTCAGCTTGGTGCAATACTTTCAGTAGTCGTTTTATATTTTAAACGCTTTTTTCAAACACTTGATTTTTACTTTAAACTTTTAGTTGCATTTATTCCGGCGGTAGTTTTGGGATTATTGCTAAGTGATATTATCGATGGTTTATTGGAAAATCCCGTTACAGTTGCGATTTCTCTTTTAATAGGAGGAATAATTTTATTGAAAGTAGACGAATGGTTCAACAAACCAAATACAGCAGAAACTTCACAGGAAATCACTTATCTACAAGCTTTCAAAATTGGATTATTCCAATGTATAGCAATGATTCCCGGAGTTTCAAGAAGTGGGGCAAGTATTGTTGGCGGAATGTCTCAGAAATTATCAAGAACAACAGCTGCAGAATTTTCATTTTTCCTTGCTGTTCCAACAATGTTGGGCGCAACGGTAAAAAAATGCTATGATTATTACAAAGCAGGATATGATTTATCTCAAAGTCAGGTTAACTTATTAGTTATTGGTAATATTGTTGCGTTTATTGTAGCACTTTTGGCTATTAAATCTTTTATAGGTTTCCTAACTAAAAATGGTTTTAAAGTTTTTGGTTATTACCGAATAATTGCCGGAATCATTTTATTACTGATTCACTTTTTCATTCATCCCCTTACGATTTTATAATGACAACTGAAGAATATTTAGACGGACAAGTTTTATTGATTGACAAACCTTTAAAATGGAGTTCGTTTCAAGCTGTCAATAAATTAAAATACCTTTTAATTAATAAAGTTGGACTTCCAAAAAAGTTCAAAATTGGTCACGCCGGAACTTTAGATCCCTTGGCAACCGGATTATTATTAGTTTGTACAGGAAAATTTACCAAGAGAATTTCTGAGCTTCAAGGTCAGGCAAAAGAATATACCGGAACTTTTTATATTGGCGCCACTACTCCATCGTATGATTTAGAAACAGAGATCGATGAGACTTTTCCAACTTCTCATATTGATGAAGCTTTGATTCACGAAACAGTGAAACAATTTCTTGGTGAAATCGATCAAAAACCACCTATTTTCTCAGCAATCAAAAAAGACGGCGTTCGTTTATATGAACATGCGCGTGCTGGAGAAACAGTAGAAATTGCAAGCAGAAAAACAACGATTCACGAATTTGAAATTACCCGAATTGCATTACCCGAAATTGATTTTAGAGTAGTTTGCAGCAAAGGAACTTATATTCGCTCATTAGCTTTTGATTTTGGAAAAGCTATGAATTCAGGATCTCACTTAACGGTTTTACGCCGAACTAAAATTGGAGATTACGATGTAACAAATGCAATTGATATTACATTGTTTGAAGAAAGTCTGCAATAAATCGATCCTTGTATGAAGCATTTTTTATTGGTCTTTACATTTCTCTTTTTTATAAGTTTATCTGTTCAGTCACAAAATAAAAAAATCACTTACCTTCAATTTGATATTTCTGCTTCTTTAACTGGAAATCCAGACAGAGACAAAACGGAAGATTATCCTGATCAGGAAAGATCATGGTTTATTCCTGATGGTCTAGGAGCAAAAATTGGCTATGGAATTCAATACAAAAAATGGATCACTCTCGGAATCCATAGTGGAATTGACTATCAATGGTACGATAAACTTGTTGCTGTTCCCATATATCTTAATTTTGGATTAAATCCAAAAGTAGGCGCAGAAACCCGTATTATGGTTCAGGCTGGATACGGAAAGGGTTTTGCTTTAGGTCGAGGAGACTTAAACGGGGAATATAGAAAATTAAGAATAGGAATTGGATCTGATGATTTTACGATTTTTATAGAAACCGTACAATATGATTTCCCGCTCCATGACGAAAAAAACATTGGAAATATTACTCTTGGCGTAGCTGTAATCAGCTTTTAATTTGATTAAAATTCAATCTTAATTAAAAACAAAAGCACATTACAAAACGAGGCAATAGTATAATGTGCACTTCTAAGTAAAGTACAGTTATCTCATAGTTGGCCTTTTTGGAATTAATAATGTGGGATATTTTTTCCGCCAAATAGTAAACCTGAAATAAAATCGTAAAACTTGTTAAATAACTTTTTCATGATAGTGTATTTTTTAATTGTTAAAGGATTAAATAAACACCAATAAAAAGAGTAAATCAGAAAGTAGATAATAGAAGTGGGACTATATCAGCAAGTTACAAAATTTCTATGCTACAAAAAAATATTTTAACACATTTTTTACTGTCAAAATACTTATTTTCAGTCAATTGCCCGAAAAACATAGCGTTTCAACGATTTTTTTATTATAAAAATTATAATCGGTTATATTTAATATTCTCCATAATTTCGACTAATTCCTGCTGAACAGAAACTCCTTTATCAGCCAAATACCATAATTGCAAATCAGTTTTGATTTTTTCATCAATAACTCCAAATTCTTTTTTATAGTTCGCCATTAATTCAGTAGCTCCTTTTGGTCTAGGTCCCCAATCAGCACGAACAATTCCTGCTTCTTTGCAAATCACAATAACTTTTGGAATTGCTCTTCCGCCATTCGTTAAGTAGTTATTCATCAAATCATCATTTTGGTCGCGCAAAACAATCCTGAGATCGATCTTTTTATTCGATTCATGCGCCATTTTATCAATGATAGGAAGTATTTGAGCCGCATCGCCGCACCAGCCTTCAGATATTACCAGCCAAATGTAATGATTGTCTAAGTTTTGCAGCTTTGTTGTTACCGTTTCAGAAATCTTGATAGTTTTCTCTAGTCGATTCATTCTGGCTTCATTCAGACTTGTATAATGAGTCAAACTTTCAGATTGTTCATCTCCTGTTGATTTTCCTTCTGACAATAAATCGGTAACTAATTTTCGATATTCCACATAAGAATAACTATGGAATAATGCCTTGGCTACAATACTTTTCATACATGTTTCGTTTTGAATATGCTAAAATTACAAATTAAAAGTAAACGCAAGAATGACATTTATCACATTCAACAGAAATAAATTACAAAAGCTTTATTTCCTTAAAAAAGAAAGAGCAATTAATTTTTTGTAAACATTATTTTTAAAAATCAGAATATGTCTATATTTGCACAAATTAACGCAACACAAACATGAAATATAAAAGAATTCTTCTAAAACTTAGCGGCGAAGCCTTAATGGGTGATTTACAATACGGAATTGACCCTAAAAGATTAGCCGAATATGCTGAAGAAATTAAGCAAATTCACAGTAAAGGAGTAGAAATTGCTATTGTTATTGGAGGAGGAAATATTTTTAGAGGCGTTGCTGGTGCAAGCGCAGGTATGGATAGAGTACAAGGCGATTATATGGGAATGCTTGCAACCGTAATTAACGGAATGGCTTTACAAGGTGCACTTGAAGACAAAGGAATGAAAACGCGTTTACAGACTGCTTTAAAAATGGAATCTATCGCAGAACCATACATCAAAAGAAGAGCAGATCGTCACCTTGAAAAAGGAAGAATTGTAATCTTTGGTGCCGGAACCGGAAATCCATATTTCACAACTGATACTGCAGCGGTTTTAAGAGGAATCGAAATCAATGCTGATGTGATCCTAAAAGGAACTCGCGTTGACGGAGTTTATGATTGTGATCCTGAGAAAAATGCTTCGGCGGTAAAATTCGATTTCATTTCGTTTGACGATGTTCTTAAAAAAGGACTTAACGTAATGGATACAACTGCTTTTACACTTAGTCAGGAAAACAAATTACCAATCGTTGTTTTTGATATGAACAAAATTGGTAACCTTTTGAAAATCTGCGAAGGCGAAAACATAGGAACAGTAGTCAATATTTAGACTACTTAGATTACTAGATTTTTAGATCCGATAGCTATCGGGATAGATTTCTTTAAATTTAGACAATCGTTTAAAAACAATATTCAAAAAATAAAATTATATTAGTTAGTAAATTAGAGGAATACATTTTTAGAAATCTAAAAATGTATTCTCTGAAAATCTAAAAATCTAAAAAAAAATGACTGAAGAAATAGAATTTATATTAGATAGTACAGAAGAATCAATGAACGGTTCGATTGCGCATTTAGAGAAAGAATTTCTTAACATTCGTGCAGGAAAAGCTTCTCCGGCAATGCTTGGAAGCGTTTTTGTAGATTATTACGGTTCAGCAACACCACTTTCGCAAGTATCAAAAATTAGTGTTCCCGATGCCAGAACAATCACATTGCAGCCTTTTGAAAAAAACATGCTTCAAGTTATCGAAAAAGCAATTATGGTTGCAAACATTGGTTTTAACCCAATGAATAATGGTGATGTAATCATTATTAGTGTTCCGCCTTTGACAGAAGAGCGTCGTAGAGATCTTGCTAAACAAGCAAAATCTGAGGCCGAAGATGCAAAAATTGGTGTTCGTAACGTACGTAAAGATGCTAATACTGATATCAAAAAATTAGAAAAAGAAGGAACTTCAGAAGATATTTGTAAATCTGCAGAAGAGCAAGTGCAAAATCTAACAAATACTTATATTAAAAAAATTGACGAATTGTTAGCAGCTAAAGAAGCTGAAATCATGAAAGTCTAATTTTTTAAACAATAAATTAAGAATCCGTTTGGTTAAAATTGTGCCAGACGGATTTTTTTATTCTTATTTTTGCATACCAAAAGTACATTGTTTTCGTTTTTGAAACTATAACCCTCTTTATGAAGCTATTTTGTTTTTTGACTTTGTTCTTCACGCTTAGTATTCAGGCGCAATTTCAAATAAACGGAATCGTAACAGATTCAAACAACAAGCCTCTTCCTTTTGCAACTATTACAACTTCAGACAATACCAATACTATTACAGATGTTGACGGAAAGTTTGATTTTAGAATAACCGAAAAAACAAGCTCTTTTGCTATTTCATACATTGGTTTTCAGACTAAAATTATTGCCGTTACAGAAAATAAAAAATTCTATTCTGTTTCACTTTCTCAAAAAACAGATGATTTAAAAGAAGTCGTCGTTTCTAACGAAAATCCCGCTTTGACTATCATAAAAAAGGTTATTGCTAATAAAAACCAAAACAATCCTCAAAAAAGACTCAACAGTTTTGAGTACAAAACATACAACAAACTTATTGTAACTGCCAATCCTGATTCTATCGACGGTAGAATTGATTCTTCTGCAGCTTATAAAGATTTCAATAAAAAAAAGATCAATATTGATTCATCAGATTATAAGTTTAAAGAAATTATAAACAAACAGCATTTGTTTCAAACGGAGAAAGTTTCTCAATATCAATTTGGAGATCATACACTCAAAGAAACTGTTCTGGGTACCAAAATGTCAGGTTTCAAACAACCTATTTATGAGATTATAGCATTCAATTTGCAATCTATTTCGATTTATGGCTCAAGATATGAATTGTTCGAAACCAAATATGAAAACCCAATCTCAAACGGAGCGCCTTCAAATTACAACTACAAATTATTGGATACTGTAAACATAAAAGGACGCGAAACTTATATGATTTACTTTAAAAACAAACAAAAAAGAAAATCATCCGGTTTAGAAGGTGTTTTATATATCGATCAGGAAAATTTTGCTGTCGCCAAAGCGGTAATGCGAATAAAAGGCGTTTTGGACATTAGCGGAATTCATGAATTTGAATATGTTCCGAGTGAGAAAATATGGTTTCAGAGCAACACTACTTTCAAGATTGTAAAAGGGAAAAACGACGACGACATTAAGATTTTAGGCGGAACAATTCAGTTTGACGGAGATGTTAAAGATAATTTTGAACCGAGAAAAAAATCGGCTTCTGATTTTACTTATTTACTTTCAGAAAGTAACAACTTTGATATTCATTACAACACAACTGCTCCAATAAAAAATCCATCTCTTTATATTGAAATTAAAGACGACGCAAGCAAAAAACCCGAAGAATTCTGGAATACCTACAGAAAAGAAAGTTTGGACCTGAAAAGCCAAAAAACGTACTTATTAATAGACAGTCTTTCTGTTAAAAAAAGAATTGAAAAGCGTTTGGGTCTCGGGCGAAAAATTATCAATGGCTACTTCCCAATAGGGCCTGTTGATTTGGACTTGAAAAAAATCATCAGCTACAATAATTATGAGGGTTTTCGTCTTGGTTTGGGCGGAATCACAAATGATCGTTTTTCTAAAAGCTTTAGAATCGAAGGATATTCTGCTTACGGAACCAAAGATGGTGAAGTTAAATACAGTATCGGCTCAGGAGTTTTACTGGATAAAAACACCAACACCTGGCTAAACGGATCTTACACAGATGATGTTCGGGAGATTGCGAGTACTGTTTTTGCAGTAGATAAGCGTGTCTTTAAAATTTATGATCCACGACCAATCAACATTAGCACTTTCTACAAATACATTAGCTGGAAAGCCAATGTTCAGACCAAGATTATCCCCAAAACTGAAGCTATTTTTGAATTAGCCCGAACCTATGTGGAGCCCAAATTCGATTATCTTTTCAATTACAACGGACAATTATATTCGAGTTACATCATGACTACGGCAATGCTTTCGATTGTTTGGGCACCTTTTAGTGATTTCATGCAAACGCCAACCGGAAGAAATGAATCTGAAAAAAGATTTCCAAGATTTACTTTTCAATACACACAATCGTTACCAAATGTTTTAGAAAACGACTTTACTTTTGGTAAAATAGATTTCAAAACTGAGTACGAAAAAAAATATCTAAACGGTCAAAAAACCAGTTTACTCCTTCAGGGAGGTTACGCAATCGGCGATGTTCCAATTACGCACTTGTATAACACAATGCCTAATAATCTAACAAAAGAAACAGTTGTACAACGTATTACTTTTGCCGGTAGAAACAGTTTTGAAACCATGTATTTTAATGAGTTCTTCTCAAGTCAATATATATTTTTCCAAATAAAACACGGTTTTGACCGAATTACAATCTTCAAAAAAGTACGCCCATCATTGGTACTTGTAACCAGAATGGCGTGGGGAAATATGGAAAACCCGGAACAGCATGTTGGTCCAACTTACAAAACACTGGACAAAGGTTTCTTTGAATCCGGAATTGAACTAAACAAGATTTTTAAAGGTTTTGGTCTTGGCGGATTTTATCGTTATGGCCCAAATCAGTTGTTGAAATTCGAAGATAATATTGCGGTTAAGATATCTTATGTTCTTGATTTAGGATTGTAGTCAAATATTATAAAAGCTATTTTCTTTTCGCTTCAACGGATTAAAATCCGTTGCTAAAATATAAATCATTCCTTCGGATTTTTTTTGAAACAGTTCCACAGGAACAAAATATATTGTAGAGATGGATTTCAATCCATCATTCGCAATCGGAATCCAATTTTAAGAATCTCGTTACCTTTTAGCAATATCTCCTTTAAGCTTTAATTTACCTTCAGCAGTCATATCACCTCTTATCAGCACTACTGAACTCAATTTTCCGTCCTTAAAATCGAACTTTAACAAGTTTGGATAATCTATAATTTTAAATAATCCATTTTTAAGATACACCAACTCAGCATCATTTTTTCCCTTAAAATGTTCCACAAGTGGAGATTCAATATAAAGTCGGTTATTTTTTTCTACAATTTTGGTTTCCATATTCTGTCCATAAAGAAAATCATCATAAGTTCCAATTAGTTTTTCTTTTAGGCTTAAAGGCATTTCCTGAGTTTCTTCATTAGAAGCTTTATTGTCCCAGCCCATTAATGTCAGGATCTTTCTTTGAGTTTGTGCCATTACAGGAAAACGATTTGGTTTTTCGCCATTGGCCAGAAACACAAAGCCGTTTCCATCTTTCATAGTAGCAAAAACACTACCTCCAACACCTGTATTTGAACCATTACATACAAACCACTCATAGTTATTATAACCAAAGGACTTTTGCCATCCATAACTCCAGCCGCCCACAGCATCTTTTAAGGCGCTTACTTCTGTTACTTTTTTTGCTACATTCTGAGAAATCACTTTATTGTTTTTATTGCGTAAGGCATTCTGCATCTCAATAGCTAATTTAGCTAAATCTGTTGGTGTAGACCACATTCCTGATGCTCCAACTTGTGGTGTGATTGGCAAACCAGTTCTAATAACCTTCTCATTTTCATCGTGAACAAGAGCTACATTTGTTGGAAACCCTTTTTCATTAGGCTGTATCATTGTAGTGTTTTTTAGCCCAAGAGGTGAAAAAATATAGGCTTCAGCAAGTTTTGCCATAGATTTATTAAAAGTGTCTTCCAACGCCATTTGGACAATTACATAACCTCCACCACTATATTCCCAACTTGTTCCCGGCGTAAACAAAAACTCAATTTCTTTATCATATCTTGGAATCTTTCCTAAAAGACTTTGTTTTATTGTCGGGATTGTATCACCTTCATAATAATCTGCAAATCCACCTTGAGTTGTACCAGCAGTATGATTGAGAAATTGTCTCCAGGTTGGGCTGTTATTTTCAGTAAACTTACTCTTTGGCAAGTGCCAGCGTTTTAGATAACCATCTATAGGAGCGTCTAAATTGAGCAATCCTTTCTCTTCAAGCATAAAACAAAGAAGCGCTGTAATTGGTTTTGAAATTGAAGCGGTAGAAAAAGCGGTATTTTTATCTATTTTCTCTTTTGAATTTGCTGATTTAACACCAAATTGTTTTGAATAAACTATCTCGTAATTTTCGAAAACAACAACACTAAATCCCGCAAGTTTATATTTTTCAAGTTGTTTATCAATATTTAAACTGTCCGTAAGAAAACTATAATCTCTTTCTTTTGATATTACTTTTTTGTTTGTTTGACCGCTTGCAATTGTTACTACAAGAAGTAATAGGTAGATAATGTTTTTCATCGTATCATAATTTTTAAGGTTAAAAATTTATTTCGATACAAAGATGCGGGAGAAATAAAACCTGTGCGACCGAATAAAAACACTCGAACGCATTTGTTTTAAAAAACAAGTACGAATAATTAAAACTACGCGTACGAGTAATTACAAAGCATTAAATGACAAGTTTTTACGATATTCAGTTGGTGTATTACTGGTGTGTTTCTTAAAAGCCGTATTAAAAGAAGATTTAGAATTAAAACCTACTTCATATAGAATTTCGAGAATAGTCATCTTACTTTTTGTACTATCTTTTAAAATTTCCATAGCTTCCTCAATACGATAGGTATTAACAAAATCGTAAAAATGTTGTTCTAATTTATGATTAATTAAAAGAGATAAATCGCGAACTGGAATTTCAATAGTTGCGGAAACATCCTGAATCGTTAAAGAAGGATTTAGAAATGGCTTTTCTTCAACCATATATTGCTTCAATTTCAATAACTCTTCGTTATACTCTTTTTCATTTGTGACTAATTCTCCATTATTTTTTTCTTCAGAAATTAAATCTTTTACAAGTTTTAATTTTGAATCAATGTTTCTAAATATACCAGGATTGCTTAATGCCTTAAACAAATACCAACAAATAATAAACAACTGAAACACCAAAAGCCCAATTTTTATCAACTCTGAGATGTACAGATAATCCGAAAATTTAAAAATGTTTTTTAAAATAGCAAGCAAATACAAAACAGTCAATACAATCGTGAACTGAAACAACCAATTGTAAGATTCAATGCTTGTTGTCCCTGCATTATTTTCAAGATATAGCTTTTTGGCCTTTCTTAATACCACAAAAACAGCAATAATATATACAATTAGCTGAACATGTATAAGAATATGATTGAACTGTATTTCAATCATACTTTGATAGTTTTTGATAAAATTAATTTTAGAAGCAAAATCCACTGTATAAAAGCGAGGTAATAAAACCAGATTCGCAATCAAAAATGGAACCAGATGTATTAGATATTTGGGTTTAAGCTTAAAATCTGAATAACAAACAGATAATACATATAGATAAAAAACAGGAATCTGCAAGAAAGCGGATAAAGCCCTTAACATCCCGAAATTTGATGGTCCATCAACGATTAAGTCAAATATAGTTTGACTGGTATCTATTGCAGTTAAAATTAAAAAAACAGCAAAAAGAGAATTACTTGTCTTATGCTTTGTTTTGACTGTAAGCAGAAAAAATGCAAGAAATAAAGAAATAAATAACGAGATTACTGTCACAATAATTAATAAATTAATCTTATCATTCATTATCTTCTATTGGTATTATTAGGGTTTATATTTTTTTTAGTCTATTCAAAAATAGTAAAATTTTTATGTCATACAATTAATTCAATTAGGCACAAAAAAAGTCTATAAATCAAGATTTATAGACTTAAAAATATTTGTGGAGAATATCGGATTCGAACCGATCACCTCTTGCCTGCCAGGCAAGCACTCTAGCCAAATGAGCTAATCCCCCAAAGCGTTAGCAAATAAAGTCAATTAATTCTCAAAAAACAAATTTCAAATCGCTTCAACTGAAAATATTTTCCAAAACCGTAACTTTACGATCAAATCTATTTTTATGAGTTCAGAAAATCAAAACGGTTCTTTACAAACCACTTTAAATAATGCTATTGCAACAGTACAATTCGGTCATCCGGCAAGCAATTCTTTTCCACGTGAATTATTAAATCGTTTAACTGCCGAAATCAATTTATTAAACCAAAATAAAACAATCTCAGTTATTGTTTTACAAAGCGAAGGCTCGAAAGTTTTTTGTTCTGGTGCTTCTTTTGACGAACTTCTGGCTGTAAAAAATGAAGAACAAGGAAAGGAGTTTTTCTCCGGATTTGCTCATTTATTAAACGCTATGCGCACTTGCTCTAAAATTATTGTTGGTCGAGTTCAGGGCAAGGCTGTTGGCGGCGGCGTTGGTATTATTTCAGCATGCGATTATGTTTTAGCCACACCCGAAAGCGCTATAAAATTATCCGAACTTGCCATTGGGATTGGTCCATTTGTGATTGAACCTGCAGTTACCCGAAAAATTGGAAAAACAGCAATGGCCGAAATGACGCTCGCAGCACACGAATGGAAATCGGCAAACTGGGCACTTCAAAACGGACTTTATGCATCGCTTCATAATACCGACGAATTGGATATTGCAGTTAAAAATTTCGCAGAAAAACTAAGTTTATATAATCCGGAAGCCTTATTCGAAATGAAAAAAATTATCTGGGAAGGAACAGAACATTGGGAATCCCTTCTTATTGAACGTGCCGCAATTACCGGAAAATTAGTTTTATCAGATTTCAGCAGAAATGCTTTGACTCAATTTAAGAAGTAAAAAAAGAAATTCCAAATTCCAATATAACTCCATTTCCAGTTGGAATTTGGAATTTATTATTCATACCAATCTTACTATATATCAATTAAAATTTCAATAAAATGTATATTATTTCATTATTCCAAAAAGTCGATGTTGCAGAGAAACTTAAGACAGCTCCGGACAGCAGTTATCAAATTGGAGTTTTGATTGGATCATTTCTTCCATTTGTGATTTTAGTAGGAATTGCTTACTGGATGTATAACCGTGCTAAAAAAAGAGATAAAAACGGTTATTAATTCGTAAATTTGCAACCTAAAATTCAAATCGATGAGTAATATCAGAATTACAAAACAATTTAGTTTCGAAACCGGTCATGCTTTATATGGCTATGACGGAAAATGCAAAAACGTTCACGGCCACAGTTATAAATTGTCGGTTACCGTTATTGGTTCGCCAATTACAGATCGATCAAATGTAAAATTCGGAATGGTAATTGATTTTTCGGATCTAAAGAAAATTGTAAAAGAAGAAATCGTTGATCAGTTTGATCACGCAACGGTTTTTAACGAAACAACTCCACATGTCGAATTGGCAAATGAATTAAAAAATCGTGGTCATCACGTAATTTTAGTTGATTACCAGCCAACAAGCGAAAACATGGTTGTAGATTTTGCCGATAGAATCATTGCACGTTTACCTTCTGAAATCTCTCTTTTCTCACTAAAACTTCAAGAAACAGAATCGTCGTTTGCCGAATGGTATGCTTCTGATAATTTGTAAATAGAAAAAAGAAAATTCCAATCCTTCTCCCGAAGTCTCGGAACGCTCAGGATGACATACAACCAAATCTAACAATCTAATAATCTAAATGAAAAAAGTATATTTCGCTTCTGACCAGCATTTTGGAGCTCCAACTCCTGAATTGAGTTTGCCTCGCGAACAAAAATTTGTGGCTTGGCTAGATGTCGTAAAACAAGATGCAGAAGCTATTTTTTTATTAGGCGATTTATTTGATTTTTGGTTCGAATACAAAACGGTTGTTCCAAAGGGTTTTGTACGCGTTTTAGGCAAATTAGCCGAAATTCGCGATAGCGGAATTCCGATTTACTTTTTTGTCGGAAACCATGATTTATGGATGAATGACTACTTTCAAACTGAATTAAATATTCCCGTTTATCATGATAATAAAGAGTTTACATTCAACGGAAAAACTTTTTTAATTGGTCATGGCGACGGAAAAGGTCCTGGCGACAAAGGTTATAAAAGAATGAAAAAGGTATTTACAAATCCGTTTTCAAAATGGCTTTTCCGTTGGTTACATCCTGATGTTGGCGTGAGTTTAGCCCAGTATTTATCAGTAAAAAACAAATTAATTTCAGGCGACGAAGATGTAAAATTTCTGGGTGAAGAAAACGAATGGTTGGTTTTGTACGCCAAACGTAAACTCGAAACCAAACATTATAATTATTTCATATTCGGACATCGTCACTTACCAATGATTATTCCTGTGGGAGAAGAATCAAAATATGTAAATCTGGGCGACTGGATCGGGTATTTTACCTACGGTGTTTTTGATGGTGAAACGTTTGAACTTCAAAAATTCGAATAATAATTATTTTTGATTCGCAGGATAAATTCCAATCTTGTGCGTTCTCAAAATATAATTCGACAATTGTTTACTATTAGAAAGCTGAAATTTAATCGCTCCGGATGATTTTTTCGGCATATGACATTCTACACAATTATTAGCCAATAAGCTTCCTGACGTCATTTTTAGAGTCTTTTCATTGTGTTTTAACCCCTGATGACAACTCATACAAATTTTGGAATATGAAGTGATATTTTTAGAAGCATTTTCGTGCGGATTATGACATGTAATACAATCCATTTTTTCGCTTTTAATGAAACATTTGCTTTGCGACATTAGACGAAATTGATTTCCATGCACATCAAATTTAGCCGTATCCGTTATACTTCTTGTATCTCTGTAAAATTCAGATAAATTATTTCCGGGCTTAAAATCAAAACGAGATTTCATTTTCATACCGTCATTTCCTGCATGACAAAGTGCACAAGCATCAAGTTTCTGTTGTCGATTTAATGTTTTATAACTTGTGATGCTATTTGCAATTTTTACGTTTGGATTTTTAAGATGAAATTGAACGTGATCTTTTGCTGGTCCATGGCAACGCTCACAATCAATCCCGTAAACAATCGTTTTAGGATCAATAATATCTTCAACATCCATAGACATAAAGTTTTTTTCTGTTGATTTCTGCCCCACACTTCTACTACTAATATTTGAAGCATGGCAGGAATAACAATCCTTCATCACCATTCGGTCAAAATAAGGTTTATCAGCCGGAAATCCGGGACTTGTAGCCCAACCATTTATAGCCTTATAATAAGAAACCGGTAATTCGTAGGTATTCTTTTCACGCCAGTAAACCGAAGTTTGAGCATGTTTAGCCCCAAAAACAATCTCAAAACGATGCGCCTCAACTTCTTTTCCGTTTTTATATAAAACCTGATAAAGACTATCATTGCGTTGTTCCATGACCAATTTGGTATTTTTATCATAGATAAAAACGTGCCCCTTTTTATCAAAATTACCCAAAACATTGCCCAAGATCGCTGGAGCAGTTGCTTTAAAATGAGAACTTTGCAAAGCCATATCATATTGTGTTTTATGACATTGAATACAACTTTCTGAACCCGCATAATCAGTTCCGCGAGGATCAATATATTCATCAGATTTGTTTGTGCAGTTTGTTAAGAAAACCGCCAAAACAACAATGGCAAAAAGAATGCGTGATTTTTTCATTGCCGTAAATATACTTTTTTTTGAATAAAATCAAAATATATTTACGGCAATGAAAAATTGTTGTTAAAATATTTAGAATACTTCTTAATTTAAGCCAACTCCATAAATATACTCATCTAAGTCAATTCGAAATAAAGAACCTTCAACTAAATCTTTAATCGATTTTAATTCCGTCATTGAAACAGCTAAATCTATAGAAGCACAAGGAGTTTTCAATAAGAATTTATGACACGAGTATTTCAATTCACAAGCTTCACAACAAGCATTTTCGATCATACTATCTTCGATTAAATCGCAAAAATGATTTAATTCCTGTACTGTAAAATAAAAGCCGGTTTCCTTAAATACCAACTGTACTTTGTCTAATATAGTTGCGTTTTCCTTTTTCCAATAAAAGGCAATTCCGAAGTTGTTATGATATATTTGCTCTATTTCTCTCATCGTAAATCATTTTATTCCAACAAATATAAATATTATTTATATTAATTCTAAATAAAAAATTCATAAAATATTGCAAAAAAATAATTTACCATATAAGTAATCTAAGTTCTTGTTAGACTACGCAATTAGTATTAAATGAACTTATATAACTTATATCGTGAACCCGTTTAATTCAGCCATTTCTTTACATTGGATAGAAATTCATTTTGCTGGTCTACAAACAAATAATGCGAGCAATTGTTTAATAAAGCAAAATGGTTCTCGCCAACTAAACTTTTAATAGACTTGATTTGTGCAGTCGAAAAAATGCCGTCTTCTTTGCCATAAATAGCAAAAATGGAAACTCTTTTTGCTTTTATTTTATTTAAAGCGGGTCTGCTGTCAATATTGTTTTGTTTTTCATTTTTATAGAAAAGCAATGGAGCGCTTTTATTTCTAATATTCGTTTTATAAAATTCGCTCACTTCATAATCTGCATAGAGCTTTTTTGATGCTTCAGTTGGATTTGGCATTTTGAAATAACCATTTTCACCAGCCAAATCATAACAAGCTTTTCTATATTCAGCTGAATTTTTATCTAATTTTTCAATAGAACTTATTTTCTTAAGTTCTTCAGGATTTAGATTCTTAGTATATTTCTTAGTCAGGGAATTTAAAATATGATCGTACGTTTCCTGTTGCGAAAACAAAGCACCCGCCAAAACAAGTGCACTTACATTCTGCGGATATTTTTCGGTATAAAGAGTTGCTACCAAACCACCAAAACTATGACTCAAAAGTATCGCTTTACTTAAATGATACTCTTTATAAATTGCATTTAAATCCTGAAAAGCTTCCTGATACGTAAATTTTGCTTCCGGATCTGTAGATCTTCCCTCGCCTCTTCTATCATAAACAATAACATAAAATCCAAGATCAGCCAATTTTTGAGCCGTGGTGCTTTCAAACAAAGTTGAATTTCCACTTGGACCGCCATGAAAAAAAATGACAGCTTTGTCTTTTTCGTTTCCGTATGTTTTAATGTATAGATTTTGTCCGTTTCCAAAAAAGGATATTATAAAAAAGAAAGGCAATAATATTTTTTTCATTATTCAGTATTTAGATATTGACTTTTAAAAACAGAAAAATTACTTCATAAGTACAAAAAGAGTTGTGTCTTTCGCTACATCGTGATCTTCTTTAAGATCGTAATCTTTTAATATCAGGTGTATTTGTAAATAGTTTTCACGAAGTTGAACATCATTTTTTTTCAAATAGATATCTTCGTCGAAATTAAATTCTACCACTTTTTCTTCGAATAAAAACATCTTCTTTTTAATCACTTCATAATCACAACAACTGCCTAATAATCCTCCGGATTTTTTATTGATAAGAATTTCATTGTTTTCGAATCTCACGTCACTTGGCATAAATAAAAAAAGAAAAACTGATCCTAATATCGCTCCAAAAATTCCGTCTATTAACCAGCTCAAACCAATTATAATGGGAGAAAAAAAATATAATGAAAAATAAAAAGACAACTTATTAAAAGGTTTTAGATATAAAAAAAACAATAGCATACCTGACGCATAAAGTAAGATTTTAAATATCAAAACTAAATTAGAAATTAAACTTAACCCAAAAATAGTCTTGATAAAGAAATTAATCAATAAAAGAATTACTGATGCTAAATGTATTTTCAGGAATACTTTTTTCAGTTTTCTCATTCCATATTTTGGTGATCTTCCATATCTTTTCGAAGATCTAAATTTCTAAATGTAGGTGATTTGATTCCGAAACCTAAAACAGTCAAAAGTGTCATACTTCCTCCAAAAACTACCGAAGTTACTGTTCCCATTAATTTAGCCGTTAAACCACTTTCAAAAGCTCCTAATTCATTTGATGAACCTACGAACATTGAGTTTACAGCAGCAACACGGCCACGCATGTGATCAGGCGTTTTAAGTTGCAAAATTGTCTGGCGAATTACAACCGAAATTCCATCAGCAACTCCGCTTAAAAATAGAGCAACAACAGACAACCAGAAAATTGTAGAAACTCCGAACAATATAATACATAATCCGAAGATAAAAATCGCTGCTAAAAGTTTCATTCCCGCTTTTTCATACAACGGAACATAAGCCGAAACTAACATCGTAATAAAGGCTCCAATTGCCGGTGCAGCTCTCAGAACTCCAAAACCTTCGGGCCCAACCTTCAAAATATCCTGTGCAAAAACAGGTAATAAAGCAACGGCTCCACCAAAAAGCACGGCAACCATATCCAGAGAAAGTACTCCTAAAATGGTTTTATTATTAAAGACAAATTTGATTCCTTCTTTTAAACTCTCCATTACTGGTTCGCCAATTTTTGGATTCAGTATTGGTTTTTTCTCGATTTGCGACAGCGCAATTAAAGAGAAAACCGAAAATCCAACAACCAGACACATTGACCAGTGAACACCAATAAAATTGATTGAAAAACCTGCAACTGCAGGTCCTAAAACTGACCCAATCTGCCAAACAGAACTACTCCATGTTGCTGCATTTGGATATGCTTTTTTAGGAACAATTAAAGATAAAAGAGAGAATATTGTTGGTCCAAGAAAAGCACGAACTAATCCGCCAAGGAAGACTAAAAAGTAAATAGAATACAAGATAAGATCTGTAGACCAACCTCCAATAACTTTTGGCCAGGTCAATAAAAACAATCCAAAACTAATTACTGAAAACCCGAGAATACATTTTACCAATAATCCTTTTTTCTCGCGTTGATCAACCATATGCCCGGCAAATAATGCCATTGAAACTGCAGGAATAACCTCCATTAAACCAATAAGTCCTAACGAAAGTGGATTTTTTGTTAAACTATAAACTTCCCATTCGATTACAATAAATTGCATTGACCAGGCAAAAACCATTGCAAAACGCAATAATAAAAAGACATTAAATTCTCTATAACGCAATGCCTGATAAGGATCTTGCTTCTTTTCTTTATTCTTCATTTGTTCTGACATCTTTTAGCATAAGTTGAGTCGAAACGGTTCCGTTCCACTCATTTTCAGCCAGTGAATAAGCCAACTGAAAAGGATTTTGATTTTTTGTAATGCTTAATTTTTTCCCAAGTCCAAAACCTATTGCAGCAATTCCATCTGAATTATACTGCTTTACGAAAAGTCTTAAATGCTCTTCATCGGCTCCTAAAGTTTTGGCGTAACCTGTGTCTTTTACATTTTTGGTCATAAAAACAGGCGTCATATTCAAAGGCCCAAAAGGTTCGAATTGTTTTAAAATCCGAATAAATTTTGGGGTAATATCAGTAAAGTCTATTTCGGCATCGACCTCAATTTCAGGAGTTCGCATTTCGGGTAAAATAGTTTCCTGCACTTGTTTTTCAAAAGCGTCTTTAAACGTTTCATAGTTTTCGGCTTTCAATGTCATTCCTGCTGCATACATATGTCCTCCAAATTGTTCTAAATGTTCAGAACAGGCATCGAGTGCATTATAAACATCAAATCCTTTTACGGATCTTGCAGAAGCGGCATATTTGTCGCCACTTTTAGTAAAGACTAAAGTTGGGCGATAATAGGTTTCAATAAGTCTTGAAGCCACAATTCCGATTACTCCTTTGTGCCAGTCTTCCTGAAAAACAACTGTCGAAAATCGATCTTCTTCGTTGTTTTCTATAATTTGCTGAAAAGCTTCTTTAGTAATTTGTTTGTCCAAATCTTTACGATCTGAATTGTATTGTTCAATTTCTGAAGCAAATTGTTGTGCTTGCTCAAAATTAAATTCCGTCAACAGTTCCACCGCATGATTACCATGTTTGATTCTTCCGGCAGCATTAATTCTTGGCGAAACAATAAAAACAACATCTGTAATATCTAATGTTTTCTTTTTAACCTGATGAACTAAGGCTTTTATTCCAGGTCTCGGATCTGAGTTGATAACTTGCAATCCATAATAAGCCAAAATCCTGTTTTCGCCTGTAATCGGAACAATATCCGCCGCAATTGCCGTAGCAACTAAATCCAGATAAGGAACAAAATCCTGAATCGTCTCACCTCTGTTTGTTCCCAGAGCCTGAATCAGTTTAAAACCAACTCCGCAACCACACAATTCATCATAAGGATACGAACAATCTTCTCTTTTTGGGTCTAAAATTGCAACCGCATCCGGCAAAAATTCTCCGGGTCTGTGGTGATCGCAAATAATAAAGTCGATGTTTTTTTCTTTCGCGTAAGCAATATGGTCTATAGATTTTATTCCACAATCTAGCGCTATGATTAATGAAAATCCGTTATCATCTGCAAAGTCAATTCCCTTAAAAGAAATTCCGTAACCTTCGGCATAACGATCCGGAATATAAGTCGCAATATTTGGATAATGCGATTTTAAATAGGCAGAAACCAATGAAACAGCTGTAGTTCCATCAACATCATAATCACCAAAAACAAGAATGTTTTCCTGATTTTCAATTGCCAATTCGATTCTAGCAACAGCTTTATCCATGTCTTTCATCAAGAACGGATCATGAAGATGTTCTAACGAAGGACGAAAGAAATTCTTGGCATCTTCAAAAGTTTCAATGCCACGCTGAATCAAAAGTGTTGCTACAAAATCTTCTACATTTAAAGCTTGCGCCAAATGTTTGATTTTATCTTCAGAAGGTTTTGTTTTTAATGTCCAACGCATGGTTGATTTTAGATTTTTGATTGTTGATTACCGATTTTTGATTTGCTATAGATGATCTTAAATCATTTGATTTTTCAGATCTGAAATCAAAAATCGTTAATCTAAAATCTTAAATAATTTATTTTAATTCCAAAGCATCTCCTTCAAACTGAATTCCATCCCAACCTAAGTTGATGAAGTTTCTAATGTTTTGATGGTTTGTTCCGTTTGGATCTCCTAAAACTTCTTCAAAATAAAAAGCTCCAAAACAGGCTAAAGTTTCTTCTTTGCTCAAGTTTTGCAATTTTGCGAAAGAAAATAATTTACAAGAACCTGAGTTTTCTCCTGCTGCATTATGTTGTGTTCCGTTTTGGAAAGCAGTTGGAGTAAAGTTGTAATTTTCCTCAATTACAGCAATAGTTTCAGGGAATGTTATTTGAGTTGGAGTTTGTTTTACTTTTTCTAAAAAGGCTTGAATGCTCATGATTTTAATCTTTTTTATTCTGAACTTATATATTTTTTTAAAGCAATGTAATTTGTGTCTGTTTTTATTGATTCTGGAACTTTTTTTAGAAGAATTTTTATCTCTTCTTTGTTGAAATTTTTCTTTAAAAAGTTCAATCTTTTTACACCACGTTCTGATTTGATAAATTTAACAGCTAATTTTTTATTTTTATTGATTGTATATTCAATTACTATACTGTCCAACGACTTTAACATTACTGAGTCAGTTAGTTTTCCAGAATTTTCCTTGATAAACTTTTCATTTTCGGATTTCCATTCTTTTATTAATTGATCATTTTCTAATGAAAATTGTTTGTCAAGATTTGATTTACAAGAAAATGCTAGTAAAGAGATTATAAGTAAAAGTGTTATTCTGTTAAAAGATTCTTTTCTCATATAATCACTCTTCTTCATCCTTCGAAAACTTACTTTTCTTAGGTTCTTTTATTATTGTTTTTCCGGCAACGACAACAACAATTTCGCCGCGTGGTGCTGTTTTTTCAAAATGAGTTAAAACTTCTCTTGCGGTTCCGCGAACATTTTCTTCGTGCAGTTTTGATAATTCTCTTGAAACGCAAACTTGTCTGTCTTCTCCAAAATACTGTATAAACTCAGCTAAAGTCTTAACGAGTTTATGAGGAGAAACGTATAAAATCATTGTTCGGGTTTCTTCGGCTAAAGCCAAAAATCGAGTTTGACGTCCTTTTTTATCAGGCAGAAAACCTTCAAAAACAAATTTATCATTTGGTAATCCGCTGTTTACTAAAGCGGGCACAAAAGCTGTGGCTCCAGGTAAACATTCAACTTCAATTTTATTTTCGACACAAGCGCGCGTCAATAAAAAACCAGGATCTGAGATCGCCGGAGTTCCAGCATCCGAAATTAAAGCGATATTCTCACCGGCTTTCAAACGTGCAATTAAATTCTCGGTTGTTTTATGTTCGTTGTGCATATGATGGCTGTGCATGTGCGTGCCAATTTCAAAATGCTTCAACAATTTCCCACTCGTTCTGGTATCTTCGGCAAGGATCAAATCGACTTCTTTCAGAATCCGAATAGCACGAAAAGTCATGTCTTCAAGATTGCCAATTGGCGTTGGAACGATATATAATTTAGACATAATTAAATTTAAATTAAGATAACACAGATTTCACTAATTAGCACGAATTCTGTTTGTTTAAAAATTGCACAAACTAATAATTATTAAAATTATTTTTAATTCGTGTAAATCTGTGAAATTCGTGTTTACGCGAATTTCTTCTCGATAATTCCCAGGAAACGTTCTGCATAATCGTCTTTTCCTTCCCAATTATTATAGTCCGGTTTTACCATGTTCTCGATAAATTCATGAGCTTCGCTGTAAGTATCAAAAGTCAATAATTGATTTAGAACGCGGCTGTAATCTTCAGAACTGTTTCCGAAAAGATTTTTAGTGAATGCAATTCGGTCATTTAAATCAATATGAAAACCTTTTGCCAATTTTTCGTTCAAAGTAACAGGCTTTGGTTCAACAGGGGTTTCTAAAACGGCTGTTTCTACAATTTTATTCTCTTTGAACTCACTGATCGACGGAGCTGGAGAAACAGCTTCGAAACTATCTACTTTTACAAATTCAGCATCTGCATAATTGATTCCAAAATCTTCAAACAAAATCGAAACAGGTTCTGCTTTTGTCGAAGTTTCTATCTTCTCTTCTATTTTATCTTCTATTTTTTCCTCTTCTCTATCTAACTCAAAAGCGGGAATAAAACTAGGAATTGGTTTTGAATCACTGATTGTTGTAAATGAAATTTCTTCAAAAAGTGCTTTAGTTTCTTCTACAGGTTCAGTTTCTTTAATTGCTTCAAGTTCCTCTACTTTTTCAACAACAGGTTCTTCAATAATTTCTTCATCCTGTTCCGGAATTGTTTCATCAGGAGTTTCGGCAACAACTTCTTCAATCGGTTCAGGAGTTATTTCTTCCGTAGTTTCGGCAACTACTTCTTCAACAATTACTGGTTCCGGAGTTTCTTCTACTACAATTTCTTCGGCAACAATTGCTGGTTCGATTACAACCTCAGCAGGAACTTCTGCTTCTTTTTCGAAGATCGTTTCAACTTCAGCACTGATTTCACTGTGACTGATTGTTGGTTTTACAGTATCAAAGTTTTCGTCTACAAACTTTAATACGGCTAATTTCTCATATAATTTCTGCGTTTCAAGATACAATTGATTGATATCGGATTTGTTTTTAAGCTTTAAAATTCGATGTGCAATGCTGATTAAATCGGCTTCCAATTTTTTTTTCATAACTGTTGAAATTATAGTGAATAGGGTATTTTAGTATATTTTGTAATCTAATGCTTTTATTCTTGTGGAAAATTCGCAGAACAATTTTTTATTTCTGTTAATAAGCGTTCGCGAATCTCCGATTTGATAAAAATTTTCTACTTTTGAAAAAACGTAAAACATCAAAATTTTACGTCAATTTATTACCAGTACAAAGTAATAAAAACTATTCATTTTTAAAGGTAGAAAAATACAAAATGTTTCTCGAAAATACAGTAAATCACAAAGAACAATTTGGTTGGATTGAAGTTATTTGTGGATCAATGTTTTCGGGTAAAACCGAGGAGTTAATCCGCAGATTAAAACGCGCCCAATTTGCCAAACAAAGAGTCGAAATTTTTAAACCCGCTATTGATACCCGCTATCATGACGAAATGGTGGTATCTCATGATGCCAACCAAATTCGTTCAACTCCGGTTCCCGCCGCTGCCAATATTGCTATCTTAGCACAAGGCTGCGATGTAATTGGTATTGATGAAGCTCAGTTTTTTGATGATGAAATCGTTACCGTTTGTAATGATCTTGCTAATCAGGGAATTCGTGTGATAGTTGCCGGACTTGATATGGATTTTAAAGGAAATCCTTTCGGACCAATGCCTGCACTTATGGCTACAGCCGAATATGTAACAAAAGTTCACGCCGTTTGTACCAGAACAGGAAATCTTGCCAACTATAGTTTCCGTAAAACAGATAACGACAAATTAGTAATGCTGGGTGAAACCGAAGAATATGAACCCCTAAGTCGTGCTGCATATTATAATGCCATGAAAAAGATTCAGGATAAATAATTTTTTTTTCTTTCTAATAAAACAATCTACAAATGCAGAAACCTACAACAAAAAAGAATTTAATTATTTTAGTAATAAGTGCAATTGTAGCATTATCGTTAGTTTTAGTATTATATTATTCTTTTAAAGAACCTGTCACTGACAAAGAAATGGTCGAATTGGTTGCAAAATACAATCAAAATTGCCCTTTAGTCATTCAGGAAGGAATTCGTCTGGACAATGTTACTTTGCCAAAAGACAAAGTTGTTCAGTACAATTTAACCTTATTAAATGTCGAAAAAGAGAGCGCAGAAATTGAAACGATAAAGAAAAACATTGGAGAAAGTCTTCTTAGCACCGTTAAAGCAAATCCAGGACTTCAGACATTTCGTGACAACGATTTTACTTTGATTTATAACTACGATGATAAAAAAGAAAATTATCTGTTTGAAATTACTATTACTCCGGAACAATATAAATAATTAGAAATTCTATTATAAAACAAAACCCGACAGATTTTGAATTTGTCGGGTTTCTTGTTTTTATGCAATTATATCTTTTAAACTGGACTGAAGTCCAGCTCTACAATATAAATTGTTCCTTTGGAACTATTTAAAGAGCCTTCGGCTCGATGTGTATTGTAGGGCCGGATTTTAATCCGGTTTAATTACGATTATAACAATTATGCTAAATCTTCTTTCTCATTCTTGCTACCGGAATATCAAGTTGTTCACGATATTTTGCAATCGTTCTACGAGCAATCGGGTATCCTTTTTCTTTTAAGATTTCTGCCAATTGATCGTCTGGCAAAGGCTTCTTTTTATCTTCTTCCTCAATTGTATTCTGAAGAATTTTTTTGATTTCCAAAGTCGAAACATCTTCACCCTGATCGTTTTTCATCGCTTCAGAGAAAAACTCTTTAATAAGTTTTGTTCCGTACGGGGTTTCAACATATTTACTGTTTGCAACACGTGAAATTGTCGAAATATCCAAACCAACCATATCTGCAATATCTTTTAAGATCATTGGTTTTAGTTTGGTTTCGTCGCCATCAAGGAAATATTCTTCCTGATAATGCATAATCGCATTCATCGTTACAAAAAGTGTTTCCTGACGTTGTCTAATCGCATCGATAAACCATTTTGCCGAATCCAGTTTTTGTTTAATAAACTGAACTGCATCTTTTTGTGCCGATGATTTATCACGAGAATCTTTGTACGTCTGCATCATTTCCTGATAATCCTTAGAAACGTGCAACGACGGAGCATTTCTTCCGTTTAAGGTCAATTCCAGTTCGCCGTCAACAATTCTGATCGCAAAATCCGGAACTACATTTTCGGTTACTTTATTGTTTCCTGTGTAAGATCCTCCCGGTTTTGGGTTTAATCTTTCGATTTCATGAATCGCTTTTTTAAGTTGTTCATTCGAAACGCCATATTTTTGAAGCAGTTTATCGTAGTGTTTTTTGGTAAAAGCATCAAACTGATTTTCGATAATATCAATTGCTAAATCAACATATTCTGTTGGCGTTTTGTGCTTTAATTGCAACAACAAGCATTCCTGCAAATCACGCGCTCCAACTCCTGACGGTTCAAGTTCATGAATTACCTGAAGCATTTTTTCGACCATTTTCTCATCGGTATAAATACCCTGAGTAAATGCCATATCATCTACAATATCCGGAACGCTTCTGCGGATATTCCCCATATCATCAATACTTCCAACAAGGAATTCGGCGATTTCGCGTTCTTCATCATTCAAAATAAAAGTATTCAGCTGATTAATTAAGTCCTGATGAAAACTAATCGGTGAAGCAAAAGGCGTTTCACGTTCCTCGTCTTCACTATAATTGTTCACCTGAGTTTTGTAATCCGGAGTATCGTCGTCGCTTAAATATTCGTCTATATTAATGTCGTCTGCTTCGATTCTGTCCGATTCTGCATCGTCATAATCGTCGTAGTCTTCATTTGCGAATTCATCAGCTTCGTATTCCTCTTCTTTTCCAGCTTCCAGAGCTGGATTTTCGTTCATTTCTTCCAATAAACGTTGCTCAAAAGCTTGCGTAGGCAATTGAATTAACTTCATCAGCTGAATTTGCTGTGGAGATAATTTTTGGGATAATTTTAAATTTAAAAATTGCTTTAGCATTTATTTTTGTTAAAAGTTTCAAGTTTCAAGTTTCAGGTTGCTGAACGTCCAACAACCTGAAACTTGAAACCTGAAACAAATTTTATAACTTTTTTTATTAAAATTCTGCGTTACCCGGAGTTCTCGGGAAAGGAATTACATCTCTAATGTTTGTCATTCCAGTTACAAACAATACCAAACGTTCAAATCCTAATCCGAAACCTGCGTGAGTAGCTGATCCAAATCTTCTGGTATCTAAATACCATGATAATTCTTCTTCGTCTATTTCTAAAGCTTTCATTTTCTCGATCAAAACATCGTAACGTTCTTCTCTTTCAGAACCTCCAACTATTTCTCCAATTCCAGGGAAAAGGATATCCATTGCACGAACTGTTTCTTTTCCTGGTTCTGTATTATCATTCAAACGCATGTAAAAAGCTTTGATATTTGCTGGATAATCATATAAAATTACTGGACATTTAAAGTGCTTCTCAACCAGAAAACGTTCATGTTCTGATTGTAAATCAGCTCCCCATTCGTTGATGATATAGTTGAATTTTTTCTTTTTATTTGGAGTTGAATCTCTCAAAATATCAATTGCTTCAGTATAAGAAACACGTTTGAAGTTGTTCTCCAAAACGAAGTTCAATTTCTCCAACAAAGGCATTTCGCTTCTGTCTGCTTGTGGTTTTGATTTTTCTTCTTCAATAAGTCTTCCTTCTAAAAACGTCAAATCATCTTTACAATTGTCTAAAGCATATTTTATAACGTATTGAATAAAATCTTCAGCCAAATCCATGTTGTCATCAAGGTCGTTGAAAGCAACTTCCGGCTCAATCATCCAAAATTCTGCAAGGTGACGAGAAGTATTTGAATTCTCAGCTCTAAAAGTTGGTCCAAAAGTATAAATCTGACCCAAAGCCATTGCAAAAGTTTCTCCTTCTAACTGTCCCGAAACCGTTAAGTTCGTTTCTTTTCCAAAGAAATCTTCTTTATAGTTTACTTTTCCGTCTTCAGTTCTTGGTGTATTGTCGAAAGGTAAAGCCGTAACTTTAAACATTTCTCCAGCACCTTCCGCATCAGATCCGGTAATGATTGGCGTATTTACATACACAAACCCTTTTTGTTGAAAATAGTTATGAACCGCAAATGACAATACCGAACGCACACGCATAATTGCTCCAAAAGCATTTGTACGAACACGTAAATGTGCATTTTCTCTCAAGAATTCCAAAGAGTGTTTTTTAGGCTGCATTGGGAATTTCTCTGCATCAGAATCTCCTAAGATTTCCAATTTGTTCACCTGAATTTCGTATTTCTGACCAGCACCTTTACTTTCAACCAAAGTTCCAATAACAGAAACCGCAGCTCCGGTAGTGATTCTTTTTAAAGTTTCTTCCGGTGTATTTTCAAAATCAACAACACATTGTATATTATTAATGGTAGAACCGTCATTAAGAGCGATGAACTGATTATTTCTAAATGTTCTCACCCATCCTTTTGCATTAACCTCCTGAAGCGTCGTCGTACTGTTTAATAAGTCTTTAACTTTTGTGTGTTTCATTTTATATATTATATTGAAATTAAATTATTTGTTGTGTAATAACTGCAAATATAAACGATAATAATTAAAATTAGAAGCTGTTTCCCGCTATCCGCTATATCTTTTTCTTCCTAAAGAAGTAAGAAAAAGGATACCGCTGCTATCGGGGCTAGGGCTTTAGTTTTCAAAAGTCCTGTTTTGTCATTTCGACGAAGGAGAAATCACACTAGAATTTACGCAAACAAAATCGCCAATCTTTGCCGAGTTACGTGTGTGATTTCTCCTCTGTCGAAATGACAAGATTGCGTGCAAACTTTGACAAAGATTACATGTTTAATTCGTGAATTCGTGGCAAAAAAAAACTAATCTTCCAAATCCTCTTTCTTAGCCTTCTTCTTCTCAAAAGTCAAAACCAAAGCCGGTAAAACCAATAAATTCGCAAACATCGCAAACGCCAATGTACAAGAAATTAATCCTCCAAGCGCAATTGTTCCGCTAAAACTAGAAAGCGTAAAAGTAGCAAATCCTAAAATTAAAACTACCGAAGTATAAAAAGTACTGATTCCGGTTTCTCTTAAAGCACTAAAAACAGATTTTTTTACTTTCCCGTTACTTTGTATTAAATCATGTTTGTACTTAGCCATAAACTGAATCGCATTATCTACCGAGATCCCAAACGCAATACTAAACACTAAAATTGTAGAAGGTTTTAACGGAATCCCAAAATACCCCATCAATCCGGACGTAATGCAAAGCGGCAAAATATTCGTAATCACCGATGCAAAAACCATTTTAAACGATCTGAATAAATACAGCATCAAAATTGCGATTACCAAAATCGCAAAAATCAACGATTCGATTAAGTTGTCAACCAAATACGATGTTCCTTTCTGGAAAACTAATGCTTTTCCGGTAACGGTAACTTCATAACGATCTTTAGGGAAAATTTCATCAATCTTACTGTGTAATTTCTTCTCCACTTTCGCCATTTCATCCGTACCAATATCTCTCATAAAAGTAGTGATTCGGGCGTATTGTCCAGTCGAATCAACATAACTTTTCATAAGATTGTCTTTGCTGTTTTTTGTTGCATTCTTAGCATACGACAAAATAAAAGTCTGTTCCTGTGAAGTTGGTAATTGGTAATATTCAGGATTTCCGTTATAGAAAGCCTGTTTCGAATATTTAACCAAATTCACCACAGAAACCGGTTTTGACAATTCCGGAAGACTTGCAATCGTATTTTGCAATTCATCCATTTTGCGCATCGTTGACAATTTCATAACACCTTTTTTGTGTTTGGTGTCAATCATTATTTCGAGCGGCATTACACCGTTAAACTCTTTTTCGTAGAATAAAATATCTTTAAAGAAAGAAGCGCTTTTTGGCATTTCACCAATCAAGCTTCCTGAAACCTTCATTTGTGCAACTCCAATAACACTAAAAACCAATAGCAATCCGTAGATCGTATAAATTACTTTTCGCTTGTTTTTTACCACATTTTCAACAAAATCCAACAAAGTCGAAATGTACGTTTTAGTCAAATGGTACAAATGTTTTTCTCCCGGAACTTCCATAAAACTGTACACAATTGGTACAATTAAAAGCGTCAATAAATAAACCGAAATCACGTTGATCGAAGTTACTAAACCAAACTCAAAAAGCAAGTCGTTTCCTGTAATCATAAACGTCGCAAAACCTATCGCCGTTGTTAAATTCGTCATTAAAGTCGAAACTCCAATTTTAGAAATAATACGCTGTAAAGCCTTTGCCTGATTGTTATGCAGTTTAATTTCCTGCTGGTATTTATTGATCAGGAAAATACAATTCGTAATCCCAATAACAATAATTAATGGAGGAATAATAGCCGTTAAAATCGTGATTTTATAATGAAATAATCCAAGTGTTCCGAATGACCAGATTACACCAACAATTAAAATACAAATCGAAATAAATGTCGCTCTGAATGAACGGAAAAAGAAAAAGAAAATCAAAGAAACCGTCAGCAAAGCCGCACCAATAAAGAGCCCGATTTCGCCTTTCATATTATCAGCATTAATTGTTCTGATGTATGGCATTCCCGAAACTTTCAAATCGATTCCGGTAGTTTTCTCAAATTTATCGATCTTCGGAACCAGATTTTCAAGAATAAAAGTTTTTCTTTCAGCCGTATTAACAAGCGCTTTATTGATGTAAACTGCTGAACGAATACTTCCGCTTTCTTTATTAAAAAGCAAACCTTCATAAAAAGGCAAATTATGAAATAAATCATATTGTACCTTTTTTAAATATTCAGGATCTGTCGCTTTCTTTTGATCTATAAATGGAGCAAGAACAAATTTCTCGTTAACAGTATCTTTTTCCAGTTTCTTTAAATCGTTCAAAGAGACTACCAAATCAACTTCTTTAGAGTTTTTTAAACCCGTCATTAATTCATTCCAGGCCGCGTAATTTTTTGGAGTAAAAAACTTAGGATCCTGAAAACCAATTACAACAAGGTTTCCTTCTTCGCCAAATTTAGAAAGGAATTTTTGATAGTCTTTATTTGCGATATGATTTTTAGGAAGCAAATTCGCTTCAGTATACGTCATAGCAAGATTCTTCCATTGATAACCAAGGAAAATTGTCAAGGCCGAAACCCCAACGAGTATCGCAATTCTATTTTTAAGTATGATTCTGGCTAATTTTTCCCAAAATCCAACTTGTACAGCGTTTTTCATAAATTCTTTAAAATGGATGCAAATGTAGTGAAAAGTGCTCGAAATCATAAATATTCGGCTCGTTTTTACTGTTTGTTAACACAATTGATATTCTGATTTTTAGGAAAAATTAGATCTTTTATACAATCCTACGTTAGCTTTTCTCATATTTGTACTTAAATTTAAAAAGGAAACAAAAATGAACTGGATTTTATTAATAATTGCAGGACTTTTTGAAGTTGGATTTGCATCTTGTTTAGGCAAAGCCAAAGAAACATCAGGAATACAATCTACCTATTGGATGATTGGGTTTTTCGTTTGTCTTTCGATTAGTATGTTTTTATTGTATAAAGCCACGCAAGAATTGCCAATTGGAACTGCTTATGCCGTTTGGACAGGAATTGGCGCCGTTGGAACCGTTTTGGTTGGAATTTTAATTTTTAAAGAACCGGCGACTTTCTGGAGAATATTTTTTCTTTCGACATTAATTGCTTCGATTATTGGGTTGAAGTTTGTTTCTAGTCATTAAATATTACCCACTGATTTTACGGGTTAAACGGATTTACGCAGATTAATTTATTTTAATTATATAAAAAAAAGCTCTCGCAGATTTTGCAGATATTATAATTCGTGTTTATTCGTGAAATTCGTGGCGAAAAAATAGCACGCAGATTTTGCAGATTGAGCAGATTAATTAAATTTTAAATTTGTGGCAAAAAACTTTACATAACAATGCAAGAAAACAACACTATCACTTTTATTTTTCTGGCAATTCTTTTATTGCTAATCGTCATTATCTGTTTTTTAATGTATCAACTATTGCAATTCAAAAAAGCAAAAGATGATGCTGAGAAGAGTTTTTATGCGCTCGAAATGAAGGTCAATGATTTGCAGTTAGAAACATTAGAATCAAAACTGAATCCGCATTTGTTTAAGAATATACTGAATTCGATTCAGTCGCACGCGTATCAAACTTATTTTGCTTTGGATAAATTGGCGAATGTTCTGGATTACATTTTATACGAAAGCAAAAAGAAATTTGTAACCGCCAAAGAAGAAATTGATTTTGCATTGAATCTAATCGAAATCAACAAAATTAAAATCAGTCCGCTTTTTGAATTAAAGATTAAAACTAATATTAATAAAGACGATAAATTATACGAACAGCCTTTATTGGCTCCTTTAATTTCTATTGATTTAATCGAAAACGCCTTTAAACATGCTGATTTACAAAGCGCCGATGCTTTTATTTCGGTAGTTTTTGAGTTTAGAGATAATTCTTTTTTTATGACGGTTTCGAATAAGATATCCGATAAAAAAGTATTAAAAAAAGAACGCAGCGGTTTTGGCCACACCACTTTAGAACATAGACTACGCATTATTTATAAGAATAATTTCAAACTCGATAAATTCGTAGAAAACGACATTTATATAGCACATTTAAAAATAGATTTACTTGAATACAAAACTGAAATGCTTGCTTCTGGACGATGAGTTACCGGGATTAATGTACCTGAAAATGCTTTGCGAACAAATTCCTGAAATCGAAATCGTAAAGACATTCAACAATCCTGAAAAACTCCTTGCCGAAATTCCGAATCTCGATTTTGATTTATTAATATCAGATATCGAAATGCCGGGAATCGACGGTTTGCATCTGGCGGAAATGCTGGACAATAAATTAGTTATTTTCTGCACGGCTTATAAAGAATATGCCGCCGATGCTTTTAATATTGATGCGGTAGATTACATTACAAAACCGGTAAAACTGGAACGTTTGCAAAAAGCAATCTCAAAAGCTTCTGAGCGTTTTAACAAACCTGAAACGTCCAAAAAATTCATTCAGTTAAATACTGACAAAGGAAAAACCTTATTGTATTTTAATCAGATTCAATATATCAAAACCGCTGTTAGTGATAGTCGGGACAAAACAGTTCTTCTGGTTGACGGAAGTTTTCTAAACCTAAAAAACGTTAAATTCGACACGCTCTTAAACGAATTACCAGATGCCGATTTCTGCCGAATAAACAAAAAAGAAATTGTCGCTGTAAAAGCTATTAAGTTTTTTAATCATAACGAAATTGTATTGCATCATTTAGAAAAAAATGACAAAAACAGCACGTTGATTTTAAGCGAAACATATCGTTCTGACTTTTTGAAAAAGGTAAAAATCTAAATAAACTAGATAAGTTAACGCATATTAGGCTGAGCGAAGGCGAAGCCCCTTTTACGTAATAAAGCCTTCGACTTCGTTCAGGATGACAGTCGTTTTCATAACTTATTACAAAGTTTTTCGGACTTGTTACATACATTGAAAATTAGGTTTAAATTTGCTTTTTCACTTAATTTTCAGTTCTCATATTTGCACCAATAAATCTAAAAAACGAGTTATGAATAATATTAAAAACTCCTTATTTTACATTACTGTTATTGGTGGTTTCACCGCTTTAATATATTGGGTAATTTCAAAAGGCGCATCACTTGAAGTTGGGCGCGGAATCGTTCATAAAAAGATTGTAAGCAATCATTGGAATGATTTTCTTCATTCGATGGTAGAGAACTTACAACATCCTTTGGCAATTTTACTAGCTCAGATCGTTACTATTATATTAGTCGCACGTTTGTTTGGTTGGTTTTTTAGAAAAATCGGACAACCATCTGTAATTGGCGAAATGATTGCAGGTATTGTTTTAGGGCCATCCTTAGTCGGAATGTATTTTCCGGAATTCTCAGCCGCTTTATTTCCAAAAGAATCTTTAGGGAACTTACAGTTTTTAAGCCAGATTGGTTTGATCCTTTTCATGTTTGTGATTGGAATGGAATTAGATTTGAAAGTACTAAAAAACAAAGCGCATGATGCCGTAGTAATTAGCCACGCAAGCATTGTAATTCCTTTTGCTTTGGGATTAACATTAGCTTATTTTATCTATCATACTTTTGCACCGGTTGGAGTTGAATTTGCTTCTTTCGGATTATTTATGGGAATCGCCATGAGTATTACAGCATTTCCGGTTCTCGCCAGAATTGTACAGGAACGAGGCATGCAAAAAACAAAACTCGGAACCATTGCCATAACTTGTGCTGCTGCCGATGATATTACTGCCTGGTGTATTCTTGCCGTTGTAATTGCGATCGTAAAAGCAGGTTCATTCACAAGCGCACTATATGTAATAGGTTTGGCAATTTTGTATGTAATTGTAATGCTAAAAATAGTTCGTCCGTTCCTAAAACGTGTTGGAGATTTAAATTCAACTCGCGAAAGTTTGAACAAACCAGTTGTAGCAATCTTTTTCATTACACTTTTATTCTCTGCATATGCGTCTGAGTTAATTGGAATTCACGCTTTATTTGGCGCTTTCTTAGCCGGAGCAATTATGCCGGAAAATAACCGATTCAGAAATATATTTATCGAAAAAGTCGAAGACGTTGCCATCATTGTCCTCTTACCTTTATTCTTTGTATTTACCGGTTTACGTACACAAATAGGTTTATTGAACGATCCTTATTTATGGAAAGTTACGGGAGTCATTATTGCCGTTGCCGTAATTGGAAAATTCTTTGGAAGTGCTTTTGCCGCAAAATTTGTCGGACAAAGCTGGAAAGACAGCTTGGCAATTGGAGCGTTAATGAATACACGAGGTTTAATGGAATTGGTAGTTCTAAACATTGGTTATGATTTAGGCGTTTTATCTACAGAAATTTTTACCATGATGGTAATTATGGCTTTGGTAACCACATTTATGACCGGTCCGGCGCTAGATTTTATAGGATTTATTTTTAAAGATAAAATGACCGCAATTCCACAGGAAATTGGAAACAAAAGCAAATACAAGATTTTACTTTCTTTCGCAACGCCCGAGAGAGGAAAAAAACTACTTCAAATTGCCAACAGCTTAGTCAAAAAACAAGGTGATAATTCGATAGTAACAGCGATGCATCTTTCTCTAAGTACCGAAATACATTCGTTTGACATCAAAGATCACGAACGAAAAATGCTTGTGCCTGTTATTGAAGAATCTGAGCGTTTGAATCAAAATATGGTAAGTGTTTTTAAAGTCACAAATGATATCGATACTGATATTATTGATACTGCGAATCAAGGTGAATACGATTTATTACTGGTTGGTTTAGGTCAGTCTATTTTTGACGGAACTCTTCTTGGAAAAATCCTTGGCTTTACAACCCGAATCGTAAATCCGGATCGTTTAATCGATAAGTTATCGGGAAAAGAAGGTTTATTCGAAAACTCTCCCTTTGACGAAAGAACACGTCATATTATTGCAAAAAGCAAAATGCCCGTTGGAATTTTCATTGACAAGGAACTAGAAGAAGTAAATCAGATTTTCATGCCAATTTTTAGTAAAGAAGATGCTTTTTTAATAGAATATGCCAAAAAGTTAATCAACAATAATGGTTCACAAATTACAGTTCTCGATGCCAGTGGCGAAGTAAAAAACACTCGTGACATTCAGGAAACAATTCGTTCAATCGAACAAATTGCACCAAATCACATTATGATTATGCATGACAGAACCCTTAAAAAAGAATTCCTGGAAAGTCAGAACTTAATGATTATAAGTCTTGACAGCTGGAAAAAACTAATAGAATCTCAAAGTACATGGCTAAATAACACGCCATCTGTTTTGATTTTGAAACCTTAAGTTTTAAATTTCATCCCGATAGCTATCGGGATTAAAATCCCAAATTCCAAATCTGTTTCGATTGGTATTTGGGATTTTTATTTTTTATTTAAATGATTCTTACTTCTCATTTGCCGAGTCATCAGGGTTTATTCTGTCTTTTACAGCTTTTTTGAAATCATTATTCAATAAATCTGTTAATTTCTTTTTCTCTTTCTTATTTTTTCTGATTGTCAGTACAACTAGAATAACTACTAGTACTGCCACAATCGCTATTATAAACCAATTAATTCCCATAGCTTAAATTTTTACTTAAAGTTAAGAAACTATAAATAAACTCTGTATTATCAAAAAGTTAAGTATTACATTTTAAGCAAAAATTATCCTGATAGAGCTATAATTTTTGAAAAATACCTCTTTAAACGGTATCATTACTTTTGTATATATCAAAAATCTTAAAAAGAGAATATTTACAAAACTTCAAAAACCAAAATACTTTCATTTCATTGTAATTGCAATTGCAATTTTAATCCTCTTGATAAAGTGGTAGAACTTTACGAACGTTTAGTTCTAGCCGAAAAAGAAAAAGTTGAATATTTATAGACGTTGTTGAAGAAGAAATATATAGAATGTATAAAGCCATTCCAGAACACTGAACATGCCCCAAAAAGTTAGACACTATTTGGGGCATTTTTTATGGAAAGAAAAGTAAAGTATGACTATGCATTTAAGTTAGAATGTGTAGAATTGGTTTTAAAGAAGCATTATTCAGATGG
>Ga0163161_10000033_pt1 | contig 163809 bp, 137 predicted proteins | sample S45metaG_FD_129847 | JGI IMG/M metagenome (GOLD analysis project Ga0163161, IMG submission 129847) | Switchgrass rhizosphere microbial communities from Kellogg Biological Station, Michigan, USA - S4-5 metaG | ecosystem: Host-associated > Plants > Roots > Rhizosphere > Soil | place: USA... | reverse complement strand
TTTTTTTTTTTATTTTTTTTTACTTAAATTATTTCAAAAAAGTTGAAGTGTTTTTTTGCTAAAAATTAAAGAAAAATTTAATTAATGGTTTTTTTTTATAAATAAAAAAAAAAAAAAAAACAGAAAGGAAATATTATTCCTTTCTGTTAAGTATTTAAAAACGTTATTATCAGTAATCCAATTCCTGTAGGACATGGCACTGGTTAACCCTAACCAAATAAAATCAACTCAGTGACCAATTTTCCTAAGAATCCCAACACCAATCATCAATGTGGGAAATTTGCTCAATGTTCCACGATCGAGCGCCTACAAATTAAAAAAAACATGACTAAATTCTAAAAAAGGCTATATTGTAATTACTTCTAAAAAAGTTAAAAATTAACAACAAAGTCGAGTTGAGTCGCAAATACCCGGTAAAGTGTCTATTGGACAAGTCCCGCCAACTGGTATTAAAACGCATCCTGCTTCAATCGCATAAATCCAACATTCAGGAATTCCTCCCTGCATTGTTTTTTGCTCATTTTTGGTTATTCTCTGAGCATTTTCCAGATTTAAAATTTTCTTTAACATTTTGTACTTTTTTTAATGTTTCTTATCACATCCTAGCATACATCACCCACGATTGAACATTTATTATTGCCTAAATAAACAGGTCCATAATAAGGATTGTAGTTCAAACACACTGTCTCACTTGCGCTCCATACAACATTTCCGCAAATTGGTTCAACTGGAAAGGCCCCACCATTAATACTTTTTTTCTCGAAAATGCTTAATTCCTGAGCTCCTTCTAAGTTTAAAATATTCTTTAGCATAATCTTCAATTTTTAGTTCTCCTTCATTTATTCAAAACAACAACTTATTTTTATTCTTTCATTCTTATGAAATGCAGAGAAGCTTTTAAACTTCTCCACACGGTTTTCTTTTTACTGGCATTTATAATATCCTCTATTAACATCCCAACACATTCCAACTTCAGGGAAGGTTCCGCCTGCAGTATTTTTTTGTTCTTCTTTTGATAATTTTTTAGTGCCTTCTGTTTTTAAAAATTTTTCTAACATGATTTGTGTTTTTTGTTTCTTAATAATAGACCTTCAATCATTTTAAGACACTTGAAGCTTATGTCTATCCCTGCGCAGGAATTTATTGGTGCCGCTAAGCTATTTTTTCCAAAACTTCAACTTCTTCAACAAAATCGTTCAAAAAGTATTTTAGTTCGTTTAATTCATATTCGTTTGGAAATAATTTGTCATTTACAATCTTAACCGGTGTATAATTAAAGTTATTCTTTGAGCACCATTCGTATTGTTTGTTTATTTCCTGTGTTATCATCATACTAACAGAATCGACATGCCATTTTTTCATCCATTTTTTCAGGCTCATCTTTTTAATATGCCAGTCCGAAATAGCTTCAACTGTTTTTCCAGGTGTTGATCTGTTTATTGACAAAAGTCTTTCGACGATAATTTTATACTGATTATCACTGTTTTCCGGATTAATATTGAACAAAACATTCAAAAATATCTTATCTGGAAATCTTAAAACTAAATCGAATGCTTCCTGAAAAGTTTTATGACAATGCCCACAACTCGGACTTATTATTATTGAAAGTTTTACAACTGCATTTCTGTTTCCAAAATTTAACCCTCTCAAATCTTCAAAACCTTTAGGATTTGGTACTTTTTTGGATAAAAAGTTTAACAAAGAATAATTTCTTTTGAATTTTTTCAGTTCTTTTAGCGAGTTTTCATTCTCCAATACGTTTTTTATCATTGATTTGATAAAATACCACGTTGGCATTAGAAGCAGCAATGAAAAAAAGAATGGAAAAACATTTTCAAAACTGAATTCCAACGTAAATAGATCCGATGAAAACCAAACAATGCTTTGCGAAAAGATCAAAAATGAAACTATCAGACACATTACACACCATTTTTGAATTTCAAATTTTTGAATCCAAATAGAAGAAACTATAACAGGAATCGCTAATAAGCTTAAAAACCCAATAAAAATTGCTGAATTTAAAGGCTGCACTAAAATGGATACGTAGCTTGCTCCGAAAAAAAGTAATGGCAAATCTGAAAAACTAATCCATTTATTTTGAATTCCCAGGCTGGCATTTAACACTGAATCACAAGAAGAGTTAGAACTTAAGTTGCAAATCTTTGAAATTATACCGTTTTTAAAACCCAGTTTCTCCTGAACTATTAAAACACTTACTACCAATCCTAAAACTGATGTTGCCAAAAAAATAAGGCTAAACCAATTATAAGTATTATAAAAAAATGATAATCCTGTTAAAAGCAAAAGAGGTGAAAAATATTTCAACCAATTGTATTCGATTTTTAAATTTTCTCTTGCTACAACATTATTAGGTTCTATAGCTACAATTACTCCATTCCAGTCTAAAAGGAATTTTTCATAAGCCATTTTATAGTTTCTTTTTTTCTGACTATTAATAAGTACAAAGTTTTTAGCCTTTTCTACCAATATAAGTTCCTCTTTAAAATAAGCTAAGAAATTTGAAGGCAAATCAACAATCTGCTCTTTTGAAACTCTCACTGCAGCATTCTCTATAGATAGTAAATCAAAAGAATCTGTTATTGCAAATAAACTTGGATAATTAGGATGAGAAAGAAACAGATCCTTAAACTCATTTTTAATTTCCGAGTATCTATTTATTTGAAGAAATTTTTGGACAAGTTTTAACATCTTTTCGGCTGTTTAAAATCATAATTACAATACAAATATTGGTGTTTTTATTCGAAAAATAATCCCAAAAGCAGACATTTTATCAATTATACTACATACAATTTATAAATTATATAACTCATAATACATATCTCAATAACCTAAAAATCAATAACTTAAATGTATTTATTTTTTATAAAAAACCTTAAAACCCCATTCTCGATTAAGGGTTTTGCTTTTTGTCTAGTTTTGACAATGCAATAACCCTAACACATAAAAACATGACAACTCAAGTATTAAAACTAGACGATTTTAGAGCACAAAAATTATCTAAAAATCAACAAAAAACCGTTCGTGGTGGAGATGAAAATTTAACTAATCCAAATCCACCTGCTGAACCCCTAGCAGCTGACCCTGGAAAAAGTGGAGGAAAAATTGATAGTTAGGTCAATAAAAAACTATTTAAATATTATTCGCAAACTGAGCTGGAGATACTCCAGTTCTTTTGCGAAATGATTTTGCAAAAGAACCTGCATTTTTGAAACCTACGCTTTCTGCAGTAGCTTGTGTAGATTTTTTTCGATACTCATCGCAAGTAATCATTTTATGGATCGCATAATTAATTTTCAATTCATTTGTATATTCTCCAAATGATTTTCCAAACCGCTTATTAACGACATAAGATAAGTAAGTTGTATTTGTTTTGATTTTTTTGGCAACATATGCCAGCGTGAAATCTGTATTCAAGTATTCTAAATTCCTTTCAAGATCCAAAAGTTTTTCGACAATTTCATTTTCTTTAGTGAGATCAATGCACAAACTGGCATTTTCAGTTTTCAATTCAACTTTATCGAATTCAGGTAATTCTGCTTTGAAATTTGAAGTAGTTTCTTTTTCAATACTTGCTTTAAGTTCTTGTATTAAAACACTCATCTTTTTATTAGCCTTGTTTTTATCTCTGTTGCTTTTTACCAATAGAGTAACAATCGCTATAATGAAAAATGTATAAAACCCTTTCAGGCACTTATTTAAAAGAAGATCTTTTTTATAGTTTTCCTCTACCGCAACCATTTCTTTCGTGAGATCACCTATTCCCTGTAATTTATCGACTTTTGTTTTTTCCTTTTTTAATTTCGCATCATATTCCTTTTTACTATTTAAGTAAATCATTGAATGCTTGTAAGCCAGTTCTGGCTTTTTAAGAATAGTATAAATTTTTGATTGATAATAATTAGATTTCAGATAATCTAACTCATTTGAATTGCTTAAAAGTGCAAGTGAATCTGTGTTTTTATAAAAAAACAATGCTTTATCATACTTTTTGAGTATATAATAAATGTCTCCTAAATTAAAATTAGCAATACATAGTAACTCTTTTTGATCATTCTCCTCACAAAGAAGCACCACTTCATAATATATTTTTTCGGCATTTTTTATTTCACCTTTCCAGTTGTAAACATTACCTAAGTTTAATTTTGCCGTGATTTTATTATAAAGATAATTATCCGAATAATCAATCGTCCTCTTATAATAATACTCTGCAGAATCTAACAAAAATCTTTTGCTTTGATTTGCCTTAAAGTAATCCTCATAAGAACCTCCTAAACTCAGATTGATATTGCTTTTTTTATTTAGATAACTTTCTTTATCAAATAAATCTTTATTCTCATGAAGAAACTTATCAAGTTCTTTTCCGTTTTTAATTGCTATTTTATAATTACCTATTACTTCATTAGCTAAAACAATATTAGCCTTGAAATTAACAATCTGATTAATGTCTCTTACTTTTTCAGAAAGTTTGATTCCCTCCTGAAATTTTTCGAGTGCAGCGCCAAAATTTCTTCTGTCGAATTCTGCTAATCCTCCATAATTGCACACATAGGATTCTAATTGTATTTTATCCTGAGAATCTGGAATCTTATCCAGATAATAAAGTGCAGTTTTATATTTTTCTTTTGATAATTCTGTTTTTCCTTTATTCTGCCACAAAACAGACAATGCGGCGTTTGCAAAAACCAAATGTTTATTATTATTTGATTTTGCCATTTGATTCGCATATACAAGAGAACTATCTGTATTTGCATTAAAATTTTGTCTGATTTTATGTCTCAAAATAGCATACTCCTCTTCTGTCATCGCCTTTTTATCTTGAGCAAATGTAGTATTGATAACCAAAAAAACTAAAAAACAAATAATCAGCCTCATTGAATTAGAAAATCAAAATTGTTTACAATATTCCCAAATTAGATATTACTTGCAAACTGAGCTGGAGATACTCCGGTTCTTTTACGAAATGATTTTGCAAAAGAAACTGCATTTTTAAAACCAACACTCTCTGCAATAGCCTGTGTAGAGTATTTACGATACATATGATTAGTAATCATCTCGTTGATTACATAATTTATTTTAAGCTCATTAGAGTATTCTCCAAATGATTTACCAAATCGCTTATTGACAACATAAGACAGGTAAGTTGTATTTGTTTTGATTTTTTTTGCTACATATGGCAACGTGAAATCAGCATTTAAATACTCTAACTTACTTTCCAGAGCCAATAACTTCTCTACTATTTTATTTTCTTTGGCTTCATCAATACTTAAATTGACATTTTCCTTCTTAAGATGAATTTCTTCCGGTTCAAGCACAAACTCTTCTATAGCTCCTACTTCTTCTTGCTCAAACTCAGGATTATTTCTCTTCTCAATATTTGCTTTAAATTCTTCGATTAAAGCATTCATTTTTTTATGTGCTTTATTTTTATCTCTAATATTTTTAATCAATAAAAACACAACTACAACAAAAAGAAGTACATAAAAAACTTTCAATCCTCTATTTAAGAATACATCATTTTTATATTTCTTCTCAATTGTAATCATTTCGTCCGTTAGATTGCCAACTCCTTGTTTGTAGTTTACCTCTAATGCTTGCTCGTTTAATTTTGTTTCGAATTTCTCATAATTATCCAAATAAATTCGAGAATGTTTATAAGCCAGTTCTGGCCTTTTCAATATATTGTAAATTTTAGCCTGATAATAATTAGACTTTAAAAAATCAAGTTGATTTAAATCTGTTAAAGCAGCAATTGAGTCGCATTTTTTAAAAAAAACTAATGCTTTATCGTATTTTTTGGTAGAAAAATAAATATCTGCCAGATTATAATTTGCCACACACAACAAATCTTTTTTATCATTTTGCTGTGACAAGAACACAACATCATAGTAGGTTTTCTCAGCATTTTTATAATCTCCCTTAAAATTATAGACATTCCCTAAACTTAGTTTTGAACTGATTTTATTGTAAGGGTTATTATTTGAATATGTGATTGCTTTTTTGTAAAAATATTCCGCTGAGTCTAACAGATACTTTTTACTTTTATTCTTCATGAAGTAACTTTCATAGGAACTGGCCAAGTTGCTATTTATACTACTCTTTCTATTTAAAAAATCTTCTTTTGTAAATAGATTTTCATTTTTATCAATAAACTCATCAAGTTGTCTTATATCTTTAATAGCAAGCTGATAATTACCAACTGCCTCATTAATCACAGCAATATTAGTCTTAAATTTGACAGTTTGCAGAATATCTCCTATCTCTACAGAAAGCTTCATTCCTTTTCGATAATGTTCAATAGCCTCACTAAAATCACCTTTTTTCCATTGGGCATTTCCTACAAAATTCTCAATATAGGATTCTAGCTGCTTTTTATCTTTAGATTCCGGTATTTTACGTAAATAATCAATCGCCAGCTTATATTTTTCCTGAGATTCTTTTGTATTCCCTTTTAATTGCAGCGAAAAAGCTAATGATCCGTTAGCAAATGCCTGATGTTTAAAATCATTAGATTTTGCCATTTGATTAGCGTATACGATGGCACTATCGACATTTGCATTAAAATTAAGTCGGATTTTATTCTGCAATGTTGAATACTCCTGTTCTGTCAATACATTTTTTTGTGCAAATGCGGTATTCAGAACAAAAAAGAGTAAAAAAGAGATGATCAGCCTCATTTAATTTGTTTTTGGAAACTCAAAAATAGCTTATAAATTATCAATAAACTAAATTTAATTCCTGTTATTACTATTTTTCTTCTTTTTGTTTTAAAAAATATAACAATTTATAGGTGTTTTGTTATATTTATATTACGTAAATTTGTTTTTGCTAAACTATCAAAAAATGAAGCCAGATTTATTTCAAGCCCCGGATTATTACAACCTTGACGATTTATTGACAGACGAACACAAATTGGTTCGCGAATCTGCTCGCGCATGGGTCAAAAGAGAAGTTTCTCCTATTATTGAAGAATATGCTCAAAAAGCAGAATTCCCTAAGCAAATTATAAAAGGACTTGGAGAAATTGGAGGTTTCGGACCTTATATTCCTCATGAATATGGTGGTGCTGGATTGGACCAAATTTCTTACGGTTTAATCATGCAGGAAATTGAAAGAGGAGATTCAGGAGTAAGATCTACTTCATCTGTTCAATCATCACTTGTAATGTATCCTATTTGGAAATACGGAAACGAAGAACAACGAATGAAATACTTGCCAAAATTGGCAACAGGGGAATTCATGGGTTGTTTTGGTTTGACAGAACCAGATCACGGTTCTGATCCCGGAAGTATGATTACCAATTTTAAAGATATGGGAGATCATTATCTTTTAAATGGTGCCAAAATGTGGATTTCTAATGCACCTTTTGCCGATATTGCAATAGTTTGGGCAAAAGATGAAAAAGGTAGAATTCACGGATTAATTGTAGAACGTGGAATGAAAGGTTTTACAACTCCTGAAACACATAATAAATGGTCGCTTCGTGCATCATCAACCGGAGAATTGATTTTTGATAACGTAAAAGTTCCTAAAGAAAACCTGTTACCAAACAAATCAGGTTTAGGCGCACCACTTGGTTGCTTAGATTCGGCACGTTATGGAATTGCATGGGGAGCTATTGGAGCGGCGATGGACTGTTATGATACTGCTTTGCGCTATTCAAAAGAGAGAATCCAGTTTGGAAAACCAATTGGAGGAACTCAATTGCAACAGAAAAAACTTGCAGAAATGATTACCGAAATCACAAAAGCACAATTATTAACCTGGCGTTTAGGTGTTTTGAGAAATGAAGGAAGAGCAACAACATCTCAAATTTCGATGGCCAAACGTAACAATGTCGACATGGCAATTCATATCGCACGCGAAGCCAGACAAATGCTGGGCGGAATGGGAATTACCGGAGAATATTCGATTATGCGCCACATGATGAATCTCGAAAGTGTGATAACTTATGAAGGAACTCACGACATTCATTTGCTAATAACCGGAATGGATGTTACTGGAATTCCAGCATTTAAATAGCGAACAACTATTAAAATATATACAAAAACAATATAAAAAGCTTCTTCTAACCGAGAAGCTTTTTATATTTGCAAAAAATTTACGAAAATGAATATTGAAACTATCAACAATAGCATTCAACCTCAAAAAGATCAACTTTTACAGCATTCTTTATACAATAAAATTCAAAATATTGACGACTTACATAGTTTCCTGGAAACACATGTTTTTGCAGTTTGGGATTTTATGTCATTATTAAAAGCTTTACAAGCCAAACTTACTTGTACAACAACGCCTTGGTTTGCTACAAAAAACCCTGAAACAAGATATTTAATCAATGAGATTGTTCTTGCCGAAGAAACGGATTTAAGCATTGACGGAAGAAGACAAAGTCATTATGAAATGTATCTTGAAGCAATGGAAGATTGCGGTGCTGATACAACCGGAATTAATTCATTTTTATCTCAGGTAAATTCATTGCATAATATTTTTGTTGCCATAAAACAAAGTTCATTACATCCAAATACAAAAGCATTTTTAGATTTTACCTTTAGAGTAATCGAAGAAGGAAAACCACACGAAATTGCTGCCGCATTTACTTTTGGAAGAGAAGATTTGATTCCGAGTATGTTTACTGCAATATTGAAAAACTTTCAAAAAAACCTTCCTGATACTGATTTAAGCAAATTGCTTTATTATTTTGAAAGACATATAGAATTAGACGCTGACGAACATGGACCAATGGCGATGCAAATGATCACAGATTTATGTGAAGATGATGCTCAAAAATGGAAAGAAGTAGAAGAAATTTCAATCCTTGCCTTAGAAAAACGAATTGGACTTTGGAATGCCATTGAAGAAGAAATCGTAATGAAAACAGAAATGGTTTAAAAACCAAAGCAAGTTATTTAACGTAACTATTTGTTTAAAATGACCCGAAACTTAATTTGTCCAAATTATGAAATCACATTTCAAACAAATAGTTACTATTGTTCTCTCTATATTTCTACTCAGCTGTAGTACCGACGATTCGTCTTCTGAAGTACCGCCTTCAGGTATTCCTCCAACAACAGAAGTTCCCACTAAACCTCTTCCCTCTTTTATAAATTATTTAGCCTTAGGCGACAGTTATACTATTGGTCAAAGTGTTTGTGAAACTTGCCGATATCCGGAACAATTAAAAGCAAGTTTAAAAGCAATTTACCCACAAACTAACTTTTCATTAAAAGTAATTGCCCAAACAGGCTGGACAACTTCAGACTTAATCTCGGCAATAAATAGTGTAAATCCTGATTCTAATTATGATTTAGTAACACTTTTAATTGGTGTGAATAACCAATATCAAGGACGAGATTTTTCTATTTATGAAAAAGAATTCCCTGAACTTGTAAACAAAGCAATTACCCTCGCAAAAGGTGACAAAAAAAATGTAATTGTTTTATCGATTCCAGATTATGCTTACACACCATTTGGAACAATTCAAATGCAGGGTCAAGGTACGAGAATCTCTAATGAAATAAATCAGTATAATATTTTGGCTGAAAATTACTGCACCATAAACGGAATAGTTTTTATTTCAATTACTGATATTACCCGTAATGGCCTTATTAAGCCAAGCTTAGTGGCTAATGATGGTTTGCATCCTTCAGCAGAAGCATACAGTTTATTTACAGAGCGTATTTTACCAAAAGTAAAAGCGGCTTTGCAGAATTAAACTTTTTTAGATTTCCAGATAAATCCGTCTAATAAATAATGTGTAAACTGTGGTACAGTTAACAGCGGAACTATTAAAAACTGCCACGAAGAAAAATCAAAAGTTGTTAGAGAGATATTTTCATTCCAAACTAAAACTTCCCAAAGAAATTCTTCCATAAAAGCGATTACCAATAAAATTAAAACATAAATAAGGATCGCATTATATCTTTTTAAATAACTAAAAACTCCCGAATCTATATTTGATTTGTTTTCGATTTCTCGAAAATAAACCAAAGCCATATATGGAATTCCATGAGAAACGACATTCAATAAAGTAAAAATAAGATCGTCATTAAAATAAACAATTCCAAAATACCAGGAAAGCGCAGTTCCTAAAATAATAGCGTTTTTGGGAACATTAAAAAACTGTTGAGTTATGCTTTTATAACCTGTATAGATCGTATAAACCAACATAATGATCATATAGATCCAAAAGAGTATTTCTAATAAAAATGCATTCTGAAAACGAAAAAATTCATTCTCAACAAACCAATTAAATTTCCTTTCGGGAGAAAAAAACCAATACAACATTGGATATCCCGTTGAAGCATAAATTGCCAGATTATCTATAGCAACAGAAAACTTTGTTTTTTCTTCGGTTCTAGAATACAATCGCATAAAACCATATTGTTGTCTGATAAAGTGAAAAACGGCAACATAGGCTAAAAATGACCAAAAGATTAAACTTCCAAAAGAAAAAAGAACTAAGCCAATCGCAAAACAAATTGCCGGCAACAACAATAATCTCTTTCTGTTCTTTTTGAACTCATCAGTTACAAAATAGGTCTTAAATAAAGTTGCATAAACATGAGCAACATCAATAAAAACAATTAGAAAAAGCCAGGTATAAAATGAATACTTATTCTCAATTGTGGTAATATATTTTTGAAACAAAAAAATGAATACCAACACAAAAAAGGACGGTCCAATGATAAAAATCAAATCTGTTTTGGCTTTATGAATCCAGGGTTGTTTCATCTAAAATTTGATTTACTGCATTAATTCCATGATGAAAAGCTTCTTCAAAAATCGAGATTCCTGACAAATCCGTGTGGGCAAAATAAATCCGATTTTGAATGTTTTTTGAAGCTTGTCTTCTTGCTTCTCCAAAAATAAATCCGGGTGCAGGACTTACCATTCCGTGACCTAATAAAAAAACTTCCATTTGTTCCGTACAATCTTCAATATCGGGATGTGCAATTTTAAGATCATCAAAAACAAATTGTTTCCAATATTCTTTACTCTTTTTATACAGTTCTTTTCGTGATTTTCTTAAATCTGAAGAAGAAAAACTATAATAATATGTGATTACTTTTCTAGTCTGAATTTGCTTCAAAGACTGATGTTGGTCATAAACATATCCCAATCCTTTTGCATCATAAATAACATTATCCCAAGAAAGCGGAAAACTGAAATTATCTGATAAATCTGTTACTGTTAAACTTGCCAAAAGCCAGGGTGTATAATGAAACTCTTTTGTGAACTCTTTCCTGTCTTTGATCAAATATTGATTGACAAACTGAGGTGTTGCCATTATAACTTTGTCTGCAATAATCTCTACCGAAGTTTTTTTAATATCGTCAAATGCTTTTGCAACAACTTTATTGTTTTCAACTTTAACTTCATAAACCAAATGATTTTTTAACGTCTTTTGATCTGTATATTTTTTTAGATGAGATGCCAATCTTGCGTTTCCTTCAGGCCAGGTTAATACACTTTCTTTTTTATCAGATGTCGCATCTTGTTTTCGCCCTGCAAAATAATGAATTCCAGCCCAAGCTGAAACATAATCTATTCCAAGTCCAAAATCATCTTTGCAGCAATAATCGATATAATCAAACAAAGGTTTTGCTTTGAAATTATTAGTTTCAAACCATTCTTTCATGGTAATTTTATCTAAATTCCTAGTTGTAGTATCTTCTGAAGAAAGATGAAGCGGAATATCAAATAAAAACTTCCCGTCATTTCCTTTTCCTTCTCTAAAAGTATCCATTAATTTAAAAAAACGCTGAAATTCTAAATCTTCGTCTTTTGAATTTCCTTCTTTGGGAACAACTCCGTCTTGCCAATTATTTTTGTAAAACAAACGTTCATCGGGAGCAAAAGACAATTGTAATTCATCAAAAACAGGAAATCCTTTTTGATCATAGCTTAAAATAATTTTCTCTTCTTCAAGAAATTGCAATAATTCTTTATCTTGAAAATTAGGAAGTGGTAAATAATGTGCTCCTAGCGGAAATTTAGAATATTGATTTTCTCCATTAGAAGAATTCCCGCCTAAATGTCCTTCTAATTCAATTAAAAGAAAATCAGAAATTCCTTTTTTCTGAAATTGTCGGGCAGCACTTAATCCTGAAATTCCACCTCCAACAATAAGATAAGAAATATGAATTTGAGTTGTTGGTTTAGGGAAATCTTTAACCCAAAGCCGATGTCCCAAAAGATGATTTGTTCCGGAAAGGCGAATCAGCAAAAGGACGATTTTATCAGAACAAAATTGTAAAAAAGGAATCAACAGTAAAGAAGCTCCAATTCCTTTTACAAAACTGCGCCTTGATTTACTGTAATTTTCCCCATTCTTCATCGAAATAGCGTACTAAAATTTGATTGTCTAATCGATTGATTTCAATTTCATTTGAGATCATATCTTTGGTAAAATAATTGAATCTATCAAATTGATAATTGTAGAATTTCAATCTCAGGGCTTTTCTATTCACATTATTAAAAGTGGTTCCAAAACCATTAATTGCAATAGTATAGCCCCACTCTCCAAACGAAGGAACATAAGCGTGATAAGCATCAACCTGAGGAAAAACCTGCATTACTGTTTTGTTGATACACCAAAATGATTTTGGAGCAAAATAAGGCGATGTTGTCTGAATCACAACTGCTGCATCCGGTTGTAGAATATTTTTTATGGTTTGATAGAAATTTAAAGAATATAACTTTCCTAAACTATAATTTGACGGATCCGGAAAATCTATAATCGCAACATCAAACTTTTCTTTGCAGCTTTTTGCCCATATATAAGCATCGGTATTTATAACGGTAACTTTTGGGTTATTAAGCGAACCTTTGTTGAAATCTGTTAATACTTTATTGGTTTTAAACAGCTTTGTCATTCCCTGATCTAAATCGACCAGTGTAATTTTTTCAACTTCTTTATATTTTAAAATTTCGCGCACAGCCAGACCATCTCCACCGCCAAGAACCAAAACATGTTTTACACTTTTAGCAATTGACATTACGGGATGAACTAAGGCTTCGTGATAACGATATTCATCGGCAGAACTAAATTGTAGGTTGTTATTTAAATAAAGCCTGTAATCGCTCTTATTATGCGTTAAAACAATGCGCTGATAGGGAGTTGAATGGGTGTAAATAATATTTTCTCCATAAAGCTTCCCTTCTGAATAAGCCAAAATTTTATCTGAAAAAATAAAAACACCTAACAAAATTGCAAACGAAAAAATGGCTTTTGTTTTCAAGAAATAACTATTCTTCAATTCTCTCTTTAAAAGAAAACACAAAGCAATAGCAATACTAATATTGATCATTCCGAAGAATAATGAAGTTCCCATTATTCCTAATTTCGGAACCAGAATCAACGGAAAAAGTATTGATGCTAATAAAGCCCCGATATAATCAAATGTAAAAACATTGGAAACTAAATCCCGAAATTCGACTTTATCCTTCAAAATATTCATTAGTAACGGAATTTCCAGTCCAACTAAAAAACCTGTTATAAAAACCAGTAAGTATAAAATGAACTGAAAGTACTCGACACTTTCGAATAATAAAAACAAAACTACTGAACTCAAACCGCCAATCAAACCAACTAATATCTCGATCTCGACAAAAGTATTCAATAAATTTTTATGAAAAAACTTAGAGAAAAAAGAGCCAATACCCATTGAAAACAGGTAGACTCCAATAATAAATGAAAATTGTTTTACTGAATCGCCTAATAAATAACTCGCCAAAGTTCCTGCAACAAGCTCATATACAAGCCCGCAAGTCGCAATAACAAATACGGCAAATAGAAGTAAAAATTCAAACTTGAGAAACTTTTTACCCATGAATCGCGGCACTAATAATCATTGAAATACCAATGATAAATGCTGCAAGAACAATTGCAACAGCGATATTATTTTTTTGAACCACTTCTTTCCAGGTATTCTCCGGAGTAATTTTTTCGACAATAAAATAAGCTACTATTAAGATTACGATTCCTAAAAGAGAAAAAATGATCGAATTAACGATTGGCTGAAAATGTATTAAATCCATACTTTAGAGATTTATTTATGATAAAAATGGTTAACTGAACTACGACTTCCTGACGCAGTACTATATTTTTCTGTTGTTTCGCAATCACAAATTCGGTTTCCTGAATAAGCGAAATACAAATAGGCTGCAAAGCAAAACAATGCTATTACTGCTGCGATTAAATTATTCTTTATAAAATCAGATATATTTTTCATAATCTATTATTCGCTATAAGGAGAATAGGAACTATCTGCCCATCTTTTTTTCTCAAAATTTAATTTTAGAAATCGTATCAAAATGAAAACAACAATCATAAAAATAATGGTCAGCCAAGCATTTCGGTTCGAAGGCTCGTTCCAAACTACTCTTATACTCATCATATTATTATTTGCATCCTCAGGCGCTTTCGCCGGCGTAATTAAAAGATGATATTTTCCTTCTTTAACACCACAAATATTAAAATCTTCAGATGAACTTCCTTCTGTCCAGCTTTCGCCACTTTCATATCCGTGATAAAACTCAATATCTTTATTCGCATGAATTTCATCATTCGTTTTTTCGTCAACAAGTGCCACATCAACGTTTGCCCATGAATTATTTACATCTGTTGAAACGTGGATACTCATTGGAGCCGAACCGCCCTTTATAACAAATGATTCACTTGTAAACTCCTTATTATTAAAATCAGTAAAAGCAATCGTCTTATTAAATACCGTTTGTTCTGTCTGATCTTTGTAAATGTACCAATTTGAAAATAGGATCATTAAGGCACAAATGCAAAATATTATCCCTGTATTTGTTATGTCAAAATAAAAAGGTTCAGTAATATTTACACCCGTTTGATATGGTAAATTTGCATTTGGAAATCCTTTTTTAATTTCACCTTTAGTAATGTATTCTCCAAGATAAGCCGTTTCATCATCATTAATTTTTTCAATAGAAATCATTAATGGAGGCTGAATATACTCGACCATATGAATTTTTCTTGACGGTAAAACAAAATCAAAAAATCCCTGGGCATTTTCTATTTCAACATCACAATATTCATATAGATCAAAATTGGTGTTATTATGTCTTATAACTTTAGGATGATTTTTTACATCGAATTTTTCCTCCATTTCGGTTAAAAAAATCCAATTCCCATCTGATTCAGAAAGGTAAACGAAATCACCATTTGGGCTTTTCAGAATGTATTCTGTCCAAAGATAACTTCGGGAAACTTTTTTAACTACTGCGCCGGTAACAGTATATTCTGTTCCTTTAATAATGCCTTTTTCTCCAATTTTAAAGCAAAAATCATTTACTTCGGGTTTGAACTTCGATTTTAAACGAAACTGTCCTTCACTATCTGATAAATAAGAACTATGACAATTTGGGCAAACAAAATTCACCACTTCAAAACCAACTTCTAATTCAGTAACGGTATCACAATTGTAACAAGGAACTCTCATAGCTTATCGATTAATTTCAAAATCTTTTATAATTGTTCCTTCAAAATAAGTGATATAATCTGCCATAACCTGTCTTACTTTTTGAGAATTATCCTGCTGATAATTACACAAATAAACATCTAAAGTAAGCTGATTATATTCCGGCCAGGTGTGTATGCAAATATGAGATTCCTTGAGGCAAAACGAAATCGTAAAACTATCATTGTCAAAATCATGAACAATAACACCTACTTTTTCCAGATTATATTTCTCTAAAATTGAATTTGTAACAGCAACAAAACCATCACTATTGGTTAGCTTTTGAGTTTCATCGACATGTAAAGTAACCAGCTTGTGCAAGCCTGGCGAATAAGAGGGTAAATCCATTAAAAATTTTATATACGATTCAAATATATAATATTTATTGGATAATTTTAACACAAATAATCTGTTTTGACCTACAGCAAGTCAAATTACTATTATTCAAGTAACCATTCAAAAGCCAGGTATTTACGGCAAAATCACTTTTTATTATCTTTACTGTCAACAAACTACGCAAGAAATGACAATTGTAGATTTTACCCCAACGGAACAATTAAAACCATTTATAAAAACTTATCGAATTATCGAAAGTGAAGATGAATTGGTCAATCGGGTTTTGCCGGGTACTGCGCTTACAATTGCTTTTCGATGCAAAGGAAATGTCAATTATATTAAAGGAAATAACCATGATAGTTTACCCGTTTCGGCAATTTCGGGTATTCGGAAATCGGCGCGATTAATCAAATACTCCAAAAATACGACTACAGTTGTTGTTCATTTTAAAGAAGTTGGAGCTAAAGCATTTTTTAAAGAACCTCTTCATGAATTATTTGAAGAGAGTGTTTCTTTAGACAACTTTTTTCCACAACAAAAAATAGCAATTATAGAAGAACTTTTGGCGGAAGCGAAAACCAATAATCAAAGGATTGCCGTAATAGAACAATTCCTTTTGTCAGGATTACACGATTACAAACCTGATGCGTTAATCACCGCTGCGATTGCTATAATTCAATCTAAAAAAGGCATTATTAAAATAAAAGATCTGGCAGATGCACTTTTTATAAGTCAGGATGCTTTCGAGAAAAGATTCCGAAAAACAATCGGTTCATCACCCAAACAGTTTTGTTATGTGGTTAGGATAAAATCGATTATTGATCAAAAACAAAACAGCCAAAACCTTATCGAACTTGCATTTGATGCCGGATATTTTGACCAATCGCATTTCAACAAAGACTTCAAATTATTTACAGGACAAACTCCTTCCGAATTTTTTAAATTCCCTTCTTTCTGGTAAATCAATGATTTTTTACAATTTATTGGTTTCTATAATCTTGAATTTTACATCAACAAAAAATCAAGAATTATGAAAACACATCTTTTAATCGGAATTATCGTTTTGGCATTGTTTAGCTCTAAAACAAATGCACAATCAGCAACCATTAATTCGCAAATAGAAACCAAAAAATCAGAAAACATGAAACAAATTTTTATCGATAAATTTATCGTTCCCACACAATCAAAACAAGAATTTTTAGAAAGAGTAAACATCAACAGAAAATTCATTAAAAACTTAAACGGTTTCATAAAAGACGAGGCTTATGAACGTACTGACGAACACGGAAATTTCATTTTTATGACTATTGCCATTTGGGAAAATGAAGCTGTTTTGAAAAAAGCAAAAGAAGCGGTTCAAGCTTCCTATAAAAAAGAAGGTTTTGATATTGCCGAAATGTTTGCGAGATTAAACATCACGATGGATAGAAATATCTACAAAGAATCTGCAAAACCATAATCGAAAAAATATACTTAATTTTGCAAAAGCTGGCTTTTTAAGATTTAAACAATGCAAGTTTCACCATCAGAAGAATTATCGCCTTATATCAAACATTATCTTTTTTTAGATAATGCGGCAACTGATATTCAAAAACTTCGACTGTTTTCTGATGGAAATACTGGCGTTGTATTTTCTTTTAAGAGTAAACTTATTTCCGAAATCAGCAATTACGAAGTAAAAAACTATTTGCCGAATTCTTTTTTATATGGACAACTCAATGGTTTTAAAGACATTTATTCTAACGATGAAATCGCTTTAATCATTGTCGTTTTTCAGCCTAACGGAATTCATCAATTGTTAGGTATTCCTGCCAATGAGTTTCTGGATGCTATTGTTTCTATTGATGCTGTATTTGGGAAAAACGGAGAAACTCTACAAGATAAATTATCTGAACAAAGCAATAATCAAACAAGAATTGAACTTTTAAATCAGTTTTTCAGAAGTCAAATCTCTAAAAAATCACAAACAAATCAAGTCATTATAAATAGTTCATTAGATTTTATAGTTTCAAACAAAGGACATTTTTCTGTGACGCAATTGGTTAAATATACTGGTTATACTGAAAGACATTTGGAAAGAAAGTTTAAAGAATCTATTGGGTTAAACCCGAAGAAATTTGGCAACGTTGTAAGGCTACATCATTTTTTAAAGTTATTAAAAGATAAACCTGTTGATGCAAATTTTACAAGTATTTGTTATGATGCGGGATTCTCGGATCAATCGCATTTGATCAAAGATTTTAGAAAACATACTGGAATATCTCCAACAGAATATTTGTACAATAGCGGAAAATTAACCAACAATCTTATCAAAACACTTCCTGCTACTATATCTTAAATGTCGGTTTTGTACAATTTATAGAATATTCCCAATGCTACTTTTGATTCCAATTAATAGCTTCAAAAAATGGAAAATCTAAAAATAGCCACCGCTCAGTTTGAGAATAAAAGTTGCGATAAAAAGTACAATTTATCTGTAATCGAAACACTTTCGCGAAAAGCTGCCAGTGAAGGTTGCGATGTGATTTCGTTTCATGAATGTTCGATTACCGGATATACATTTGCAAGGCATTTATCGAAAGAACAAATGTTAGATTTGGCAGAAGTTATTCCGACTGGAGAAAGCATTCTAAAACTTATCGAAATTGCCAAAAACAATGATATTGTAATTCTCGCCGGTCTTTTTGAAAAGGATCAAAACGACAATCTTTTCAAAGCTTATGTTTGTGTCGACAAAAATGGTTTGGTTGCAAAATATCGAAAACTTCATCCGTTTATAAATCCATATTTAACTCCGGGAGATCAATATTGTATCTTTGAAATTAAAGGCTGGAAATGCGGAATTCTAATTTGTTACGACAACAATATTATTGAAAATGTCAGAGCAACAAAACTTCTGGGAGCGAATATTATTTTTATGCCGCACGTTACTATGTGCACGCCTTCGACCCGACCTGGCGCTGGTTTTGTTGCACCTCAGCTTTGGGAAAACCGCGAAGCCGATCCAACTTCTTTAAGATTAGAATTTGACGGAATGAAAGGTCGTGACTGGTTAATGAAATGGTTGCCTGCGAGAGCCTATGACAACGCAATTTATGCCGTTTTCTCCAATCCGATTGGTATGGACGACGATCAATTAAAAAATGGCTGTTCGATGATTATTGATCCTTTTGGAGATATTCTGGCCGAATGTCGAACTTTTGACGATTCTTTTGCAACAGCAATAATTACTCCTGAAAAATGTATTCAGGCGGGAGGAAATCGCTACATAAAAGCTAGAAGACCAGAATTATACCGCGATATTATTGGACAAAATCACCAATCAGAGCAAAATGTAGTTTGGTTAAACTCTGCTGAAAAAAGTTAAAAGTATTACAATTCATTCCGTTTTAAGCCTCTGAAAATTTATCTTTACAGGATTGATTAATCTACAGAATACATCCCAATAATGGAATTTTTTAAAACTACAAATGAAGATATCGATGCTGTTTTCGATATTTATAATGAAGCTACGTCTTATCAAAAAACCGTCAACAATAAAAGCTGGAGAGGTTTTGAAAGAGCTCTTATAGAAACAGAAATTGCCGAAAATCGTCATTTTATAATCAAAGAAGGAAATGAAGTTGCCTGTACATTTGTACTAACTTTTAATGATTTAATTATCTGGAAAGAAGCCAGTAAAGACCCCGCTGTTTATTTGCATCGTATTGCGACAAATCCAAAATTTAGAGGACAATCGTATGTCAAAAAAATCATTGAATGGGTTAAAATATATGCCAAAGAAAACGGGAAATCATACATTAGACTAGACACGCATAGTGGAAACGAAAGAATAAACAAATACTACACAAGTTGCGGTTTTGACTATAAAGGCATCAGCGTTATCGAATGGACAAGCGAATTACCGGAACATTACAAAGAAGGTTCTTTTAGTTTGTTTGAGATAAAGCTTTAAAACAAAAACCCTTGTGAATAAATTTCACAAGGGTTTTTGTTTTAAATAGAAACATTGTTTTATATACTTTCCAGTTTCTTTACTTGTTCCTCAGCATTTGTATTTTTTGGATTCAATTGGAATGCTTTTTTATAATTTTTTATAGCCTCTTTTTTATTACCCAAACTAGCCAGTGTTTCGGCATAACTATCATATGTGTTTCCGCTTTGTGGATAAAGATCTACATTTAACTTGAAGATCTTCAAGGCGCTAGTCTGTTTATTTTCTGCTAATAATTTGTATCCAAAATCGTTTAATTCATTTTACGTATTGAACTACGGCAAGCTGAAGCGCCGGAATATGGAGTTTTTGCATTTTCTCTTTCAGAAAAAGGTCGATACTATCGTTAATTTGTTGGCTTTTGCGAACTAACTGTAAAACTCATTGAACCTATTAAAACAAGTATTATTACTGATTTGGAAAATAAATTTCTCATGATTGTGATTGACGTTTTTTGATTGATGATTGTTTGCTGAGTCTTTTTACTTTTTTGGCCATTTTTGCAAATCAGACAATTCGAGCATTTTAAATCAAGACGATGATAAACTAAAAATGCTACATTGTTTTTGAAATTAAGTTCAGAAGTAAAATCGAAAAAATTATATAATCCCAGCAAAAATGGTGTTTAATACTCTGTTTTTCTTAAATATAAATTTTTAACAAAAACCTTAACTATTTTAAAAAAATAAGAAAAAACTTAAATTTACAAAATACAGATTCTGAGCATTAGCGTTATTTATAGATTATATTTTCACTTATTATATTCAAAACAAAGCGATTAAATCCAGTTAGATTATATTTGAATAAATGCGCTGGAAATCATGAGCAAAAAAAAGATTATTCAACCTGAAAATACCACTTTTCCAGAACGGGCTAAAGCAAATCATAATGACGAATTGCTACTCGTTAACAAAAGGTTGGCGCAACAAATAGAAGAACGGAAAAAGCGTGCCGCAGAGTTAATTATTGCCAATGCGGAACTGGCTTATCAAAATGAAGAAAAGGAAAAACGTGCCGCAGAATTAATTATTGCTAATACTGAATTGGCCTATCAAAACGAAGAAAAAGAAAAACGTGCCGCCGAACTTGTGATCGCTAACAAGGAACTTGCTTATCAGAATCAGGAAAAAGAAGACCGCGCTGCCGAACTTGCTGTTGCTAATAAAGAGCTAACCTTTCAAAATAAAGAAAAAGAAAAACGTGCTGCCGAATTACTTATTGCAAACACAGAACTCGCTTATCAAAACCAGGAGAAAGAAGATCGTGCTGCCGAACTTGTTATTGCCAATAAAGAACTAACCTTTCAGAATAAAGAAAAAGAAAAACGTGCTGCCGAATTACTCATTGCAAACACAGAACTCGCTTATCAGAATCAGGAGAAAGAAGATCGTGCTGCCGAACTTGTTATTGCAAATAAAGAATTAACCTTTCAAAATAAAGAAAAAGAAAAACGCGCCGCTGAACTTCTTATTGCAAATACAGAACTCGCTTATCAGAATCAAGAAAAAGAAAAACGCGCCGCCGAACTCCTTATTGCAAATACAGAACTTATTTTTCAGAACGATGAAAAAGAAAAACGAGCTGCCGAATTAGTTCTTGCGAATAATGAATTGGAAGCTTTTACCTATATATCCAGCCACCATCTTCAGGAACCTTTGCGAAAAATACAGGTTTTCTCAGATCGTATTTCGACAGATGAACATCAGAATCTAACAGAAAAAGGAAAATATTATTTCGACCGTATAGGAGTTTCTGCTTCTCATATGCAAACACTTATAAATAATTTATTGACTTATTCCCGTACGAATGTTACAGAAAAGAAATTTGAAAATTTGAATCTTAATCATCTTATAAATAAAGTTCTGGAAGATTTAAATGAAGAAATAATATCTAAAAAAGCGGTTATCGAAATATTAGGAAATTGTACAGCTTTTATAATTCCTTCTCAGTTTGATCAGCTTATATGCAATTTAATAAGCAATTCACTAAAGTTTTCGAAGCTGGATGTAGCGCCGCATATTACAATAGAAAGCCAGTATACGAAACCCAATTCTAAAAATCTTCCATCAGAGAATGATTATTGTCACATTACGGTTAGTGATAATGGTATTGGATTTGATCCGCAATTTGAAAATCGTATTTTCGAAATGTTTCAGCAACTTCACAGTAAAGCAGAATACAAAGGAACAGGAATTGGTTTAACGATTGTGAAAAAAATTGTAGAAAACCATAAAGGGGTTATTACCGCAACCGGTAAATTGAATCATGGGGCAAAATTTGATATTTATATTCCGGTAGCATAAATGAAAACCGTATCTTACAAAAGCAAGTCTGTTTTTTACTAAAAGCTATTTTTCTCTAAAAATTTTAAATACCTTTGATGTATGAGCGCAACAATCAAACCATATCATATAGGGCGAAAAATAAGCCGTATTCGTGAACTGAAAGACATGAAACAAGAAGCATTGGCACAGGCTTTTGTTGTTTAGATAATTAGCTATAAATATAATCTCCAACTATTTTAACCACAACCCATTTATTGTTCTCTTTTTTCATAATAACAACTTGAGACGTTCCGCTACTATCAAAATATACTTTTAGATAATAAAACATAATGTATTTTTTATTCCTGTAATACATTGGTTCTGAAAGAATAATCATTTCATTAATTCTACTGTTCATATACTTTGTTAGAAAAGATCCTTTTAATGTTAAACCAATTCCTTTTTCTAAAATGAAATTGTAATGAGGAAAATCTTCTTTTTTCCAATACTTCTTTAGAGTATCACCGGCATATTCGGTATACATTTTTTTCCAGTATTTCTCAACAAACAATCCTCCTGTATTATATTCCAAAGGACCATAAGGGTCAATTATATGCTCACTCCCTTCTTCACCATTAAAAATTCTTAACGCTTGCTTATTTAATTCCTTATCACTCTGTAAGATATATTCTTTATTCTTATCCAAATTTTGCGTATCTAAAAATGCGTTTATTGGTTCGTAACTTTCTATATATAGTTTACTAGAACACGATAAAATGAAAAAAGGAATAACTAAAAATATTTTTTTTAAGTATCTCATAATATTTACCATACTAAATTAGTATGTAATAAACAGTCCCTCATCTCCTTTAAGAATATAGTCAAATGAAAAGATCTTATCATTTAATAAATAAAAATACATTACAGGATTATTTTTACTAACCAAAATAAAAATACTATCTGGTGATTTGTTAAAAGTAACTTTAGTTCCTTCATAATCCTTATATTCTATAATGGAATAATTAGCTGAATCTATTAAAGAACTTTTTTCCTTTTTTATTTTTTTTAAATGTTTATCGAGAATCTTTACTCGATAAGCAATAGTGTATTTTGCATTATCAATTGATTCAAAGTACATATAATTATCAGCAATAAATTTCGCTTTACTTTTTTCAAAAAAAACTGATTTTACAAAATTATTTACAATTGTTTCGGGTGTTTGGGCCTTGCAGCTTGTTAATACGATGAACAATAAAATTGGTGTTATAATTTTTTTCATTTATAATAAAATAAATATCCCTGATTATTTTACTAATCAGGAATTGTTTTCTGTTTTCTATTGTTTGATTATGAGTAATTTTTGTTAATCTTTACCACTGACCCTAATTCTAATTACAGTAAAGTTACCATATTTCTCCGCATCCTCTTTCGTCCATGTAAACTCTTTTTCTTTTGGTCTTGTACCATGACTCCATTCTTTAACATCTTCTTTTACATAAACATAGAGTCCTAAAATATTCCCGTCTAATGTCTTACGACTCATTTCTTCTCGACTAATGAACCTAAAAGAAAAATAAGATGGATAATCTAATGTTCCATAAGCAATTTTAATCTCAGGTTTTATTTCTTTAAGAAGATTTTTCAATGGTTTATTAAGAAATTGTTGTTCATTTGCTTTTAATTTATAAATATCTCTAGGTGTTTGCACCATTTGTTGTGCTCTACAACTAGTGTTTATAAATAAAAATAGAATTGCAAATGTTTTTAATATAATTTTCATGATTCGATGTTTTTTGTTACTAGCCAAAAATCTAATATCATCTTTTATTTACAACAAAATTCTTAATAATAATTTCCGTCATTTATTTCTTGTACGAATTTCCGTTTTTTATTTTCCATTTTCATTATAACTATACAAGTAGGTTCATTAAATTGTTTTTTAGTAGTAGTTTCAGATTTTGCAAATATTGCATATCCACCATTTTCATAAAAAATTGGATTAGAGAATGCGAAGACAATAACTTCAGCTTTTTTTTCCGTCATATATTCATCATAAATCCAAGGTTTAAGAAAATCAACTTCTTTTATAAATTTAATTTTAACATTTTTAAAATCATTTTGATTCCAAAAATCATTTTTTAACCAAATTTCATTTGTTTTATCATTGTGATATTTTTTAGCCATCACACTCCAATATTTTTCATTGAATTTCGGATCTTCTAAAAGAATGCTATTCTCAAGGGTATTCGCAGTTACTGGAATAAGAGATCTTGTTTTAAAAAGTTCTATTGCATAATTATTATTTATTTTATTTGCAATGATAATGATAGTGTCATTGTTTTTAATTCTGGAACTTACATATATATTTACAGGAGATTGTAAGCTTTCTTTGGAAGAAGAACATCCATATATTGATAAATTCAAAATTAGTAATAGAATGATATCTTTTTTCGCATTTAGCATCTTCCTTTGTTTTTTGGGACATTCACCTTTGTTGTATTTTTAACCATTTTAATGCAAAATGTAATCATAAATGGTTTCAACAATTTCCCATTTGTTTTTTCTCTTTGTCATGACCACAACCTGATTTCTTTGAATCCCTTTAACATCAGTTATACCTTCCGCAAATTCAAAGAGTATGTATTTTTCATTATCATAATATAAAGGTTCAGAAATGAAATATACGTTCATAGAATTGTTATTATATTTATCTAAAAAACTAAAATTCCACAACCCTTTTTTATTTTCATATATAAAATTATAGGTTGCAAAATCATTTGTATTCCAATACCTCTTAATTGTATCATTTAAATATTTTTTGGATAATTGCTCCCATGCCTTATCATTAAATAATGGACTTCTATAATTATTAGTATAATTAGAAATACTATCACCACCGTAAAATATTCTTAAAACAGTTTTATTACTTTCCTTTTCTTTTATTAGAACGGAATGATTTTTTTTACTTACTCCCTTAATTTCAAGATAAGCATTTATGCAATCGTAGAATTCACATTTTTTTTGCGAATAGGAAATGATCGAATTAAAGATCATTAAAATTAATACAAGTTTATTTCTCATGTTTTTTTTACTTACAAGGTTTACCTTCAAGTATGAATTTCATAATGTCAATGGTCAGATTGAGTGGATGATTAATAATAGAAATAGCCTAAAGAAATGCGAAAAGATTAAAAAAAACAAACAAGTAACATCATAAAATATGCTGATGTTACTTGTTTATTTTAGAAGATCTTCCTAAGACTTAATAATAAATATAATCTCCCATTATCCTAACAATGCTCCATATTTCTTTTTCTTTTTTCATTATAACAAGTTGCGGTTTTGTATCTCCAAAAAAAGAAACTTTATTATAATAAAACATAATATACTTTTTATCCATATAATACATCGGTTCAGAAAGCATTACAATTGTTTCTATTCTGGAATTTAGATAGCGATTCATAAAATCTAATTTTAGTAAACCATCCTTATCTTCCAAAATAAAATTATAAGCAGGAAAATCCTCTTTCTTCCAATATTTAGATATTGTATCCTGCGCATATTGTTTGTACATTTTTTTCCAATGTTTTTCGACGAATAAACCGTCTGTAAAGTCTGTTGGATCTGTCGAATCAATAATATGCTCAGCGCCCTCTCCACCATTAAACAGTCTTAAAGCTTCTGTATTATTTATTTTTTCACGTTGCAAAATATACTCTCTTCCTTTTTCTAATTTTTGTGTCTCAAGAAATACATTGATAGGGTCATAATTTTCTACATATTGTGCACTAGCACAAGACAAAGTAAAAAAAGGGATTATTATAAGTATTTTTTTTAATTTTTTCATGCTTTTACTTTTTACACGGTGTTCCTATTGGCATATTTACTCCATATTCAGATCCTAATCTTTCTGTATTAATTCTAGCTAAAATTCTTTGGCGATCTTTATAATTTTTGTTATTTGGATCATCAGGATAGTTTTTATTGAAAATGTAAGTTTTATCAAGCCCCCCCCAAGCCATATCGAGATAGACCTGTTTGGGAAAACCTGAGGTAACTGGCTGTCCAGTATGAAACTCCTCAATTGTTGACGCAATTGCATTGACGTAATCATTAGCAATTACCTCATGATGTTGTTGTACTGTTAAATTCTTATTTTTGTCTTTATCGATTTGTTGCTTAACATATGCATCATAAACTGTTGCAAAATCACATATACCAGAGCATCCACCAACTTTATAATCTTCAAGCTGACTAATTAAATATGCATGGATAATTTCATGTGTCATTGTGGTGGCAACGGATAGATCTGTAGGCGGAGCCACATTACCTTTTCCAGAAATATAATCTTTACTAAAAACCATATTTATATCAGTGCTAGAGCCAGACATAGGTTTGGTTTGTGCTAAATCAGTTGTAATAGTTAGCGCGCCTGTTGACATATGAATAGTAAAAATAGATCCCCCCGCATTAAAACGATTAATCATTGCAGCAATATCTCCTTGTTTTAAATTTTTAAGTTTATCTAAAACTGCTTGCGTACATGGATCAAGATTAGTACCATCGATTTTCTTTTCTAGTGCTGCTGCAATTTGCTCATTTGTTGGCGCTGTAATACCACTGCCACCACCACCAGCTGTAGCATCCCAAGTCACTCCTGATACACCACCCACAGGAGTCCAACCCATACTTGAACCTGCACTTCCCCATATCGCGTCCCAATCAGTAGCATTTACGGCATTTACGGGTTTTTTGTAATAATTTATAATAAGTACTCCTCCTTCTCCGTCCTGAGGATTTTTACTTGTTTTTGAATTACTCTTTTCCTTTAGATATTGACCTATATAAATTCCATCTTTTGCTCCGTACCCAGTAATAAAATCACCCTCGAGAGAGTAAATAAACACTTTTCCAGAAAAAAGATCTTGAGTAGAATTCTCCTCAGGTTGCATACTAAGAATAACACTTCTAATTTCATCATCGATCTTCACTACCAAAACACGATCATTTCGAACTTCGTTATTTGTTGCAAAAGGGATTACGGTCAATAACTGATCGCTTCCATTTAATTTTTCAAGTGTTGCTTTATCAAATTCAAGATCGCCTATTTCATTACTTGCTAATTTAGCCGAAGGACTATTAGCTGACTTTGTTAAGAATGCTTTAGCATCATTGATGCTTACGGTCTTGATCCTGCTCTGTTCCTGTGTTGTTAGATTTTCACTATCCTGACAATTGGTTAATGCCAATGTTAAAACAAAAAGAAATATTCTTTTTGTAAGGTTTAATTCCCCTGGTTTGGTGGTTCTCATGGTTATATTTCAGTTTTTTCTTTCGAAAACCAAAAGTATACATTTTAGATATTTAAAAACAACCTTTTAGATATTTCTTACTAAATTTAAAAAAATAGACAAACGCACTACAATCTATTGACTATCAGCATTAATTAGTTTGTACTGACTTGGTAATTGGAAAAAGTCAATAAAAAAACCCGAAATATAAATTCCGGGGTTTGGTATTATTTAAGTTGAAATTTGCAGAGAGGAAGGGATTCGAACCCTCGATACAGTTGCCCATATACTAGCTTTCCAGGCTAGCTCCTTAAACCACTCGGACACCTCTCTAATTTGGTTTGCAAATAACACAAAAAAAATTGAGTTAGAAAAACAAAATCAACAATAGTTTAGAAGACTTTTCATTCTCTTGAGTATTTTGATCTTTCGCCGCGAATTGCACTAATTTTTGCAAGCGTAAAAATATAGATAATTATAATTCGAGTAAATTCGTGACATTTGTGGCCAACTTTTTTCATTTAATTCTGTTACCACTAGTTTACATACTTTTTCTAAATTCTTCCATAAACAGCTTTACGGCTTTTTTTTGATACGCCCCTTCAATCGTTAACATAAACGATTCTCTTTGTGTAGGAACTCCCGTAATGGCTATTGCTTTCAAATTATCCCAGCCTTTTAAAGCTTTCTCGGTTACAATTGTAACCCAATCACTTTCTTCTACCAATTGCAAAAGAGCGTGAACGGCGTTTAATTCGATCGAAACTTTTGGTTTCATATTATTTTTCAAAAATAATTCATCTAAAAATTCTCGGGAACTAAATCCCCTTACAGGTAAAACAAGCGGATGTTCTCCTATTTTTCTAAAGGAAATTTTATCTAAAACCGCTAACGGATGTGTTTTTGCAACTGCCATAACCAAATTTGAAGTAAACAACGGAATCTTCTGAATCGTTTCTTTTATTTCTTTAGAAGAAATTACCAAAACCAAATCTAATTCGTTGTTCAATAATTTGTGTTCTAATGGTTCTGTTGAGCCATATTCTACGACAATTTTTAGATTCGGATATCTTTTTGCGAACAAATTGACAATTGGCAAAACCAAAAGTCCGAAAATATAAGTTACGCCTATTCGTAATTCTCCACCAATCATTTCGTTCAAATCCTCAATGGCTTGTTTCCCACTCTGAACATTTTCGATGACTTGTTTGGCATGAATCAAAAAAACAGATCCAGCTTCTGTAAGCTGAACTTTCTTGCCAATCCTGATAAACAAAGGCATTCCGAGTTCTTCTTCTAGTTTTTTTATTTGCTGCGATAGCCCGGATTGCGTTACAAAACACAATTCGGCAGCTTTAGTAAAATGAAGGACCTCAGCTGTTTTGATAAAATATTCTAATTGATAAATTTCCATATCGATAAGTTTTACTACTCATTATAAGTAAAATTATTAATTTTTCTAATGAAATCATAATCCCGAACTTTGTAAAAAAATATCAGGCATCATGTTTAAAGCGTTAAAATCAAAAAACTTCAAGTTATTCTTTTATGGACAATCAGTTTCAGTAATTGGAACCTGGCTTCAAAAAACAGCTGTGAGTTGGATGGTTTACAGCGTTACGGGTTCTGTTTTTTTACTTGGCTTAGCCACATTTTTAAGTATGATTCCGTCTTTATTTCTGGCTCCTTTGGCCGGAAGTATTATTGGACGTTATGACAGACACAAAGCCATGATATTATTACAATCTTTGGCGATGCTTCAAGCCGGAGCTTTGGCTTTATTGATTTACTTAAAAATTTACAACATCAACTATATTCTGGCATTAAGTCTTTTTCAGGGAATTATAAACTCTTTTGATATGACTTGCCGTCAAACTATGATGATCGATATTGTAGACAATAAAGAAGATTTACCAAATGCCGTTGCCTTAAACTCAACCTTAAACAATTTTGCCCGTATTGCAGGTCCTGCTCTGGCCGGAATTATCCTACACAACTATGGTGAAGACATTTGTTTTATTGGAAACTTCTTAAGTTATATTCCGGTTTTGATTTCTTTATTGATGATGAAAATTACACCGCATATTAAAGCAACCGATAAAATGAAAATGCTAGACGATTTTCTTGAAGGTTTGGATTATGTGAAAAAAGAAACCGAAATGGCGAAAATGCTTTTAATGCTTATGTGCAGCAGTTTATTCGTAATCTCTTTTAATACTTTAATGCCGGTTTTTGCCAAAGATATCTTTAGCGGAAACGCTCAGACTTTTAGCTGGTTCGAAAGTGCCGCCGGAATTGGTTCAATTTTATCCGCTATTTATTTAGCCAATCTTAAAAAAGCCGACAATATGGGTAAAATAATGATCTCTGCGAGTTTATTATTAGGTTTTAGCATTATCATACTTGCTTACTCTAATAGTTTGACTGTAGCACTTATTTGTATGGCTTTGAGCGGTGTGGGAATGATGGCACAAACCTCATCGATAAACATTTACGTTCAGACGCAAAGTACTGTAAAAATGCGTTCCAGAAGTATTAGTTATTATTTGATGGCATATCAGGGAATGATTCCTGTGGGAAGTTTGATTATCGGTTATGTTTCTCACATTATAGGAACCCGAGAAACTGTGGCAATTCAAGGTGTTATTTGTATTATTTCGGTAATTGTTTATGTGTATTACAAAAATCGCAGTTCTCAGGAAGAGTTTGGAACTTGTGAAGTTCGTTATAAAGATTAAGAAAAATTAAAATTCCAAATTTTTAAAATTCCAAATTCCAATCATCCACAATCTTGTCATCCTGAACGAAGGATCACACTCATTATTCGACAAAGAGCATTGACTTTTCTTTGCGGAGTTTCTAGTGTGATCCTTCGTTCAGGATGATAAAACTAGTCGTTTTTGCCTTTTTAATATGAACTTATATCACTTATATGGTGAAAAGATTAAAGTGAAATCTCCCCGCGTAAAGCAGTTTCAAAAACATTTTTAAATTCTGTTTGAGGAATATTGTGACCCAACAAATACATAAGTTTTGTAATTGCGGCTTCTGTAGTAATATCTTTTCCTGAGATAACTCCCAAGGATTTTAAAGCTGTACTGGTTTCGTATTGTCCCATATTGACACTTCCGCCGGAGCATTGTGTTACATTTACAATATGTAAACCAGACTGAATTGCTTTCTGAATTAAATTCAAAAACCAATCTTCTGTTGGTGCATTTCCAGAACCGTAAGTTTCTAATACAATTCCTCTTAAATCTTTAATTGCCAGAATTGACGATAAAACAATTTCGCTCATTCCCGGAAACATTTTTATGATGGCAACATGATTGTCTAAGTTTTTATGAACGATCAGTTTTGCATCTGTATTTACAGGAAGAAATAAATGTCTGTTTAAGGTAAGATGAACTCCGGATTCTACCAATTCAGGATAATTTGGTGCCGTAAATGCTTTAAAATGCTCGGCATTTACTTTTGAAGTTCTATTTCCTCGGTACAATTTATATTCAAAATACAAACAAACTTCGGTGATTACCGGTTTTCCGTTTTCCTGCAATGAAGCAATCTGAATTGCTGTAATCAGGTTTTCTTTAGCATCGGTACGTAAATCACCAATAGGTAATTGAGAACCTGTAAACACAACTGGTTTGGATAAATTCTCTAACATAAAACTCAATGCCGAAGCCGAATATGACATCGTATCTGAACCATGAAGCACTACAAATCCGTCGTAAGCAGCGTAGTTTTCTTCAATGATTGTGGCAATTTTTGTCCATTCTTCAGGATTCATGTTTGAAGAATCGATTGGGTTTTCGAACGAAACCGATTCGATCTCACAATCTAGTTGCTTAATCTCAGGGATTTTTTGCAATAATTTACTAAAGTTGAACGCTTTGAGTGCGCCTGTTTCAAAATCCTTACTCATACCAATGGTTCCACCGGTATAAATCAGCAATATTTTAGCTTTAGATGACATCTTGGTATTTTAATTTATTGACAACTGGATTTGCATACATACATAGAAATCCTTGTCTTGTAACTGGATTATCACTTCCGATACGCATTTCTAAACGGCGTTCAAACAATGATTTCTCATTTTCTTTATACAAATGAGCGAATCGATCTGTTTCGTTTAAGATGTCGTATGCAATAAAATTAGTTGGCCATAATTGGTAATTCTTCAAAATCGAATCGTCGATTACTTGTGCCAGAGCCTGAACTTGTTTGTTGGCATTGTCATTTTCGGCAACAATCTGATCAATTTCGGTATCCAGAACATCTCCAACCGAAATGTGTATTCTCTTTTTAGTTCCCATGATACCACTTATGATGGTCATGAAATCTTCGTTTTTATCTTTTACGTAAACTTCGTTGTTTGCTTCTGCCATTAATTGTGGCATTTTTAAAACATCTGTAGGATCATACTCGTATGAAATTGAAACCGGAACGATCTTTAATTTCTTAAAATAATCCATCAAATTTGGCTCATCAGAACCCATTCCGATCATTTTTAAAACGCCTGGATTGGTTTCGTCATTTCCGTCTTTAGTACGTCCTTCTCTTTGAGCAATCCAAACCGAACGATTTTCGCGAAGCAATAATTGCCCCATATATTCGGCAAGCAATTTCGAACTTTGCAACATTTCTCTTGGTGTTAAACCTCTTAGAACCAAAAAGTTTCTATTTAGCTTTGCCAATGTGCTCAGGAATGCTTTTTTAACTAAATTGTCACCAATTGCAGATGCTGTCATAACTAAACCATGTTCGAACAAACAAACATTTAGTAAAGTAGTATCTAAAAGAATATCTCTGTGATTGGAGATAAACAAATAAGAAGTATTTTTTTCCAGTTTATCAAATCCCGAAGTTGTAAGTCCTTCAGAGCTTTTTTCTAAAACCCTTTGTATAGTATTATAAATAAAGTTGCATTGAAAATCACGAATCGAATGTGTTTTCTTAAGTTGCTCTTTCCAAACCTCATCTTCTACTTCCGGAAAAGTAAAGTTCATCATGGTTTTCATCATCGGATGATTAACAACATCATGAAGTGCTTCATTTATTTCGGAATCATAAAACGGTCGAATGGCATCAAATTTCTGCATTATAAATATCTATTTTAGTGGGCAAATGAACAAAAAAAAAATCAAAGTATTGTAAGGTATGGGTTAAATCCCAAAAACGTCTTTTGAATTTTGTGTCGTAATTGTCGTTATTTCCTCTTCAGAAACGTCATAAATATCGGCTAATTTGCTAATAACATTTACTAAATAACTGCTTTCATTGCGTTTACCACGATACGGAATTGGCGCTAAATAAGGAGAATCTGTCTCCAAAACAATATGTTTTAGATCGATTTGATTTAAAAACTGATCAATTTTTCCGTTTTTAAACGTCACTACTCCACCAATTCCTAACTTCATATTGTAAGAAATCGCCTGAAGTGCCTGCTCATGTGTTCCGGAAAAACAATGAAAAATTCCAAACAAATCATCTGATTTCTCTTCTTCCAGAACTTCAAAAATTTCATCAAACGCCTCGCGACAATGAATCACGATTGGCAATTTGTATTGTTTTGCCAACTGAATTTGTCTCTTAAAAGCAATTTGCTGTTCTTTAAGATGTGTTTTATCCCAATACAAATCAATTCCGATTTCGCCAACGGCATAAAACTTTCTTTTTGCCAATTCGGTTTCTACATGTTTCAACTCTTCTTCGTAATTATCTTTCACGTAAGTGGGATGTAAACCCATCATCAGAAATACATAATCAGGATAATTTTGTTCTAAATCGTACATCGATTGCGTTGCAGCGGCATCAATTGCAGGAATAAAAAAACGTGTTACTCCAGCATTTATGGCTCTTTGCATCATTTCGTCACGATCCTGGTCAAATTCTTCTGAATATAAATGTGTGTGCGTATCGGTAATTATAGGTGTTGAATTCAATTTTTGTAATTTTTAAAGGGTCAAAATTACGATAATATTAAAAACTTTCCCAATTTGAAAAAAATGGCACGCGGATGATACGGATTCACTTCGTAAAAACGTGGATGAAAACGGATTTTTTGTCAGACTAAGCGTAGTCGAAGTCCTGTAAAGATTACACACCGTAAACCCGACAAGTTTTTAAAACCTGTCGGGTTTGAATACGCATAAAAAAATTCGCAAAGCTTTTAAAACTCTGCGAATCTTTGTGTAATTCTTTATATATCTCTACGAATATATCTAATCTAACTCGTCCAGAAGATCCTGAACATCATCGTAGTTTTCATAATCTTCAGATATAGTCCCCAAGATTTCTTTACATCCTTTATAATCTTTTTGTTTTAATTTAGATAAAGCAAGATTCCATTTGGCTTTGTCTTTATAGACAGAACTTCCGGATATTAATTCGTTAAAAACCGTTTCAGCTTTTTTATACTGGCTTTCTTCTAATAAAGAAACGCCGTAAAAATATTGAACTTCGGGTGTTTTCTTTTCTTTTAAAATTGCTTCAAAAAACGGAATTGCTTCTGCATATTGTCTTTCATTAAAGGCAATTTGTGCTTGTTGCAAATTTTCCTGTTCTTCTCCTCGCTCAGTAAAAGAAGCTTGTTCCGGATGATTATAATCTTCAAAATTTGGATTCTGATTATAATTAAAAAAGAACAATCCAAATAAGATTATTACAGAAGCCGCAGCAGCAAAATACCAGGCATTTAAGCCTATAACTTTTGGTTTAGTGGTATTGAAATGTTTGTCTGAAATGGTTTTCAAATTTGCTTTAAACGCTTCTCTTTCTTCTTCATGTACAAATTTATTTTCCAGTTGAACATGCAGATTCTTGAAAGTCTCAAATTCCGCTGCCATTCCGGGATCTTGAGTCAGTTGGTTTTCAAAACTATTTCTTTCATCAACCGTTAGTTCGCCTTGAAGATATTGATCGAATAATATGTAGCGTTCTTCGTTCATGACTAATTATTTTTTAGAGATTTAAAATTTTTGGCTTCCTGAATCCACTGTGTTAATTGACCAACGCATAACGATTTTTTCTTGCGGACATAGCCGTACGTTACGTTTAGTTTTTCGGCAACTTCTTCCATTGATTTAATGGTAAAACTCAACTTCAACAATTCCTGACATTTATCGCCCAATTTCTGGAACATCGTATCAAAAAGCTGTTGTTTTTCGTCAAATTCTTCTGTTTGCCCAATTAATTCCAGTGCAGATTCATTCATAGATACCGCATCTTCATTTATTGTTACCCCTTTATTTGATGTTTTTTTCAATTCGTTGAGCCATTTTCTTTTACACAATAGAAAAAAGTAAGCATCAAACGGACAAGTTAATTGTAGTGTATTGGCTTTGGCCTGATTAAAAAGTAAAATCATGACTTCCTGAACCACATCCTGCGCATGTTCTTTGTCGCCAGAGTTGTTCATAATGAACATAACGACCTTAGGAACAAACTTTTTGTAAATCGTCTGAATGATTGCCGAGTCATTTGCGGCAAGTCCTTCAATATACATTTGATCAGGATGAATTTTAGTTTGACTCATAAAAAAACATTTTGTTAGCTAATTTAAGAAAAAGAATCTGAAATAAATTTTAAACAATGGGGTAACAATTATACAATCAAGTTGATATAACGTTACAAAAGTCTTTTAGCATTAGTAAAAGTGCAAAAGAAAAGAGCACACGGATTAGACGGATTAAACAGATTGGCACTGATTCTTGATTTAATAATTCGCGCTAATTAGTGCAATTAGTGGCAAAAAATCTTTCTGAACAATTAAAATTAAGAGAAATGGAAACGTATCAATTTACAAACGAGAAAACCTTAGATCAATTTAACGAAATGATTGCAGCAAAAAAACGCAATGGTTTTGTAATTATTGAGCACAATGAGAAGCTGCCTTATGTGGTTTTATCCAAAGAAAAAAAATCCATTAACCATTTCCTTCATCTCTTTCTTACCTGCATCACCTTTGGGCTTTGGGCAATTGTTTGGGTTTATTTAATCGTTACGCTTTCGCGGAAAAAAAACATTCTTGTTGCCGTAGACGAAGACGGAAACTTGTTTGAAGACAAATGCCTTTCAGCATAAATTAAAAAAAAATAAAAAACAGGGGTAACAATTTTATACCCCATTTGATATAACAATATAAAACACGTTCAAAAAAATAAATTTCAAAAACAAGGGTAACAATATCAAACCCTAATTGATATAACAACATAAATATAATTAACAACCAAATCTGAAAAACCGCTTGATACTAATCAGGACAGATTTATAAAAACTAGAAATCATGAACACAAATTTCAAAAAATTAGGAGTTTTATTTTTATTAGTGATCACTTTTGCAAGTTGCAGTACAAGCGACGAAGGTGACAACAATCTTGTTTTGCCTCCAACCGCAGCAGCATTTAAAAGCATCAGCTCAAAAGGAGTTAAGAAAAACACCCAAAACTTTACCATTACAGCCGGAACTGGTGTTGTAACGATAACATCTGCAAAAGGAGTTAAACTGAACATTCCCGGAGACTGTTTAACCAAAAACGGAGTTGCCGTAACCGGAGCTGTTGATATCGAATACATCGAACTTTTTGACAAAGGAAATATGTTGATTACCGACAAACCAACAATGGGAATCACGCCTGACGGAAAGAAAAATTTACTAATTTCTGGCGGAGAATTCTTTATCAAAGCCACGCAAGGCGGAATTGAACTTAAAACATCCTGCTACATGACCATGGTAGTTCCTGCAGCTTTAACAGATGGTGTAGACAATACAATGACTTTATGGAATGGAGTAATTAACGACAGAGGCGATCTTGCCTGGGAACAGCCTAAACCAAACGCTGACGGTGCCGGAGGAAAAGGAGGCGTTCAAGGCGAAGGAACTAATTATTATGTAACGTTTGGAAACTTTGGATGGACAAATGTGGACCGTTTTTACAGTGATCCAAGACCAAAAACAACGCTTCTTGTGGATGCTCCTGATGGTTACGACAACAACAATAGCGCTGTTTACCTATCATACGATGGCGAAGGAACAAATGCACTTGCTAAACTCGACACTTATACGCCTGCTGGATTATTCAGCGAACACTACGGTCAAATCCCGATTGGTTTAGCTTGTCACGTGATTTTTGTAACCGAAGATAATGGACAATGGCGCTATGCAATTAAAGCTGTAACCGTTGCGGCCAACGATGTTTACACCTTTACACTTGCCGAAACAACAGTCGGCACAGAAGCTCAACTGGTAGCAGCAATCAATGCTATTCAGTAACTTACAAAATACTTTTTAAGAAAAAGTGGTGATTTGCTCATCACTTTTTTTTACATTTAATCCAGTTTTCAAATTAATTCTGATGATTTTCAGAAGCTAATCCTGCTATTCGTTGCAAACGAAGTTCACTGAACTCCGATTAAATATGAATTAAGTGAAGTAATCTTTTCTATCCGCCGCGGCGGACAGAAAAAGGATTTCCACTACTATCAGGGCTAAAAAACCTCTAGTTATGAAACCACTATCATCTATCTTCTTTCTTCTATTTTCTATTTTCGCAATAGGACAAACCAAAGTAAAAGACACCATAACCCGAAGAGCCAATATTGGTTTTATCCAAAACGGAAACGTTGTTACTTATAAACCGGAAACTCCGCCATTAATTCCGATTGCGGGAGCACCAAAACCAAGTTATTCTTATTTATGGGAACTTGGAGACGGACATTACAGTAAAGAAGCCCAACCAAAACATGTCTATAAAAACAAAGGAACATACACCACAAGACTTGCCGTAACCAACAATTACGACAACGGAAAACCTCCTGCAACGCGGCCAAAAAAAGTTGCCATAAACGACATTACCGATACTAATTATAAAGACATTGCATCAATCGAAGATCAAAATGGATTTGCGATCCTAAAAAACTGCGATCCCATTCCGGATCAGGAAATGGTAGTCGTAGTAAGTTATCAAAATCTGGAGAATTATGTAGCAAGCGGAAAACTCTATCTTTTTTATAATGAGAAACAATTTAAAAGCAATAACTTCGAATTAGTCGATTTTAGAACCTATGCAAATGAACGTGAAATACGAGAAAAAACCATCGCTTCTGTAGACGATTTAGACGACACAAACTCCTATTTGGCTTCTGCCGAAAACAATTTCAAAACCAAAAAATACAGAAACACAACTACCGAAGAAGATCTTGACGCTTCGTTATTAGAAGCCAATAAGATATATCATAATGTATCAGTTCTGGAATTTGACGACGCAAATCCAAGCGAAACCCGAAATGTATTTTATACTTTTAAAACTACTCCGGAAATGATCAAAGATACCAGCGCAACAGTTACAATGCGTGGTATTTTTGTCCCAAACAGAAGTTACAAAAACCACAAAATAAAAAATCTCGAAATGGAAATCGTAACTTCTCATGATCCTAATAAGATGGGCTCTAACGGAAGTTTTATCAATTATAGATTAGTTCGTTTTAAAAGAGTGAATTTTAAAACTCGTTTCCAAAACAATGGCGAAGGTCCGGCAAGAATGATCAGACTTGAAACTGATATTCCGGATATGTTTGACAAAAAAACATTTCAGGTCGAAGATATGTATCCCAAATGTCCAATTTGTCCAAAAGGCGAAGAACCAACCGTAAGTTGTCTCGATACGATTATCAAACAAAAACAGATTTTCTTTACGTTCAAAAATATTTACTTACCCGGAAGCGAACAAAAAAATGTACACGAAAAAGATAGCACAAAAGGTTTTGTCAAATATTCCATGAAATTTAATGAAGACTTTCATAAAGTAAAAACCAGAAGCCGAACCGCCATTATTTTCGATAAAAACGAACCTATAATTACCAATTATGCCACTACCAGATTTTTACCCGGAATTTCGATTGGGGCAAAAGCAGGTTATAACCTATATCCTGATTTAGAAAAATCGACGAGTTATTTTGTGGGTGCAACTATCTCGCCTTTTAAATCGTATCGTTTTTATTGGCAAGCCGAATGGTTAAATGCGCTGAACAAATACGATAGTGGCACAACTGTAGTTAGTCAGAACGTGGTAAGCCCAAATGGCGTAAAACAATTTCAACGGACTACAACAACAATCGAAAATAAAAATGTAAACTGGGAAGTTCCCGTTTTACTGCGATATAATATTAATACTTATATAGGAATTGGCGCGGGAATTCAGGCGAATTTTGATGTTTCATCTGAACAAACCGAAACTAAAAAAATTGAAAGTTTTGAAGGCGGAACTGATCAGTTTTTAATAGATACCCAGACAAAATCAAACTCAGTTAAAAACTCATTTGGTAATTTAAAAACGGGAGTTTTATTTGATTTAACAGCTGGTTTTGCCAGAATTGGTCCAAGTTTAGGCGCACGTTATGTGATTAATTTTGAACAGAATTTTAATTATTTCCAATTCTACGGAATCTGGAAGTTTTAAAAGTTATTAATTATAAAAGTTAGCCACGAATTCACGAATTTTCACAAATACAGGACGCAAAACAATGCGCAAATTAAATTAAAAAATAATTCGTGCAAATTCGTGCAATTCGTGGCAGAAAAAACTTTAATATGATAAAACTATATTGTTACATTTTCTTCTTCTTCACTCTGATTTTATTCGGACAGAAATCGGTATCTCAAGAAGATAGAATATACAATGCAGTTGATATTTTTGTTGCAAATCCTTCGGCGAAAGCCTTGCAAAATTTAACCAAAACTGAATCTGATTTCTGGAAGAATTCAAAACCGAAAACTAAAGAGGAGTTATTGGCAATTGTGGTTCTAAACTGCAATAAAGCCTATTACGAAAACCAATTTGGACAATCTGAAAAAGCAATTTCGAGTTACGAGAAAGCCTGGCAAATCTACCAGAAAAACAAACTTGGCGATTATGATATTATCGAATATTGTCTAAAACCTTTAGGCAATCTCTACACCGTTTTGGGCGATTATGATAGCGCCGAAAATACGATAAAGCAATACTTTTATATTATAAATACTTCCAAGAATTATCCCGAAACGCAGAAACAAAAGTTCGCTGCGATTCTTAATTTGTCAAATGTATATCAGAGTTCCGGAAAGATTTCTTTGGCAATTGAATTATTAGAAAGCACTTTAAAAACGGAGAAATTATCCAATTCTCAAAAGGGAATTTTATGGAATAATTTGGGGAATAATTATTTGTTGAGTTCAATAGGAAATTTGATGCGACCGGAGATTTATGAAAAAGCCAAAACTTCATTTGAATTGGCTGTTCAATATTTGAAAAATGAAAAAGATCAATCCGAATCTTTGTCAAATTGTTATCGTAATCTGGCAACATTAAGTCGCAAAAGAGAAAAATTTGACCTTGCTAATTCTTATTTGGTAAAAGCAGAAAAGTTGCTTTCAGAAACGAACTTTCAACCTCGTAAAATGGCAAAACTCTATTATGATAAAGCTTTACTGTTTTTTGATGAGCAAAAATATGATGAAAGTGAAAAGCAAATAAAAGGCATTTTTAAAATTCTAATCCCGAATTATAATTCAAAAAACATTCTTCCAAACCAAAATCAATTGTATGCGGAAACGGTTTTAGTTGATGCGCTCGATTTAGAGGCAGAAATTCTGCGACTTCAGAAACCAAAAAATGCACTCACAGCTTTTGAACTTTCTTTTTACATTGAAGACTTATTGATGAATTCTTTGGTTTACGAAAATTCAAAAATTATTGCACAATTACGGGCGCGTAATCGTACTGAAAAATGCATTTCGATTTATGAAAGTTTATACAACAAAGAAAGAAAAATTACTTATTTGGAAACTGCTTTTCAATTATCTGAAAAAACAAAATCAGGAATTTTAAAAGGCTATCGCTTGAATATTAAAAATGCTACTTCAGAAGAACAACAGCTTTTTCTTGAACTTCAAAATGTAAATAATGCGATTTTAAAAGAACAGCAAAAAGGAAATTCGGCAGATATTTCAGAAATAAATGCTTTTATTAAATGGCAGAATAAATTAATGCTTGCACTTAAGGAAACTCAATCACAAAATCAAGATTATATTCCCGAAAAATGTGATTTAAAGGTGTTGTTTTCAAAATTAAAAAATGACAAAGCCATTATGGTTTTTTATTTTATGGGATTTGAGAATCAATATTACTTTACTTTGCAAAACAACTTAATTAGTTTAAATCGCCTTAATACGTCTCACGTATCAATTTCAAAAATTGCACAGTTTGTCGATTTTTTTGATTCGGCTGATGCCATTACAAATGATATTCCTGGCTATAATAAATGTGGTAAAGAAGTTTTTGATATTTTAAAATTGCCAAATAATTCTGTGTATAAAAACCTCATCATTGTTCCGGATGGAATTTTGAATTTCCTGCCTTTTGAAGCTTTAATTACGCAGGAATCTTCTACAACTAATTTTGCCAAAATGCATTATTTATTGAATGATTTCAAGATTGGATATAATATTTCTGCTAATATTTATCTGAATTCTAAACCTAATTCAAAATCAGAAAAAACAGTTTTGGGCGTTTTTCCAATTTTCGAAAAAACACCTTTTGAATTGGGTTTTTCTAAGAATGAACTGGAATCGATCCGAAATAACTTTAAAGGAAAATATTTAGAAAATTCACAAGCAACTTTTGGTAATTTCAAAAATAATGCAAGCAAATATTCGATTTTGCATTTAAGCACACACGCTTCTTCGGGAGATATTGAAACTCCGGCAAGCATTAAGTTTTACGATCAGGAAATCTTATATTCAGAATTGTATAATCTTAATATAAATCCTGATTTAGTGGTTTTAAGTGCCTGTGAAACCGGAATTGGAAAATTGTACAAAGCAGAAGGTGCGATGAGCGTTGCCAGAGGTTTTCAGTTTGCGGGAGCTCAGAATCTATTATTTTCGTTATGGAAGGTAAATGATTACACAACATCTGTATTTATGGATGATTTTTATAAAAACATTAAAAAAGGTCTTCCTTATTTTGAAGCGAACGCCAATGCTAAACTTGATTTCCTGAACGACAAATCGATTCCAAATGCCAAAAAATCGCCATACTATTGGAGTTCATTTGTGTATTACGGATCTATTTCGGCAGAAGAGAAATCAACAAATTATATCTTTTACATCATTAGTTTATTGACTGTAATTGGTTTATTTTTGGTTTTCAATCATTATCAGAAATGGAAAATCTTCACGAGGTTCTCAAAAAAGAGAAATACAAAAAAATAAAATTCAAAGTTACCAAGACGCAACACCTTTTAGTAAAAGCCAAAATCAATGGTATTTCGGGAAACTTTATTCTGGATACCGGAGCATCAAATTCCTGCGTTGGATTTGAAAGCATTGAACGTTTTGAATTAAATGCAAAAAAATCAAAAACCAAAGCTTCAGGCGCTGGCGGAACTGGAATGAAAACACAGATTTCGGCACATAATAAGTTAGAACTCGGAAGCTGGAAGAACTCGGACTTTGGGATCGTGATTTTTGATCTTTCGCATGTCAATGAAGCTTTAGAATCTTTTAAGGCAAAACCTGTTCATGGTATTATTGGCGCCGATGTTCTTCTTGAAGGGAAAGCAATTATAGATTATTATAATCATTATTTGTATCTTAAATTATAATTACAAATTCAATATACATTTGGTAATTAAGGCTTCAAAACTGAATTCCTTACTTTTTAACAATAATTATTTTATATTTATCGTAATTGAGTTTTTTACATATATTTGTTAAAACATTTTAACAATCCTATACGTATGAAAAAAACTTTACTTTTTTTTCTTTTACTGTTTACCAATTATTTTTATGCTCAGGTCAATGATATAGAGCATTGCTTCAGAGATACCCAATTTGATTTAACGGTTAATCAGTCCCTTTTACTCGGTAATTTAAACCCTGCTGAAACTACAATTAGTTATCACTTAAGTGCTGAAGATGCAACTGCCAACATAAATGCAATTGCACAACCAACAGCCTATACTAGCTCGGCATTGTCTAAAACTATTTATGCCAGAATAGATAATCAAGGAACTATTACAACAAAGTTTTTTAATATAAAGGTATATCAAGATTTAACTTTAACAACTGTTACATCACCGGCTCGCTGTAATGGGCAAAATGACGGTTCTTTAACTGTAGTTCCTTCCGGAGGTAAAACTCCTTATGCTTATAGTTTAGATGGAGGTCCTTTTACTGTTTATATTGGTAATCCAATTGGTGTTTTTAATAATTTACCAGCGGGTACTCACACGATAATACTAAAAGATGCTTTGGGTTGTCCATCAATGCAACAAGCCTTTCAAATAACAGAACCAACTGTTTTAGTTGCAACTAGTACGGTTTCTAATCAAAATGTAATTGTTACCGCTACAGGAGGAACTGTGCCTTACCAATACTCTTTAGACGGAATGAGTTATTCAGCTAGCAATGTTTTTCAGGTTATCACTCCTGGAAATTATGCTCCCAGGGTGCGAGATGTTAATGGCTGTATAGTAATGGTTCCAGTTACTGTTCTGCCTCCTTTGAATGCTACAGTTGCTGTTACTAAAGAAGTTGATTGTAATAGCGGTGCTATATTTACTGTTACAGCATCTGGAGGGCAAGTTCCTTATCAATATTCTATAGATGGAGGAGCTACATTTCAAACAAACAATGTTTTTGGTAATCTGCCTGCAAGAACTTATAATATAGTGGTAAAAGATGCTGTAAATACAGTGTCAAATGGAATTCCAATTGTAATATATCCACCTTTTCCAATAGGCGTAAATACTACCGTTTCACCTATAACCTGTTCTAATAATGCAATTATAACTGTTATCGCTACCGGAGGACAAGGCCCTTATCTTTTTTCTCTCGATGGCGGAATAAATTATAGCTCTAACAATACTTTTTCTAATCTTCTTGCCGGTACTTATAGTGTCGCTGTAAAAGATCAGAAAAATTGTGTTTCTTCAATTTTTAATGTTACAATAGATCCGTTTTTGCCTTTAAGCGCAACTGCTTCAAATACTTCAATATTATGCAACGGCGATTCTGGCTCTGTAACTGTTAATGCTACTGGTGGAAAAGCTCCGTATCAATACTCTATAAACGATGGTGCTTATGCAACTAGTAATACATTCGACGGACTTACTGCCGGGACTTATACGCTAAAAGTAAGAGATGCTGTCGATTGTGTGTCAACTATTAATCACATCATCAATCAGCCAACAACTGCTTTAACTGCACTTTTATCCATTTCAGGTGCGGATATAACCTTAACTCCCTCTGGAGGAACTGCTCCTTATCAATATTCTTTAGATGGCGGTCCTTATCAGACTAGTAATATTATTAAAGTTTTAACTTCAGGGAATTATACGGTACAAGTAAGAGATTTTAACGGCTGTATAAAAACATTCGCAACATCAATTACAGTTCCAAATCCTTTAACTTGTTCTACAATTATCACTAAAGCAATGGATTGTATTAGTGGCGCTTCAGTAACTGTTAATGCTGCAGGTGGTAAACCTCCATACATATATTCAATAAATGGAGGAATATCCTATCAATCGACTAATACTTTTACTAATATATCTGCCGGAACCTACACTATAAAAGTAAAGGATGCTGAAAATACGATTTCAAATTCAAATACAATTACATTACAAACACCTAGTCCAGTAACAGCTTCTTTTATTTATACAAATGTAAGATGTATAGGATCTAATGACGGATCTGTACAAATAACGGCAACGGGTGGAAAAGCTCCTTACACTTACTCCTTAAATAATAATCCTTATAGTTCAAGTAATGTAATCAATAATTTAGCAGCTTCAAATTATACTATAAATGTAAAAGATGATAATGGATGTCTCTTTACATTTATGGTAACAATATCACAACCAGATGCTTTATCAGCTTCTACAGTAGTTAAAGCTGCTTCTGCGAATGGTAATGATGGAGAAATAACGGTGAATCCTTTCGGAGGAGTTGCTCCATATGTCTATTCAATTGCAGCCGATCTTGGATTACCAAGTGGCCCTTTTCAATTATCTAATGTTTTTACGGGACTACAAGCCGGATCCTATATTGCTAAAGTAAGAGATGCAAATGGATGCGAGTTTAATTCTGTTACAATAATTGTTAAAAATCCAAGTCCTTTAACTTCTACAGCAGTTATTACAAAAACGTTAGATTGTATTAGTAATGCAACAATAACTGCAACAGCTATCGGAGGACAATCTCCTTATACTTATTCTATAGATGGAGGAGCAACTTACCAATCTGGCAATGTTTTTACTAATGTCGTTGCGGGAACCTATAATGTAATTGTAAAAGATGTTGCAAATACATTTTCGAACACGAATACAATTGTAATAAATCCGCCTGTTCAATTAGTTGCAACTCTTGCTATTACTAAACCTTTGGATTGTAACGGCAGTGCCAGTATTAAAGCTACTGTAACTGGCGGAACTGCTTCCTATCAGTACTCAATAAATAATGGAGCTTATAGCGCTATAAATGTTTTTTACGTATCTGCTGCCGGAAATTATATTATAAACATTAGGGATTCAGCTGGCTGTATCGTTCAAAAAGTAATCAATATTCCGTCATATAATCCTATATCTATAAGTAATATGATTACAAATGTAACTTGCTTCGGTGGCAATAATGGATCAATAAGAGTTTTAGCAAGTAGTGGAGTTTCTCCTTATACGTATTCCATTGGCACTACATACCAAGCAAGTAATCTCTTTACTAATTTAGCTGCAGGTAATTATGTAGTTTCAGTAAAAGACAAACAAGGATGTGTTCGTATTTTACCTGCAGTAATTACACAACCTGCAGCCATAGCTATTGCTACAAATATTACCAATGCAACCTGTTATGATTCCGCAACAGGAGCAATAACGGTAAATGCTTCTGGTGGTACATATCCATATACTTATTCTATAGATGATAGTAATTATTCAGCAAATAATACTTTTTCTAATTTAGCTGTCAGAGTTTATACTTTATATGTTAAAGACAACAAAGGATGTGTCACTTCATCTTCTGCAACGATCTCTCAACCGAATGCTTTAGTACTTGATGTTGATGTAAAATCTATAAATAATGATGGATCAATTGGCGGACTTATAAAACTAAATGCTTCCGGAGGGAAAGCTCCTTATCTTTATTCTGTAAGAAATGACACAAGAGGTGTACAAGTATCCTTAAATCAAAATATCAGAATCTATAGCGGTATGGCCGAAGGCTATTATACAATTAGCGTTACAGATGCAAACGGATGTAAAGTGACTAATAGTAATGTAAATGTTACGATAACAAATCCAATTGTATTGAATGCTGCTAAAACACCTATTAGCTGTATAAAAAATGCTTCATTGGTTGTAACTGCTTCCGGAGGTGTTGCGCCATATCTTTATTCGTATGATAGCGGTGTTACTTATACAACTAACAATCCGGGACTAACCAATTTAACTGTGGGCACTTATTCAATACTATTAAAAGATGCGATTGGTAACGAAGCTCAATCTTATTTTATTGTCAAACCATATGTTCCTGTAAAAACAACTGCTACTGTTTCATATGAAACTTCTGAAGGTTATGTTGCCGGAGTAATAACAATGAGTTCCAGTAATGGTGTTACTCCATATACCTATAAAGTTAAAGATAGTGCTACAGGTAAAGTAATATTTGACAATTCACTTTCAATAGGCTATATCGGATTGCCTGAGGGAACTTATTCTATAACTGCTAAAGATGCTAATGGTTGCGAGTCTGAAAGCGTAGATGCGACACTCGTACTTCCGGAACCAATTTTAATAAGCATAAGTAATGTTACTCCTATTACTTGCGAAAATACGGGAGAAAGCTTAAATATTAGCGCATCGGGAGGTGTACCGCCTTATCTTTATTCAGTTGATTTAGGTGAAACCTATAGATCAATTACTGGCGTTGCAAATTTAAAATCAGGCTTGAATTATATTTTTTATGCAAAAGATGCTATTGGTAATACAAGTAAGTTTTATTATAAAGTAAAAACATACGTTCCATTAACACTCGATTTGACTAAAACTGATGTAAATTGTAACGGAGCTCAGGATGGGACAGTAGTAGCGGCTGCAACGGGAGGAAATGCTCCTTATACTTATTCAATAGGAAACGGATTTACATCCTCTAAAGTTTTCAGTAATCTAGCTGCCGGACAATACAATGTAACGGTAAAAGATGCTGTTGGATGCACTACTACCACAACAATAACAATAGTACAACCTACTCTTTTAGCAGTAACTACAAGTGTTATAAATGCAACTACTACTAACGGCGGAAACATAACTGTTACAGCTTTTGGAGGAACTCTTCCTTATTCTTATTCTCTTCAAAATAATAATGGATCAATTGTAGTCCCGACACAAACTTCTAATGTATTTACAGATTTAACACCGGGATCATATTCCGTAAAGGTGACTGATTCACGTGGATGTATAATTTTACAATCTGGAATTAATATCTTAGTAACATCACCTCTTGTGGCAACCTATACCGTAATTCCTGTGGGTTGTAGCAACCCGGCAATTATAACGGTAATTGCGATTGGAGGAACTGCTCCTTACACGTATTCTTTTGATAATGGAATTACTTATGCAACTTCCAACATATTTTCTACTTTCACTTCTGGAAATTATGAAATAAAAGTGCGTGATGCTCAAAACAACATCACATCAATTGTTGCTGTTTTGTCTCCGTTAGATCCTTTAAGTTTAGTGGCGACAGTTGTCTCGTCAATAACTTGCTCTCAAAACGGAACAATAGAAGCTACTGTTTCCGGTGGTCGTGCTCCATATGACTATTCCTTGAATGGCGGTCCATTTCAAGTTAGTAATACTTTTATTGTCCCTGCAGGTACTCATACTATATATGCCAGAGACATTAATGGATGTCTCATAATGGTAGCTGTAGAATTAAAACAACCGGAACCTCTCATTGCTTCTGTGGATGTAGAAGGTCATACCGCAACAATTACTGTTGCTGGTGGTTTAGGTTCTTATTTATATGCTATTTCACCTAATTTTAATGTATTTACATCAAGTAATACATTCACAAATTTAGAAGTTGGTAATTACAGTGTAATTGTTCAGGATCCAAGCGGATGTTATATAACATTAAGTTTTGTTATTGAACCTCCAGCACCTTTGGTTGAAGGAAAAGAGGCAACAACTATTGAATTTAAACCTGGACAAACCCTGGCAGACTTAATCGTTGAAGGAGAAAATATTCAGTGGTATAGCAGTCAAAATCCTTCTGGTGGAAAAAATAACAAAACTAATGAAACTCCATTGCCATTAACAACTATTCTTGTGGACGGTGTGACTTATTATGCTTCTCAAACCATAAACGGAGTGGAAAGCAAAGAACGTCTTGCTGTTACGGCTAAATCAAATGGATCACTTTCGACACCGGATTTTGTACTTCCTAATTTCAAGTATTATCCAAATCCTGTGAAGCATATATTGACGATAAACAATACTGCTCTGATTGATGAAATCGAAATATATGCTGCTTCCAGACAAAGTATTTTATCTAAAAGAATAGATAGTGATCATTCTGAAATTGATTTATCAAATGTTTCTTCGGGATTGTATTTCTTGAAAGTAAAATCTGAAGGACAAGTGAAAATTGTTAAACTTGTGAAGAAATAACGGTTTTTTTAAATTCCAATATTTAATCCCGAGGCTTCAGGATCAAATTCCAATCTTGACTGAAATTTCAGATTGAGAAGAATCAATAAAAAAATCCAAACTCTAATTCCGAAATATCGGTAGGAGTTTGGATTTTTTTTATTGTTTAAAAGAAGCCAAATGTTTGAGGCTAGCCCAGATTACTTCACTTAACATTTATACATTTATTTTCATAGGAGTTCAGTGAACTTCGTTTGAAGCGGTATCCTTTTTTGAGATGTCCCGAGGCTTCGGGATCTTCACCGTAAAAAGATAAAGCCGAAAGCGGAAACTATGTCTATTAAAAAGCGAATTGTATTGCTTCTGAACTTTATAAATTTCAATTCTAAATTTTATAACTAATCAAAAAAAATCCCAAACTCCGTGAGGAATTTGGGATTTTTTCAATCTAAATTAAATCAAAAATTAATGGGTATGTTTAGGATTAAAACCGTCTTCGCTTAATTCTGTATGCACATAATCGGCAACCATTTCAGCTTCGTAATCAATTTTCTCTCCTTTAGAGAATTTATGAATTATTTTCTCCATGATATTATAAATTACAGGAACTACAATCAAGGTTAGGAATAAAGAAGAAATTAATCCTCCGATAATTACCCAAGCCAATCCGTTTTTCCACTCGGCTCCTGCTCCAGATGCTAATGCAATTGGGAACATACCAAATACCATCGCAATTGTTGTCATCAAGATCGGACGTAAACGAGCGTGATTCGCCTGAATTAATGCCGCTCTGATTGATTCTCCCGCAGCTCTTCGTTGGTTGGTATAGTCGACAAGCATGATCGCATTCTTACACACCAGACCAATCAACATGATGATACCTAAAATGGTAAAGATGTTTAATGAGTTATTAGTCAAAGCTAATGCTAACATCGCACCAATGAACGAAAGCGGAATTGCAAACAATACCACAAACGGGTGAACGAAACTATCATAAAGTCCAACCATTACAAGGTAAACCAAAATAATAGCGGCCAATAAAGCGATTCCTAATGTACCAAATCCTTCAGATTGGTTTTCTTGATCACCACCCCAGATATAGTTTACTCCTGCCGGTTTTTTAAGCTTGTCTAATTTAACCTGCCATTGTTGAACGATTGTTCCTGATGGTACTCCAACGTTTTGTCCCTTTACAGTTACCGACGCAGATTTATCTCTACGCTCTAACTGGCTAGGTCCTGAACCTTCTGTAATAGTAGCAAATTGAGACAATTTAATTTGTTGTCCTGCAGCATTAATAAAGATTAAGTTACTAACATCTGTAATACTTTTTCTGTCGAATGCATTATATCTAATATTGATATCGTACTCGTATTCTCCAGCTCTGTATTTACCATCTGTGTTTCCGCTAAAAGCAGTTTGCATCGTTAAACCAACAGTTTGAAGTGTTAATCCTAATGCAGCCATTTTATCACGGTCAACTTTAACGTTGATCTCAGGGTTTCCGTCCTCAACAGTTAATTTAATCTCTGTTGTCCCAGGAATAGTACGTAATTCAGCTTCAGCTAATTTAGCAAATGCCATAGCACTTTCTGTAGATGGACCTGTTACGATTAATCCTAACGTAGCATCTTCAGCAGTTCCTAAGATACCTACAGGAACGGTTTTTACTTTTGCTCCAACTAATACTTTTTCTAATTTACGTTTGATTTTTGCTGCGTAAACGTTAGCATCATCAGTACGATCTTTTTGTTCAATCATTTTTACGTCAATCTCAGCTTTGTAAGCTGTTGCTTGCGATGCTCCAAAACCTTCACTGGTTTGTCCTACCGTTGTAATTTGACTGTGAACATATTCTTGTGCTTTCAAATAAGCTTCTGCTTTTTGAGTCATGAAGTTCGTTTGTTCTAACGAAGCATCTTTTGGCATTTCGATTTGAACTAAGAACTCTCCACTATCAGAAGAAGCAAAGAACTCTCCTCCAATGAAACCTCCACCCATTAAACCAATTGTTGATCCGAAGAACAATACAAGAACAACTAAAATAGTTTTAACATAATGATCCAAACACCAGGTTAATAAATGAGAAACCCAGTTTGTAAAACGTGTTAAATAACTTTCGAAGCCAAGAATAATTCTTCCAAATAAATTCTTTCCTTCAATGTGCTCTAATTTACCATAACGAGATGATAACCAAGGGATAATTGTAAATGAAGCTAAAAGCGATAGCATCGTTGAAATAATTACTGTAACACAAAATTGTGTAATAATATTTGATACCAATCCAGAACTCATCGCAATAGGCAAGAATACTACCACGATTACCAATGTAATCGAAGTTACTGTTCCACCAATTTCTGCAGTTCCATCATAAGAGGCACGGATTCTGTTTTTACCCATTTCCATGTGCCTGTAGATGTTTTCTAATACCACAATCGCATCATCCACAAGAATACCTACAACTAGAGACAATCCTAATAAACTCATTAAATTTAAGGTATATCCCATAAAATAAATTCCGATAAAAGTAGCAATCAAAGATGCCGGAATAGACACCATTACAATCAATGAGTTTCTAATACTGTGTAAGAAGAACAACATTACAAAAGCTACCAAAATTACCGCAATCAATAAATCGTGTACTACAGAATCTGCTGCTTCAAGAGTAAAAACGGTACTGTCTTTTGCAACTTCTAATTTCAACTGGTTTACTTTATAATCTTTTTCAAGAGTAGCAATTGTTTTTAATAAATGCTCACTTACCGCAACCGCATTTGCATCTGATTGTTTTACGATTTGTAAAACAATCGCACTTTTCTGGTCTACACGTGATATTTTTTCAGCAATTTTTTGAGTGTCCTGAACATCGGCAATATCACTTAAACGAACCTGAATTCCGTTTTGAGACGAAACTACAAGGTTTCTTAATTCTTCAACACTTTTATATTTACCCGCTAAACGAATTAATATTTTTTGATTACGAGTCTGGATGTTTCCTGTTGGGAAATCTAAGTTCGATGTCAAAATGTTTTGTTGCACCTGAGGAACAGAAAGTCCATAACCCTGCATTTTTAATGCATCAAGGTTTACTTGAATTTCACGTTCTGAACCACCAATGATATTTACCTGAGCCACACCTTGTACACGAGATAAAATAGGCGCAATTTTTTTGTCAATTAAGTCATAAAACTCTGCTTCGTCCATTTTTCCATTGGCACCAAGTGTCATAATTGGTAAATCACTCAGCGAGAACTTGGTTAGTGCCGGCGTTTTAACATCATCCGGTAAATCACTAATTATGGCGTTTATTTTACGCTGTGCATCATTTAGAGAGAAATCGACTTTTGCATTTGATGTTAATGTAATCGAAACGATAGACAAACTCTCGTACGATTTCGAGTCAATTTTCTTAACGTTCTCTAAGGATGCGATCGCATCTTCAATTTTCTTGGTTACGGTATTTTCTACCTCACTTGGAGAAGCTCCCGGATAAACAGTAGAAATTGTAATAACGTTTTGTTCGAATTTCGGGATCAGCTCATAACCTAACTGGCTGTAGCTAAACAGTCCACCAAGTGTTAGAATCGTAAACAATACGATTACTAACGACGGACGTTTTATGGATATTTCGGCTAATTTCATATATTTTGCTTTAGGCTGCAGGCTTTAGGCAATAAGCTTATGGCTTATGGCGTATAGCTTAAGGCTTTAAATTATTTAATAATTTCTACTGTATTACCGTCTTGTAAGTTAATTTGACCTGTAATAACTACAGTTTCTCCGTCAGTTAATCCATTGATGATTTCTACCTGATCTCCTAAAATTCTTCCAGCAGTTACTTTTCTTAATTTTGCAACACCATCTTTAACCACAAAGATTTCGTTACTGCTCACACTTCCTACGAATGCATTTCTAGGCACAACCATCAAATGTTGTTTTTGTTGGTTTGATGCAAAATTTGCAGTTCCGTACATACCTGCTTTTAGGTCGTTGTGTGTATTATTTGCGATTTCGATTTCAACTGGGAAGTTTAAAGACTCATCTGCTTTTGCAGCAATAAAAGTAATTTTTCCAGAGAAAGTTTTATCAGGATAAACACTAGCAGTTACATTGATATTATTTCCAACTTTTAAACTAGCTACTTGATTTTCGTTTACTGTAACTACTAATTTTAATTTAGAAACATTTACAATATCAAACAATGCAGTAGCTGGCGTTGCAGCTAAGATAGATCCTGGTTCAATGTATTTTTTATTGATGAATCCGTTGATTGGTGCTTTTACTCTTGTATCCCCAACATCAATTTTAGCTTGTGTGTATTGAGATTGTGCATTTGTTAAAGCTAATTTTGCCTGATCCAATTGTTGTTTGGTAACACCACCTGTTTTAAAAGCATTTTCATATCTGTTGTAATCCGATTTTGCATTCTGATATGCGGCTTCTGCAGCTTGCGCGTTTACATTAATAACATCGCCTCTTACTGTCAGTAAAGTTTGACCTACTCTTACATAGTCTCCTTCTTTAGCCAAAACACTAATTACTTTTCCTGATTTTTCAGCAGAGAAAGTCAATTGCTGAATTGGTTGAAAATTTCCATTTGCAACAAAGTCTAATGAAACATCTTCTGTTTTTACAGGAGAAACTTTAACCGAAACTGCAGCATTTTTTTCTGCTACGATATCTGTTTTAGCTTTGTTCTCTTTCTTATTGTTATTTAAGACAAATCCAATCAAAGCTAGAGCTCCAATTATGATTACGATTGTTATAATTGCTTTCTTCATTTTTTTTTAGTTATTTAATAAGAGTTTTTAGTTCGCCTTTTGATTTGATTAATGCTACTTCGGCAATTTTGTAATTCAAGACTGCTCTGGTATAGTTGTTCTGTGCTTCAAGTGATGCATTTTCAGCATCTAGTAAATCTGTTAATGATGCTAATCCCTGAAGGTAATTGTTTTTTGTATTGCTTAAAATCTCAGATGCTAAACGCATATTTTCTTTTTGATTTTCGATAGTTACAAGGTTATTCTCAATTTGAGCCATTGCATTTCTGTAATCTAAGTCAAGTGAAAGTTTTGTGTCTTTGATATCCTCCTGAAGCGATCTGATCTTTACATCGGCTTGTCTTACTTTAGCACGAGTTCCGAAACCTGTAAAGATTGGCACATGTAAATTCAATCCAATTGCAGAGTAATCTGACCAATAAACTCCATCTTTAGGTTTTGCAAACCAAGGCATTTCAGGCCCTTGACCAATATAATTGTAACCGGCAGTTAAAGAAAGTGTTGGATAATATCCTGCTTCAACAGCTTTCTTATTAAATACTAAAAGCTCTTCTTGTTTTTTCAAAAGCAAATATTCCGTTCTGTTTTCAACATTAGGAACTTCTGTTAATGAAGCAGGTATTACTTCAAATTCTTCTATCGGAATCTCAATTTGAGTTTCAATAGGCATACCCATATAAAACTTCAAAGCATTTTCCTGTAGTGTAATTTGATTTTTAATTTGTTGACGTTCTGTGTCAATATTTGACATTTTTACGATAATACGATCTAAGTCAATTTTTTTAGCTAAACCATTATCAAATTGTCCTTTTACGATATCACGAACTTTAGTTGTATTAACATAATTACTGTCTAATAATGTCAATCTTTCACGTTGCACATAAACAGAGTAATAGTTATTAGCTACTCTTTCAATTACATTCTCTTCTGTTAACTGATCGTTTATTTGATAAAACTCACGAGTAGATCTTGCAGCTCTTAATCCTGTAAAAACAGATTGATCAAATATTGCCTGAGTTAGCGAAAGCCCTGCACCTGAAGTCCATTTTTGACCAAATGCCGCTTGTATAGTAGTTCCCGGCTGACCAAAACCAGCTCCGTCAATAACCGTAGTTTGTATTACAGGATTATAAGTTAAACTTCCGTTTGCAGAAATTTGAGGTAACGCTTTTGAACGTACTTCCTGAATTTGATACTCACTATTTTCAACCTCTAATTTTGCTTTCTTAGCATCAGCTTTATTCTGAAGCGCATACGTAATAGCATCTTTTAGGGTTAATGTTTTGACTTGTGCGTTGGCAGACAAGCCAATTGTACACAAAAATATAAGAATTATTCTTTTCATAGATTGATGATTAAGTAGTAATTTTTTTAAGTTGCTTTTCTAATTCGATTATTCCTTTTTCGGTTGCCATTGCTCTGGTGTGATATTCCAGCGCTTCTAATTCTATTTTTTGTGCTTCTCTTTCTGAAATTGTAGTTTCATTGATATGAAAAATCAGCGTATAATAAAATTTGACATAGATGTCTATATTTAAATCTTTACGATACAAACCTTCATTCATCCCTTTCAAGATATTATCCTTAAAATAATGATTGCATTGGTCCATTTCATGCGTCATTAAGTTGTGATAAATTTCAGGATAATGCTTTTTAAGCTGATAAAGAGGTGAAGTATCAATATTGTTTTGGAACATATTTTGAAACGATTCTCTTATCTCAAAATTTTCATGAATTGCATTATAACCTTTTGCGACAATCGTATCAATTACCTCATGCACTTGTCTGTGAACAGTCGAAGTACTCTCTTCGATCAGGACTTCTTTATTACAGAAATATTTGTAAATCGTTTTTTTAGAAATACACATTTCGCCTGCAATGTCATCCATTGTAACACTTTTAAAACCAAGTTTTAAAAATAATTCACTAGCTTTTGCTATAATTTTCTCTTTCATTTTGATTTTCAAATTGCATTGCAAATATACTTAGGAAACTAAAAACTGAAAAATAGTTTCCAATATATTTGTAATAATTTTACATTAATTTATTCACCAAGTAAGATTTATATACTAAATTCTAAATTTGCAATAAGTTTAATATCCTTGCCTAATGCTAAACCACCATTATGATTAAAAGAATTATAATCTAAACCGAAGTCCTGACGTTTGATATCGCCTTTAATTTCAAAAGCTACTTTTCTTTCTCCATTATATGTATTCACACCAATGAATTCTGCATCAAGTTCTACTACTCTGGTAACATCTTTTATCGTTAAATCACCTTTAAAGAAATTGATATTATTGTTTACTTTTTGAAATGAAGTCGATTTAAAACTAATGATTGGATGCTCATCAACATCAAAAAAGTCCTGAAGTTGTAAATACGTATCTATTTGCTGAAAGCTATCTTTTTTGTTATTAATGTCTAAAGAAAATTCTACCGAAGCATCTTCGATTTCGTTGTCTTCTATATTTACATAACCACCAAATTTATTTGTAGTTCCCCCCATATAGGCAATTATCGAATGTCTCATTTTAATTAAAACATCTGATTGGCTCGAATCTAAGGTCCATGTTGTTTTCATAAATATCTGATTTTAGTAAGGTTATAAATTACTCAAATTCATCATGGAAACTTTTACAGTGTTCAAAGTTTCCTTTTGATGGCGCAAATATAGACAGGAAACTCTGAATACCAAAAAAGTTTCCAAGTTTTTTTTCAAAATATTTTAAAAAACTCTAAATGAGCCTTATTAGATATTCCTCAGCATTTAACTTTTTCAAGAGAATTATTCATAATTGAATTGTATCTTTGAGCCTCGTAAATCAGAATTTCATTTTATGCACGATATAAGTCAGTACCAGGATTTTTTTATACAATATTTAGAAAAACAAAGCATCAACAAAGAGCCTAAAAACCTTTACGAACCAATTGAATATATTCTAGGCCTTGGCGGAAAACGCATGCGTCCGGTACTAACTTTAATGGCTTCAGAAGTTTTTGATACCGATTATAAAGTAGCGCTTCCGGCTGCAATGGCAGTAGAAGTTTTTCATAATTTCTCATTGGTTCACGATGATATTATGGACGATGCGCCTTTGCGAAGAGGACAAGAAACGGTACATGAAAAATGGGATTTGAATACTGGAATCCTTTCCGGAGATACAATGTTAATTCTTGCCTATCAATATTTTGAACAATACGAACCGAGCATTTTTAGAGATTTAGCTAAGTTATTCAGTAAAACTGCACTTGAAGTTTGCGAAGGACAACAATGGGATGTCGATTTTGAAAAAAGAAACGATGTTACAATTCCCGAATATCTAAAAATGATCGAATATAAAACGGCTGTTTTAGTTGCTGCTGCCATGAAAATGGGTGCAATTGTAGCCAAAACTTCTGAAAAAGAAGCCGATTTTATTTATGATTTTGGACTTAATTTAGGATTAGCTTTCCAACTTCAAGATGATTTTCTAGATGCTTTTGGAGATCCGGAAACCTTTGGGAAACAAGTTGGAGGAGACATTATCGAAAACAAAAAAACCTATTTATATCTAAAAGCACGCGAGTTTTCTACACCTGAGAAAGCTTCTGAATTAGAAAAATTATTCAGTTTGCAATTAGAAAATAATACAGAAAAAATAGAAACTGCAAAAGCAATTTTCAATGAATCCGGCGCTTCAAAAGCGACTCAGGATGCTATTGAAATGTATACTTTTAAAGCTTTTGAAACTTTAGAAAAAATGAATATTAACGCTGAAAAGAAAGACATTCTGAGAACTTTTGGGGAAAACCTAATGAGTAGAAAAGTTTAGTTTTTTTTTGCCACTAATTACACCAATTTTCACTAATTAATTATGATGAATAATTTGTGTAGATTCGTGTAATTCGTGTAATTCGTGGCAACAAATTTTCACGTACAGTAAACCCGACAGGTTTTAAAAACCTGTCGGGTTTGTCATTTAAAATCTAAAACAAATCATCAGGATCAACTAAAGCCGATAATTTTTGTTTTAAATCCTCTTCCAGAATCGTCAATCCGTATTGGTAAGAAGCGTTCATCCAGCCAAAACCTTCTTCGGTTATAAAATCAAATTCGGTTCCTACGTTTCCGTATTCTGCGAAAATCTTGTGTGAACTTATCGATAAATCAAACTTCTCCGGAATCGTTCCGTTATAATCAACAGCGTTTCTGGTAATCAGCCAAAGCCAGCGATATACCATTTCCTGCGCTTCTTCGTTAAAATTATAATTCAGCAAACCCTCCCATAAAAGCATTTGGTGCGGCGCCCATCCAAAAGGATAATCCCATTGTCGAATTGGTGCATTTTCATCTACATCTGCAATAGCTTCTTTGGTACATCCCGCAATTCCCCCTTTCATTTTAAATTTTGGAAGTGTCTTTTTTACCAAAATATCTGCTTGTTCCTGTGTACTTATTTTCGCCCAAAGCGGATAAAAAGTAGTTGCAGCTTCAAAGAAATGCTGTTCCTCGGTTACAAAATTGTAATCGAAATAAATTCCATTTTCAGAATTCCAGCACATTTTATTGATTTTTTCCTTTCTCGAAGCAGCTTTAGAAATCCAATATTCACTTGAAAACGATTTGTCTTCAAAATACTGAAATTCGTTTTTAAAATATTTTTTGATTAGAAAAGCAATATCTGTTTCGTATTTATGAAGCAAACTATTGATCGCAACTGTATTCAAATTGGCACATATTCCGACCAATCTATTCGTTGTATCGTGACCACTTTCGCGCATACTGCGATCGTGAATAAAGTACTTATCCAGCTCAGCATCAACAACTTCTCTCTCCAGATATTTCTTTTCGAATTCACGTGTCGACAAATTGTATTTTGGCGCATATTGTTCCAGAATATCATCAAAATGCCCTTCTTCAACCTCAAACGGAAGCCCGATTCCTTCTGCTTTATAGCGATTCAATCCATTTGCAGTAAGTCGTTTTCCTTCTTCCATCCAAACGGTTTGATATTCTTTTATTGCGGTTTTTAAATGTCTTTCGATCCAGAAAATATCAGGATTTGACTTTTCTAAAACATCAATAATTAGCGATGTATAAAGCGGCGGTTGCGTTCGGGTTAAATAATAACTTCTGTTAGCATTTAGAATTTTTCCGTAATGATCTATTTGATATTTAAAGTTCTCTGCAATGCCTAAAGCAAGATCGATTTTATCATCTATCAAAAGTCCTTTGGCTATAAAATAACTGTCCCAACCGTACATTTCATTAAACCTTCCGCCTGGAACAACAAACGGAACTCCTGAAATTTCATTATTCTTAATTTGAAGTGCCAAAGCCAAAATGCCTGGTTTTTGGTTCAGCGATAAAACATATTCAGGCGAAATATTTTTAGGCATTTGTACCACCTTTAATTTTGGAGTTACCGCTTCTAGTTTCTTGAAATAATCAAAAACAATTTCATCACCAAAAGGAACATATAAATAAGCCAATTCATTTTCGATCTTATTGTCTTCCAGAATTTTCTTTACACCATCAGCATCAATAGTTCGTGTAAGGCCTTTCCAATACAGATTTTTTATTTTTCCCGAAATTCGTTTTACTGGATCTTCGGTGATTTCATCTAAATTGATTTCGGCAAATTCGGTATTGTTTTTTTTGGCTAAAGCCAGTTCCTGCAATAAATTCGAAAGCTGATAAGTTCCTTCAATCAAAGCAGAATTTCCGTTTTCATCATGCAGCAAAAACTTTTTTGGGCCATTATCATCGATCGTTATTTTTTTATCACCATCAGTATCTTCCTGAGCCAATAATTTTTCGATAGTTTGGAGTATATGTAATTTAAATTTCATCTTTTGCAGTTATTTTTTTAAGAATAAAAAAGGACATTAATAATAAAGACATTGGAATTAAAGTAAAATAGAATGCGTTTTCCGGTCCTTCATTTTTAAACAGCCAACCTGTTATTCTGGAACCTAATGTGCCGCCAAGAGCCGAGAAAATCACAATTAATCCGGTCATTGAACTTTGTAAATTCTTTGGCAAAGCACTTAATACAATCGAGTTTAAAAGAGGATAAATTGGGGCAATAAACAATCCGATTAAAGGAAATGCAAAACCAATTAAGGGAATATCTGAAAGTGTATTGATGTTTTTTACTTCTAATCCGACTGTTTTAGGAAGTACAAAAATGACAATCAGCATGGCCGAAAAAATACAAAAACTCAGAACCCAAATCCAATTTACTTTTTTGGTTACAATACCTGCAATCAATCTGCCAATTGCTAATGAAATAGCCAGAATACTCGCCATCATAATACTAATATTCTCCGGCAAATGAAGCACTTTTGTATTAAATGTAGGCAACCACGACAAGATCCCCTGTTCGATCATGACAAACAAAAAGACACTTATAACAAAAATAACGGTAAGTAATTTTGCCATTAACCGGAACATTTGCAGGAAATCATCTTTAAGGTTTGCTCCCGCGGAAACTTCAGCTTCTTCGAATTTTACAAAAAGCAAAAACAGAAACGATAAGAATGATAATGCTGCCAAAAACCAATACACATTCAACCATGAATTAGGATCTTCTTCATTATTAAAAGCAGGAAATAAAAAATAAGCTAACGCAATTCCTACCATAAAAAAACCTTCGATACTGCTCATCAAAGCGTTGTGTTCTTTTTTGGTTTCGGTCACGGTTCCTATCAACGAATAAACGGAAACTTTTATCAAAGCAAATGAAACTCCAACGGTTGCAAAAAGAATTTTGGCATTGTCAAATGAGTTTCCAAAATACATAGAAATACAAGCCAAAGTAACCAAACCTAAACCTATAAGCATCGATTTTCTATAGCCTATTCTAGGTAAAAAAGAGGCTATAAAAAAAGATACAATAGCAATTGGCATGTCCTTAAAAGCTTCAAGAATGCTTGCCTGAACTTCATCTACTCCGTAATTTCTTTGCGATTTTAAAATCACAATGCCTACACTATTTAACAAAATAGCGAAGACAAAATAATTAAGATAAAGAGAGATTTTTATTCCTAAGTTTTTCATTTTTCTAGATGTGATTTGTTTCCCTACAGTGTGGTTACGGTGTGAGAGACGCACTGCTGTACGCCTCTACAATACCATATACCATTTGATTTTATATAAATTTAGAAATTAATCGCTACCGAAAATCTAAAGGCACGCCCTAAAATTGGTCTTGCCATAAACACATCGCTTGCGGCAGAAGTTGTTTGTCTTGGGTCTCCTTCGGTTAAACCAATTTCATTGAATAAGTTCGATGCATCTACTGCAAAACGAAGATTATTATAAGTATAATTTAAACCCGCTCCAACCTCTTTATAAGCCGGTAAAACTTGTTTGTTGTCCTGATTTGTGAATTTTTTATCAAAATAAGAGAACTGAACATACGCTGTAAGATCTTTTGTAATATCTACTTCAGGTCTTAGATTACAGAAAAATTTAGGAATTCTTCTTGCTGTATTTCCGTTAAAATCAAAAGTAGAACCATCAGCATTTGTTCCAGTAAAATTATCATACTCCGGTTTTTGAACCGTAAATGTAAAGTTCACCTTCACCATTTTGTATCTTGCATTGGTTTCTACTTCAAGCCCAATATTGTTTACATCGGCAAATTTATTCTCAGAACTTCCGTCAGATAAAATATCAGTAAAAGCAACGTTCTTCAAGCCCATGTGAAATAAATTGGCATTCACATTAAAGAAAGAATTAGAATATTTGTAACCCAATTCGAACTGATTTACTTCGGTATTTTCTAATTTACTTAAATCGGCAGCATTATCATAAAAAGACTCTTCAATTGGCGATCTAAAACCGTGGCTGTAACGAACATATGAAGCCATATTGTCGTTGAATTTGTAGTTTCCTGCAGCAGTATACGACCATTCACTTACATCATATCTCCAATATGTATAAGGGTTTCCTTTTACGGTAGTAACCTTATCATCGGCTGTATTATTATCTAAAATTCCTAAATCTTCAGCAAAAAATCTTGCGTTATCTCTGTAACCTGAATATTTGTCTTTGTTGTATCTTAAACCAGCGTTGAAAGTCAAATTATCTGTTGCTTTAATTTCGGCGTCAGCATAAATATCATTCAAAAGTCCTTTGGTTTGTGCATCTCTTTCTAACCAAGTAATTCTTTCTACACCATTCCAGGTATGATCAACTCCGGTTGTATTGTCTTTTACATTTAGTAATCTTGGATTGTCTGAAACATTTACCAAATAAGAATTCCAGTTCCAATATTGGTTCGATTTCCAATTAGAATAGTAATAACCAGCGGTCAATTTTACAGGATCTAAATCAAAGTTGAAAGAGAAATTATTCGCAAAATTGTTCATCTTTTTATCAATATGCCAAAGATCAGCTCTCATAATTAATGCATTTGGATCAAGAGTTTGACCATTGTCTACAAAAGAATACGTTAGATTACTTGCTGTAGTATTTTGAACACTTGTTGCGTAAGCATCTTGTGTCCAAGGACCTCCATTTGGAAAAATTGCATTGTAATTTAAATCGATATTGGTGTTTTTGAAAGCATTTTTGAAAGTTACTTTTTCAGAGATTTTCTTTTTGAATTCTGCCCCAATTGAGTTGATAACCGGATGAGAACCATCTTCTAAATCTGCACTAAAAGTTCCGCCACCATATTGAGGCACATTCAAATGACTAAAGTTTACTGAAGTCAAGGTTCCGTAATTTGGATTAAAACCTGGGATTCCTTCAATTTTTCCGTTGTTACTTTTTAGCGGAATTGGCAAGTAAAAGGTATTTCTGTCGTCAAGATGTTTGAAGTTCACTCTCAAATAATCGTCGTCATCAAATTTATACGTGATGTTTCCTTTTATCTGACCTCCTTTATTTGCTGTAAATCCAGTATTTCTTACGCCATTATCAGCTCTGTAGAAACCTCCAACATTAAAAAATAATTTATCCTTAATCAAAGCACCTGATAAATTAAGATCAGTTCTGAACATTCCGTAATCTGAAGTCGTGAATTTTGCTCTTCCCATAAATTCATTCTGACCCGTTTTCGAAATGAAATTGATAATTCCCCCCGGAGCATTGTTGGCAAAAATAGATGCCGAACCTCCACGAACTGCTTCCATTTTACTCACGGTTTCGTCTAATCTATAAAACGTGTCGGCGTTGGCAAATTGCAAAGCTCCATCTTCAAAAACCGGTAATCCGTCTTCCTGAATTTGCACATATTCATAAGCTCCTGCTGATGGAATTCCTCTTGCAAAAAGGTTATTTCCTATTTCTCCTCCTGATGCTTCAACTACAAATCCCGGAATGGTTTGCAATAACGCCGCTGTACTTGATGGCGCTCTGTCTTCAATCGCTTTTGCTCCCATTGTTGTGATTGCAACGCTGGATTCAAGTTTAGATCTTGGGCTTGAAGATCCTGTAACCACAACTTCTTTCAAACTTTGTGATTCTCCTTCCAGAAGTAAATTCACCTCTAAGGATTCTCCTTCTTTTATTGCAATTTTTTTCTCGAAAGTTTTATAACCCACATTTGTTGCAATAATAGTATACGTTCCGGCTCCGATATTAGAGAATGAATATCCTCCGTTTTCATCCGTAATTGTACTTTTTCCTGTTTCCTTAATCGATACATTGGCTCCGGGAACCGTTACTCCGCTATCGTCGAGTACTTTTCCTGAAACAGTATTTTGATTTTGGGCAAACCCATTATTTGGTAAAAAAAATAGGCAAAACATCAAAAGTAATGTGCCTAAATAATAGTGTAGCTTTTTCATTTTTTTTGTTCGGTTAGTTAGTAATTTATGGTTATCACTGTCAAACTTAGTAACTAATAATAAGGAATATAGGAATTAAAAAACGAAAACGTTTTCGAAAACACCTAAAACGTTTTCGGAACTTAAAATTTTATCAATGCGGTTTATTTTTAGTACTTTTATTTCATGAATGACACAAAATTAATAGATATAGCCTCGGCACTGGGAATTTCAGTTACAACGGTTTCAAAAGCGTTAAAAGGATATACAGATATTAGTAAATCCACGCGCGCCAGAGTTATCGAAATGGCCGAAACCATGAACTACATGCCAAACTCGGTTGCGGTGAATCTAAGAACTAATGAAACCAAAACAATTGGCGTCATTATTCCGGCTACTGTACATCATTTTTTCTCGAGTGTATTAAATGGTATTCTCGAAGAAGCCGAAAAAAGAGGTTATTTGGTCATTATATTACAATCAAATGAAAAATATGAACTCGAGAAAAAACAACTTGCTTTATTAATTCAAAAACGAGTTGATGGCGTTCTAATGTCGCTTTCGAATGAAACGGATGATTTTACTCATATTAATGAAGCGATTCGAAAAAATACTCCTGTTGTTCTGTTTGATAAAATTGCCAAAAGAGTCGATTGTTCTAAAGTAGTTATCAATGACGCCAAAGCAGCTTATGATGCCGTGACCTACCTTATTAATAAAGGATATAAAAAAATTGCACATTTTAGAGGTTCTTATGTTCCACAAAACTCTATTGATCGCTTTTTAGGCTATAAAAGAGCGCTTGAAGCACACGGAATTGAGTACGATTCGAAACTGGTGTATGTTTGTGATAATAATACCGATTTTGAAGACGGTTATGAAAATGCACAAAAAGTAATGACCGAAAATCCGGATATTGATGCCATTTTCGCCATTACTGATTTGGTTGCAATCGGGATTATAAAATATTTTAATGAAGCGGGAATAAAAACTCCTGAACAAGTTGCAGTTTTTGGATTCAGCAATTGGTTTATGAGTACGGTTATTTCACCAAAATTAACGACAATTGATCAACCCGGATTCGAAATGGGACATCAGGCAGTTTCTCTTTTAATTGATGAAATTATGGACATAAAAGAGCATCGACCGGTAACACATCAAATTATTGAACTTCCTACAAGAATCATTGAAAGAGAATCAACCGTTAAATGATTTTTTAGTTTTAACTTTGCGTCAATTCTTAAAAAGCATCAATGTTTCCAATTCCTGAAAATACCGATTTTTTATTGGCCGATGCCGAAAAAGAAAACCTATATCTAAACCTGATTGAACAAATTAATAAAGACTTTAATTTAGCCAATGAAGGCATAGATTTTCCTTTAAGCATTTCTCCCGACGAATTAAAAATTCAGCTACACGAAAAAATTTACCGAATGATTCAGTACAAATTCGCTGAATATTTAAACCTGCTTTATATTATCGATGTATCGGAAAGTGAAATCAAAAAACTAGACGGTTCTGATTTGGTTATTCTGGCTGAACAAGTTTCGTTTTTGGTTTTAAAAAGAGAATGGCAGAAGGTTTGGTTTCGTAACTATTACAAGTAACATTGTAGGTTCATAATGCTTTTCTATAAAACCTTTAGATTTATTCAAAAAAAATCTTAATATTTGTTGGGTAATTTCCAAAATTTATGAGAAAGATTATCCTTCTATTAGCTTTAATTATAATAACTTCCTGCTCATCAGACGAACCGACAAAAACACCTGTCCCAACTGATCCGGTAGTAGTAAAGCCTTTAGCAGCAACATTTACAAAAGTTGATGTAGCAGTTTATGGAGGGAATACCGGATCTGTCACTTTTATGCCAGCAGGAGGAACTCCACCTTATACAATTTCACCATCACAAACTGGTTTAACTGCAGGAAATTACACATTCATCATTACAGACAGTAAAGGTCTTAGTCTTAGTACAATTGTAGAAATAACGCAACCTAAAGCTACACTTCCACAATCGGCATTACTTAAACCGGCAGTAAAAAATATCAATAAAAAATCTGCCAGCGGAAAAAGAAATGAAACCGTTAAACATTTAGTTCAATCTATTCAATACGAAAAAGACAAATACATAATTGACCAAACAGCTGATTATTCTCTAACGGATAATTTATATGCTGTAAGTGAGGATGCCCTAAATGTAAATACACCAAAAGGGGATGTAAGAACCTACACTTATAATGAGTTAGGACAACTTATACGAATTGATATTCTAAAAGGGCCTAATTCTTTGGGTTCATCCGGAATCGAATTTTCATACGAATATGACAGTAATGGAAATGTAATTAACAACAGCACTCCATACACTTATGTAAACGGACTTATAACGAATGTTTTAGTTGATGGTTATTCAACTACATATACTTACGATTCTAGCGGAAGAGTAATTCACCGTTCTGGCGCATTGAATGCCTCAACTTTCGAATATACTGATGATGAAGTCAAAGAAACAAGATATGACGTCCTACCTGCTCAAGGAGAAGTTGCTACCGGAAGAGTGGTGATCACTAAATATGACGGTACAAAAGCAGGGATTTACAACAATGAACCTTACTATAAAATTGCAACAACTTTTTCTACTTTACTTGGACAAACATTGCCAAATCCATATTTGCACATAATTGAGCAAAAATTGGTAGACAATGGAGCCGTTCAAAAATCACAAACTTATAAGTATTTTTATGATACTGATGGATATTTGATAAAAGTAGATGATGGTGCCTATGTAACTATTTACATTTATCAATAATTTTATAAAAAGTCTCTATCCCGAAGCTTCGGGACTGAGATTCTAAGGTACTAAGGCTAGTTTATTCGGCAATTTCTACCTTTAAAATTTCATGATTCATTTTCCCAAAAGTTATTCTAACATTTAGACCATTTTTAAATACTCCATTTTTAGTTTTACTAAAACGATTAAAACGCCCTAACATAGCGTCATCATATTCAAAATTGATTGAGTCAATCATAAAGCTCTCAACAGTGACTTGTCCTCTCCGAGAAGCTGGATTAAAACTTTTAAAATCAGAAATTTTTCCCTCAACTTTTTCAACATATGACGAATGAAGAAGTCTTTGCACTCTTTCTTCTGAATGATCAATATTCCAAAATTTAAGATAAAAAAACATGACAGTTGAAAATAAAAAAATCAATCCTATTAACCATAATAATATTGTTTTTTCATAATCTCCATTATTCTTTTTATATTTTTTAGTAATAATCCAAACGAGTAAGGATATAATACCAATCCAAAAGAAAACTTCGAAAGATTTGATCGAATTTGTTGGCAAGTCTGAAATAGACCAATATGTGTAATAATCCATGTAATCTATTTTCCCTAATTAAAAACCTTAGAAACTTAGAATCTTAACAGGCTCAGAGGTCTTTCCTTATTTTGTAACAAGATTTAAATGCAGATATCACAAAACCTTTGAACCTTTGTCACTCTGCAACTTTGAACCTCTTAAAAATAAACCCTCACAAAAGGCATAAATCCAGATCCGTAAAGACTAGTTTCAGCATTATATAAAACATCGTAACGCGCACCGATAGTTACGCTTCCGGTTCTGTAACCTGCACCAAGATATAAGGCAGTATTCCAATAATTATCAGAGTAAGATGGTCTGTAAGGTGTCGAATCATAATCTGTGTTTACACGCACTTGTTCTAACTCTGCAGACAATTGAATTTCAGGAATTGGGTTTACAAGTGTAACCAAACTTCCACCGTAAACAAAGGAATCATAATAGTTTTTTGAAGATAAATATCCAAATTGCAGACCAACTCCAACCGCCAAAATTTCATTGACATTGTAGATTGCACTTGGCATAACCGAAATATCCGTGTAACCGGAACCAATTCCTAAACCAAGACCACCACCAAATTGAACTTTTTCCCAAAAGTGATTGCTGTTATCTATAACATATTTTTGCTGTGCAATTGTCGAACTTGAAAATGAGACTATCAAAATCACAAAAAAGGTTTTGAAAACGATTGAAATTTGATTTATATTCATAGTAAGAGCTATTTTTAACAAATTTTTACGTAAAAGTACGTAAAAAAAAGATTTAAATAAATGCGATTGTTGTACTTTTGCCTTTCTATTTAACAAAAAGTATATTCACTCATATTATGGATAGGTTTTCATTTTTAAATGCAGCGCATACAGAGTTTTTCGCACAATTATATGATCAGTATTTAGTAAATCCAGATAGCGTTGAGCCAAGCTGGAGAAGTTTTTTTCAAGGTTTCGACTTTGGACAAACGACTTATAATGACGAAAATCCAGTTCAACAAATTGTTGAATATGTGACTAGCGACAACACAGATTACAGTAAAGTTTCAGAAAAACTGCAAAAAGAATTTAACGTTCTAAAATTAATTGATGGATACCGTACAAGAGGACACTTGTTTACAAAAACAAATCCTGTTCGTGACCGTAGAACTTCATCTCCGACTTTAGACATTGAAAATTTTGGATTAACAACTGCTGATCTTTCAACAGTTTTTGATGCTGCTCAGACTATCGGAGTTCCTCCATGTTCATTACAAGACATTGTAACGCGTCTTAAATCTATTTACTGCCAACACATTGGTATTGAATATATGTACATCAGAAACCCTGGCGTTGTAAAATGGATTCAGGATAAATTAGCTGTAAATGTTAATCAGCCTAATTTCTCTTCTGAAGAAAAGAAAACCATCTTAAACAAATTAAATCAAGCAGTTTCTTTCGAGAACTTCTTACATACTAAATATGTTGGTCAAAAAAGATTCTCACTAGAAGGTGGTGAATCTATTATCCCGGCTTTAGACGCTTTGATCGAACAAGCTGCTGAAAAAGGTGTTGAACAATTCGTAATGGGAATGGCTCACCGTGGTCGTTTGAACGTTTTGGCAAACATCTTCGGAAAATCAACTCAGGATATCTTTGGTGAGTTTGATGGTAAAGATTATGATCAGGAATATTTTGATGGTGACGTAAAATACCACTTAGGTCTTACGGCTGACAAAAAAACAAGATCTGGAAAAAGCATCAATATCAATTTAGCACCAAACCCTTCTCACTTAGAAACGGTTGGAGCTGTAATTGAAGGAATCACAAGAGCTAAACAAGATAAATATTATGCTGACGATTTCTCTAAAGTATTACCTATCGCCGTTCACGGAGATGCTGCAATTGCAGGACAAGGTATCTTGTATGAAATCATCCAAATGGCACAACTTGACGGTTACAAAACTGGAGGAACAATCCATATCGTAATCAACAATCAGGTTGGTTTTACTACTAACTATTTAGACGCTCGTTCCTCTACTTATTGTACAGACGTTGCCAAAGTAACACTTTCGCCAGTATTACATGTAAATGCTGATGATGCTGAAGCTGTTGTACACGCAGTATCTTTTGCATTAGACTATAGAATGCAATTTGGACGTGACGTATTTATCGATTTATTAGGATACAGAAAATACGGTCATAACGAAGGTGACGAACCTCGTTTTACTCAACCGGTTTTATATAAAATCATCGCAAAACATAAAAATCCAAGAGATATTTATGCTGAGAAATTATTGTCAGACGGCGTAATCGATGCTTCTTATGTAAATGCTTTAGAAAAAGAATACAAATCTAATATGGAGGAGAATTTAGAAGCTTCCCGTAAAAAAGATTTGACAATTATAACTCCATTCATGAAAAACGAATGGAATGGTTTTGTTCAAGTGACAGATACTCAAATGCTCCAAAAAGTAGATACTGCTTTTGACAAAAAAGGTTTGGATTCTATCATCAATACAATCTCAACATTACCAGCTGACAAGAAATTCATCAATAAAATAACTAAAATTGTTACAGATAGAAAAACTGGATACGACAATAACACTATCGATTGGGGAACTGCAGAAGCTCTTGCTTACGGATCTCTTTTGACAGAAGGATTTGATGTTCGTATTTCTGGTCAGGACGTAGAGCGTGGTACATTCTCTCACCGTCATGCTGTAGTAAAAGTAGAAGATTCTGAAGAAGAAGTAATTCTATTGGATGCTATAGAAAATAAAAAAGGAAAATTCGGAGTATTCAATTCTCTTTTATCAGAGTATGGAGTTCTTGGTTTTGATTACGGATATGCATTGGCAAATCCAAATGCCTTAACAATTTGGGAAGCACAATTTGGAGATTTCTCTAACGGAGCTCAAATCATGATTGACCAATATATTTCTTGTGGTGAAGACAAATGGAACAACCAAAATGGTATTGTTTTATTATTACCTCACGGATATGAAGGACAAGGAGCAGAACACTCTTCTGCAAGAATGGAGCGTTACTTACAACTTTGTGCAAGACAAAATATGTATGTTGCTGATTGTACAACTCCAGCCAACTTCTTCCACTTGTTGAGAAGACAAATGAAAACGAATTTCCGTAAACCTTTGGTAGTTTTCTCTCCAAAAAGTTTATTGCGTGATCCAAGATGTGTTTCTACAGTCGAAGAATTAGCAAAAGGAAGTTTCCAGGAAACAATTGATGATAATGCAGTAGATAAAAAAGCGGTAAAAACTTTAGTTTTTGTTACTGGTAAATTCTACTATGACATTGTTGCTGAAAGAGAAAACAACGGAAGAAATGACGTTGCAGTTGTTCGTATCGAGCAATTATTCCCTTTACCAGTAGAGCAATTAAAAGAAATCATTGCAAAATATCCAAATGCTGATGATTATGTTTGGGCTCAGGAAGAACCTAAAAACATGGGAGCTTACAGCTTTATGTTAATGAACTTTGATCTTGTAAAATGGAGATTAGCTTCGTTAAAAGCTTATGCTGCACCAGCATCAGGAAGTTACACACGTGCAAAACGTCGTCATGCAGATGCAATTAGAATGGTTTTCGATAAAAATTTATTCAGATAAAAAGAATGTTTCAAGTTTCAATCCCGATAGCTATCGGGCCTGAAACCATAAAAACCTTAAACAAAAAATAAGATGATTTTAGAAATGAAAGTCCCATCACCAGGGGAATCAATAAAAGAAGTTGAAATTGCAACTTGGTTAGTAAAAGACGGAGATTATGTAGAAAAAGATCAAGCTATTGCTGAAGTTGATTCAGACAAAGCAACTCTTGAATTACCGGCTGAAATGAGCGGAATTATTACGCTTAAAGCAGAAGAAGGTGATGCAGTTGCAGTAGGAGCTGTAGTTTGTTTAATTGATACTGATGGTGTAAAACCTTCAGGATCTGCTCCGGCAGCAGAAGCTCCAAAAGCTGAGGCACCGAAAGCAGAAGCTCCAAAGGCTGAAGTAAAAGCTGAAGCACCAAAAGCAGCACCGGCACCAGCAGCAACAAGTTATGCAGCTGGAACCCCATCTCCTGCAGCAAGAAAAATATTAGACGAAAAAAATATAGCACCAGCAACAGTTTCAGGAACTGGTAAAGGTGGAAGAATCACTAAAGATGATGCTGTAAATGCAGTACCTTCTATGGGAACTCCAACTGGTGGAAGCCGTGGAACTGAGCGTACAAAATTATCAATGTTACGTCGTAAAGTAGCTGAGAGGTTAGTTGCTGCTAAAAACGAAACTGCAATGTTAACGACTTTCAACGAAGTTAACATGACTCCAATTAACCAAATTCGTAACGAATACAAAGATGCTTTCAAAGCAAAACATGGTGGTTTAGGATTAGGTTTTATGTCATTCTTTACAAAAGCAGTTACAAGAGCTTTACAATTATATCCTGATGTTAACTCAATGATGGATGGTGATTACAAAATTGCTTACGATTTTGCTGATATCTCAATCGCAGTTTCCGGACCAAAAGGCTTAATGGTTCCTGTTGTTCGTAATGCTGAATTATTAACTTTCCGTGGAATCGAAGCTGAAATCAAAAGATTAGCGTTAAGAGCTCGTGATGGTCAAATTACCGTTGACGATATGACTGGGGGAACTTTCACAATTACAAACGGTGGTGTTTTTGGGAGTATGTTGAGTACTCCAATTATCAATCCTCCTCAATCAGGAATTTTAGGAATGCACAATATTATTGAGCGTCCAATTGCTGTAAACGGTAAAGTTGAAATTCACCCAATGATGTATGTGGCTCTTTCTTATGACCACAGAATTATCGACGGACGTGAGTCTGTTGGTTTCTTAGTTGCTGTAAAAGAAGCTTTAGAAAATCCAGTAGAATTATTAATGAATGGCGATGCTAAACGTGCTTTAGAGTTGTAATTTTAATAATTTCCTATAATAATAGAAAGCCTGTTCATCAATCTGAACAGGCTTTTTTTTCTTAATATTGGCTTAAATCTTGCTTAAGATGTTAATTTTTTAAACAAACGTAAATTTTACCCTTTAAAAATTATTTTATTTAGAATAAATAAAAATAGCTTGCTTCGTTGTTATTCAACAGCTAAATTTGCACTATTCAAATCAATTCTAAATAATGATGAAATATAAATTTACAATTTCTTTTTTGAGTTTTTGCTTATTTCTATTAGCAAGCACAACAATTTCTGCACAGGAAAAAGCAAGCGTTAAAGGACAAATTAGTTTAGCAAATAATCAGGCTGCAGACAATGTTTCTGTAGTTCTAAAAGGAACTAAAATAGGAACGAATACAGACAATAATGGTTTTTACGAAATTAAAAATCTTAAACCTGGAAGCTATGTAATTAAAGTTTCTTCTGTTGGGCATTCCTCTAAAGAAAAAAGTATTTCCTTAAATGCTGGTGATGAAATAATAGAAGATTTTACAATTAGTTCAAATTCTGAACAATTAGACGAAATTGTAATAAATGGTGCCAAAAAGAAAAACTCTCTTGCCCGAAAAGAAACGCAGCAAGTTTCTAGATTACCACTTAAAAATCTTGAAAACCCACAAGTTTATTCTACTATTACAAGTGAGTTACTAAAAGAACAAGTAGTTACTAACATCGATGATGCGCTTAAAAACTCTCCGGGAATAACACAGCTTTGGTCTTCTACCGGACGTGCAGGTGATGGTGCAGGATATTTCTCTTTAAGAGGTTTTGCAGTACAACCTACTATGATTAACGGCTTACCGGGATTAACTAACGGAAGTTTAGACCCTGCCAACATTGACAAAATCGAAGTTATAAAAGGACCTTCGGGAACATTATTTGGAAGCAGTTTAATATCTTATGGAGGATTAATTAATATTACTACAAAAAGACCTTACGATTACTTTGGCGGAGAAATAAATTACACTGGCGGAAGCTATGGTTTAAACCGCGTAACTGCAGACATAAACACTCCTCTTGACGAAGAACATAAAGTAAATTTAAGAGTAAACGCAGCCTATCATAATGAAGAAAGTTTTCAGGATGCCGGATTTAAAAAGTCATTTTTTATAGCGCCTTCTTTATCTTATCAAGTAAACGACAGATTATCATTCTTGATTAATACAGAATTCATGAGCAGTGAAGCAACAAATCCAACAATGTTGTTTTTTGACAGAGGTGCTCCATTAAGAGTTCATAATATTAAAGAATTAGGATATGACAACAAACGTTCTTACACAAGCAACGAACTAACTTTAAAAACTCCTTCTTACAGCCTTCAGGCTCAAATGAATTATAAACTTTCAGACCAATGGACTTCTCAAACTGTAGTTTCAAGAGGTTCATCAAAATCTGAAGGATACTATACTTACTTATACGAGAGTACCAGATTTTATCCGGCAATCACAAAAGGAGTGGTTTTAGGACGTTCTCTAAACTATCAAAATGCAACAGATCTAACAACAGACATCCAGCAAAATTTTATTGGCGACTTTAAAATTGGTAAAATGAGAAACCGTATGGTTGTTGGTGTTGATTATTTTAGCAGAACACAAAATGACAACGGAACAGGATATATTACAAACGGTGATGTTTACATTGGTAACGATGATTTAAAAACAGTTAACGATAGTGTATTTAAAATTCACACGCCAAAAGACTACATCCTTAATGGTGACAGCGGAAAATTATCAAAAGCAGCTGTTGATGCACTTTTAGCAGGTGAAAACGCAAACCACAATAAAACAAAACAAGAAGTATACAGTGCCTATGTTTCAAATGTACTTAACATTACCCCTGCTTTGTCAGCAATGGCTAGTTTACGTGTAGATCGTTTTGTAAATAGTGGTGATGTTACAATAAGTGATGACGATTTTAATCAAACTGCTTTCTCTCCTAAATTTGGTATTGTTTACCAGCCAATTATCGATAAGGTTTCCTTATTTGCAAACTATATGGATGGTTTTACAAATACGGCACCAAAAGCAGATCGTGTAAACGGAAATCCGGTTCCAAGAACATTTAATCCGGAACATGCTAATCAACTTGAATTTGGTACTAAACTGAATATATTCAGAGATAAATTATATGCTACATTTAGTTACTACGATATAAAAGTAACAGATCAGGTCTATACTGTTTATTCAGACAGTGGAAATCCAACGGTTCCAAATCAAACATCTTACCAGGATGGCGGACAAAGAAATAAAGGTTTTGAAGCCGAAATTGTTTCGAACCCAATTAATGGTTTAAATCTTATTTTTGGATACAGCTATAATGATTCTCGTTTAACTGCCGGTGATCCAGATTTTGTAGGCCATAGACCAGAAAGTGCCGGACCGCAAAATTTAGCTAATTTTTGGGCAAGTTATAAATTTACTCAAGGTGATTTACAAGGTTTTGGTTTAGGTTTTGGCGGGAATTATGCTGACAAAAACAAAATCATGAACAGAACGGTTACAGGTCAATTCACAATTCCATCTTACACTGTTTTAAACTCATCTGTATTTTACGGAACAGAGAAATATATCCTGACATTAAAACTTGACAATATTGCTAATGTAGACACTTACGATGGCTGGTCAACACTTCACCCTAGAAACATGAGAAGTGTAGCAGCAAGTCTGTCTTATAAGTTCTAATAAAAAACAAATACAAACACCTTTCTTTAATTTTAGAAAGGTGTTTTTTAAATTCTATTAAATTATGATAACAATAGCAAGCCTTATCGTTTTTTTAGCTTTTTATACTTTGTATTACACCTCAAAAAGAGCCGTTTTATCCTATGACTTAGGTTTTGAAAAATGGATGAAGAACAATCCAAAACAAACCAAAATCACCGGATTAGTTCTTTTAGCCGGCGCTTATACTATTTGGCTTTTTACTCAGTCTTTTGGTTGCGGCACCTTAATGTTTTTTATTCAGCTTATGACAATAGGAAGTTTAATTATCATTCTGGCCCCATTAAAAAAAGTAAACAGCAAAGTGCTTTTAGCAATCTTAATTATGGCTGTTCTTTTAGAACTTTATTACAACTAAACCACATTTAAACCAATGCCAGCAAACCAAAAATATTTAACCCCTGCTTTTTGGCCTCGTTTTGCCAAAATTACCGCTGCTATTTTAGGCGGTTACTTTGTTTCTGTTACCTTTCATTTAGCTTTAGCTTCGTGGTTTAACCGCCCTGCAGTTCTAATGACAATGGCTTTTAGCGGATTTATTCTGTGGGTTGTACTAATGGTTCTCGCGTTTCTGGCAAAAAGCGGATGGAAAATCTGGGGTATTTATATTCTCCTTTCTTTACTTTTTTCTCTTCTTATTTATCTTGGTCAAACTTATAATCCTGCTGCGTAAATATGAACAATCGTCATTACAATATCTATTTTCACACGCATACCGTTAGTGGTATTGTTATAAGCGTTGTGCTGTTTGTAATTTTCTTTGCAGGATCTTTTTCTTTTTTTAGAGATGAAATCATCAATTGGGAAAGAAGTGAATCTACCGCTATTACAAGAGAAATTCAGCTGGACTACAACAAAGCGTTAAAAAATCTGGATAAAGAATACGTTTTACACGGAAGAAACATCACTATTTCTAAGCCATCTGTAGAAAATAGAGTCGCAGTTTATATGGAAGGAACCAAAGATACTTTGGCTCCAGCCAAACAAAAAGAGGGAACTTTCTTTTATTTAGACAATAAAAAATTTAAATCTTATACTTACGAAGAATCCTATTCTTTAGGAGAATTTTTATATCGCCTTCACTTTCTGGCACAGATTCCTTATCCTGTGGGGTATTATCTTTCTGGATTTGTTGCGTTATTTTTCTTATTTGCAATAATAACGGGTGTTTTATTACATTGGAAAAAAATCGTTTCAAACTTTTATGTTTTCCGTCCAAAAGAAAAACTAAAAACCTTGTGGACAGATGCACACACAGCATTAGGAGTGATCGGACTTCCGTTTCAGTTCGTGTATGCTGTAACCGGAGCATTTTTTATGATCAAACTTTTAATAGTAGCTCCAGCCGTAATGGCATTATACAAAGGCGATCAGGACAAACTTTACAAAGAATTAGAATACAACGATCCCGATTATAAATTTGAATACAAAAAATTAGCCGCTCCTTTTGATGTAAATCAGCTTGTTTCTAAAGCAAAAAGCAATTGGTCTGATTTTGAAATTACACGTGTCTTTATTCAAAATTACGGCGATGCCAATATGCACGTTTTAGTTGAAGGTGAATTATTAAGCGAAAAGAAATTTACCGGAATTGGAAAAGTAATCTATCGTATTTCTGACGGAAAAGAAATTGCACGCAAAAACCCTGTTACACAAAACGGTTATATTGATGTTGTAAAAAATGTTCTATACAGAATTCATTTTGGAGATTACGGCGGTTATGCATTAAAAATAGTAAGCTTTGTTCTGGGAATCATCACTTGTTTTGTTATCATTTCTGGTGTTATGATTTGGTTAGTTGCAAGACAAAAGAACAATTTACCCGAAAAGAAAAGACGATTCAATGCTGCGGTTGTTCGCATTTATTTGGCAATTTGTTTGAGCATGTATCCTATTACTGCGCTTGCTTTTATTGTGACTAAAATATTTTATCCGTTGACTCAAGATAGTCTTTATTCGATATATTTTATAGGATGGTTAGCGTTAACAATCTTTTTTAACATCAAAAAAGACGACGCTTTTACCAATAAATTCTGTTTGATCTCAGGAAGTATTTTAGGATTTCTGATTCCAATTACAAACGGTATAGTTTCTGGAAATTGGTTTTGGAATTCGTTTATGCAAAATAAAGTTCAGGTTTTCTTTATTGATGTTTTCTGGATTGTTCTGGCTTCAATAACCTTCTATGTGGCTTATCATTTAAAACCTAAAAGAGAAGTTGATACAAGAAAAAAAGTTTAAAATTTTTCCGCCACAAATTTCACGAATTTACACGAATTAAATTTGTGGAAATTCGTGAAATTTGTGGCTAACTTTTCTTTACTTTCTCAGCAATAGCCTAAAATTATCCAAATTATTTGCCCCTTATAGATTTAGCGTCTATTTTTACGTTTTTATTCAAAAAAATGGGGTTCAAAAAGCAAGTACGTTTTCTACATAAATGGCTCGGATTAATTTCCGGGCTTATTGTTTTTATAATAAGTGTTACCGGTTGTATCTTTTGTTTTCATGACGAAATAAAAGACATCACCCGCAAAGAATGGCGTTTGGTTGAACCTGAAAACAAATCCTTTATTTTACCGTCTGTTTTAAAAGAAAGAGCCAAAGAAATTGCTCCAAAAAATAAAGCAAGTATGGTTTCTTATTATGGAAAAAACAGAGCGGCAATTGTCTACACGTATTCTGACACTGAAAATCTATATCTCTATTTTAATCCTTATACGGGAAAACATCTAAAAACTGAAAATCCTAAAACTGACTTTTTTATCATTGTTGAATACATTCATTTGTATTTGCTTTTGCCTGATTATATTGGCAAGCATATTATTGGCGGTGCAACAATCATCTTTATACTATTACTGATTTCTGGAATTATTCAATGGTGGCCAAAACGACGAAGTGATCTTAAGCGAAGTTTTACCGTAAAATGGTCGGCAAAATGGCGTCGTGTAAATTACGATTGGCACAATACATCCGGATTTTACATTGCAATTATCGCGGCAATTATTGCCATAACCGGTTTAACTTTTACGTATGAATGGGTTGGCGACGGAATTTATAAAACTTTCAATTTTGGAGGAGACAAAGCTGCCGAAACAAAAACTCCGGTAATCGATACCACTAAATTTAATAGTAATTCACTTGTTGCCGTTGATCGCGCTTTTATCGAAACCATGAAATTTCAGCCAAAAGCTGAAATGTGTTTTGTCACTTTTCCTCAGCAAAAAGGCGATATTATTGGTACAGGAGCATACCCGCATACTTTAAGATACGATCATCAGAGTAATTATTATTTTCACCCAAGTGACGGAAAATTAATTCAGAGCGATCCCTATCATAAAAAGAGTTTAGGTTTACAGGTTGTCGAAATGAATTATGGCATTCATACAGGTCAAATTTTGGATTTACCCGGAAAAATAATCGCTTTTATCATTAGTCTGATAGCTGCTGCACTACCAGTAACGGGTTTTGTAATTTGGTACGGAAGAAAAAACAAATCCTGCAAAAAAATAAAAGCATAAAAAAACCGCTTAGTCAGCGGTTTTTTTATGTTTTCGAAATCTTATTAATTTCTGTTTGCCAAAGCATTTTTTTGTAAATTCTTTACTGAACTTACTTGGCTGTTTTCATAAGCAACTTCGCAAAGACTTTTTTCATTGAAGAAAATCCATTTTCCAGTTTTCATTCCGTCTGTGTACTCTCCTACTGCCAATTTATTTCCCTTTTCATCATACGATACCCAAACGCCATCTAGTTTACCATCCTTAAAGAAACCTTGTTGTTGTACATTACCATTTTCATAATAGTAAGTAGCTTTTACTTTGTTTCCAACAGCTTCTAATTCTGGTTTTACCTCTTGTGCAACTAGAATTCCAGAGAACAATATTGCAACTAAAATTACACACTTTTTCATATCTTTAGGTATTTAATGTTATCAAATCGTTATCAAATATAGTTAATTGTTTACATTAAACAAACTTTTACTTAACAATTTGGTAACATTGGATAAAAACTTAACATTGGAGATAATCTAAAAACAAAAAAACCAACGCCGAAGCATTGGTTTTACTGGTATTTCCGCAAAAGCGAAACTCTACTATAACGTTATAAATTTGATAAATAAATTACTTCAATAATGCATCTAATTGCGTTTGAAGCTCTGGAGATGATGGTCGCTCAGCATCTGGAGTCACAATGTTACCTTTTGGATCTATCAAAATAAATCTTGGAATCCCAGTTACACCATAATTTGTTACAAACTCAGATTCCCAATCTTTATCAGCAAACAATTGAGTTCCTCCTAATTGTTTATCTGTTACAAATTTTTTCCATTTTTCATTATCCTTCGCTTTATCAATAGAAACACTCACGAATTCAATGTTTTTTCCGTGGTATTTCTCTTCGATTTTTTGCAAATACGGAATCTCAGCTCTACAAGGTGCACACCAGGTTGCCCAAAGATCAATATAAACATACTTTCCTTTTAACTCAGAAAGTTTTGTTTTTCCACCTTTATGATTCTCATAATCAAAATCTGGTGATGCTTTACCTATTAATTTCTTTGCGTTTAAAGTTCTTTCATGTTCTTCAGCAGCATATTGATTAAAACGTTCGAAGTTATTTTTCATCGCAGTTACAAATTCCGGATCAAAAGATCCTTTCTCCAAACTTTCAATATCTGCTTTTTTCTTAGATTCAAATACTGTAGTAAATTCAGCAGATTCTTTAGAAAAAGCTTCTTCCAATTTTTCATTTCTTAAAGCTTGTTGTGCCAAAAAATTACTTTCGTCCACACCTTTACCTTTATAAACAATAGTTTCGTCAAATTCCTTGGCGTTCATCGTTAGATTTACTTCAGAATTTGGTTTTAAATATAATCTCGAAGATTCAGTCCCATCAGAAAACACATAAAATCCTTTTGGTGCATCAAAAGAAGCAACAAAAAGTTGTTTTTTATTGATAGGAATAACTTGTTTAAAATTATCATTTCCCTTAATGACTAAAGTGTCACTATTTCTATTCTCAATTTTAGCAGTAAATTTAACTTGGCTTTTACTTTGACCAATAACATTCAAAGCGCTAAAAATCAACAGACCAGTTGCAAAAATTTTATTCATAAGTATTAAAGTTTGTTTTTAGTGATTCAAATCTAAAGAAATTACGGCGGCAAAATTTAAGAATTAACAAAATATTTCAAATTAAATGAGCATCAAGTTATCACTTTACTATATTAATTTGGATTTTGTTGTTTACTTTTGCAGTCTAAAATTTTGATCATGTATAGAAGTCATAATTGTGGCGAGTTAAATGCCTCAAACATTAATACAGAAGTTACACTAGCGGGTTGGGTTCAAAAATCACGCGATAAAGGATTTATGAATTGGGTTGATTTACGCGACCGTTACGGAATTACACAATTAATTTTCGACGAAAGTCGTAGTGATAAAACTGTCTTTGAATTGGCAAAAACTCTTGGTAGAGAATTTGTAATTCAGGTAAAAGGAACTGTAATTGAGCGTGAAGCTAAAAACAAAAATATCCCAACTGGTGAAATCGAAATTTTAGTTTCTGAATTAACTATTCTAAATGCCGCTTTAACACCTCCATTTACAATTGAAGATGAAACTGATGGTGGAGAAGATATCAGAATGAAATATCGCTATTTAGATATTAGAAGAAATCCTGTAAAAAACAGCTTGTTGTTCCGTCATAAAGTAGCAATGGAAGTTCGTAAATATTTATCTGATTTAGATTTTTGCGAAGTTGAAACTCCTTACTTAATCAAATCGACTCCTGAGGGGGCGAGAGATTTCGTTGTACCAAGCCGTATGAACGAAGGACAGTTTTATGCATTGCCACAATCTCCACAAACTTTCAAACAATTATTGATGGTGGGCGGAATGGATAAATATTTCCAGATCGTAAAATGTTTCCGTGACGAAGATTTACGTGCAGACCGTCAGCCTGAGTTTACACAAATCGATTGCGAGATGGCATTTGTGGAGCAAGAAGATATTTTGAATGTTTTTGAAGGATTGACAAGACATTTACTAAAAAAAATTAAAGGTATTGAAGTAGATAAATTCCCAAGAATTACCTACGACTATGCCATGAAGACATACGGAAACGACAAACCGGACATTCGTTTTGGAATGGAGTTTGGTGAATTAAACGAATTTGCACAACATAAAGATTTCCCTGTATTTAACGCTGCAGAATTAGTAGTTGGTATTGCAGTTCCGGGAGCAGGAAATTATACCCGTAAAGAAATTGACGGATTAATTGACTGGGTAAAACGTCCGCAAGTAGGAGCATCAGGAATGGTGTACGCAAAGTGCAATGACGACGGAACTTTTAAATCATCTGTAGATAAATTTTACGATCAGGACGATTTAGGACAATGGGCAAAAATTACAGGAGCAAAACCTGGCGATATGATTTTTGTACTTTCAGGACCGGCAAATAAAACACGTGCGCAACTTTCGGCACTTCGTATGGAATTAGCAACTCGTTTAGGATTGCGTAAACCAGAGGAATTCGCACCACTTTGGGTAGTTGATTTCCCATTATTAGAACTTGACGAAGAAAGCGGTCGTTACCATGCAATGCACCACCCGTTTACATCTCCAAAACCGGAAGACATGGCTCTGTTAGAAACTGATCCTGGAAAGGTTCGTGCTAATGCGTATGATATGGTTCTTAACGGAAATGAAATTGGAGGAGGTTCGATTCGTATCCACGACAAAGCAACTCAACAATTAATGTTTAAATATTTAGGTTTCACTGAAGAAGAAGCAAAAGCACAATTTGGTTTCTTAATGGATGCTTTCCAATTTGGAGCACCGCCACACGGAGGTCTAGCTTTTGGTTTAGACAGATTGGTGGCTATTTTAGGAGGTCAGGAAACTATTAGAGATTTTATTGCATTCCCTAAGAACAATTCAGGGCGTGATGTTATGATCGATGCACCTGCAAAAATTGATGATTCACAATTAAAAGAACTACACATCAAACTTGATGCGATATAAATTCTTATGAATTTAAAAATATAAAAACGGCAGCTAAATCTTATTAGTTGCCGTTTTTTTATACATTTTCTTCTGGGCTCAGTGTTAAAAAAATACTAACTAAAAATTGCGAAGCCAACAAATACAAGTATTCTCTCACAGAAACTCAGATTTACAGAACAGGTTTGGCATAATATACAAAATTTTTGTAAACTATAAGCTACTTTTTTAACTTTTTATTCTTACAATTGATGATTCTCAAATAAAGTATCTGCATATCAAAATTGATGCAATATAAATAGCGAAAACACTGTGAATCAATAATTTTTACAAAAAATTAACACCTTATTGTCTTTTGTATGAATTTATATATTACATTTGCTTCATTATAAATTATTATTACAATTACAATGCGTACAGGTACAGTAAAATTTTTCAATGAATCTAAAGGTTATGGATTCATTACAGACGAAGAAACAGGAAAAGATATCTTCGTTCACGCTTCAGGAATTAACGCGGAAGAATTACGCGAAGGAGACCGTGTAAGCTATGAAGAAGAAGAAGGAAGAAAAGGGAAAGTTGCTGCTAAAGTAGCAGTAATCTAAGAAAAATATAGCAATTTATTTTTTTTGCCTCTGAATGGTTTTGAAAACGTTTCGATTAATTTCGAAACGTTTTTTTTTGCTTAAATCTTAAAAAAAACTTAAAAAAGCAGCTTGTTATTTATAATCAATAAAAATTACAAACATTAACCCTTTTGTCATACACTTAAATCCTTTTTTAGCTTGTGATTTACAGAGTTGAAAGTTATCTTTGTGGCTTATTCTTTAAGTAAAAACCCTAAGTTTATGCAATCTGATCAATACAGTTACATTCCTATTTTAATGCAAGCAATTTTAGCTATTGGATTTGTGGTAGGAACAATCATTATCTCTGGAAAATTAGGACCAAAAAGAAGTTCTGAAGTAAAAGATAAAAACTTTGAGTGTGGTATCGAATCTGTTGGTAACGCACGTATCCCTTTTTCAGTAAAATATTTCCTGGTTGCTATTTTGTTTGTATTGTTTGATGTAGAGGTAATTTTCCTTTATCCATGGGCAGTAAACTTCAAAGAATTAGGAATTGAAGGAATGCTAAAGATGATCGTATTTATGTCACTTCTATTAGTTGGCTTTTTCTACATCATCAAGAAAAAAGCATTAGACTGGGAATAACACGATTTTAGATTTTAAATTGATGCTTTTAGATTTAAGAATTAGCAGATGTCTGAACTTAAATAAAACCACAATTTGAAATTTGATTTCTTCAAATTAATATACTGATTTAAAAAAATTGATTTTAACTTTTACGATTTCCCAAATCTAAAATCTAAAATCAGAAATCTAAAATAAAATGAGCGATTCAAATGTAAATATGGTTGCGCCGCCAGAAGGAGTTGTAGGAGAAGGTTTCTTCGCTACAAAACTAAATGATGTTGTAGGTTTAGCAAGAGCCAATTCATTATGGCCATTACCTTTTGCAACTTCATGCTGTGGTATCGAATTCATGGCTACAATGGCGTCACATTACGATTTAGCACGATTTGGTTCTGAGCGTGTGAGTTTCTCTCCTCGTCAGGCAGATATGTTGCTGGTAATGGGAACTATTTCTAAAAAAATGGCACCTATTTTAAGACAAGTTTACGAACAAATGTCTGAACCTCGCTGGGTAATTGCAGTTGGAGCCTGTGCTTCATCAGGTGGAATCTTCGATACTTATTCAGTTTTACAAGGAATTGACAAAGTAATACCGGTTGACGTTTACGTTCCTGGATGTCCACCAAGACCAGAGCAAATTGTTGATGGAGTAATGAAACTTCAGGAATTGGTAAAAAGCGAATCTGTTAGACGCAGAAGCTCACCAGAATACCAAGAATTACTAGCTTCATATAATATTTCATAAGATGGCTTTAGAAAATACCCTGATTCAAGATAAACTTACAGAAACATTTGATACAAGTGTTTTTAACTTTCACCAAGAAAGAGATATTTTTTCATTAGAAACTTCTGCTGATAAAATCACAGCTTTAATTCTTTTTTTGAAAAACGATTCTGATTTACGTTTCCACTTTTTAACCGATTTATGCGGTGTTCATTATCCAGACAACGAAACAGAACGTCAGTTTGCAATCGTATACCATTTACATAACTGGTACGAAAACAAACGTATTAGAATCAAAGTATTCTTAAACGGTGAAAAACCAGAGATCAAAACCATTTCAAACATTTTCTTAAGTTCAAACTGGATGGAAAGAGAAACATACGATTTCTTCGGGATTAACTTTATTGGACATCCGCAATTGAAACGTATTTTGAATATGGACGAAATGATATCTTTCCCAATGCGAAAAGAATTCCCAATGGAAGACAGCGGAAGAACAGATAAAGACGACAGATTCTTTGGAAGAACAACAACAAATTGCTAAAAAATAAATAATTCAACATTATAAAATGTCAGAACTATTATTACCACCAGAGCATCGATATGCTAAAATAATTAAGGAGAAACTAAACGCAGACGGAAGCGAGCTTTCAGTACTAAATTTAGGTCCTACGCACCCGGCGACTCACGGTATTTTTCAAAATATCCTGTTGATGGATGGCGAAAGAATTCTTGAAGCTGAACCAACTATCGGTTACATCCACAGAGCTTTCGAAAAAATCGCTGAGAATCGTCCTTTTTACCAAATTACACCTCTTACTGACCGTATGAACTATTGCTCCTCTCCTATTAATAATATGGGATGGTGGATGACTTTAGAAAAATTGTTAAATATTGAAGTTCCTAAAAGAGCGCAGTATTTAAGAGTAATTGTAATGGAGTTGGCTCGTATTACAGACCACTTAATCTGTAACTCGATTCTTGGTGTAGATACTGGTGCATATACTGGTTTCTTATACGTTTTTCAATTTAGAGAAAAAGTTTACGAGATCTACGAAGAAATTTGCGGAGCTCGTTTAACAACAAATATGGGAAGAATTGGTGGTTTCGAAAGAGATTGGTCACCAGAGGCATTCCGCAAATTAGATGTATTTTTACAAGATTTTCCTGTCGCTTGGCAAGAATTTGTAAACTTATTTGAAAGAAACAGAATTTTCCTGGATAGAACCGTAGACGTAGGTGCAATCTCAGCAGAGCAAGCAATGGCTTACGGATTTACAGGTCCAAACTTACGCGCTGCCGGAGTTGATTACGACGTTCGTGTTGCACAACCTTACTCCTCTTACGAAGATTTCGATTTTGTAGTTCCTGTTGGAAAATCAGGTGATACATACGATCGTTTCTGTGTTCGTAATGCTGAAGTTTGGGAAAGTTTAAGCATTATTCGTCAGGCTTTGGCTAAAATGCCGGCCGGAAACGAATACCATGCTGAAGTTCCTGATTACTACCTTCCTCCAAAAGAAGATGTTTATACTTCTATGGAATCTTTAATTTATCACTTTAAAATCGTAATGGGAGAAGTTCCTGTACCAGTTGCAGAAATTTACCACGCAGTTGAAGGAGGAAATGGTGAACTAGGTTTTTATTTAGTTACAGACGGAAGCAGAACTCCATACAGATTACATTTCAGAAGACCTTGTTTCATTTATTATCAGGCATATCCTGAAATGATTAAAGGTTCATTATTGTCTGATGCAATTGTTATTCTGTCAAGTTTAAATGTTATTGCTGGAGAATTAGACGCGTAAAAGATTGCAAATTTTAGAACTTAGATTGCGATTGAAAAATCCAAAATCTTAAGTCAGAAATCTAAAATTATAAAAGATTGCAGAATGCAGGTTATAGATACAGATTGAAAAATCTAAAATCTAAAATCTAAATCCAAAATAAGAATGGAAAGAAAACATTACAAACAAGAAATAAACATGACTGAAGCATTGATGACTCGCATCAATGAATTAATCAGTCATTATCCAGAAGACAAAAGAAAATCGGCTTTGTTGCCTGTTTTGCATGAAGTGCAGGACGCGCATGATAACTGGTTAAGCACTGAGTTGCAGGATAAAGTTGCTGAAATTTTGCACATCAAACCAATTGAGGTTTACGAAGTGGTTACTTTTTATACCATGTACAACCAAAAACCAATTGGAAAATACATGTTCGAATTCTGCCAGACTTCTTGTTGTTGTTTAAATGGTGCTGAAAATTTAATGGATTATACTTCTGAAAAATTAGGCATTAAAATGGGCGAAACAACTCCAGACGGAATGTTTACTATTGCCGGTGTAGAATGTTTAGGTGCTTGCGGATATGCTCCGATGATGCAGTTGGGAGATTTCTACAAAGAAAAATTGACAGAAGAAAAAATCGATCAGTTAATTGCTGATTGTAGAGATGATAAAATAATATTACACGATAAATAATATGTCACAGAAAATATTATTAGATAAAATCAATGTTCCAGGTATTAAAACCTACGAAGTATATCGTCAAAATGGTGGTTATGCTTCTGTAGAAAAAGCTTTGAAAACACTTACGCCAGACGAAGTTGTTGAAGAAGTAAAAAAATCAGGACTTCGTGGTCGTGGTGGTGCAGGTTTCCCTGCCGGAATGAAATGGAGTTTTATTGACAAAAAATCAGGCAAACCAAGACACTTAGTTTGCAACGCCGATGAATCTGAACCAGGTACATTTAAAGATCGTTACTTGATGGAATTTATTCCTCACTTATTGATCGAAGGAATGATTACTTCAAGTTTTGCTTTGGGCGCTAACTTATCATATATCTACATTCGTGGAGAATATATGTGGGTTTACAAAATTTTAGAAAGAGCAATCGCCGAAGCTAAAGCTGCCGGTTGGTTAGGAAAAAATATATTAGGGACAGGTTACGATTTAGAACTTTATGTTCACTGTGGAGCCGGAGCTTATATTTGTGGTGAAGAAACTGCACTTATTGAATCACTGGAAGGTAAAAGAGGAAACCCTCGTATTAAACCACCTTTCCCAGCGGTTTCAGGACTTTGGGCAAATCCAACAGTGGTAAACAATGTTGAAACTATTGCAACTGTGCCTTGGATCATCAATAACTCTGGTGATGATTATGCTAAAATCGGAATTGGTCGTTCAACAGGAACTAAATTAATTTCTGCTTCAGGACATATTAAAAACCCTGGAGTTTATGAAATTGAATTAGGTTTAAGTGTTGACGAATTCATGAATTCTGACGAATACTTAGGCGGAATGTCTTCTAGCAGACCTTTAAAAGCGTTTGTTCCAGGAGGATCTTCAGTGCCAATTTTACCTGCTGAATTAATTTTCAAAACTGCAAATGGTGAAGATCGTTTAATGACTTACGAATCTTTAAGTGATGGTGGTTTTGCTACCGGATCGATGTTAGGTTCAGGAGGATTTATCGTTTATAATGACACTGCTTGTGTGGTAAGAAACACTTGGAATTTTGCACGTTTTTACCACCACGAATCTTGCGGACAATGTACACCTTGCCGCGAAGGAACAGGATGGTTAGAAAAAATATTGTGGAGAATCGAAAACGGTCAGGGCCGTGAAGAGGATATTGAATTGCTATGGAGTATTCAAAGCAAAATCGAGGGTAACACAATTTGCCCACTTGGTGACGCAGCTTCTTGGCCAGTAGCAGCAGCGATTCGTCATTTTAGAGATGAGTTCGAATATCACGTTCGTTTCCCTGAAAAAATAAAAAACAGAGATCACTTTGTTGCTGAACCTTTCTCGCAAGTGAAACATTTAGTAGGCGGTAAAGTAATCGTATAAAGAAATATAAAGCAGAAAGTTATAAAGTTAATAATATCAAAAAGGACAGCAATTCTTTTCAATATTCCGACTTTCAACATTCAAATCAATAAGAGATGAAAGTAACCATAGACGGTCAAAGTATAAACGTAGAGCCAGGAACAACAATCCTGCAGGCTGCACGTATGATTGGTGGAGATTTGGTACCGCCAGCCATGTGCTATTACTCAAAATTAAAAGGTAGCGGCGGTAAATGTCGTTGTTGTTTAGTTGAAGTTTCTAAAGGAAGCGAAGCTGACCCTAGACCAATGCCAAAACTGATGGCATCTTGTGTAACAGGATGTATGGATGGGATGGAAGTAAACAGTAAATCTTCTGATCGTGTAACAGAAGCTCGTAAATCTGTAACAGAATTTTTATTGATCAATCACCCTTTAGATTGCCCTATTTGTGATCAGGCAGGAGAATGTGATCTTCAAAACTTAAGTTTTGAGCACGGAAATCCAAAATCCCGTTTTATTGAAGAAAAAAGAACATTTGAACCAGAAGATATTGGTCCAAATATTCAACTACATATGAACCGTTGTATTTTATGTCAAAGATGTGTACAAGTAGCAGATCAATTGACAGACAATAGAGTTCACGGAGTATTAGACCGTGGAGATCACGCCAATATTTCAACTGGAATCTCAAAAGCTATTGACAATGAATTCTCAGGAAACATGATTGATGTTTGTCCTGTTGGAGCATTGACCGATAAAACTTTCCGTTTCAAATCTAGAGTTTGGTTCAACAAACCTTATAACGCACACAGAGAGTGTACAACTCCCGGATGTTGTGGGAAAACTACGGTTTGGATGTTTGGAGGAGAGATTCAACGTGTAACTGGTCGTAAAGATGAGTACCATGAAGTAGAAGAATTCATCTGTAACTCTTGCCGTTTTGAACACAAAAATGTAACTGACTGGGTTATCGAAGGACCAAGAGAATTTGAAAAAGATTCTGTTATCAATCAAAATAACTACACTCAGAAATTAGAGAAGGTAGAAATCGATACTGAAAAAACAATCCTTATGGGTAGAGATATCGACCGTAAAAAAATTAGTATGGCAGAAATTCCATTAAACACTAACAACAAAAATTCATAACGATGGTAGATGGTACATTTATTATAGAAAAAAGTGTTGTGATTGTTGTGGTTTTCGCTATAACAATGATTATGGCAATGTACTCTACTTGGGCTGAACGTAAAGTTGCGGCTTATCTTCAGGATCGTGTAGGACCTAACCGTGCTGGATGGGGAGGATTATTACAACCTCTTGCTGATGGTATGAAATTATTCTCAAAAGAAGAGTTTTTCCCAAACACACCTAACAAATTCTTATTTGTTGTAGGACCGGCAATTGCCATGAGTACAGCATTGATGACAAGCGCAGTAATTCCCTGGGGAGATAAATTGCATATTTTTGGAAGAGATGTTCTTTTACAGGCAACTGATATTAATATCGGTATCCTATACATTTTTGGTGTACTTTCAGTAGGAGTTTATGGCATCATGATTGGTGGATGGGCATCTAACAATAAATTCTCATTGATGGGGGCCATTCGCGCTGCTTCTCAAATGGTTTCTTATGAAGTTGCCATGGGATTATCAATGATTGCTTTATTGATGATGACCGGAACTTTAAGCTTAAGAGAAATATCTCTACAACAAGAAGAAATGAATTGGAACGTATTTTATCAGCCTTTATCATTCTTGATTTTTCTAATTTGTTCGTTTGCAGAAACTAACAGAACTCCATTTGACCTTGCAGAATGTGAAAATGAATTAATTGGAGGTTATCATACAGAATATTCATCCATGAAAATGGGATTCTATTTATTTGCTGAATATGCAAGTATGTTTATCTCGGCTACTATTATTTCTGTTTTATTCTTTGGAGGATATAACTATCCTGGAATGAGTTGGATGATAGAACATGCAGGAGTAAATATTGCTAATCTATTAGGAATTGCAGCATTGTTTACAAAATTATGTTTCTTCATATTTTTCTATATGTGGGTACGTTGGACAATTCCAAGATTTAGATATGACCAATTAATGAATTTAGGCTGGAGAATTTTAATTCCGCTTTCGATTATTAATATCATGATTACCGGAGCTGTTATTTTAAGACATGATATCGCAGCAGCTTTAGGATTCTAAGAACCGTAACACCTAGCCCTGATAGAAGCGACATCCTTTTGTCCGCCACGGCGGATAAAAGATATAGCGGATAGCGGGATTAGCTACAAATAAAAAATAAAATAGATTTTGGATTTGATTTTACCGTCAAATTGTGAATCGTAAATCATACATTAAAAAATGTCAATAGAAACTATATCATTATCGGGTAGAAAAAAGATGGTCTCTAACAAAGAGATGACTTTTTGGGAACGATTGTATCTTGTGGCGATTGTGAAAGGATTGCTTATCACTCTTAAACACTTATTCAGAAAAAAAGTGACGATTCACTATCCTGAGCAAGTACGTGAAATGAGTCCGGTTTATCGTGGTCAACATCAGTTGAAACGCGATGAGCAAGGTCGTGAAAACTGTACTGCTTGCGGATTATGTGCTTTATCATGTCCTGCTGAAGCAATCACGATGAAAGCTGCAGAACGTAAAGCAGATGAAAAACATTTATATAGAGAAGAAAAATACGCTTCGATATATGAAATCAATATGTTACGTTGTATTTTCTGTGGTTTATGTGAAGAAGCTTGCCCGAAAGATGCAATTTATTTGACGACTTCAAAAGTTTTGGTTCCTTCTAGCTATGAAAGAGAAGATTTCATTTTTGGAAAAGACAGATTAGTGATGCCTCTTGACGTGGCAATGAAAAACGCTCAACTTAATAATGCTAACTAAATGATACATATTCCTGATTTTGCACACGCAACAACTGTACAAATTATATTTTGTTTCTTAGCGTTTATTACGGTAATCACTGCTTTCCTGACTATCTATAGTAGAAATCCAATTCATAGTGCTATTTATTTAGTAATTTGTTTTTTCTCGATTGCTGGTCACTATTTATTATTAAATGCTCAATTTTTGGCTGTAGTACATATTATAGTCTACTCCGGAGCGATCATGATTCTATTCCTGTTTACAATCATGTTAATGAATTTAAATGAACAACGAGAAGTACACCGACCTAGAATTACACGTTTAGGCGCAATTGTTTCTTTCTGTTTGATTTGTATTGTATTGATTGCAATTTTTATCAACTCTAAACCAATTGTTGGTGAATACGATTCGACTGGTGAAGATTTCCAATCTATTCAAGTTTTGGGTAAAATATTATTGAACGAATATATGGTTCCGTTTGAATTTGCTTCGATCTTGCTTTTAGTAGCCATGATTGGAACTGTATTATTGTCTAAAAAAGAAAAATTAAATAAATAATGGGTAATATATTAAATCAAATAGGTATTGAAAACTACATCTTTTTAAGTGTTGTACTTTTCTGTATTGGTATTTTTGGTGTATTGTACAGACGAAATGCTATTATCGTTTTCATGTCTATCGAAATCATGTTGAATGCTGTAAACCTTTTATTTGTTGCTTTTTCGACTTATCATCAAGATGCACAAGGACAAGTCTTTGTATTCTTCTCGATGGCAGTTGCTGCAGCAGAAGTTGCAGTTGGATTGGCTATTTTAGTTTCGATCTTTAGAAATTTAGGTTCGATTAGTATCGATAATTTAAAAAATTTAAAAGGATAAATGGAAATGGATACCAATTTAGCTTTAGTTTTAGTATTAGCTCCTTTTTTAGGATTTTTAATCAATGTTTTCTTTGGTAAAAGCTTAGGAAAAACAGTATCAGGAATCATTGGAACTGCTGTTATAGTAGTTTCGTTTGCTGTTACGCTTTTCTTTTTCAATCAAATTAGCCAAACAAAACAAGCCATTCAGGTTACTTTATTTGACTGGATTCAAATTAGTAATTTACATATCAATCTTGGATTTTTATTAGATCAATTATCATTGCTTTGGTTGCTTTTTGTAACTGGTATTGGTTCATTGATACACTTATACTCTATTAGTTATATGCACGATGACGAAAATATGCATAAGTTTTTTGCGTATTTGAATCTGTTTGTCTTCTTCATGATTACACTTGTAATTGGAAGTAACTTATTAGTTCTATTTATTGGTTGGGAAGGTGTTGGACTTTGCTCATACTTGTTAATTGGATTCTGGCATAAAAACCAGGATTACAATGATGCTGCGAAAAAAGCTTTCATCATGAACAGAATTGGAGATTTAGGTTTATTAATCGGAATGTTCATTATTGGTTCAATGTTCTCAACTTTAGATTATGCAACTTTAAAAAGTGCAATCGCCGGAGCAACAAACCTTAACTTGCCACTACTTTCATTGGCTGCATTATGTTTATTTATTGGAGCTTGTGGAAAATCAGCACAAATTCCGTTATACACTTGGTTACCTGATGCGATGGCTGGACCAACTCCGGTTTCTGCATTGATTCACGCTGCAACAATGGTTACAGCTGGTATCTTTATGGTAACTAGATTAAACTTTGTATTTGATTTAGCTCCGGATGTTCAAACTGTTATCGCCGTTATTGGAGCAATTACTTCATTAGTAGCTGCAACAATTGGCTTAGTTCAGACAGATATTAAGAAGGTTTTGGCCTACTCTACCGTTTCTCAATTAGGTTTAATGTTTTTAGCATTAGGATTCGGTGCTTATGAAGTGGCAGTTTTTCACGTAATTACGCACGCTTTCTTCAAAGCTTGTTTATTCTTAGGTTCTGGATCTGTGATTCACGGATTACACGGAGAACAAGATATGCGTAAAATGGGTGGTTTGCGTAAAGCAATGCCAATCACTTTCTGGACAATGTTGATTTCTTCATTAGCAATTTCTGGTGTTCCGTTTTTCTCAGGTTTCTTCTCTAAAGACGAAATTTTAATGACGGCTTTCCACCACAATATTTCACTTTATGTTGTTGGATCTATCGCTTCAATTATGACAGCGTTTTATATGTTCCGTTTAATGTTCCTTACTTTCTTCAAAGATTTTAGAGGAACTGAAGAGCAAAAACATCATTTACATGAAAGTGACGGGTTAATTACTTTCCCTTTAATCATTTTAGCAATCTTAGCTACTTTTGGTGGACTTATCAGTTTACCTGGAAATAGCTGGTTGAATGAATATTTAGCTCCACTTTTCACGAAAGTGGCAGGTGAAGAACATCATTTAGGCCCAACAGAATATACCTTAATGGCTGTTGCTGTAGTAGGTGGATTATTAGGTATTTTAATTGCTTACATTAAATACTTTAAACAAGATAATGTTCCTGAAGCAGACGAAAACATTACTGGTTTGACAAAAGTTTTATACAATAAATATTATGTAGACGAAGCTTACGATGCAATATTTGTGCGCTCTATCAACGGATTATCAAGATTATTCAGAGACAGTGTTGAAACAGGTTTATCTGCACTTGTTTTTGGATTAGGAAAAGTAACCAATGAACTAGCTTTTCAAGGTAAAAAATTACAAAACGGAAGTATTGGATTATATCTTTTTGCTTTTGTTTTAGGGCTTTGTGCCATTGTTTCCTATATATTTTTAGCTAAATAATTTTACAACTATGAACGTTTCTCTTATATTAATTATTCTTCTAATTGGTGCATTTGTCACTTATTTTGTTGGTGATAAACTAGCATCAAAAGTAGCTTTGTTCTTTAGTTTGGCGGCTTTAGGTTGTTCAATTGTTTTATTAAATCATTTTTGGGCAGGCGAAAATATCAGTTTGATCAATGCCTGGATTACACAACCTAAAATTTCATTTGCTCTAAATGCAGACGGTTTAGGTATGGCAATGCTTTTATTGACTGTAGCTTTAACGCCAATTATTATATTCTCTTCTTTTGGAAATGAATACAAAAATTCTAAAGCTTTTTATGCTTTAATTTTATTTATGGCTTTTGCTATGACGGGAACTTTCCTTGCAGCAGATGGTCTTTTATATTATATTTTCTGGGAATTAGCACTTATTCCTATTTATTTCATTGCACTAATCTGGGGTAATGGTGATGCTGAAGAACGCAGAAAAGCGGTAGTTAAATTCTTTATTTATACACTTGCTGGTTCATTGTTCATGTTAGTTGCTTTCATCTATTTGTCACAAAAAGCCAATGGAAGTTTCTTAATCGAAGATTTATACAAATTAAACTTATCTGCTTCTGAGCAACTTTGGATTTTCTTAGCTTTCTTTTTAGCTTATGCTATTAAAATTCCAATTATTCCTTTCCACACATGGCAGGCAAATGTGTACCAAAAAGCACCAACTGTCGGAACTATGCTTTTATCTGGTATCATGTTAAAAATGGGATTATACAGTGTTATTCGTTGGCAGTTGCCAATTGCACCATTGGCTGCAAAAGAATATATGAATATCTTCATTGCTTTAGGAATTGCCGGAGTTATCTACGGATCAATCGTTGCTTTAAGACAAAAGGATTTAAAGAAATTATTGGCTTATTCTTCACTTGCCCACGTTGGATTAATTGCTGCGGGAACTTACACTTTAACTATTGATGGTTTACGTGGAGCTGTTCTGCAAATGATCGCTCACGGTTTTGTAGTAGTTGGATTATTCTTTGCTGCTGAAATTATTTTTAGAAGATATGAAACAAGAGAAATTTCACATTTAGGAGGTATTCGTACACAATCTCCAAAATTCACTTCTATGTTTTTAATTTTGGTATTGGCTTCTGTAGCTTTGCCAAGTACTTTTAACTTTGTTGGAGAGTTTACCGTTTTGTATAGTCTTTCTCAAATTAATATTTGGTTTGCTGTTTTAGGCGGAACAACTATTATTTTAGGAGCTTATTATATGCTTAAAATGTTTCAAAATGTAATGTTGGGAGAAACAAATTCAAAAACTTTTGCAGATGTTTCTGTTAATGAGGGTATTTCATTAGTAGTAATTATTGCGGTTTTAATTTTCTTCGGATTTTATCCAAAACCAATTACAGATTTGATTACACCAAGTTTAGAAACAATTCTAAACGTTATCAATAAAAATTAATATTTTAAATAAAAATAAATTAGGGCATCATTAGTTTTAGATTTCCTAAATCAAAAAAACAAAAATGAATACATTAATAGCTATAACAGGATTGGGTATTTTCTGCCTATTGTTTGAAATTCTTAATTTAAGAAAGGCCATTGTTCCAATTACCATTATTGGTTTATTGGGTGTTTTGGCACTTAACTATTATGAATTTGGATTAGAGCAGAGTTATTACAATAATATGATTACAGTGAGTAAATTCTCAACTGCGTTCTCATCATTGTTTATTGTTTTAACTATTTTCTTAGTAGCATTAAGTCATAATTTTTACGAAAATCATCCAACCAAAATTTCAGATTTTGTTGCGATAAAAGTATTTTTATTAGCTGGAGGAGTTGCAATGGTTTCTTTTGGAAACTTAGCAATGTTTTTCTTAGGAATCGAAATCTTGTCAATTGCACTTTATGTTCTTGCAGCAAGTGATCGTTTGAATTTAAAAAGTAATGAAGCGGGTATGAAATATTTCCTAATGGGATCTTTTGCCTCTGGAATTATTTTATTCGGAATTTGTTTGATCTACGGAGCAATGGGAAGTTTTGATGTTGCAGAAATTCACGAAAGTTCTTTATCTGCCGAATTACCAATCTGGTTTCCTATCGGAATGATTTTAATGACTATTGGTATGTTGTTTAAAGTAGCGGCAGTTCCTTTTCATTTCTGGGCTCCGGACGTTTACGAAGGATCTCCTGCATTGACAACTGCTTTAATGAGTACTTTGGCTAAAGTTGTAGCAATTGCTACACTTTACAAACTAGTTTCAGCATTAAATCTGGTTCCGTCTTTAGACAATCAAGATCTTTTAGGAACTTTTGAAACGATTGTAGTAATCATTTCAATAGCCTCTATGACCGTTGGAAATATAATGGCATTACGTCAGGTAAATGTAAAACGTATGTTGGCATTCTCAGGAATCTCACACGCAGGTTTTATGTTGATGACATTGCTTACGGTTGCAACATCTGCAGGTGTATTATTATATTACACAGCAGCTTATGCATTAGCCGGAATCGCTGCTTTTAGCGTTATTTTATATGTATGCAAAAATCAGGATAACGAAGATGTTACTAACTTTCATGGTTTAGGGAAAACAAATCCTTTATTGGCTGCGATCCTTACAGGTTCATTATTATCTATGGCTGGTATTCCAATTTTCTCCGGATTTTTTGCTAAGTTATTCTTATTCAACCAAACAATTCAAGCCGGATATATTGCTTTAGTAATCGTTGCGGTTATCAACTCCATTATTAGTGTTGGATATTATTTCAAACTAATTTTAGCAATGTATTCTAAAGAACCAAATCAGGAACGTACCGGAAAACCTTTCCTTATTTATGCAGTTGCAATTATTTCAATTGTTTTAAATATCGCTTTAGGTTTATTTCCATCTTTAGTTTTAGACTTATTGAAATAAAAATACAATCAAAATAAATACAAGTCCATCAAGAGTTTCTTTTGATGGACTTTTTATTTAAAGCCGATTTTTACAGAAGAGAAAATCGTGTTAAAAATTGAACCGAAACTATAGGACTTCGAAAAAACTCCATATATTTGGGTACAATTAAATGTATTAGAACTATGAACTTCAATTCAAAAAATCCATTTTTAAGCAACAAGCATTTTTCATCAAATGCTGTTTCAAAAGCTGAAGAAGTACACCATGCACAAATTATTGATTACAATCAGGAAATGACTTTGTCAGGTACTATTAATAAAACAGCTATTTTATTTTTAATATTATGCGGATCTGCAATGGTTACATGGTGGATGGCATTTAACGGAATGAATGCAATGTTACCAACAATTGGCGGTGCTATCGTTGGACTTGTTTTAGTTATAATTTCAGCATTCAAACCACAACTTTCTCCATATTTGGCTCCAGGTTACGCCTTATTTGAAGGATTGTTTATTGGAGGTATTTCTGCAATCTTCGAAGCTATGTATCCTGGAATTGTAGTTAATGCCGTTAGCGCAACATTAGTCACGTTTTTAGTTTGTTTAGGTTTATATAAATTTAAAATTGTAAAAGTTACGGAGCAATTCAAATCTGTAGTTGTTGCTGCTACTTTGGCAATTGCTACTTATTATTTAATATCATGGATAGCGTCTTTAATCTTTAATTTCACTCCTGTCCATTATGGAAATGGAATGATGAGTATCGGAATTAGCGTTTTTGTTATCATTATTGCTGCCTTAAACTTATTCTTAGACTTTGATCAAATTGAAAAAGGTGTTCAACAAAGAATGCCAAAATTCATGGAATGGTACGGTGCTATGGGATTAATGATTACACTGGTTTGGTTGTATGTTGAATTCTTAAGATTATTATCAAAATTATCAAGCAAGAATTAATTTCTTTCTACTATAAAAAAAAGCCTTTTTGAAATTCAAAAAGGCTTTTTTTATGCCCTCTTAACAACAAAATATCTTTTTCTTAAACCTTTGAATTCAATTCTCTTCTCTTCATAAATATTTTTAAAGTCTCTAAACCGTACTAATTTTAGAAAAAAGACTTTTTTAAAATTATATTCTTATCGAAAACATTCCTTGAAGTGATTCTTTATCTGGAAAGCCTACAAAGAATTCAAATTTTTAACACTATAAATCTTATTTTAAAAAATTGCTTTTAAAATTAAACAAAATGATAAAAATTTGCTTCTATCAGTAAAACTCTACAAACTCCTCTTCTTAAAAGCCATAAAAAACAAGACTTAGCAAAGCTTTATTGAATTATGTAATAAATTACAATTAATGCAATTTATTACATAATGATTAAATTAATTGATAATTTTTTACATTATCTATTTTTTATGATAAAAATAATCAGAATTCAAAAATAATATATATTTTTGTGTAATCGATTACAATTTAAAATTGCAATTTTAAGCATCTATACAACTAACTAATTATCAACAACCTTAACCACAAAACAATTATGAAAAAAAACCTACTTTTCTTTACTGTTCTTCTTGTCGCGTTTCAAACGTGGGCACAGCAAGTTCAAATTAACGAAGCCTCAGGTTGGCTCGAATCTGCTTTTGTAAAATGGCAGCCTGTTAACAACGCTCAAAGCTATAACGTCTATTATTCCGGACAAGGAATTACAGATCAAAAAATAGACGATCAATTGATCCGAAGCTATGGAAATTATTTTAGAGCTGATATTCCGGGACTTAAAGCTGGAACCTATACTGTCAAAGTAAAACCAGTAATTTCAGGCTCAGAAGGAACCGGATCAACAACAGGCAATTTAACCGTTCTAGCACAGGATCGAAATGGTTTTGCTTTTGATGGCGGTCGCGTCCCAGGGGGATACAAAGCCGACGGAACTCCTAAAGATGGCGCAGTGATTCTATACATCACTCAAAACACAAAAAATACAATTTTGATGAATATTACCGGTGCTAGTGTAAATCCGTGTGTTGGTTTACAAAATATTCTATACGCCATTAAAAAAGGAAAGGACACAAGACCTTTTATCATTCGTTTAATTGGAAATATAACTGACATGACCGTAATGGAAGGCGGAGATGTTGTTATCGAAAATGCCAACAACGCTGCAAGTTATGTTACTATTGAAGGTATTGGAAATGATGCTGTTGCAAATGGCTGGGGTGTACGTCTTAAGACAGCTTCAAACATCGAAGTTAGCAACATTGGTTTTATGAATTGCAACAGTACGGCAGGAGATAATGTGGGAATGCAGCAGGATAATGATCATATTTGGGTTCATAATTGTGATTTATTTTATGGAAATGCAGGTAGTGATGCTGATCAAATAAAAGGTGACGGGGCTCTTGACAACAAATCTTCGACGTATATAACCTTGTCATACAATCACTTTTGGGACAACGGAAAAGCGAGTCTTTTGGGCTTAAGTGAAGGAACTACAACTGGATTATACATCACCTATCACCATAACTGGTTTGACCATTCTGACTCTCGTCATCCACGCGTTCGTTATTACTCGGCACACATTTACAATAATTATTATGACGGAGTTTCAAAATATGGTGCAGGATCAACTTTGGGATCATCACTTTTTATAGAGGGAAATTATTACCGCAATAGTAAACATCCAATGCTTACTTCATTGCAAGGATCTGATATTTGGGATGAAGCCAATCAGGTAAATAATGCAGGAACAATGGGAACTTTTTCAGGCGAAGCAGGAGGTTCAATCAAAGCATTCAACAATACTTTTGATGCAGATATTGCCACAAACAATATGCGTTTTGTTGCTTATGGTGATACGAATCCTTTATACAATATCTCAGGAAAAATTAGTTCTGTAACAGATTTTGATGCTTACGTTGCCTCAACAAGAGGCGAAACTGTAAGCAATGCAGTTAAATCTAAATCTGGTGCAAACACATATAACAACTTCGATACTGACGCTGCTTTATACGTAAAAAACTTAGTTATTGATCAGCCTGCTACTGCAAAAACCAAAGTAACTCAATATTCGGGGCGTGTTTCTGGAGGAGATTTACAATGGACATTCAACAATAGTGTCGACGATACATCATCACTTGTAATTACTGCTCTAAAGTCGACACTTACTAATTACACGGGCTCATTAGTGGCTGTACAAGGTGAAGGAACTCCGCCAGCGAATCCGCAAACCCTTACTTCGACAACAAACAATAATCAAACCGTAACTAGCGGAACAGCTATAGGTGCTATTGTTTTTACCTGGGGAGGAAGCGCAACAGATGCAACAGTAACCGGATTACCTGCCTCTGGAATTAGCTTTGTAAAAAACACAACGGCTAAAACAGTCACAATTACAGGAACTCCAACGGCTACAGTAGCATATTCTATAGCAACGACAGGAACTGGAACTCCGGCAACAGGATCAGGAACTATCACAGTGACAGCTTCAGGAAGCCAAACCCTTACTTCTACGACAAACAACAACCAAACTGTCGCAAGCGGAACAGCAATTGGTACAATAGTTTTTACTTGGGGAGGAAATGCAACAGATGCCACAGTAACAGGATTGCCTGCTTCAGGAATTAGTTTTGTAAAAAACACAACAGCTAAAACAATTACAATTACAGGAACGCCAACTGCTACTGTATCATATTCTATAGCAACTACAGGAACCGGAACTCCCGCTACGGGATCAGGAACTATAACGGTAACAACCGGAACTCCAACAGGAAATGAAATTCATAATTTTACTACCTCTGGAAAAACAAGTACATTTTATGCCATTACAGGAAATATGAACTCTACTACCGGATCAGTAACTTATGCAGGACTGACATTGACAGCACGTTTAAAAATAGAATCAAGCACTTCGATTACTTACACAACAACAAGTGCCTCAACATTAACTTTGGTTTTTGACTCTAACTTTACCGGAACAATTAAAGTAAACAATGTCTCTTATACCGCAACTGCCGGAATCGTTACGGCATCAATTCCCGCAGGAACAAATACAATAACCAAAGGATCTGTTGCCAATCTATTCTATATTAGTACTGAATATAATGGAAGCACAGCCCGTATGGCACAAACTGCCGAAGTAGCAGAAATTAAAGATAATACTAAAGCAATCTTATACCCAAATCCGGTAACAGATACTTTGTATTTATCAGATGTTGATCAACAAGTAGAAAAAGTTGTAATCTATAATATGTCAGGAACATTAGTACAAACTGCTCAAAAAGGGATTCAAAGTATTGATATGACGAGATTAATTCCAGGAACTTATCTAGCAAAAATTTACACTGCTAATGGTTCATTAAATCAAACTATTTTGAAGAAATAAATCTATAATCTAAAAAACAAAAGGCTTCTGAAAACAGAAGCCTTTTGTTTTCTAAAAATTTTCTGACCCTGGCAAATTTTCTAAGACGATGTTTGGATTGTCTTTTGTAAATAACATCTGTCGCTTCAATTGAAATTTTTTGATTTCATACTTATCTGGCATACTATCATTTAAAGTGTTTGTAACTTCATGTTCAGCCACTCCTTTTATTAAATTATAATCACTGGACAAATGAGAACCTGCTCCGGCATTAAAAGTATGCATCTCTATAAGAACTAAATCATTATTAACATATTTGTATAATGTTTCTCTTGTACCAGCTGGTCCTCCGCCACTCTGAAGCATAATGTGCAATACTTTATTCTCGATATAAATTTCCTCTGATGTATATATCTGGTAACCACTTTCTGTATATTCGGGATCAACAGCTTCCCAAGAAATATCCTGAAGTTTATACTCTCCTTTTTCTTGTTGTAAAAGAACCAATGTTGCACGCGAATCGGTATTGTTGTTTTCATTCTGCAAAACAATTACAATATCTTTAGGATCGTCGTCATTTAAAAAACCTTCTGCCCGCATTTTTATTTCACAAGGTTCCGGAACAAAATCTTCCGCATTGCTTCCTGTTGCTGGAAATTTAAGCTCTTTTAAAGTCACTACTTCAGGTTCACTTTCATATTCTTCGTCGAAAACTTCTTGCTTCAAAGTATCTTTTTTTGACACTGCAGCTTTTGCTTTTACATCTGTTTTTTTAGCACAACCCATAAGAGAAATTGCGGCTAACAACAAAAAAATTTTACATTTCATTTCTTGGAATTTTAACCAAATTTAAATAAAATAGAAAAAAATCAAGCATAAAAAAAACCACTTTTAAAAATGAATTAAAAAGCGGTTTTATTAATATAAAAAATTCGTTTTACAAATCAAATTTAATTCCTTGTGCCAAAGGTAAACTTGTAGTATAATTGATTGTATTGGTTTGGCGACGCATATAAATTTTCCAAGCATCAGAACCTGATTCTCTACCTCCACCGGTTTCTTTTTCTCCACCAAAAGCTCCACCAATTTCAGCACCCGAAGTTCCGATATTAACGTTTGCAATTCCGCAATCTGAACCTACAACAGATAAAAATCTTTCGGCTTCACGAAGATTATTTGTCATAATTGCTGATGATAATCCTTGCGCAACACCATTTTGAAGTTCAATTGCATTGTCAACTTCTCCAGAATATTTAATCAAATATAAAACCGGAGCAAATGTTTCGTGTTGTACAATTGCAAATGAATTTTGAGCCTCAGCAATTGCCGGTCTCACATAACAACCACTTTCGTAACCTTCACCAGAAAGCACTGCACCTTCAACTAAAATATTTCCACCTTCAGCCACGACTTTATTCAAAGCCTGAGCATACAACTCAACCGCATGAGTATCTATTAGCGGACCAACATGATTGTTTTCGTCAAGCGGATTTCCGATTCTTAATTGCTTATATGCCGCAACCAAAGCATCTTTTACTTTATCATAAATACTTTCGTGAATAATCAGTCTTCGAGTTGATGTACAACGCTGTCCTGCAGTTCCTACAGCACCAAAAACGGCACCAATAACCGTCATTTTAATATCGGCATCCGGAGTTACAATAATAGCGTTATTTCCTCCTAACTCTAATAATGATTTCCCTAAACGACCCGCAACTGCTTGTGCTACAATTTTTCCCATTCGGGTTGAACCTGTAGCAGAAACTAACGGAATTCGGGTATCAGCTGTCATTAATTCTCCTATTTTGTAATCACCATTTATTAGACATGAAATTCCTTCCGGCAAATTATTTTCTTTTATAACCTGAGCAATAATATTTTGACATGCAATTCCACAAAGAGGTGTTTTCTCAGAAGGTTTCCAAACGCAAACATCTCCCGAAATCCACGCTAAAGCTGTATTCCACGCCCAAACTGCAACCGGGAAATTAAATGCCGAAATAATTCCCACAACTCCCAATGGATGATATTGCTCATACATACGGTGTCCGGGTCTTTCAGAATGCATTGTTAATCCGTGTAATTGGCGCGATAATCCAACAGCAAAATCACAGATGTCAATCATTTCCTGAACTTCTCCATAACCTTCCTGCAAAGATTTTCCCATTTCATAAGAAACCAATTTACCAAGAGCTTCTTTATTTTCCCGTAATTTTTGCCCAAACTGACGTACAATTTCTCCACGTTGTGGTGCAGGAATTAAACGAAATGTTTTGAAAGCTTCCGTAGCTGCCTTCATTACCTTTTCATAATCAGCTTGTGTTGACATTTTTACCGAAGCAATTAGTTTTCCGTCAACTGGTGAAAAACTATCCAAATTTCCTCCCGAAGCAAAGTTTTGCGTTCCAGTTGATGTTCCGTCATTTATCAATTTGATGCCCAATTTTTCCAGAGCCTCATTCATTCCAAATTGCGATGCTATTGTTGTCATTGTAACTTTTTTAGTTAAAATTGTTATATTTTTAATGTAAAGATATTATTTAGAGTTGAATTTAAACCCAAATCCATTGTTAAAATCAAAGTAAATTTAGGGTTAATTAATAGCATTTAAAGAAATACACTATAATTTATTCGCTATAATTCATGAAATTTGCACTAACAAAATTACTTAAATATGACCATTTTCAATCGTCTTCTGCTTTGCTTCTTTTTAATTTCGATAAATACGTTTGCTCAAAAAGAACAAAAACCTGCTTTTCAGGTTGTTCCTCTAGGAATAAAAGGCGGAATTGACGAAAAAAATCTTTCAGCTTATTTATTAGCCCCTATTAATACAAAAGATTTTATCTGTCTTGATGCCGGAACAGTAAATGCCGGAATTGAAGTTGCCATAAAAAACAAAGCTTTTAAGGTTTCAACCAGTGAAGTTTTACGAAAATATATAAAAGGATATTTGATCTCACATGCACATTTAGATCACGTTTCGGGTTTAATAATTAATTCACCAGCTGATTCTTCAAAGACAGTTTATGCGACTAATAAATGCATGGAAATGATGGAAAACCATTATTTCAATGATCAAACCTGGGCAAATTTTGGAGATGCAGGAGTTGGTTTTCCTTTGAAAAAATATCACTTTCAGACTTTAACAATTGGTGAAGAAACTCCGCTAACGAATACAACAATGACAGTAAAAGCGTTTCCCTTAAGTCACGTAAATCCGTTTGAAAGCACTGCTTTTTTAATTAAAAATGGAGATGCTTACGCTTTATATTTGGGAGATACCGGACCTGACGCTGTTGAAAAAAGTACCGACTTACATGATTTATGGACTGCAATTGCTCCACTTGTAAAAGACAAACAACTAAAAGGAATTTTCATTGAAGTTTCTTTTCCGAATGAGCAACCTGATAAATTCTTGTTCGGTCATTTGACACCAAATTATTTAATGAAAGAACTTCATGCTTTAGAAGAATTAGCTGGAAAAGATTCTTTGAAAGGCTTCAAAATCATTATTACACATTTGAAACCTCCAGCTAAAAATATTGTAAAAATTAAAGAGCAACTTAAAAATCAGAATGATTTAGGTTTGAAGATTATTTATTCGGAACAAGGGAAACGATTTGAGTTATAATTACTTTTTTTGTAGGTTATTTTTTTATAATTTAGCAAAATGATTAAATCTTAAATGAAAATTATTTGGTCTAAAAAAGCAAAATATAACTTTTATAGTATTCAGAATTATCTCGAACTATATTGGACTCCATTAACTGCTAAAAAATTCATTAATGATGTCGTACACGTTAATGGCTTATTAGAAAAAAATCCTCAATTAGGGAAATATAGAGCAGATTTAGAATGTCGGGAAATAGTAATTTCAAAACATGTTACTTTGTATTATCAAACAAAGGAAGATCATATTAGACTTATTGCCCTTTGGAGTAATCGCCAACATCCTGCAGAGATTGGTAGTTTATAAATTTTATATGAGTTTTTTACTTCTCAATTCCTCTAGCATTTCTTCGTGAGTTATATAATCTCCATTTTCAAAATCAAGTTTACCTTGCTCAATTTCTGCTTTTAATTCTAATCTAAAATTTTCTTCCGGAGAAAGTACTTTTGCAATTGAAAGCATTTCATCTGGGGTAAAAGTTTGTGTTTTTAATTTTCGGTAAAATGTTGGGCTTGGTATACCAACTTTTTCAATAATATAATTCTTTTTAAAAGGGGAATTATTCATCAAATCTTCAAGATTACAAACAATATTCTTATATGTGATAATTTCTTGTATCATTTTTAATTTAATTTTATATCATTTATGATACAAATATACATCAAAAAAAGACATATAGGCTTTTTTTGATGTAATTAGTTTAAGAATAATATTACTTCTTAGCAACAAATCTAGGATCAGATTCCATTATTGTGCCACAATTATCGCAAGTTCTTAATTCTAATGAATTGTAGAAATGTTCGAAATGTGGCAAGAAATCTTTCTCTATATTATGAAGTTCAAAAAGCACTTCGTAAAGTTTGTGATTGCAATTATCGCAATGCCAAAGCAAGCCGTCTGTGTATCCTTTTCCGGCGCGTTTGCGCTCGATTACCAAACCAATTGAACCTTCAGAACGAACTGGGGAATGTGGAATTTTAGCTGGATGAAGATACATATCACCGGCATTTAATTCCATTTCTTTGCGTTGGCCGTCTTCCTGGATTACAACTTTTATACTTCCTTCGAGCTGATAAAAAAGCTCTTCGGTTTCGTTGTAATGATAATCTTTTCGGGCATTTGGACCTGCAACAATCATGACAATATAATCGCCGGAATCAACGTAAAGATTTTTATTTCCAACAGGTGGTTTTAATAAATGACGGTTTTCGTCGATCCATTTGGTAAGATTGAAAGGTTTTGCTATTGACATTTTTTTGAGGTACTGAGTTTCTAAGTAGCTAAGTTAAGGAAAAAGTTTTGTGTAGAAACGCACAGCAGTGCGTCTCTACAATTTCATCTCTTTTATCAGATAAATATAAACCGGAAAATGATCGCTAAAACCAACCTCGGTTAAACTGTGGCGCAACGGATAACCTTTATATTGTCCGGACTTTTGAATAAGATACGATCTGTTGAATATTCCTGATTTCCAATATTTAAAGGTGGAAAAATCAGGTTTTATGAGCGATTCAGTGATTATAATTTGGTCAAAGATATCCCAGGAATCTCTAAAAGCGATTGTTCCCATTCCTCTATTTGCCATTTCTTCAAATGGATTAAAAACACCAAACTCCGGAACTTCACTCTTTTTTGACTTTGCACCAAGTGCAATTTTTACACTTTTATTAAAAGGTCCATCATTTAAATCGCCCATTGTGATCACTTTTGCATTTGGATTAATTTGCTGCAATGAGTCAATAATTTTCCGATTTAAATTTGCAGCGGCTTCCCGAAAGGGACTGCTTGCTTTTTCACCACCAGATCTTGATGGCCAGTGATTAACAATAATATGTATTTCTTCGTCTTCAAGAAAACCAGTAACCAAAAGCTGATCTCGTGTAAAAATTCGATTGTTATTTTTGACTTTAAGTTCAAGATCATCCTCGGTTTCTTCTTTTTTATCTTCTTTAACGGGCAATTTATTTTTGTAGATAAATAAAGGAATGTTTGAATATGAAGTGGGTTTGAAATGTTTTTTCTGATACAATAACGCAACATCAATTCCGCGTTTATCGGGTGAATCAAAATGAATAATTCCGTATTCAAAATCTGCTAATTTGGATTGTTTGATTAGATCTTCGACTACGCCACGGTTTTCAATTTCACAACCTCCAATAATAGTTGGCGCATTGGGATTTTCGGGCGTTCCAATTTCTGATAAAACTCTTGAAAGGTTCTTTAATTTCTGTTCGTATTTTTCTTGCGTCCAATTCTGTGCTCCGGTTGGCGTCCATTCATCATCGTTTGTACTTGGATCATCATGGGTATCAAAAAGATTTTCGAAATTGTAAAAGGCAACTGTATGAATTGTATATTTTTTTGATTGTGCCTGCGCAAATGACAATAAAAAGAAAGCCATTATATAAAACTTAAACCAGAGTGTTTGCATAAATAATTCTTTAGAATCGTCAATGTAAGGAAATTTAACTATTTTGTAGGAAATTTCTATTTTATTTATTACTTTATTTTTTGATTATCCTAGAATGTCTTGTAACTTGCTCGTTTAAACTCGCCTTTTCTAAAAATGAAAAAAACTTTTTTTGCCCTTCTATTTCTTATTTTTTTTAATAACACAAACGCTCAAAAAAACAGTTCGTTTGCTGATAGTATTCGGGTAAAATACCATATTCCGGAACTAGCATATGCCGTGGTTTCTGCCGATTCTGTTTTAGAAATTCAAGCTTTAGGATACCAGCGAATAAACTCAAAATACAAGGCGAAAATTGATGATAAATTTAGATTGGGGTCTATTACAAAAACAGTTACGAGTTATCTTGCTGCGGTTTTAGTTAAAGAAGGAAAAATAAAATGGGATACTAAATTCTTTGATTTATATCCAGAATTAAAAGCTAAAAGCAATCCTGCAACATACAATTTTACGTTACAGGATTTTACAACTTTTCGTGCGGGAATCAACACTTGGTCATACGGAAATGATACTCCAACTCAGGACGAAATTAAAGGCAATAATCAGCAACAGCGTTATGAGTTTATCGCTTGGTTTTTGCAGCAAAATCCTTCTACAGAAAAACAACCTGTATATTGGTCAAATCCAAGTTATGTTGCCACAGGACTTATGCTCGAAAAAGCAACCGGCAAAACCTATGAATTATTAGTAAAAGAATTGGGGAAAAAACTGAATATCGATTTTGATTTTGGTCAGCCAAATCTAAAGGATAAAAACCAACCTTGGGGACATGATGAGGAATTGAAACCAGAAGAGCCTGCCTTAAATTATAAATTAAACTGGCTTTCATCAGCAGGAAACATAAAGGTTAGTTTGCCAGATTATTGCAAATTTACTCAAATGCAGCTTCTAGGCTTATTAGGAAAATCGAAAGTGCTTACGAAAGAAGAATTCGAATACATGCATTATGGTTTACCCGAATTTTCGTTTGGATGGAATTCAGAAATAAACGAAAAAAGTAACTTGAAATACTCATTTCATAACGGAAATCCCGGAACTTTTTTAACCAAAGTGTATATTTGCGAAGCAATCAACAAAGCTTTCATCATTTTTGCTAATGTACAATCTGAAGAAGCTGACAAAGGACTTCTATTACTATTAGAAGAATTGCAAAACAAATATGGCGGTTGATATTTTAATCTCAGCCCGATTTAAAAAATAATTTATAATTTTAAGCAAAAAGAAATCATGAACAAGAACAAACTCCAAGACTTCAGGAAAAGCTTTGCTTTTGGTACATTCGTATTTCTTATTTTTGCTTTACATTCATTTACCTGTCAATCCCAACAAAAGATGATTACACCACCTTATTTACAAAAAGGAGATACTGTTGCCATTTTAGCAACTGCCAGAAAAAATATTGATGACAACTTAAAACCTACAATAGACTTACTGCACAGTTGGGGTTTAGAAGCTGTTATTGGAACTACAATCGGACTCGATTTTAATCAACTAGCAGGAACTGACGAGCAACGTGCTGCTGATTTTCAGCATCAATTGGACAATCCTAATATTAAAGCAATCTGGTGTGCTCGTGGCGGATACGGAACGGTAAGAATGATTGATTTATTGGATTTTACTAAATTCAAACAACACCCAAAATGGATTATTGGTTTTAGCGATGTAACGGTTTTACACAATCATTTGAATACTATGGGTTACAAATCTATCCATGGTATTATGCCTGTAACGATTCCGCGTGCTACTCCGGCGGCTATAAGTTCTATGAAATCGAGTTTGTTTGGCGAGCCACTTTCCTACTCTATTGGCCCGGATAAAATGAACCGTTTTGGAAAAGCAACCGGTGAATTAGTTGGAGGGAATTTATCTATTCTATACAGTTTATTAGGTTCACAATCGGCAATTGACTGCAAGGATAAGATTTTATTTATCGAGGATCTTGATGAATACTTGTATCATATTGATCGTATGATGATGAATTTAAGGCGCAACGGATGCATCGAAAACCTAAAAGGAATTATCATTGGCGGAATGACAAAAATGAAAGACAACGAAGTTCCGTGGGGGAAAAATGCGCTTGAAATTGTAGACGATGTAACCAAAAAATACAATATTCCGGTGATTTTTAATTTCCCCGCCGGACATATTCAGGATAACAGAGCTTTAATTATGGGAAATACCATTTCTATTGACGTAAATGAATCCGGAAGTACTGTTGTTTTTCAAAAATAATATTTTCTGAAAATTTCTTTTCCCTAAGGAATTAAATACCAAATATCATAATCCCACAAAGTCGCCAAGACACAAAGAATTTAACTTTGCGTCTTGGCGACTTTGTGTGCAAATTGCTCGTTACAGCATAAAAATTTATAACTTATAATTCATAATTCAAAAAATGGCTGAACACAACGAACTAGGGAAAAAAGGTGAAAATCTCGCTGTAGAATATCTTCAGGAAAATGGGTATAAAATTCTGGATAGAAACTGGACTTTTCAAAAAGCCGAAATAGATATAATTGCTCAAAAAGGATCCATAATAGCTATTGTCGAAGTAAAGACAAGATCAAGTTTAGATTTTGGTTTACCACAAGATTTTGTGAAACCAAAAAAAATTCAGTTACTCATAAAAGCAGTAAATGCCTACATAAACGATAGGGAAAAGGATTTTGAAGAAGATTGTGAAATTCGTTTTGACATAATAGCAGTTCACAAAAGTGGCGAAACATTTGCAATTGAACATCTTACCGATGCTTTTTATCATTTTTAACATAATTTTTTATTGTTATAATTGTAACAAATTGTTTTTTTATTTATATTTGCATAGATTTATAACATCACTATTAACTAAACCAACCCAATTAAGTTACAAAAAAAAGAAAAAAAATTATGAAAACCGTTTCTTCAATCGTCGAAAATTACATCAAAACAAAACCTTTTTTATTAAACGCGTTATCGCTTGGCATCATCAATCTAACTTCTCTCTCCCGGAACATTATGACCGAACTGGAAAGTGAATTTGGCAAAGAGGTAAAACAAGGCGCTGTTGTAATGTCGCTAAAACGACTCACGGAAGAACTCGATTTTAAACTAAATCATAAAATTAATAAGGTAATCAAGAATATTGGAGAGATTACGGTTCGATCTGAATTGACAGATTATACTTTTGCTGCTTCAGAAACTGTCCTGAACAAACAAGCCGATTTAATCTCTGATATTAACGCCTTATCTGATATTTTTTATACCTCATCTCGTGGTGTAAATGAAACTAATATAGTAGTAAGCAGCAGCGTAAATCATTTGGTTGAAAAACACTTTATGCGTGAAAAACTGATTCAGAAATTAGATAATTTAGCCTCAATTACAGTAAAATTACCAAAGGAAAACATTGTTGTTCCTGGTATTTATTACTTCATTTTTCAACGTTTGGCCTGGGAGGGAATTATCATAAACGAGGTAATTTCGACTTCAAATGAATTTACAATTTTAGTTGGTGAAGATCAGGTTGATGTTGCTTTTAAAGTAATCAAAGACTTGAAAAACTAATCCAAATTTGACTTATCAGAATCCCTCCGGATTCTTCATTTTATAAAATCCTTTTATCTTTTTTCAATGAAAAGATGAAAGGATTTTTTTTACACTCATTACAAAACCATTAATTGCTTTATTTTAGAATAAGAATATTCGTAAGAATTAAAATTCATCATACTTATTAGACAAATATCAACTAAAAAGCTACAGACTTGATAAAAGGCGGCTTGACAATCATTTTACTGCTATTTTCTATAAAATTTATTAAAAAAAATAGAATTAAGTTTTTTTCAATACTATTTACTGAGAATAATATTTTTATATATTTGTTAAACTCTCAACAGATAAGAAGAGAATGAGTTATGAAGAAATTAGCCAGAAATTCGGCATCTCTATAAATACATCAGGAACCAAATGAGCAAAGCATTAGAATCAATGCAAGTCATTTTTCAAGTTCATGACGAGATTATCTAAACCAAAAAACCACATTAACCATCAAAATCACTCATCTTGGGTGATTTTTTTTTGCCAATAATCTTAATTTTTTGAAAACTTTTAAAATGAATAAGCACAAGCAAACCCAAAATCAGTTTTTGAAGTGATCGTATTCGTATTCATAACTGGTTTAAAAGCCAAATTTTCGCTTACATTAAACTGAGACAAAGCAGCATCAATATTGGCATCAATGATATTTAAAACATAAAAACCAACAATAAACAAAGCTGATAAATCTCTGTTTCGTTGAAATTGTTTCTGAGCGGCAATTAATCTGCTGTTATCTAATCTGGCCAAACTTGTAGACGAACTTGAATTTCCGGCAAGTCTGTTTTTGTATTCGTCCCGATAAATATTGTAGTTTTTCTGACTGTCGATATAGAAGTAAACACTTGTTCCTATCGCTCCATAAACCAGAGGAACTTTCCAATATTTTTTATTATAAACTTGTCCTAAACCAGGAAAAATAGCCGAATAAAATGCGGCTTTAGCAGGACGTAAAGGATCTATTGTTTCTGATTTAAGAGTATCTTTTGAAATGATTTGCTTCTTTTCCTGAGCGAAAATTGAGGTTAATCCAAATAACAAGAACAAAAGAATAAATTGATATTGCATAGAGAAGTTTGCTTTAAAATTTCTCTCAAAGAAAACTTATTAGTTCTAAGGTTTTTCTTAAGTAAAAGATAAATAAAACTTAAGATTTTGAATAGTTTTTTTGCCACGAATTTCACGAATGAGCACGAATTAAAATTACTATCTAAATTTTTATGAAATTCCTAAATCGTTTAATTACTCTCTTATTTTCAATTCTGGATAAATATCATCTTTGCTATTTAAAATCAAATCTGGACCAAATGACTTTAAAATATAATCATCTTTTTCTCTTTTATAATAGAACCTTGCTGGTTTTGATTTCTTAAAATCAAATTCATCACTAAAAAACTCTTCATCAAAAAAGAACTTATTTTGAAATTTTAATTGTCCTAAACTATCCGGATATTGACCTTTTTTACTTTTATAAAACTCTAAATCTTTTACCACTTCATTCAATCGATGGTTTGTAAATTGAATTAAATGTCCTTTGTGAAAATCACTATTTAAATAAATATACCAAAATAAAGGAGTAAAAAAAATTCCTGCTAATCCTATTATTTTCAACTTATTGTCTTTTCTAATAAACCCCTGAACAATTAAAATTGTTCCTGATAATAATCCAAAATTTGGAATCAATCCTACAAAACCAAATTTATAAAGCGTCTTTGAACTAGTTTTTCCTAAAAAACGTTTTTTATCCATATTTTAATGAAATATCTTCTATTAGAATTATTAAAAAGATGAACTGAATCACTAAATTTCTCACTTAGCCCCGATAGAACTGGAAATCCTTTTATCCCGGGGTTCGGCGCAAAAGATTGAAAGGAATAGCGGGACTAATGGTCTTTTGAAACGAAATAGATTTGCTTCTAAAAAATAAAAAAATTACTCTCCCAACATCTCCATTAATTCCAAAGCACGTTTCGTAGATTTTACATTCTCGAAAGTCAGTAAAAGTCGTAAACCATTTGGAGTTTCTTTTTCTTTCATTGTACAAATATTACTATGCGTTTGCACAAATTTTATCACTTTATGAAAACGTTTCGATTGGTAATAATCAGACTGCTGATCAGAAACAAAATAGCCAATCATTTTGCCTTTTTTCATCACCAGTTTCTCAATTCCTATATTAGTCGCAATCCATTTGATACGAATACTATTCATCAAGGCATTCGCTCTTGGTGGCATTGGTCCAAAACGGTCAATTAATTTGTTTTGAAAGATAACCAGTTCTTCTTCATTTTTCACACTGCCCAACTCGTTGTACAAACTCAAACGCTCTGTGACATTATTAATATATTCATCAGAAAACAATAACTCAAAATCAGTATCGATTTGCAGATCTTTTACATATTCCTTCGTTTCAATATCGTTCTCTGCCGGATATAAATCTTTGAATTCGTTTTCTTTTAATTCTTCGATGGCTTCGTTCATGATTTTTTGGTACGTATCAAAACCAATTTCATTGATGAAACCACTTTGTTCTCCACCTAATAAATCTCCTGCTCCACGAATTTCAAGATCTTTCATTGCAATGTTGAAACCGCTTCCTAATTCGCTAAATTGTTCCAAAGCCTGAATACGTTTTCTGGCATCTTCGGTCATTGATGAATATGGCGGACAGATAAAATAACAGAATGCTTTTTTATTGCTACGCCCTACCCGACCACGCATTTGATGCAAATCTGACAATCCGAAGTTGTTGGCATTATTAATGAAAATCGTGTTGGCATTCGGCACATCCAGACCACTTTCGATTATTGTGGTTGCAACCAAAACATCAAAATCTCCATTCATGAAACCTAACATCAATTCTTCGAGTTTGGCGCCTTCCATTTGTCCGTGACCAATTCCGACTCTGGCATTTGGAACCAAACGCTGAATCATTCCGGCTACTTCTTTTATATTTTCAATTCGGTTATTGATAAAGAAAACTTGTCCGTTTCGCTGAATTTCATACGAAATTGCATCACGAATTACTTCTTCATTAAAACCAACTACATTCGTTTCTATCGGATATCTGTTTGGTGGAGGTGTCGTAATAACAGATAAATCTCTCGCTGCCATTAATGAAAACTGAAGCGTTCTTGGAATTGGCGTTGCCGTTAATGTCAACGTATCAACATTTGCAGCAATGGTTTTTAATTTATCTTTTACGTTTACTCCAAACTTTTGTTCTTCATCAACAATCAATAATCCAAGATCTTTGAAAACGACATTTTTATTGACTAATTGATGTGTTCCAATTACGATATCTAGTTTTCCTTCGGCTAAATCTTTTAGTGTTTGTGTTTTTTGTTTTGCCGTTCTAAATCGGTTTAAGTAACCAACAGAAACCGGCATATCTTTTAATCGTTCTGTAAAAGTTCTGTAATGTTGGTACGCCAAAATAGTAGTAGGAACCAAAACCGCAACTTGTTTACTATTGTCTACAGCTTTAAAAGCAGCACGAATCGCAACCTCAGTTTTTCCGAAACCTACATCACCACAAACCAAACGATCCATTGGGCGATCGCTTTCCATGTCGGCTTTTACTTCCTGAGTCGATTTAGTCTGATCTGGTGTATCTTCATAAATAAACGAACTTTCTAATTCGTTTTGCAAATAACTGTCCGGTGCAAACTGAAAACCTTTTTCCAATCGGCGTTTTGCATACAATTGAATCAAATTGAACGCAATATGTTTGACGCGCGCTTTGGTTTTTTGTTTTAAAATTTTCCAGGCGTTCGATCCTAACTTATAAATTTTGGGAGGCGTTCCGTCTTTTCCGTTGTATTTTGAAATTTTATGAAGCGAATGTATGCTTACATAAACGATATCATTATCGGCATAAACCAATTTTATGGCTTCCTGCGTTTTGCCTTCGACCTGAATTTTTTGTAATCCGCCAAATTTTCCAATTCCGTGATCGATGTGGGTTACATAATCACCAACAGAAAGTGCCGTTAATTCCTTAAGTGTGATATTCTGCTTTTTAGAATATCCGTTTTTGATATTAAATTTATGATAACGCTCAAAAATCTGGTGATCTGTGTATGCCGTAATCTGATTTTCTTCGTCAATAAAACCTTGATACAAAGGCAATACAATCGTATGATATTGCTTGCGGATATTCTCTGAATTGGCCTCGTCTAAGCTTTCAAAAATATCATGAAAACGTTTTGCCTGCGCTTCATTCGAACAAAACAGATAATTTTTATATCCGTTAAAATGATTATCGCTCAAATTATTCAACAGCAAATCAAATTGTTTATTGAATGATGGTTGTGGCTGAATATGAAATTCGAACGTTTTTGTGGTTTTAAAAATTGGTTTTGAAGCCAGCTCCACTATCGAAAAATCTAAAGCTCGTTTAATAAACGAGGTCTGATTTAAGAATAATTGTTCGGGAGTTGCGTGTTTTATTTCTCCTGAAAGCTTCTCAAAAGCTTCTTCGGCTCTTGCGAATTGCTTGTCTAACTGACTTAAAAGTCCGTCTGTATTTTGAATAAAAACAACCGTTTTCTCTGCAATATAATCTAAGAAACTTTCGCGGTTTTCCTGAAATATTTTGTTCTCGACATTCGGGATAATCGTGATTTTTTTATGTGTTTCAACTGATAATTGAGTTTCAACATCAAAACTTCTAATGCTATCTACTTCATTACCAAAAAACTCAATTCTGTATGGATGATCGTTCGAGAATGAGAATACATCGACGATTCCTCCACGAACCGAAAATTCTCCGGGTTCTGTAATAAAATCGACTCTTTTAAACTCATATTCAAACAAAACTTCATTGATAAAATCGATCGAAATTTTATCATTCAAAGCGACTTTCAACGTATTTTTATCTAATTGCTGACGTGTAACTACTTTCTCGAAAAGTGCCTCGGGATACGTAACAATAATTGCTGGTTTCTTGCGGGAATTAATTCGGTTTAAAACCTCAGCGCGAAGCAAAACATTGGCATTATCTGTTTCATCAACTTGATACGGACGGCGAAATGACGCAGGATAAAACAACACATCTTGTTCTCCAATCATTTGTTCCAGATCGTTCAAGTAATAAGCTGCTTCCTCTTTATTGTCTAAAACAACCAGAAAAGGCAACTCGGTTTTTTTGAAAACAGCACGAATCACAAATGAAACTGCAGATCCCAACAATCCGTTAAGATGCATTTTTATTTGATTTTGCTCTAGTAATTGTGTGGCGATCTGCTGTGATTTTGGCAGATTATCATACGTAGTATATAAGGCGTTTTTAGTCAACTGTTGGTAACTTTTTATTTATATTGCTTTGCATTGGAGGGACCGGAACTGTATTCGAATTTGGAATTGCGCGTGTTGTATCTAACATTTTCAGGAAGTCCTCTTCTCCTTCTTCTTTTGGAATTTTGCTTTTTGCTACAACCTGATCCATTTGTCGCTCTAATGAAATAAGTTCTTTATTAATTTCTCCTATCAAGAACGTTACTTTCTTGTCCGGAATTGTATTCAGATTAATAAATAAATCCATCATTTCGACTTTTGTAATCAAAATTGAAATTCGGCTTTTTATTTGAGGAACATTAAATTCGATAGGAATATTGTTGTTTAAAGCCAATGCTTTTTTTGAAATTGCAGCTGATTTTTTCTGAAAAGCTCCAATTGTTTTTCTGGGTTTATCTCCAATTTCTTTAAGGAAATCACGCCATTCTGCCCATGAACTTACTTTTTGCTCAGCAACTTCGTTAATTGGCTCGTCAATAAATGTCCAGGCTTTATTGATATTATTAAAAATAATTTCGTTTTTCTTAGCTTCCTTTGCGTTTTCGGCACGACGTTTTTCATCTTCATTTTGACATGAATTCAGCACAAAAATTAAAAGTAGAAAAAGAGATATTTTATATTTCATTTGGTAAAACATTAAGCTACAAAGTTACAAAGTAATTTTACAATTACGAATTCTGTTTTTGGCTATAAATCTTGCAGATTAACATATTTTTTTTGCCCACAGATTTAACGGATTAAACAGATTTACACCGATTATTTTTAAAATCTTTATCTGAAAAATTTAACCGCAAAGTCAGCAAAGGTTTTTTATTCAGGATTACGCATATAAACGCAAAGTTCGCAAAGCTAAATCAACACAAAGCTTTGCGAACTTTGCGTTTATATGCGCATTTTAGATAATAAAACTTTGCGTGCTTTGCGGTAAAACAATCTGCTTCAGTATAAATCTGTGACTAAATTCATCTTTAAATTAAATCCTGCAATAATACTCTCACAACGAATAATCCAAAAAAGCATCTCTATCATTGTTAAATTTATAATTTGTTTTTCTAAAAAGTAAAAATAATTACGAAAACGTTATATTTGCGTCTCTAAAAACTATTCAAAATGAATCCAAAAATATTGATCATTGGCGCTTGCGGTCAAATTGGGACAGAACTGACTCAAAAACTACGTAAGTTATACGGAACAGAAAATGTAATTGCTTCTGATATTCGAAAATTAAATACTGACGTTGTTAATTCAGGTCCTTTTGAAGTGGTAAATGCTTTAGATTTCAATCAAATCGAGCATCTTGTTGAAGTGCATAAAATCACAGATATTTATTTGATGGCGGCACTTTTATCGGCTACAGCCGAGAAGAATCCTGCTTTTGCATGGGATTTGAATATGAACTCCTTATTTCACGTTTTGAATTTGGCTAAAGCCAAAAAAGTAAAAAAGATATTCTGGCCTTCAAGTATTGCAGTTTTTGGACCAACTACTCCAAAAGAAAATACACCTCAATATACGGTTATGGAACCTTCTACGGTTTACGGAATTAGTAAACAAGCGGGAGAAAGATGGTGTGAATATTACCATAATATTTATGGTGTTGATGTTCGAAGCATCCGTTATCCTGGTTTAATTAGCTGGTCTACACCTCCTGGTGGTGGAACTACTGATTATGCGGTTGATATTTTCTATAAGGCTATTGCCGATAAAAAATACGAGTGCTTTTTATCATCAGAAACAAAAATGCCTATGATGTATATGGATGACGCAATCGATGCTACGATTAATATTATGAAAGCACCGGCTGAAGAAATCAAAATACATTCTTCATACAATTTAGCAGCGATGAGTTTTACTCCAACAGAAATTGCTAATGAAATTAAAAAACATATTCCTGAATTTACGATTACTTATGAGCCTGATTTCCGTCAGAAAATTGCGGATAGCTGGCCAGCAAGTATCGACGATGCTGAAGCTAGAAAAGATTGGGGATGGAAACATACATTTGATCTTGAAACTATGACCAAAGATATGCTGGAACATTTAGGATAATCTTAAATTCGGTTCTAATTTAAAGCCTGTTATTTTTAAAATAACAGGCTTTTCTTTTTTGCGAAAATATATTTTTTGGATAAAGTTGGTCATTACATAATTTTCTTATTTTTGATTCCGTTAGAATAATTTCAAATTTTATCTAAAATCATCAATCAAATCACAAAAAACATGTTAATCAAATGACAAATTCTTATCATCCGATCGATCAAAGCAAACGAACTGCTATTGTCGACATTCTTCGTGGCTGGGCTATTTTGGGAGTCGCCATTGGCAATTATTCTGATTTTCTACACATCGGTGTAGAGCACAAAATCAACAATAGCATAATATCTGATATCCTGTTTTATTTTAATCGCTATTTTTTTGCAGCAAAATCCTGGACTTTATTAACGCTTTTATTTGGCTATGGTTTTGCTATTTTAATTAACAATGTAGCAGCTAAAGGAAAAAATCCAGTTACATTTTTTGCCTGGCGAATGATTTTGCTTTTTATTTTGGCTTTTATCAATTCATCTTTTTGGCTTGGAGACATTCTAAAAGACTATGCTTTTTTAGGTCTTGTAATGTTGTTATTTTATAAAAGTTCAGCAAAAACTTTAAGTATTATTTGTGCAGTTCTTGTTCTTGCTATTCCTTTTATAATGGCTTATGTAAGTGGATTTAAAGTTGAACATCCGGAAATTACCACAAATCCTGAATATTTAAAATTGTATCATTCCGGAAACTGGCTGGACTTTTTTAAATTCAATTTATTGGCTTCTTTTTACGAACAAATCATTATTCCGGGTTACGCCATTACAGCACATATAGTAATGTTTGCCTGTATGCTTTTTGGATTTCTTCTTCAAAAACTAGATTTTTTTAATCGCTTAAACGAACAGAAAAAGTTATTAAAAAACACCCTTTGTATCAGTTTAGTTACGGCTATAATTATTGGTATTGGTTTCAATTTAATAATTTCTTATAAGGTCGATATCCTTAAAATCTTTCATCCGCTTTACTGGTTAGTTTTGAGCACAATGATTTTTATTGCAACGGGAATTTGTCTGTTATATACCCACGGAAAACTAAAAACAATTTTTAGTTATTTTAGTGCTGGCGGTAAAATGACCTTGACTAATTATATTGTTCAAAATGTTCTGGCTGCTTTTATTTTTTCCGGAATTGGTTTAGGAATTGCCGATACTATGCCTTATTGGTTTTACTTTTCATTAGCCGTTTTTGTCTTCATCCTTCAATTATTCATTAGCAAATGGTGGCTTTCAAAATACAATTATGGCCCAATTGAATGGTTATGGAGATCCGCCAGTTACCGAAAGTTATTCCCTTTCAAGAAAACACAATCTGAAGTTATTACTGAAATAAAAATAGTATAATCTTCCTTCATTAGATAAAATTTGAAAAAAGGAAAAGCCCTTAAAATTAGTTTTAAGGGCTTTTTTATAAAATATAATTTTTGCTTATTTCACTTCATAAACATTATTTGACGCTTTAATATCTGCCATTAATCCACTTGGATCAATTGTGATTTTTTTAATCGCCGTTTTGTTTTTATCGATTGTAAAGCTGTAGTTTGACATTGCCCAAGCCCAATCTTCAAGAACAGTTCTTTTTAAGTTAGGGTTTGGATTTGGTTTAATAAAATTCATCATTCTTAACGGAATATAAAAACTCTCAGAGGTTCCGTCTGTATATTCTACAGTTAGATCTATTGGCATTGGCATTCTTCCAATTCTTTCTAAGGTAACGGTTGTTTTTCCTGCATTATCTGCAACAGCTGCAATACCGTAATCAATAGTATTTGTTGTTTCAGTCCAATCGATTAAATACCAATCCAGTTCAGCTCCCGAAACTCTTTCGGCTGTTCTTTTGATATCATTTGGAGATGGATGCTTGAATTTAAAATCGTTGTAATATCTTTTTAAAGTTGCATTTACATTCTCTTTTCCAATTACATATTCTAATTGCGACAAAAAGATACTTCCTTTTACGTAAGATGAAATACTGTAAGGCCTGTTCTCGTCATAACGATCACCATGCGTCGATTGTGGTTGTTCTTTTCCTGACTCTACTAACTTATAATAAGCCGCATAATTTCCTTTAAACGGATTCTCTACTTTTTTATCTCCTTTTAATTCATTCAAAGCCATGTCTTCGATGTAAGTTGTAAAACCTTCATCCATCCATGGGTGTTTTGATTCGTTTGAAGCTAAAATATGCTGAAACCAAGAGTGTCCCATTTCGTGCGTTGCTGTTCCCAAAACACCTTCAAGAGTTCCGTTTCCAAGCATTAAAGTACACATTGCATACTCCATTCCGCCATCACCACCTTGAATAAATGAATATTGTTTGTATGGATATGCTCCTACTTTATGATTATAAAAATCCATTACTTTAACCATTAACGGCTCTAATTTTTTCCAGTTTTCAGCTGTTTTTGGATTGTTTTTGTAGAAGAAATGCAAATCAACATCATTTGGTCCTTTTACAATATCATGTACATATTCTTTGTCTGCTGCCCAGGTAAAATCGTGAACATTTGGCGCAATAAAATGCCATGTTAATGTTTTTGTCTTTTTTGGATAAACAACGGTTACTCCGGCATCTTCGTAACCATGACCAATTTGATTTTTGTCTTGCAAATATCCTGAACCCCCAATTGTGTAGTCCTTATCGATTGTAATTTTTACATCAAAATTACCCCAAACACCATGAAATTCTCTTGCAATATATGGATCTGCGTGCCAGCCTTCAAAATCAAATTCGGCCAATTTAGGATACCATTGTGACATTGAAAGTTCTACTCCTTCAGAATTATTACGTCCTGAACGACGAATTTGAACCGGTACCTGCCCATCAAAATCTAATGTAAAGGTTGTTTTAGAATTTGGTAAAATTGGCTTAACCAAAGTAACCTCCAGAATAGTTCCCGAAGTTCTGGTTTGAGCCGTTACTCCATCTTGTTTAAGATTTGTGATTTTTAAATATCCAACCTCATTTGGTTTCAAAGTTTCAATTCGGCTTTGTTTAACCTCTTTACCATCAGCTCCTTTTACTTTACTTACCATTCTTCCGTCAGGATCTTTTATAGAATGCAAACGTGCATCCATTTCGCTTCCTGGCTGAAATGCATTTGGATATAAATGATAAAAAACTTTTCTTAAGGTATCAGGTGAATTATTGGTATAAACCAATTCCTGTTTCCCTTTGTACTGATAGTTTTTTACATCCATCGAAACTTCCATTTTGTAATCGACATGTTGTTGCCAATATGGAGCATTTTGCGCAGATACTGAGTTTAAACCGAAACTCAAAAAGGATAGTAATATAATTTTTCGCATGATTGTTTTAATAAAAATGGAAGAGTTGCCACTCTTCCATTAGATTAATATTCTATTTTTTATTTATTTCTTTGACATTTTTTCTGCCATCAATAAAGCGTTGTATGCATTCACCATTTTACCTGTTTTTGAAGATTCCGCTGAAGAAACCGGAACAGGTTTTTGAGTTGGATCCGGATTTTCACCTAAAACGATCATCGACGGAAGCGCAACTCCTGAATCCATTAAAATATGTTTTACCTGAGACGCTTTTAGTTTTGGATAATAAGAACGAATCAAAGCTGCAACTCCGGCAACATTTGGAGATGCCATCGATGTTCCTTGCAAATATTTGTATTTATTATTTGGAACCGTTGCATAAATTTCTTCACCCGGAGCAAAAACGTCTACATTTATTTTTCCGAAATTTGAAAACGAAGCTACTACATTTTCTCCGTAATCTTTATTGATTGCTCCAATCGTAATTACGTTATCAGCAAATTCTTTGACATTGTCTTCAGAGTCATTTGGATAATTGATGTTTTTTGTTTCATCGATATTGTATCCATCATTACCTGCTGCATGAACGATTAAAACATCTTTTTTAGCTGCATATTTTATCGCGTCATAAACCCATTGTTTGTGCGGAGAAAAACTTTTTCCGAAACTTCCGTTAATTACTTTTGCCCCATTATCTACTGCATAACGAATTGCCAATGCAATATCTTTATCGTACTCATCTCCATCAGGAACTGCTCTTACAGTCAAAATTTCAACATTGTTAGAAACTCCGTCTCCACCCAAATTATTTCCACGAATTTGCGCAATGATTCCGGCAACGTGAGTTCCGTGAAGTGCTTTTTCTTTGTCCGGACCAAAAACAACATTATTACCATAATGATTGTTTTTAATGTCTTCAGGATTATCACCTACAACTTTTCTTCCGTCATACTCTTTGTTCAGGTTATAATTGAATTGGTCGTAAACTGATTCTCTATAATCTTCCAGTTCCGCTTCCGGATCAAAAGTTGGGCCTCCGTTAGTAAAAATTTGGGTCATGATCATTTTACTTCTGGTCACTTTTGGATCTGTTGAAGTAATTGTGCTTAAATCTTCAAGTTTGTAAGTCGTTTTATTTAACTCCTTTTTAATAGTATTATGTACATCTAACAAAAAGTCTACTTGTTGTTTGTCTTCAAGAACCTTACTTGATCTTTCTTCATATTGTGCTAAAGCGGCTTTATATTGCGCTGATCCGTCATCGCCTTTTTTAACGATACGTGTCATTTCAAGGTTTTCGTGAACAGCATCGCCCAGGAAATTCCACCCGTGAATATCATCGATAAATCCATTTTTATCATCATCGATTCCGTTACCCGGAATTTCTTTAGGGTTTGTCCAGATCATTCCTTGTAAATCAGGATGCTCAATATCAACACCAGAATCTACGATACCTACAATTACTTTTTTGCCTGTTTTTCCTTGTAATAATTCGGCGTAAGCCCTATCAACACTCATTCCGGCAATAGAATCTTTGATTAAATCAAGATGACTCCATCTTTGTAATTCGTTTTCACTAAGAGGTGCTTTTTTTACGATTGCCAAAGGTGCTGTAATTGCAACTTTAGAAGTTGAATTTTGTGCTTGAACGGTTGCACTACCTGCTAAAACAAGTAATACCCAAGCTGATAAAGTAAAGGGTTTTATAGGACTCATATATCTGTATATAATTGTAAAGTTAAAAGATGGGCCTAAATTATGATTTTTTGTTACAAAAAACTAACAGTTAACAATGCGTTATGAATTTCTGCCCATTCTTGAAAATCGCCTAAAAACCATTAAAGCTTTTTTTGGCAGCACTTTACATTAATTTATCAGCAAATATATTGACTTAGCATTTATAGAAATTTATAAAAAAATTAAAAAGAAAATCCCGTTACGTCTTCCCGTAAGGAAAGCTGAGCTTAATTATATATCCTTGCGCAATTGAATCATAAACTCTTTCTATGAAAACAAAACTACTCTTGTTGCTTTTATTAGCAAATTTTTCTATTCATGCACAAACCAATTTAGTTCCTAATGGAAACTTTGAAAATTGGTCTTCGTCATCACAACCAGACAGTTGGTATCGTTCTTTTAGTGGTTTTGTTTCTCAAAGCACAATTGCACAAAATGGCACATCAAGTACAAATATGATGATTGCCAGCGGTACTTCCAACTTCATTAATAGTGAATATTTTGCTGTAGAAGCCAATAAAACGTATCGTGTAACAATGTATCATAAAACCGCAAAAGGAACATTTACTTCTATTGATTTTAGTTTGTATCATAAACCAGGCACATTCAAAGAAGAAATAATCAAAAAATCTGATGCTGCTTTCTCAACTACAGAATGGAGAAAAATTGATTTTGAATATACTCCAACCGTTTCTGAAAATATCGAAGTAGATATCTGGACTTACGGATCTCTTGATTCTGAAATTTTAGTAGATAATGTCTCAATTGTTGATGTTAATGAGGCTCCTGCTCAATATACGACGATTCCAGATATCAATTTTGAGAAAAGATTAATAGAACTGGGTATTGATTCCGGTGAAGTTGACGGAAAAGTTTTGACCTCGAAAGTTGCGGTTGTTAAATCATTAAAAGTTGACCCAACTATAATTTCTGATTTAACAGGTATTGAAGATTTTATTGCTTTAGAACAATTAGATTGCAGAAATGACTGTATAAGTACAGCTGGTGGAGGCTGCGGTAAACTTACCAGTCTTAATGTTTCTAAAAACACTTTATTGACTCAATTATATTGCCAGGGTAATCAGTTGACAAGTTTAGATCTAAGCCAAAACACAAAGCTTATATATTTATATTGTCAGGCAAATAAATTAACATCGCTTAATCTTTCTAAAAATACTGCATTAGATGTTCTTGATTTCTCTTATAATAAAGTAACAGAATTTGATAGTTCTAACAATGTGTCTTTAAGTTACTTTATGTGTAGACAAAACAAACTAACAACTCTTGATTTTACAAATAATCCCTATATAAATACTTTATATTGTACTGGTAATGAATTAACTCAAATCAATATTTCAACATTAAAGAGATTGGCTCAGTTAGGAGTTAGTAATAATAAACTAATAGAAGTAGACTTATCAAATAAACCTGATTTAATCATATTTAACTGTGAATCTAATTTAATTACAAATTTAAATGTTGCCCAGTTACCACAATTACAAGAATTAACCTGTTCGAATAACAAACTAACTAGTTTAGATGTTACTCAAAATACCGAATTAAAGATTCTGTCATGTGGTTCTAATACGATACCAAACTTTGATATTACAAAAAATCTTAAGCTAACAGAACTAGAATGTTCTTCTTTAAACTTAAATGAACTAAATGTTACACATCTTACAAACTTAAAAGAGCTAACAGCTAATTCTAATAATTTAAGTACTATAGATGTTTCTAATAATTTAAAACTGGCTGAATTGTATTTGAATAGCAATAAATTCGCCACTATAGATATTACAAAAAATCTCTTATTGACGACTTTGTCTATGGACGATAACAAGCTAACAGAATTAAATCCTTCTAACAATACGGTTTTAAGATATGTAGTTTGTAGTAATAACTTACTAACGAGTTTAGATGTTTCTGCTAATAAAAAGGCTGAATATGTTAATGTCAACAATAATAAACTTACTTATTTAAACTTAAAAAATGACATGGTTAGTATGTCAATAAATATTTCTCTTCCTAATTTCCAAAACAATCCTGATCTAAAATGCATTCAGGTAACTAATGCTAAATACGCTAAATCAAACTGGACTTATTATGCAGATCCAACCGTTAGGTTTTCTGAAGATTGTGGCGGACCAATTGAAGTTATTTCAAATAATTTTTCTGTTGAAGCAAAAGGAGAATCTTGTCTTGGAGAAAATAATGGAGCAATAAGCATTTCTGCAAAAGAAAAATTTATTTATCAGGCGAGTATTAACGGACAAACATATCCTTTTACAGAATATAGCGTAAAAGTTGAAAACTTAACTCCCGGAACTTATCCTGTTGTAGTTACAATTCCAGGTGAAATTTTTGAACAAACCTTTAATATTACAATTCCAAAAGGGTTGTCTATTACAGGAAAATCAAGCGTAAGCTCTAAAAAAGTGAATATTGAAATTACGGAAGGAACAGCTCCTTTTACTGTTTTTGTAGACGGAATGGAGCAATTTCAAACTGCGAATTCAAATTTTAGTCTTGATTTAAATTCAGGAGGATTATTAGAAATTGCAACTGCTAAAGCTTGTGAAGGAGTTTTCTCTAAAAAAATCGCAACATTTGAAATACTGAATACATTAGGAGCTTATCCAAATCCGACTTCCGGAAGTTTTGCAATCGAAATTCCTACTGCCAAAAATGAAGTTAAAATAGAATTATACAATTTTGGAGGTCAACTAATTTCGAATAAAACCTATACTATCGAAAATGGCAAAGCGCAATTGAATCTTGAAAACCAACCTTCAGGAATTTATGCTGCCAAAATCTATTTAGAAACTCCGGAATATCTAAAAATTATAAAAAAATAAAAATGAAGAAGTTTATATACCTTTCAATTATTGGACTTTTACTGATTTCATGCGGTGGCGGAGATGATTCTTCTGCAGAACAAGTAAATGTCGCTCCCACTGTACCAACTTTATCGCTTCCGACTGATAATAAGTTATGCGTAAACAATACCGTTACTTTTCAGTGGAATACATCTAATGACGCAAACAAAGATGTTATAACATATCAAGTTCAGGTCTCAAAAGACAATGCATTCACTCAAGTTGTAAAAACGCTTGAGGTAACTAGTAACAATACTTCTGCAGAATTAGAAAAAAACACTGCTTATTATTGGAGAATAAAAGCAACTGACAGCAAAGGATTATCAAGTGCTTATTCCTCTATATTTAAACTTTATACTACCGGAGATGCTGTAGTAAATCATTTGCCTTTTGCTCCTGAATTGATTCAGCTTGCAATAAATTCTGTTTTAAGCGAAACAACCGCTACCTTAAAATGGAATGCGACAGATGTTGATGCGACAGATGTTCTTAGCTATGATGTGTATTTTGGAACTACAAATCCACCAACAGCAAAAGTTAGCGAAAAAACCAGCTCAACGTCATTTGATGTAACACTCGAAGCTTCAAAAGAATATTTCTGGAAAATTGTTGTAAGAGATAATAAAGGAGGAGAAACTGTTGGTCAGGTTTGGAAATTCAAAACCAATTAAATAATAATAATAGTTAGATTAATTTGTTAATTAAAAATCCCATTTTCATTCACTTGAAAATGGGATTTTTTATGTTTTAACTATGTACCTATTAACAACATAAGGAAAAATCATCTTTACGGCTTCCCGTAAGGAAACCCAATTTAAATTGCTTATTATTGCGCAACTGAATCATAAACTCGATCTATGAAAACAAAACTACTTTTATTGCTTTTATTAGCAAATTTTTCGATTTACGCACAAAACACCGCAATCCCGGATATTAATTTCGAAAAAAAATTGATCTCATTAGGAATCGATTCAGGTACTCCAGATGGAAAAGTACTTACCGCTAATGTTTCGGCTGTTACATCATTATCAATATCCAGTAGTAATATATCTGATTTGACAGGGATTCAGGATTTCGTGTCGTTAAAAACACTGTATTGCGACAACAATCAAATAAGAATTCTGGATCTTTCTAAAAACATAGCTTTAACAGAATTAAGATGTTTTTACAATAGATTGATCAGCCTTAATTTAAAAACAGGAAAAAAACTTTCTTATTTCGACTTAGACACTACAAACAATTTTACTCTCGAATGCATATTGGTCGATGATGTGGATTTAACTAGAAACTGGAGAAAAAAAATAGATGTTTTTACTAAATTTAATGATGTTGCCTGTTATACTTATACCAAAATTTTAGATGGAAATTTTGAAGAAAAATTAATTGCTTTAGGTATCGACACAGATGGAAAAAATGGAAAAGTTATCACCACAAACATTTCTTCACTTACTACTTTAGATATATCCTACAGTGGTATTGCAGATTTAACCGGGCTTGAAGATTTTTTATCTTTAACCAATTTAAATTTCGCCGGAAACGCTCTTACCTATTTTGATCCCTCAATTTATCCTCGTCTAAATTCATTAGATTGCTCTTCAAACTTATTAAGAGGACTTGATATTACAAAAAACATAAATTTGTCAAGTCTTAATTGTTCTAAAAACAATTTGGTTAACTTGAATCTGCAAAATGGAAAAAACAGTGATATAACTTATCTAGACACCAAATCTAATCCTAATTTATCATGTATTCTTGTAGATAATGCTGCATATGCTACATCACACTTCATCGAAAAAGACTTAAATACTATTTTTAGTGAGACAATATGTACACCTGCGTATACTTTAATTCCAGATGCTTATTTCGAAAACAGACTTATTGCCTTAGGAATTGATACCGATGGAAAAAATGGGAAGGTAATCACCTCAAGTATTGCAGAAATTACAACTTTGGACGTTTCTGGACAGTTTATTAGTAGTTTGACGGGAATTCAGGATTTTAAAGCTTTAAAAACTTTAGATTGTAGCAATAATAGACTAAAAACACTGGACCTTACTAAAAATATCGCTTTGGAAAGATTAAATGGTAATACCAATTTATTATCCTCTACTATTGATCTTTCTATGAATAAAAAACTGCTGTATTTTAATTGTTCCGACAATCAATTGACCACTTTAGATTTCTCTAAAAACATTGCTTTAAAAGAAATAATGTGTCAATCAAACCTATTAAATAATTTAAATGTTTCACAGAATTTTGCTTTAACAGAAATAAATATTATTTCTAACAAACTAACAAGCCTTGATCTCTCTAAAAATATTTCTCTAAATTATCTAATCTGTAATGAGAACCTATTAACAAGCCTTGATTTCTCTAATAATCCGTTGCTGGAAGTAGCAATTCTTAGAAAAAATAAATTAACGAGTGTTAATGTTTCTAAAAATTCTCTTTTACATGAGTTGGACTTAGAGGACAATCAATTGGCAAATATCGATGTTTCTAAAAACCGTAACTTAGTATGGCTGTTTTGCCAACAAAATAAATTAACAAAACTGGATGTTTCCCAAAATATAAGTCTGTCCTGGTTCGACTGCAGTTCAAACCAATTAACAACTTTAGATGTTTCTAAAAATGCCTCTTTAGATTATTTTTATTGCGGAGCTAATAATCTATTAAATTTGAATTTAAAAAATGGCAGAAACAAGTATATAACACGCTTTAGTTGCTTTTCTAATAGCCAACTAAACTGCATTTTGGTCGACGATACCACATACTCAAACACTAATTGGTCAGACAAGAAAGATGAACACATGATTTTTAGTGATACACCTTGTACTCTTTACACTTCAATTCCTGACATTAATTTTGAGAATAAATTAATTGCTTTAGGTTTAGACTCCTCTATTTCTGACGGAAAAGTATTAACGGAAAACATTGCAAATATCACTTCTCTCGATGTTTCATCAAGCGCTATTACTGACTTGTCAGGAATTCAGGATTTTGGAGCATTAACAGATTTAAAATGTAATTCGAACCAAATAAAAAACCTTGATTTATCTAAAAATATCGTTTTAAGCAATTTAGACTGTAGCTCAAATCAGTTGAAGAATTTGAACATCAGTAAAAATTTAGCCTTAAAAAATTTAAACTGCAGTTCAAATCAATTAACAACATTTGATGTTCTTGAAAATGTGTTTCTAATAAGTTTAGATTGTAATTCTAATCAAATAAGTTCTTTTGATATTTCTTCGAATATTAATTTAACAACTTTTCGCTGTAACGATAACAAGCTTTCAGCATTGAATTTAAAGAACGGGAAAAATAATTTATTGGTTACTTTAGATTTTAAAAATAATCCTGATTTAAACTGTATTTTAGTCGATGATCCGGCTAATGCTGCTATTAATTGGATCGATTTTAAAGACAGCTCAGCAACTTACAATAATGATTGTTTGTCTCCTTATACTTTGATTCCGGATGCCAATTTCGAAAATAAATTAATCGCATTAGGGATTGATACTGATGGTGAAAACGGAAAAGTACTCACGACAAGTATTTCAGCGATAACTTCCCTGGATGTTTCTTCAAGTTTAATAACTGATTTGACTGGTATACAAGATTTTGAAAATTTAACGAATCTAAATTGTCAAAACAATCAGATATCAAATTTAAATATTTCACAAAATACAGCTTTGACAGATTTAAATTGTTATCATAATCCTTTATTAAGCCTGGATGTTTCTAACAATACTTATTTATTAAATTTATTTTGTGGATTTAATCAACTATCAAATCTTGATGTATCAACAAATACAGCCTTAATAAATCTAGACTGTTCTGTAAACAATCTAACGTATCTTGATGTTTCAAAAAATAATGCTTTAACTACTTTAGACTGTAATACAAATTTGATAAAGAAACTGGATTTTTCTAAAAACACTAATTTAACAGCACTAAATTGCGGAAACAACAATTTGGTCAATTTAGATATAAAGAATGGAAAAAACACACTACTAACGAGTTATAACTTTAAACTTAATCCTAAGTTAAGCTGCATTCAGGTAGATAATACTTCTTATTCAAATACAAATTGGTTAACCGGAAAAGATAATATTGCGATCTACAATGAAACAGCTTGTACTGCATATACACTTATTCCTGATGCTAATTTTGAAAACTTTTTAGTTAAATTTGGATTTGATAATGATGGTTATAATGGAAAGGTAGCAACGGAAAATATTAAATCAATAAAAACATTATATATCGACAATAATTCAATTGCGGATTTTACAGGCATTCAGGATTTTGAATCTTTAACCCTTTTAGATTGTAATTCAAATAAACTTACTACTCTGGATCTTTCTAAAAACACTGCATTAACGTATTTAGATTGTAGTTCAAACTATTTAACAAGTTTAAATATTTCTAAAAACACTGCATTAAAAACCTTAAAATGCAATAACATAGACAACCATTCTAATAGAGGACTAACCAATCTGGATATTTCTAAAAATATTGCCCTAACTAGTTTAACTTGTTTCAGCAATCGTTTTACAACTCTTGATGTTTCTAAAAACACCAAATTAACTGAGTTAGACTGTTATGACAACAATTTGAGTAATCTTGATATTTCTAACAATCTTGCTTTAGTTAAATTGTCTTTTGGTAAAAACTTAATAAAAACGGTTGATCTTACAAATCATAAAGCTTTGACACAGCTTGGATGTAATGACAATAAATTGACTGAACTTAATTTAAAAAACGGAAAAAACAATTTATTAAATAGTGCAGAGTCCAATTTTCAAACAAATCCAAATTTAACTTGCATTCAGGTCGATGATGTAACGTACTCTAACTCCAACTGGGGCAGTATAAAAGATGCGTCTGCAAATTATAACAGCAACTGCGGAATCCCTAACACTTTTACTTTACTTAATGACATTTTATTTGAAAAAAAATTAATTGAACTGGGAATTGACAAAGATGGTGAAAATGGCAAAATAGAAAACTCAAGTATAAACAAATTAACCTCTTTAGATCTTTCCAGCTCTAATATTACTGATATGACTGGAATTGAAGGTTTTACATCTTTAACCTATTTAGATCTTTCTGTTAACAACTTAAGCACAATCAATGTTAGTCAAAACACTTTGCTTACTAAGTTAGATTTAAATTATAATAAGATCACTAATCTAGACGTTAGCGCAAACAAAGAATTAATTAACCTAAGTTTTGCGGCAAATCAAATTTCAACAATTGATTTATCTCAAAATAAAAAGCTTCATTATTTAACGGTTGATTATAATTCATTAAGCGTCCTTGATCTAACTGCAAACAATGAATTAGAAATCATTTCGTGCGGATCTAACAACTTAACAACATTGAATACATCAAATCTGTCCAATTTACTTACCTTGTTATGTGGATTAAATCAAATTTCAGCTTTAGATCTTTCGAACAATCTTAAGTTAGATATTTTACAGTGTTATAATAACAATTTAACTTCATTAGACCTAAATCACAATGTTCTTTTAAAAAGATTAAATGCTGCCAATAATCAATTAACATCATTGGACTTATCGCATAATCCTCTTTTAGAACTTGTTTATATTGAATTCAATCCTCTAACGACATTAAATCTACAAAACGGAAATAATGAAAATTTTATATTACCTGCATCAAATGGCACAGATAAGAAAAGTGGTAAGGTTGACGCTTGTAGTTTTTTAAACAATAAAAGCCTTTCGTGTATTCAGGTTGATAATGTAGAATTTTCGAATGCAAAATGGAGTACTATAAAAGAACCGACTTCGACTTATTCCAGCACTTGTAAAAACTTAGGTGTTGACGAGTCCGTTTTTAACACTGTTGTTATGTATCCTAATCCAACAAAAGGAAAAGTAACTATTGATAATTTAACTTTAGAAAAAGCAAGTATTTATAATACGTCAGGGCAATTAGTTAGATCATTCACTTTAGACTCTGCCAATACAAGTAATACAATTGATTTATCAGGACTTCCAAGAGGAGTTTATTATATATATATGATCAATCAGGACGCAGCTTCGGCTAAGAAAATTATCGTCGAATAATTACAATTAGTTAAACTAAAAAATCCCATTTCATTAAATTGAAATGGGATTTTTTTATGATTTTAATCGTTCTTAAAGAACATCTTCACAAGTAAAAACCTCTTTTAGTCGCACGCCTTTCTCGGTATGCTCTACTGTGATAATTTGATTGTGTGCATCGTGTTCTAAAAACAAATAGAAATTCTGATCTGCTGCTTCATTCAGAAATTTTGATTTTTCGGGCATCGTCAACAAAGGACGCGTGTCATAACCCATAACATAGGGCAACGGAATATGTCCTGCTGTAGCCAATAAATCGGCACAAAAAACAATGGTTTTATCCTGATATTGAATATGCGGAATCATTTGTTTTTCGGTATGGCCATCAACATAATAAATCCCGAAATTTAATTCTTCAGAAAATCCAAAATCGCTTTCAGGTCTTTTAATAAAATTCAGTTGTCCACTTTCCTGCATTGGTAAAATATTCTCAGATAAAAAAGAAGCTTTTTCGCGAGCATTAGGTTTTGTTGCCCATTCCCAATGATTTTCGTTACTCCAGTATTTGGCATTTTTAAAAGCTGGTTCGTAACCTGTTTTACCTGCGTTCCATTGTACACTTCCTCCACAATGATCAAAATGCAAATGCGTCATAAAAACATCTGTAATATCATCTCGGTGAAAACCATATTTTGCCAGTGATTTATCAATAGAATGAGATCCCCAAAGCGAATAATAACCAAAAAACTTCTCAGATTGTTTATCTCCCATTCCGGTGTCAATCAAAATCAGGCGATTTCCATCTTCAATAAGAAGACAACGAGCTGCAATATCAATTAAATTATTGGCATCAGCAGGATTAGTTTTGTTCCAGATTGTTTTGGGCACAACGCCAAACATTGCACCTCCGTCTAACTTAAAATTTCCGGATTCTATAGGGTAAAGCTTCATGAGTGTAAATTTCGAATAAGAAAACAAAGCTAGGAAATACAATCTCCTTATGCTAAATATTCTCAAATAATGTTTCTCCTGTACGTGTAAAATTGCCCACAGATTTCACTGATTTAACAGGTTAACGCAGATTATTTTAGTTTGAAACTTACACATTCACAGCTTTGTTAGAAATAAAAATACAGCAGGAATCCGTTAAATCAGTAAAATCTGTGGGCTAAAACATTGTTATTCCAACGTGATTGATGCGCTTCCCATTATTTCTTGTTTGTCGAAGAAGTTGACAAAATAGGTTCCTTTCGTAAATGGATTTTCATCTGAATTTAAAATTCCATAGACATTTATTGGTTTACCCTGAAAATCTACCGCTACAATAAAACTGTAAACTAAAGCTTTGTCGTTCCCGAATTCAATTAATTTGTTCTCTCCCAAAACAGTATTTTTTTGATCCAGAACCTGAATATAAAAGATTTTTTTTCCTGTTTTAGCAACTGAATTTCCATTGACAAAAAAACTAACTTTAAGCTTTTTGGTACTTTTTGCTTTATCCGTTTCAAGTTCTTTTCCTGATTTTTTTTCCCTAAGAGCAATAACTTTAAAACTACTTAATGACAATCTAGAAGCATCTTTTAAGGTAGATTCTAATTTTTTCTGTTTTGAAATCAAAGTGTCATTTTCAGCCTTTTGCATGTACATAACAACATTCTGGCTCTCAATTTCGGTTAATAAACTTTTATTTTGAGATTTTAGTTTTTTAACTTCTATGCCTTTAGACACTAATGAAGTATTCATATCTGAAAGCTGCTTTCTATAAATATGGATTTGTTCTACTGAAGGATTTTTAGAAACCTTAATAATCTCCATCAGATTTTCTATATTTTTCCTTTCCATTTCTAATTGTTGTGACAAGGCTGTTTTCTCAAGTATTGCCATATCATAAGCCAATTTCAGAGCCGTTAACGAATCTAAAATATTTTTCTGAGCGAGTATCTCCTGATTTGATTCGATGGCGCTCCGCCCTTTTGTTACATCTCTAATTTTCTCATCAATCTCATTTGGCACTCTACTAAAAATAAAGACTGTTGCACCTATTCCAAAAACAAAAAATACTGCTAAAAGTGCTTTTACCCACTTACTCTTGTACCGTTTCTTCATAATTACTCACAATTTTTTGCAAAAATACTATTATTTTACAAGTAAAGGCAGGTATAAATACGGTTTTTTAAATTTGAAAAAATGCAAACCATTTAACATATAAGACACAAAACAAAATAACTTCACTTTTTTGCCCTTAAAACATCAAAATAAGTTCTATCTATTTTAACATTTGTTATAATAATGCCAACCGTTATGGAAAAAGGTTTTTAAGTCGTATCTTTGCAGATAATTTCATTTCAACATTGAGGTACAGCACTTTAAAAAGTAACCATTGGATTACTTTTTAAGCAGCAATTTCAAATGAAAGCATAAAAACAAATACCATAAACAATGATAAAAGTTTCTGATACAGCCAAAAAGAAAATCATCGACTTAATGAAAGATGATGGTTTTGATGCCGCTATCGACTATGTAAGAGTAGGCGTAAAAAGTGGTGGATGCTCTGGTTTGTCATATGATTTAAAATTTGACAAAACCAAAGGCGACGACGATAAAATTTTTGTAGACAACGACATAACAATTGCAGTTGAAAAAAAATCATTCCTATATTTAGCCGGAACAATCTTAGAATTCTCTGGCGGATTAAACGGAAAAGGTTTTGTTTTTAACAACCCAAATGCAAGCAGAACTTGTGGTTGCGGAGAATCATTTTCGCTATAAATTAATAAAGAATACCAAGACTAATAAAGAGTAATTCTTTGAAATTTTTGACTAATTACATCTTTAAATCTTTACATCAAAAATGAGCAAATACACAGAAGACGATTTAAAAATCGAACTGGAAACAAAAGAATATGAGTACGGATTTTATACAAATATAGAATCTGAAACTTTCCCTATTGGCTTAAACGAAGATATCGTAAGAGCTATTTCTCTTAAAAAGGAAGAACCTGAATGGATGACCGATTGGCGTATTGAGGCTTTTCGTGCATGGAAAGAAATGATCGAGCCGGAATGGGCAAATGTTCATTATGAAAAACCGGATTTCCAAGCCATTTCTTATTATTCAGCTCCAAAACAAGTAGATCCAAGCAAAACTTTGGATGATGTAGATCCTGAACTTTTAGAAATGTACAAAAAGTTAGGTATCTCTGTCGATGAACAAAAAATGATGAACAATGTCGCTATGGATATTGTAGTCGATTCTGTTTCTGTGGCAACAACTTTCAAAAAAACATTGGGAGAAAAAGGAATTATTTTTTGTCCAATTTCAGAAGCTATAAAAGAACATCCTGAATTGGTTCGTAAATATCTAGGAACCGTTGTACCACAAAAAGACAACTTCTATGCAGCATTAAACTCAGCGGTTTTCTCTGACGGAAGTTTCTGTTATATTCCAAAAGGTGTTCGTTGCCCAATGGAACTTTCAACTTACTTTAGAATTAATCAGGCAGGAACAGGACAATTCGAAAGAACTCTTGTAATTGCAGATGCTGGAAGCTACGTTTCATACCTTGAAGGTTGTACCGCTCCAAGTCGTGACGAAAATCAATTGCACGCAGCTGTAGTTGAATTAATCGCTTTGGACGATGCCGAAATTAAATATTCTACTGTTCAAAACTGGTATCCAGGAAATAAAGAAGGTAAAGGTGGGGTTTTTAATTTTGTAACCAAAAGAGGTTTATGCGAAACTAACGCTAAAATTTCATGGACACAAGTTGAAACAGGTTCAGCTGTAACCTGGAAATATCCATCTTGCGTATTAAAAGGAGATAATTCGGTAGGTGAATTTTATTCAATTGCCGTTACCAATAATTACCAACAAGCAGATACAGGAACTAAAATGATCCATTTAGGTAAAAATACTAAATCGACTATTATTTCTAAAGGTATCTCGGCTGGTAAATCACAAAACAGTTACCGTGGATTAGTGCAAATAAGTGCTCGAGCAGATAATGCAAGAAACTTTTCGCAATGTGATTCTCTTTTAATGGGGAACAATTGCGGAGCGCATACTTTCCCTTATATCGAAAGTAAAAATCCATCGGCAAAAATCGAGCACGAAGCAACTACAAGTAAAATTGGAGAAGACCAAGTATTTTATTGCAACCAAAGAGGTATCCCTACTGAAAAAGCGATTGCCTTAATTGTAAACGGTTTCAGTAAAGATGTCCTGAACAAATTGCCAATGGAATTTGCTGTTGAAGCTCAAAAATTATTAGAGATTTCTTTAGAAGGATCTGTTGGATAATGGAAAGATGGAAAATAAGAAAGTCATCATTTTAGGTTCAGCCAGAAAAAACGGAAACACAACAAAAATTGTCGATGAAATTGTAAAAGAATCGGGAATTGATGTAATTGATTTAAGTGATTATAATATTTCTCATTATGATTACGAAAGCAAAAACAAAGAAGACGATTTTCTTCCTTTAATAAGAAGAATACTCGAAAAGTACGACACTTTAATTTTTGCAACGCCAGTATATTGGTACAATATGAGTGGAATTATGAAGGTTTTCTTTGATCGGATTTCGGATTTAATCCGAATTGAAAAAGAAACCGGAAGAAAACTTAGAGGAAAGAAAATTGGCGTGATATCAAATTCACACGACGATGAAATTGAAGATAGTTTTTATATTCCGTTCAAAAAATCAGCCGATTATTTAGGCATGGAATATTTAGGACATGCGCATTTTAATGCTAACGTTCTAAACCAAACAACAAAAATAGAATTGACATTTATATAAAAAATAAAAAAAACAATGTTATCAATAAAAAACCTTCACGCCGGAATTGGTGATAAAGAAATCCTTAAGGGAATTAATATAGAAGTTAAAGCTGGCGAAGTACACGCTATCATGGGGCCAAACGGTTCTGGAAAAAGTACACTTTCGGCTGTAATTGCCGGAAACGAAAACTACGAAGTTACAGACGGAGCAGTTTTCCTTGACGGAGAAGATCTTGCTGATCTTGCTCCTGAAGAAAGAGCACACAAAGGAGTTTTCCTTTCGTTTCAATATCCTGTAGAAATCCCTGGAGTTAGTGTAACTAACTTTATGAAAACTGCAATCAACGAAACTCGTAAAGCAAACGGTCAGGAAGAAATGCCTGCTAACGAAATGCTAAAAGTAATTCGTGAGAAATCTGAATTATTAGAAATAGATCGTAAATTTTTATCTCGTTCTTTAAACGAAGGTTTTTCCGGAGGAGAGAAAAAAAGAAACGAGATTTTTCAAATGGCAATGTTAGAACCAAAATTAGCAATCCTTGACGAAACCGATTCTGGTCTTGATATCGATGCTTTAAGAATTGTTGCCAACGGAGTTAACAAATTAAAAAGCGAGAAAAACGCAATTATCGTAATTACACACTACCAACGTTTGTTAGATTATATTGTTCCGGATTTCGTTCACGTTCTTTACAACGGAAAAATTGTAAAATCTGGTGGAAAAGAATTGGCTTACGAACTGGAAGAAAAAGGATACGACTGGATTAAAGCAGAAAACTAAATTTTAGTTTCAGGTTTCAGGTTTTTTTAGTTTCAAGTTAAACTACATTTTGTAAGTTTAAACTTAAATTAAAAAAAACATATAAAAACATGGCAACTATAACTCGATTCGAAGATTTAGAAATTTGGAAAGAAGCTCGACGACTAGCAAAAGAAATTCATCTTATTGCAGTTGAAACAGAATTAAAATCAGATTTTAAATTTAAAAATCAAATAAAAGATTCTTCTGGCTCGGTGATGGATAATATCGCTGAGGGTTTTGAAAGAGATGGAAATTTAGAATTTCGACAATTTTTATCTATTGCAAAAGGTTCAGCCGGAGAAACAAGATCTCAGCTTTATCGAGTTTTTGATTTTGAATATATTTCAGAACAAAAATTCGAAGCTTTAAAAACAGATTATGAAAATTTAAGTGGTAAAATAAAAAACTTTATCACTTATCTCAATAAAAAAGATTTCAAAGGAAATAAGTTTCAATAGGAAAACTTTAAACCTGAAACAAAAAAACGGATCACAAAGGCAACAAGTCCCAACAGGCAACCTGAAACTTGAAACCTGAAACCCCGAAGGAAACAAAAGAACAATGGATTTAAAAGAAAAATTAGTATCGTCTTTTATGGCTTTTGAAGAGCGTGTCGATGTACATTCAGATTTGCATGACATACGCACAAATGCCTTAAAAAACTTCGAAAATAAAGGTTTCCCAACCAAAAAAGAAGAAGCTTGGAAATATACATCGCTAAATGCCATCTTAAAAAATGACTTTACGGTTTTTCCTAAGCAAGAAAATGCAATCGAATTTAACCACGTAAAAAAATACTTTTTACATGAAATCGACACTTATAAATTAGTTTTTATTGATGGTGTTTTCAGTTCGCATTTGTCTTCTACAACACATGACGGAATCGATGTTTGCTTGATGTCATCGGCATTGACCAAACCAAAATATAAAATGATTATTGACAAATACTTCAATCAAATTGCTAGTAAAGACGAAAGTTTGACTTCGTTAAACACCGCTTTTGCAAGTGAAGGAGCCTTTATCAATATTCCTCAAAAGAAAGTCGCCGACAAACCTATCGAAATCATGTATTTCTCAACAGGAAACGAAGCTGCACTATTGGTTCAGCCTAGAAATCTTATTATTGTTGGAGAAAATTCACATGTTCAAATTATTGAGCGTCATCAAAGTTTGAATGAAAATCCTGTTTTAACCAATTCGGTTACAGAGATTTTTGCTCAAAAACGCGCCATTGCTGATTACTACAAAATTCAAAATGACAATACAGGAGCAAATCTAATTGATAATACGTATGTTTCACAGCAACAGGAAAGTCATGTTTATGTACATACTTTTTCGTTTGGAGGAAATCTAACACGTAACAATTTGAACTTTTATCACTTTGGAGAAAGATTAACAAGTACGCTTAACGGAATTTCAATCTTAAACGATAACCAACACGTTGATCATTATACTTTGGTAAACCACGCAACACCAAATTGCGAGAGTTTCCAGGATTATAAAGGAATTTTCTCTGATCGCTCAACAGGAGTTTTCAACGGAAAAGTATTGGTAGAAAAAGAAGCTCAAAAAACAAATGCTTTCCAAAAAAGCAATAACATTTTATTGAGTGACAAAGCTACAATCAACGCAAAACCACAATTAGAAATTTTTGCCGATGACGTAAAATGTTCACACGGCTGTACTGTTGGACAACTTGACGAAACAGCAATGTTCTACATGCAATCACGTGGTATTCCTAAAAAAGAAGCTAAAGCTTTATTGATGTACGCATTCTCAAATGCTGTTATCGAAAGCATTAAAATACCGGAATTAAAACAAAGAATTACCAAAATCATCGCTACAAAATTAGGCGTTAATTTAGGATTCGATTTGTAATAGTTTAACCGCAAGGTTCGCTAAGATTTACGCAAAGTTCGCAAAGGTTTATTACAAAACTTTGCGAACTTTGCGCTTCTATACCCTTGCGCTCTTTGCTGTTCAGTTTTCTTTTCTTACATAAACCCATGAATCTAAATTATCAAGTTTCAGAATTATTTCATCTGAAAAAAAACATTTTTCTTCTACTTCGGAAAAATTAATATCTCCTAAAATCTCTGCTGTTACATCATTAATATTTTCAAAATCGTCACAATTAGGCTCTCTGTCCAGATAATAAATCACAGTTAGTTTTCGTGATCCTTCAAATCCAACCGCAATAGCTCTAATTTCAGGATATATCATTCCTAATAATGCTTTTTGAATTGACAATAATACAATTCTTCTTATTTCAACATATTCCATTAAAACTATTTTTTTACACTATCAATTATCCCTTTCAAAAAACCATTAAAATCAAATCCTGGCTCTTCTTCCTTCACTCCCATTCTTACGATTACCATATCTAAAGACGGAATAATTGCTACCATTTGTCCTTGATAACCGCTGCAATAAAACATATCGCGAGGAACATCAGGAAATTTCCCCCCGGCGTTTAGCCAAAATTGAGCACCATATTTTCCATCAGAAGTATTTGTTGGAGTTGCCGTATATTTTACCCAGCTTTCATCCAGAATTTGCTCTCCGTTCCAGTTTCCTTTATGAAGATATAATAGTCCGAATTTAGACCAATCTCTTGGTGTTGCCCATCCGTAAGACGAACCCACAAAAGTTCCTGACATATCTTGTTCCACAATCATCGAATTCATTCCGATTTTATCAATTACTGCACTGTACCAAAAATCAAGATATTCTTGCTGCGTTTTAAACTGATTTCTTAAAATTCGGGATAATAAATTAGTTGTACCTGAGGAATAATTCCAGTGCGTATTTGGCTTAAACTGAGCCTGTTTATCCATTTGTACTTTTCCCATATCTTCAGCCTGAAAAAGCATTTTTGTAGCATCGCAAATCGTACTGTAATTCTCTTCCCATTCTAAACCTGAATTCATGTGCAGTAAATCGTTTATAGTAATAATTTTACGATCATCTTTTTGCCATTCAGCAATTGGTGCCGGTTTATAAATGTCAATCTTTCCTTGTTTGGCTAAAACTCCAAAGGCAGAACTTGTGATACTTTTTGTCATCGACCAACCTAAAATTTTATTGTCTTTATTAAAACCGGTATCATATTTTTCAGCAATCAATTTATCTTTATACAAAACCACAACGGCGCGCGTACGTTTTGCTTTTCCTCCATCTTTATCAAACGAATTTTCAACAGCACTTTTCAACTTTGTGTAATCAACGTTTGAAAACAAAGTGTCTTTTGGCGCATTATTACCATAAGGAAAAGGAAGATTATTAACCAATTTCGTTCTTTTTGGAAGCAAATACGGCTTCGAAATATCAAAATCATCATTGATTAACGTTGCACCCAGACCTTCTCGATAAATAGCTTTTCGCTCTTTTAAACCATAAACATTAGAAACAGCAAATTTTCCAGCATCATCAATTGTATTGCTTGCCAAATCAATCATATCAATATCATTGTCCGTTTTTTCAATTAACTCTTTCGATCGATGATCTAAAAAATGTCCCGAAGCAACACTTTTAGCTGAAAAGCCGGAAATCAAATCAAGTTTTGGATATGTTGTAAATCCGAAATACAAAAATGCAAGAACTAAAACAAGTACAAGTAATTTGAGAAATTTTTTCATATTGTTAAAAGATATTTTTACTGCAATATAAATAATTTATGCTCACGAATTTAGCATCAAATTCATATTTTAAATTCACATATTTCACTAAATACAATTAAATTATACAGAATCAATATCCAAAATTGTAATTGATGGTGTCATAAAAGGAAATTATAGTTTTGATGGAGAAACCAATTTAGTTTTAGTACTTTTGTAAATAGAATTTTTCTAAATAAGACATGTTAGACATCCAAAAAATAAGAGCTGATTTTCCGATACTTTCGGAAAAAGTAAACGGAAAACCTTTGGTTTATTTCGACAACGGAGCAACCTCACAAAAGCCTCAAATCGTGATTGATGCGATTGCAACATATTATCAGGAAATAAATGCCAATATTCATCGTGGCGTTCATACATTAAGTCAATTGGCAACTGATGCTTATGAGATTTCGAGAGTAAAAATCCAACATCATATTAATGCTAAATTTTCGCATGAAGTACTTTTTACTTCTGGAACAACATTCGGAATCAATTTAGTAACGAATGGTTTTGCTTCAATTTTAAAACCTGGTGACGAAGTTGTGGTTTCTTCTTTAGAACATCATAGCAATATTGTGCCATGGCAAATGTTGTGTGAGAGAACTGGAGCGACTCTAAAAGTTATTCCAATGAACGAAGAAGGCGAACTGATCATAGAAGCTTTTGATGCTCTGTTATCAGAAAAGACTAAAGTCGTAACCGTAAATCATATTTCGAACGCATTAGGAATCATTAATCCTATTAAATATATAATTGAAAAAGCGCATGCTGTTGGAGCTGCAGTTTTAATTGATGGTGCACAAGCTGTTCCGCATTTAAAACCGGATGTTCAGGATTTAGATTGTGATTTTTATGCTTTTTCAGGACATAAAATGTGTGGCCCAACCGGAACAGGGATTTTGTATGGAAAAGAAGAATGGTTAAACAAATTGCCTCCTTATCAAGGCGGCGGGGAAATGATTAAGGAAGTTACTTTCGAGAAAACTACTTACGCAGATCTTCCTCATAAATTTGAAGCCGGAACTCCAAATATCGCTGGCGGAATTGTTTTAGGAACTGCTGTTGATTATTTAAACAACATTGGTTTTGAAAATATTCAGAAGCAAGAAGAAGCATTATTAGCACACGCCACAAAACGTTTGCTGGAAATCGAAGGCCTAAGAATTTACGGAACAGGAAAAAATAAAGCCTCTGTAGTTTCGTTTAATATTGACGGAATACATCCTTATGATATTGGTTCAATTATCGATAAATTAGGAATTGCCGTTAGAACCGGGCATCATTGTGCACAACCTATTATGAACTTTTTCTGTATTCCGGGAACCATTCGTGCTTCGTTTTCTTTTTATAATACAATAGAAGAAATTGACACAATGGTTGAAGCAGTTAAAAAGGCAAAAACCATGTTAAGCTAAAAAAAACTTTTTTTATGAGAATACTATCTTTATTGCTCTTGACGATTTTCATCGGGACAAGTTGCTCAAGCCAAAAAATAACCGACATGACAACTACACAAATGGAATATTCTGCGATGTCTCGCGGTCTTTACAAAAAGATAATTGTTGAAAATAAAACAGTTTCTGTTATTAATGGAAAAAATACAGAACCTGTAAAGAGCAAAATAAGTGATGCAAAATGGAAACAGATTGCAGCAGAATTTTCAAAAATTAATTTGGAAACTATTCCAACTTTAAAAGCGCCAACAGAAAAACGTTTCTATGATGGTGCTGCAATTGCAAATTTAAAGATAGTCCAGAATCAGAAAACATACGAGACTCAAGGTTTCGACAATGGTAATCCTCCAAAGGAAATAGAAAAATTGGTAAATTTGCTACTGGCTTTTACGAAAGAATAATTATGACAATAAAAGAAATACAAAACGAAATAATAGACGAATTTTCGATGTTTGATGATTGGATGCAACGTTATGAGTACATCATCGAATTAGGAAAAAGCCTTCCGTTAATTAAAGAAGAATATAAAATTGACGAGAATTTAATTAAAGGCTGTCAATCTAAAGTTTGGCTACAAGGCGAACAAAACGAAGACAAAATTGTTTTCACGGCAGATAGTGATGCTATTTTAACAAAAGGAATTATTGCGATTTTAATTCGTACTTTCTCTAATCAAAAAGCAGCTGATATTATAAATGCCGACACTGAATTTATTGACGAAATTGGTTTAAAAGAACACTTATCAGCAACTCGTGCAAACGGATTGGTTTCAATGATAAAAAACATCAAAATGTACGCTTTGGCTTTTGACGCAAAAAATAAAAATTAAATTTCTTCTGCCACGAATTTCACGAATTAGCACGAATTTTTTAATTACGCAAAATACTTAATTCTGGAAATTTGTAAAATTCGTAGCGAAAAAATAAAAAACAAAAAAATGGGACAAGAAATAGACACAAACGAATTAGGAGAATCAATTGTAAAGGTTTTAAAAGGCATTTACGATCCGGAGATTCCTGTAGATATTTACGAATTAGGTTTAATTTATGACGTAATGGTAAATACTGATTACGAAGTAAAAATCCTGATGACATTAACATCTCCAAACTGTCCGGTTGCGGAAAGCTTACCAAGAGAAGTTGAAGAAAAAGTAAAAACAATTGAAAACATTAAAGATGTTGATGTTGAAATTACTTTTGATCCGCCTTGGAGTAAAGATTTAATGAGCGAAGAAGCAAAATTAGAATTAGGAATGCTTTAAAAAATATTCCAAGTTTCAGGTTTCAAGTTTCAGCAACTTGAAACCTGAAACTTGAAACTAAATTTCTTATGGAAGAAATCATAAATAAAGTTGCCAATAGTGCATTAGAAGTTTTTGATCTTGAGGATTATTATCCAAAAGGAATTCGTGTGCAAATTGACATTTCGCAATGGCTTTTGGAAGGTTTTTTATTAAAAGAAAAAGACTTTAGAGAGCACTTAAAAAATCACGATTGGTCGCAGTATCAAGATCAATACGTAGCAGTAAATTGCAGTACAGATGCTATAATTCCAGCTTGGGCTCTAATTTTAGTGGCAGTACAATTAGCTCCATTTGCAAAAAAAATAGTTAATGGAACGATAGAAGATTTGGACGGAAGTTTATACGAAGAAATTTTACCTACAATTGATTACTCGGCATACAAAAACAAACCTGTTATTGTAAAAGGGTGTTCCAGAAAACCTGTTCCAATGCGTGCTTACATTTTGGCTACAACTTATTTGCAACCATTTGCAAGAAGCATTATGTATGGCGAAGCGTGTTCTGCGGTTCCTTTATATAAAGAATCTAAGAAATAACTTTCTTTTCCCTCCTGTAAGTCTAAACTTTTTAACGGTTTTTTAGTATATTTGTTCTTACACATTTAAACTATACACCATGAGAAAGCTAACATTATTATTCTTTATTTTAGCAAACTTAACTTTTGTTCAAGCCCAAAATTCAGAAAAAGAATTAATTCAGAATACTGAAAAAGCTGTAAAGAAAATAAATGATACGATTGAAGGAGAAGGCTGGAAAGCAAAAGGAACCGTTTCTCTTTTATTAAATCAATCAAGTTTTAACAATTGGATTGCCGGAGGTGAAGATAGTTTTTCCGGAACTTTAGGAATCAATTACGATTTCAACTACAAAAAAGACGATCTTACGTGGGACAACAAAGTTCTGGCGTCATACGGACTTTTACAAACTAAAAACGCTGACTATGAAAAAAAGACCGATGACCGTTTGGAATTCAATTCAATCGTCGGAAAAAAAGCTTTTGGTCAATGGTATTACTCTTACTTTCTAAATTTCAGAACTCAGTTTTCAACCGGTTATCTGTATGGCAAGGATGAGAACGGGAAAGAAATCAGAACCGAAAATACAAAATTCATGTCTCCGGGTTATCTTACTACAGGTCCTGGTATTTATTGGACAAAAGATGATAATCTAAAAATAAACTTTGCGCCTTTAACTTCTAAATTTACTTTTGTAGATGGCGCTTATACGTCAGGAATCGATCAGGCAACTGGTTTACCTTATGTAGATGGAGCTTATTTTGGTGTAGACGCAAACAAAACTATGCGTTACGAGTTGGGTTTCTATGCCTCTGTTTATTACAAATTGGCCATTATGACCAATGTAACTGCCGAAAATACTTTGAATTTATATTCTAACTATTTAGAAGATCCCCAAAACGTAGACATCAATTATTCATTGAATATTATAATGAAAGTGAACAAATTTTTATCTGCCAATTTATCCTTTCAGGCAATATATGACGACAATGCTTTTCAGGGCTTCCAAACCAGAGAAGTATTTGGTTTAGGAGTTAATTTCGGATTTTAGTTTATATAAAAGTTTACCGCAAAGAGCGCAAAGTTTTTTTTTAAAATCTTAGTTTTATAAGTAAAAAAAGTTCGCAAAGCTAAATCAATATACAGCTTTGCGAACTTTTCATTTTTTGAAGTTACTTTATATATAAAAATCTTAGCACTCTTTGCGGTAAAATTTTTATTTATTATTCCTCATCTTGTTCTTCTTCTTTTTCGATTGCATCCTTATAATCTGGATACAAAAATTTATTATATGGAAATCTTGTTATGTGAATCTGACGAACAGCTTCATAAACTCTTTCTCTAAATTCCTCAAAATTTTCTTTATTTGTAGCTGAGATAAACAACGCATTATCCTCTCCTAAACGATGCATCCAGGTCGATTTCCATTCATCAAGTGTATAATGCCTTGGCGTTTTCTCGGTCATCAAATCATCCTCATCGATCGTCAGATGTTTGTAAGCATCAATTTTATTAAAAACCATTATAACCGGTTTTTCATGTGCTTTTATATCCTGCAAAGTCTGATTTACAGATTCTATATGATCTTCAAAATCAGGATGCGAAATATCTACAATATGCAACAATAAATCAGCTTCACGAACCTCATCCAATGTACTTTTGAAAGAATCTACCAATTGTGTTGGTAATTTTCTAATAAAACCTACAGTGTCTGAAAGCAAAAATGGCAAGTTCTTAATAACTACTTTTCGAACCGTTGTATCAAGAGTTGCAAACAACTTATTTTCAACAAAGACATCACTTTTTCCAACCGCATTCATCAAAGTCGATTTCCCCACATTGGTATATCCAACAAGAGCCACACGAACCATTGCTCCGCGATTGCTGCGTTGAACACCCATTTGTTTATCGATCGTTTTGATTTTATCTTTCAACAGCGAGATTCTGTCACGCACAATACGTCGATCGGTTTCGATCTCTGTTTCTCCAGGACCACGCATACCAATACCTCCTTTTTGACGTTCAAGATGCGTCCATAAACCAGAAAGTCTCGGTAATAAATAGATACATTGTGCCAGCTCAACCTGAGTTCTTGCATAAGAAGTTTCGGCCCTTTGAGCAAAAATATCCAGAATCAAATTGGTTCTGTCTAAAATTTTACAATCAATAATTCTAGAAATATTTTTTTGCTGAGATGGCGATAATTCATCATCAAAAATTAAAGTCGATATGTCGTTTTCTTTTACAAAAAGATTGATTTCTTCTATTTTTCCCGTTCCCATAAAAGTTTTCGGGTTTGGACGTTCCATTTTTTGAGAAAAGCGCTTTATAACTTCACCACCAGCGGTAAATGTCAAAAACTCCAATTCATCCAGATATTCGTTAAGTTTTTCCTCACTTTGATTTTGAGTCACAATACCAACAATGGCAGTTCTTTCAAAATTTATAACTTCTTTTTCTAACATAGCTTTGAATAAGGTGCAAATTTAATGATTTGTAAGGTACTAACACTTATAGAATTTCTTTTTTAAGTTCTTATTGGCAATTTATCGTATTGCCTAAAAACAAAACCATCTAAAAATTAAGAATATTAAGAACTTAATCTCAATAAAATCTAATTTTTAGATGGTTTTAAATAAGTTTAAAAACAAAAAATTATTCGTAGATAAATGTTTTTTCAGTTTTCACGATTCCGTTTTCTTCAATTTGAGAACATGAGATCGGGAAGTTTAATTTGTTGTATTTGTATTTTCTGCTTACAGCAACTAAAGCTGTAGAGGATGGACTAAAGTTTACTTCGTTATTATAAGAGATCGCTTCGAAGCTAAATTCCTCTTCATGATACGAAATCATCGGTACAATTACTTTATAGTTATCTCCAAAAAGACTTTGAACGATTAGCTGATCGACAGATTTTTTATCGTCAAAAGTATAGGTTTTAGAAATTTTATCTCCAACCAAACCTTTATGTTTCACAACATTATCATTTGTGTAAACATATTCTATTTTTCCAATAATAGCTTTATTTCTGTCGCGTGAAGTACGTCTTACAATAATACCGTTTTCAACAATATATTCGATATCATCCACTAAATTCTGATGGTTTGTACTTTTTTTAGTGGTTACTTTTATTCTTGCTCCTTCATAAGCAAACGTCACAACTTTAGTAATATAATCAGGTCCTTCCTGATATTTTTTGACAAATTTTGTAATGTTATTATCAGCATCATAAGTGTAATTTACAACTTCTTTCCAGTCACTTCCAACTTTGTCTTTTACAGTCATATCCAATAATCCATTAGGATTGTAAAAGAAATGCTGAATAACATCTGAAGTAGTAATCGTCTGGATTTTTCCGTCTTTAAATACAACCGTTTTATTTACAATCTCACCATCTGTAGAATTCTGGTAATTTGTTTTTACGATATTAATTTGTTTTAGTCTAACCGGAGCATTTTGATCCTGACTATGCAACAAGCAAGGCAAAACCATCATCATGATGGCGATAAAGTAGGTTTTCATGTAGTATTTGTATTAGTTTGGGATGACCAAAATACAAAATTCTATCAAATTTTAACAGTTTAAATCTCAAAAACAGCACACTATTAAATTATCCACTAAAAATCAATGCTTTAAATATAATTTTAAAGAAAACACAACCTACTTTTCACCAAAGATCTTAACATCATCAACCATAAAAGCACCATTGAGCGTTTTATCTTTACCAGATCCGATGTATTTAAATGCGATATGAATATTTCCTGAATAGGAGGACAAATCTATTCCTCCGGAGCTTATAAACTGTCTGGTAGGTGTTGACAATGAAGGGAAGTTTGCTTCTAATTTTGTCCAATTGGCTTTAGTAATATTCGATCCGTCAAAATTTGTTGCTATATAAACCTCCAAAGCATTCAATGCAGAATCAACTTTTAAATCATGTTGTGCACTTCTAAAAGACAATACTGCATTTTTATAATTACTCATATTGATTTTTGGAGTTACTAACCATGCAATATTCTCGGCAGCCGTTGTACTTGTCGTATTAAACTCTGCGTAGCCGTTTCCGGCGTACAACATACTTTTCCATAATTTTGAAGCTTTTTGCACAATATTACTCCAACCTGGCAAAGTAAAATTCACATTGTTTTTGACCGATTGAAAGTCTTCTGAAAAGAAAGGAATATTTCTTTTTCCGTTCATTACTACATCTTTTTCTGACCTAATCATCAATTGATAATCTGAACCGAATTTTGTCAAAACTCCTCTGATAGTTCCACTTCCTTCAGGTACAAGATGCTCTGCAAAACTGGAGTAACCACTGGTTCTAAAAATAATCTGATTGCCTGTATTATCTCTTAGATTCCAATTGGTAGAACCCCCTATATTATTTGATTCTTCAAAATAATGGCGACCAATTGCAGCTTCTGTAAACTGCACATTTGTTAATTCTATTAATGTGTTGAGTTTATCATCATTTAATGCTTCTTCAATCGAAACAATCTGAACTAATTGGCTTTCATCCAAAACTGTACAGGAAGCATTTAATACATTTTTATAATCATTTTGCGAAACTCTCCCAATTGTTGGATCACCTGAATTACTTACATACAAACTGCCAATTCGTAAACCTCCAAAATATAAATCTGTAAATTGATTTTTAAGTTTTATATAAACTTTATTGCCAATACGAAAATCTATATAGGAATTTGAAACATCAACTGGAGCACTAAATCCTATAGCTGGTATTTCTTTAGTTCCCAGAGTTTGAAAAGAAATTGCCTTAAAAAAATTTCCTTCCTGATCACTTGATACTACATAAGCTTCAATTACATCATTATAACTATATGTTTTAGGAACTGAACCTGAAAGATCTTTAACTTTTTGAACCGTTTGATTTACTGTTAAATCAGGTTGTGTACAAGACAATTTAGGAATTTCAACTTCATTATTACAACTATAGAACAAGATAAAAAATGACGCAAAAAGTGACTTCAAAAATATATTTTTCATTACAAATGTGTGTTTTTAAATTTTATAAACTGATGGTTAAATTCAAGAAATAAGTTCGTCCATATCCGTAAAAATATTTGGGACCAAATGAAGGTGTTTCACTAGCGATATCTTGATTAAGTGCTCTAAAATTAGCATTTCGGGCTTGCTCAAAACCGCCTGTTTTATACGTTAAATCCAGAACATTATTTATACTGGCAAACAGCCCAATGTATTTTCTGGAAATTCTCCATGATTTACCTCCTGAAACATTTAATAAAGAAATTGGATCAAATTTTTCTTGTTTTAACAAAGCTGCTGCCCGCTCTTCTGTAGCTTCAGGAAATACAAGACCACTTATCGAATTCTTATAAAAACGGGCTGTTCTGGCTATAGATGAAACATCAATATAACTTTCGGTCATGTAATTAATATTCGCAGCCAACCACCAATATTTTGGATCTCTATATTCCAATCCAAACGAGTAGGCTTGTTGCGGCATTCCGGGTTGCTTATAATTTTTAAGGTAGGATTCTCCAAAATCAAACGTCAATTGTGTATCACCTTTTGCAGCATTTGCATCGTTTGTAACTGAAACATTTGGATTACTATCGTAAGTATATTTGCCATAAGCAGCTGATAAAGTTGTTTTTAGCGTTAATGAAATCTGATATTGAAAACTCAATTCCAGCCCCATGTTTTTCTTATCTAAATGAGTTAAAGTCTGACTCACAAATGCATCTGTACTATTGTAACTTGCTCCTCTGTCGAAAATTCCTTCTGCATAAAAAAAGGAAGTTTTGCTGGTGTTTTTTATCAGTGTATAATAACCTGTAAGACGCATTTTGAGCCTTGGCGAATGAAAAACATAATTCCCTTCGGCACTGCTGATATTCTCATTTTCGATTCCGTCAACAATTGAATTATTCAAACGCGAATTTGAAAATGTATTTCGAAGTGATGGTGCTCTTGTCATGTGCATTCCATTAAAAAATAACCACTGCTTTCCAGAAATTTTATAAGTGAATCCACCCTTGAAGCCAAAATTTTCGAAATTTACTTTTTGGCTTTTACCGAGGGAAGATGTCGGATAAATTCCGTTTTGATACAATCCTTCTCTTTGATAATTTGAAACTGAATACGATTGTCCTAAATAGAAATCAACTTTTTTATAAATGAATTTGAATTGAGTAAAAGCATCAATTGTTGTGGCTATAAAATTATAATTATAGCCATAAACATCTCCTTCTTTAACGCGACGATTTGGGTTTTGTAAATCTGACTGCGCTTCGTTTCCGGTATAAAAAGCATCGATATCTTCAAAATATTGACCTCCAAGCAAATCTAAAAGATATTGAAACTGATGCGATTTCAAACTCCTAAATGTTATTCCGCCATCAAATGCACTATTTTCTGAAAGCTGTATATTTAAGTTTGAATTTGCTGCAAATGTCTTATCATCTGCTCTATCTTCATACAAAACATAATGACTTTGTGAAGCTTCATAACCTGTAAGGATTCCGTTAGAATTTATAATTGGCTTTTGATTTGCCTGATACATCGCTTCCCAATCTATTTGAGGCTTTTCAAGAAATAACATTTTACTTCTTTCGGCATTTTCATAATCCGGCGTAAATTCCCCCGAAAACTCTCCATTATCTTTTGCGTAAAGCGAGCTATAATAACTCGGCAATTTTCGATAATAAACAGGATCCGGGCTATTAGCTCTTTGGTAATCTATGGTACTGTTTCCTACCTTTCCAAACTGATACATTATGCTCGAATTAAGATTTGTTTTTTCATTAATCTTAAAATAATGATTGAGCATCAGTAATGGCTCTTCTACTTTTTTGATTCTCGCATTTCGTTTTTCATCGTTCTGAAAACCCCAATACGAATTGTATTTTTCGTTTGTTAACTCTGTTACTTCCTTTGTGTTTGCCGAATTTTTTGCACGTGAACTTGGTGTATAAAATCCTGTAAAATTCAACGATTGCCTTTTGTTTAGTTTCTTTTCTATACTTATAAAAAAAGATTCAGCATCAAAATTTGTTCCTTCAAAGTAACCTTCTCCTGACCAACGTTTTCCTGCCGAAATCGCAAATGCCCAACCAGAAGTATTCATTCCTGAAACGTAGGTGCCAATTGCTCTTAAACTATAAGCTGTATTACTTCCTGAGAATGTAAGTTGCATCCCTTTTCTGTACATTGAAGCGCGCGTAGATATTTGCTGCGTCCCTAAAACACCTCCAAATGTGTAGTTTGAAGCCGCTGCTCCAACTGAAAATTCCTGATTTCTGAGTACATTATTTAATCCTCCCCAATTACTCCATTGTGGTCTTCCGTCATAGATTTTGTTCATGACCATTCCGTTAAGCATCATGGTTCCGTTTTCACTATCTAAGCCACGAACTCTAAATCGGGCTTGTCCCCAATTGAATGCCGAAGCTTGCATAAAAGCATCTTTTGCCGATTGTAATAAACCGGAAGTCATATCTGATGAACTGCTATCGTCTGACAAATCACTCTCCAACAGAGAGATTAAAGCTCCGGGAGTTTCATCTGAAAAACGATCTTCCAATTGAAGTATTCCCAAATCTACCTGCTGTTCAAAATTTGATTGTATTTTTAAAAACAAATCTTTATACCCCTGACTGCGCAACAAGAGTAATTGTTCTCCTCTTATTGAGGAATGTAATTCAAACTTTCCGTTTTTGGTCGTGAGTTGTGTTATTGTAGAATTTTGAATACTTACAACAACATTTTCTAAAGGATTTTGCGTTTTTGCATCCATTACTATCCCTGAAAAAATAGTTTCTTGTTGTGCAAAAGCAACTTTAAAAGACAATAAAAGAATAAGCAATATATGTGTTTTGCTCATGAAAATTCCAATTTATTTTGATAAATAGTTTTTAGAATAAAATTGCTTTGGTTCTCAAAACATTTTAATTCTTATATCAAAAGATAAAATTGGCCTCTGGAAAAGAGTTGTATAAAATTCAAATCAATAAGGTAACGGCTGATTTGAATTCAAATATAGTCAAAAAACAATAATAAAGTAATTTCTTACTAATTAAATTTTAGAAGCTGCTGAATTAGTATCTTCCAAAGTCGTGAAGCCATAAAATTTGTTTGCCACGAATTCCACAAATTTTCACTAATCAAATTGAGAAGCTTAATAACCAATTCGTGTAAATTTGTGGAATTCGTGGCAAAGTCAATGTAAGACAAAAAAAACTTTGCTCCTTTTTGTCTCTTCGAGATTAAAAACTACGTTGTTCTAATTTTAGAAACCATAAAAGCAATCAGAACACCAAAGATTCCGATAAATGCAAAAGAAAATTGAAGCCCGAAAGTTTCAGCAATATGTCCAATAACCGGAGGTCCCATCAAGAAACCAAGAAAACTTACGCTTGAAACTATAGTCAAAGCTTCGCCTGGAGGAACAGTTGGATTTTTTCCTGCCATGCTGTAAACAGTCGGTACAATTGTTGCAACTCCCAAACCAACCGCCATAAAAGCAATGGTACAAGGAATAATATAAGGAAGAAAAACAGCCGTAAAAAGTCCGGCAGAAATCATGATTCCGCTAATTTGCATCACGCGTTCACGACCAAATTTATTGATTAATCCGTCGCCTAAAAATCTTCCGCTAGCCATCATAATCATAAATGAAGTGTATCCCAAAATCACTAAAGGCCCAGGCGCTTTTACAATATCCTTAAAGTAAACTCCGCTCCAATCAAACATCACTCCTTCACTTGCCATGCTGCAAAAACCAATTACGCCAAGCCAGATTAAAGTACTATCAGGTTTTATAAAAAGCTTTTTCTTTTCAGAAGTTTTATGTTTAATTTTTTCTTTGGCTTTGACCAAAAAATTAAAATTGAACGCAATCATAATTAAAACAATTCCACCAACAATTAAAAAATGATGAAACGGTGTAAGGTTTAAAGCTAACATTCCTAAACCAACTAAAGCACCTGTAAATCCGGCAAAACTCCACATTCCATGAAATGATGACATGATTGTTTTTCTAAAGAGAACCTCGGTATAAACACCTTGCGTATTAACTGCAATATTGGCGAGATTTCCAAATAATCCAAACATAAATAGACCCATCGACAATTGCAAAGCTGTGGTTGCCAAACCTAAATTTGCCAAACACAAAACATACATTATTAAAGAGAAAATTAAAATGCGATGACTCCCAAATTTAGTTACCATTTTTCCGGAAAAAGGCATGATAATCAATTGTCCCATCGGTAATGCAAAAAGTATAGAACCCAAATCTCCTTCGGTTAAATGTAAAGCCGTTTTGATGTCGGGAATTCTACTTGCCCAAGTTGCAAAACTTAAACCCATTCCGAAATAAAACATTCCGACAGCAAAACGGATTCGGTTTAAATAAGACGCTTTTGCTTCTCTATAAACTTTCTTAATTTTTCCTTTGGTCTGAAATAATGATAATGGATTGAAATTTATCAAAGTAATGCATTTTGGATTTAACACTATAAAAGTACTAAAAAGCAATTTTATAGACTATAAAACTCTACTAGTTCTACAATTTATAACGTTGTATGTTTATAAATTGTTCTTTTTTTTAAGGTGCAAAGGTTCTGAGGTGCAAAGGGACAAAGGTTTTTTTTATTTTTTGTTTCTGTTTGGCGCACGGATTTGGCAGATTAAACGGATTAACGCAGATTTTTCGTTTGAAATGGGAGTATCTAATCCTATTTTTTGCATAAAAAAAAGACGCACTGCTGTGCGTCTCTACGTTTAAAATTGAAATATTTTTTGCCACTCCCGATAGCTATCGGGATTCATAAATTAAAAGGAATTAAACAATGCTAATTTTAATTCGCAAAGAATAAAAAAATCTGCGTTAATCCGTTTAATCCACCAAATCCGTGGGCAATTACATTACAGATTAATTACTTTTTGTTGTGCATTACTTGCAATTGCAGCTTCGATAATTTGCATCACTTTTACACCGTCTTGCGCTGTAACGGGTTCTGTTTTATTGTTTGCAACAGCATCGTAAACACCGTCAAAAAACGAAAAATAATTTCCTTGAAGTGTTGGCACTTTTTCACGAACTGGTTTTCCGTCTATTTCTGTATTTAAAAGTCCTTGCAAAGTTTCAGATTCTGTTCCCCAAGATTCCAGATTTGGTTTTTTACCAAGTTTCAATTCATCTTCCTGAACATCGCCACGAGGTTTTAAGAATGATCCTTTTTTTCCGTGAATAGTATATGCGGGATTTGCTTCTCTAACAAAGAAACTGGCTTTTAGCCTTACTCTGAAATTGTCGTAAATCAATAATAAATCGATCCAATCATCTACTAAAGAATTTTCTCTGGTATAGCGAATATCTCCAAAAACCGACTTTGGTGAACCAAACAAACATATTGCCTGATCTATTAAATGCGGACCCAAATCTTTCAGGATTCCGGCTCCGTCATTTACGGTTTCTTTATGTGCTTTTGCACTCAATAAAGGATTGTATCTGTCAAAGTGAAATTCGGCTTCGACCAAATCTCCTAAGATTCTCTCTTTAATTATTTTTTGTACGGTTTTAAAATCGCTGTCCCATCTTCTGTTTTGAAATACGGCTAACTTTAATCCGTTTTCCTTTGCGATTGCAGCTAATTCTTCGGCTTCAGCCACGGTTGTAGTAAATGCTTTTTCGACAACGGCATGTTTTCCTGCCAAAAGTACTTTTTTTGCATACTCGTAATGGGTGCCAACAGGCGTGTTTACGATTACCAAATCAACATCGTCTGCTAATAATTCGTCAATTGAAGAATAACTTTTTACCGTGGGATAATCTGCCTGAATTAGTTTTTTGCTTCTTTCCCAAGAACCTAATAATTCAAATCCCGGGTGAATATTTAAAAATGGTGCGTGAAAAACCTTTCCCGACATTCCGTATGATAATAGTGCTGTTTTTATTTTTTGCATTTCGTATGTTTTACAATTAAGTTCAACATTTTATTTTATTTTCCAACCATTAAGAGATTAAGAAAAATAAAGCTTAATTGCTTAATAAAATGTCTGGTTTGTTTTTTTCTCAACCATTAAAACTAAGTTCAAAGCTTAATGAAACTTAATCTCTTAATGGTTCAAATAAAAAACTTATGTTTTATTATTTATCTTGTTTTAGCTCGTTCGTATTGTTTTGGCCATTGTACCTCTTCGTTCAATTCTTTGGCGAAATCTAATGGCAAATTAGGATTTCTTAATGATTCTCTGGCAAACAAAATCAAATCGGCTTGACCGCTATTTAAAATAGTTTCGGCTTGATGCGCTTCTGTGATTAAACCAACAGCTCCGGTTAAAATTTGCCCTTCTTTTTTAATTTTTTCGGCAAAGGGAACCTGATAATTTGGCTCTAGCGGAATTTGCTGATGCGAAACCAGTCCGCCTGACGAAACATCGATTAAATCAACTCCTTTATCTTTCAAGATTATGGAAAGTTTTACCGATTCTTCAGGATTCCATCCGCCTTCTGCCCAATCTGTAGCTGAAATTCGGACAAATAAAGGCAAATCTGAAGGCCATTCGGTTTGAACTGCTTCGAGAATTTCTAAGGTAAAACGTATTCTGTTTTCGAAACTTCCACCATATTCATCTGTTCTGACATTCGTTAAAGGCGATAAAAACTGGTGCAATAAATATCCGTGCGCTCCATGAATTTCCAATACTTTATAACCTGCTTCAACTGTTCTTTTTGTTGCTGTTTTAAAATCTGAAATCACTTTTTGGATTCCATTTTTGTCTAAAGCTTCGGGAAGAAAAGGTTCGTCATCGTGATACGCGATTGCACTTGCCGAAACCGTCTGCCATCCGCCTTGAGCGAAATCTAACTTTTTATTGCCTTCCCACGGAATTGAAACGCTTGCTTTTCGTCCCGCATGCGCTAATTGAATTCCGGGAACAGTATTTTGAGAAACGATAAATTCGTTGATTGTTTTTAATTTCTCAATATGCTCGTCTTTCCAAATTCCAAGATCTGAAGGTGAAATTCTGGCTTCGGGAGAAACTGCCGTTGCTTCCTGAATGATCAAACCTACTCCACCGCTGGCGCGGCTTCCTAAGTGAACCAAATGCCAATCGTTTGCAAATCCGTCAATTGCAGAGTATTGACACATTGGCGAAATAACGATTCTGTTTTTTAATGTAATATCTTTTATCTTAAGTGGAGAAAATAATAATGAAGCCATATTTGTAACTTTTAATAGTTTTGAACTACCTATAAGGTATGATAGTCTTTAAAAAAGTAAAGTTAAAGCTTCTTCGGAAAAGTAGAATTCTAAATCTTTATTAATTAACAAACATTTAAAGCAAGTTCTGTTTGCTCCACAAATTATAGTATTCTTTTTTTTGTTCCAGTAAATTAAGATGATTTCCAGATTCAACAATAGCTCCATTTTTCATTACTAATATTGTATCAGCATTAGCGATCGTACTCAATCTGTGTGCAATTACAATTATAGTTTTTCTTTGCAACTTGAAATTATCAATAACTTCTTTTACCATTTTCTCTGAGTTTGTATCAAGTGATGATGTTGCTTCATCCATTAATAAAATTTCAGGATTTTTGTATAATGCTCTGGCAATTGCAATTCGCTGTTTTTGTCCTCCTGATAACATTGCTCCATTTTCGCCAATTTGTGTTTCGAAACCATTAGGTAATTTTTCTACAAATTCGGTAATTCCTAATTGTTTTGACAAAGCTAAAACTCTTTGAATATCAGGGAATGAAGCTCCTAAAGCTATGTTTTCTATAATATTTCCTGAAAACAAATTAAGCTGTTGTGGAATAACTCCTATCAATTGTCTTAAACTTTTATAATGTATAAATTGAGTATCATAATCTCCAATACAAATTTTCCCTTCTTTAATTGGATATAAGTTTTGAAGTAATGCAATTAAAGTTGTTTTCCCGCTGCCACTTTCGCCAACGATGGCCGTTGTTTCATTTTTCTTAAATATAGCGTTGAAATTTTTAAAAACCTCAATTCTGGAACCATATCTAAAAGAAACATTCTCAAATCTAATATCCCCAATATTGTCTTTTTGCAATTCAACTTTATTTTCTGTTTCTTCTCGTTCCAAATCCATTATTTCAAAAAGTCTATCGGCAGCAATTAATGCGTTTTGCGCTGTTTTGTTCATACCAATTAAAGAAGCCACAGGCGAAGTAAAATAACCAATTAAAGCATAAAATGAAAATAATTCTCCAGGTGTAATCGCTCTGTCAATTACATAACCTGATCCAATCCACATTAAGATTACAGTAAAGGCTGAGGCTAGAAATTGTGTAGAAGTACTTGCAAAAACACCATTTAAACCCGATTTAAAAGTGGTAAATAATAGCTTAACAAATTTGTTCTCCGTCTTTATATTTGAAAATTCTTCGATTCCAAATTCTTTTACAGTTCGTATATGAGTGATACTTTCAACTAATTGGGTTTGCAGCTCGGCAGCATTTTCCATAATGTTTCGCTCTACTTTTTTATTGAATTTATTCAGGATAAAATAAATCACAGCATAAAACGGAATCACCAATAAAATTACTAAAGCTAATTTCCAATAATAAGTAAACATTAAGGAGAATGAAAAAATTACAATAAAAACATTTACGATCATTTCTATCGCTACTTCGTTTATAAACGAACGAATTTTTACAGCATCATTTATTCTCGATGTAATTTCTCCTATTTGCATCGTATCAAAAAAACGTTGTGGTAAATGAAGTAAGTGTTTATAATAACCCAGGATTAATTTCGCATCTATTAATTGTCCTGTTTTCATTACAAAAATGCTTTTCTTCGAGCCAATATAAGCTTGAAGCAATATGATTACAATCATAGAAATGCTTAATAAATTCAAGAGATTTCTATTGCCATCTACCAAAACATAATCTGTTATTTTCTGAATATAAATAGACATTGCTAATCCCAGTACGGTAAATACTATCGCACCAACCAAAGCCTGAATTAAAATAATTTTATGTGGCTGAATTAAATTCCAAAAACGTTTTATGGGAGAAGTTATCTCATTGGAGCTCTTAAAAGAATCATTTGGCGCAAAAAGAATTAATACTCCTGACCATATTTTTTGAAAGTCCTCAAAAGTATAAACCTCCATTTTACCAAAACCAGGATCCATAACAGTAATTTGGGCTTTTTCTACTTTATAAATTACAACATAATGATGAAATTGCTCTTTTGTAATAAGATGTGCAATAGCCGGAAGCGGGATTTTATCTATAGAACTCAAGCCTCCTTTCACGCCTTTGGCGGTGAATCCCATTTTTTCGGCAGCTTCAATAATTCCTAAAACATTTGTACCTCGCTTATCTGTATTTGCATATTGACGAATTCGTGCTATAGGAAGATTAACTTTGAAATGGTTTCCAATAGATGCCAAACAAGCAGCACCACAATCTTTAATATCATGTTGCTTTATTTTTATTGAAGCCATTTTTGTTGGTTTTATTAATTGATAACTGTTTTGGGTTTAACCAATCGTCTATTTTGTCAAATAATAAATCAAATAAACTTCTGCGGGTTATTATATATCTCGCAGTCAATGTCATCCCTTTAGACACATTGGTTTTATGACCCGATTTTAATTGCAAGGTTGTTGAATCTAAAACACAACGAACTTTAAAAAAAGCTTGTTCTCCCTGAATGGTTATATTTCGATCAATATCAATTACTTTACCTTCAAGCAAACCCCATTGATTGTAGTTAAATGCATCTAATTGAAATTTTACTTTCTGATTCTTTTTTATAAGCCCAATATCGTTGGGAGAAACTGTACTTTCTACAATAAGACGATCTGAAGCCGAAATTGTAGCAATAGTTTGCGAAGCATTTATATATCACCCTACCTGAATACCTGAAAAACTTTCGATTGTTCCCGAAATAGGTGCTAAAACAACATAATTAGTAGATTCAACATTTATTTTGGCAACAGCTCCTTTTAGATTTTTTAATCGTTCTTCTAAGTCTCTTTTCTGATTTTCCCAAGTAGATTTTTGTTGGCTGATATAAGTTTCTAATGCTTGTTTGGCTAAACGAAATTCATATTCATGCTTTTCAAATTCTGATTTTGCGATAATATCTTTATCATATAGTATTTTATTTCGGTCATGGTTGATTTGAGCTTGCGAAACTTTACTCTTCAATTCATTTTTGCCTGATTGAAATTTAGATAAATCTTCGCGCGCTGTTGATGTTGATAGATGAGTCGTTTTATTTTGTAATAAATTTGAAATATCATCTAAAAGAGCAACTACTGAACTCGACAAAGTATCTTGCGTTCTTTTATCTGTTTCTAAATTTTCTTTTGAGATTTTTATAAGGGTGTCTCCTTTTTGTACAATGCTATTATTCTTTAGAGATAACCTTGTTGCACGACCGCTTACAATTGTCGAAATAGGTACATTATCAGTCACAGTACGAATAATGCCACGGCTTTGACTGCTAATATCTACTTTAATAACTGGTAACAAAATCAGAAATATTATAATTGAAAGAACAATAATAAAGTAAATCGAAAAGCTTTTTGTTTTGTTTTTCGAGATTAAGTTTTCGAGCGTGTTTGTTGGATCTGAACTGAAGTTCATAGGGCTTAACTTGGATTATATTTTTATAATAAATTCATGGATAGTAAGCTCCTGCATTAAAATCATCAATTATTTTTTTTGCTTTATCATAATCATTTTCTCTAACTTTTAACTTTACTGAGTTTACATCACCATTCAAAACGCCCCATGGATTAAATACAGACATTAAAAAAGCGTCTTCAAAAACCTGAATTGAATAACTTTCTAATAACGTTTTTAAAATTACTGTTTCATATTTACTGCCATTATAAACTGCTTTTCTCTTTTGTTGTTCTATCATTATTCTACTATATTGAAAACAAATAATCAAATACAATTATCCTCCAAATTCTTTTTTCCAAGCTTTTAAAATACCGGATAAGTCCCAAATCTTTTTTTGGTATTTCGTTGCCAAAAATTTCAAAACGAAAACATCAAATAACAAAAACAAAACTATTATGTATAAGCTCATAATTATGGATATATAAAAATAGCTACAAATTTATTTTACTAAACCTGTAGCTATTTAACTAATTAGTACTATGTATATATTAATGAATCTCCGAAATCATACATTCTCATAATGTTAACTCTCCCGGCCCCAACCCACCATGGGCCAAAGAATCCGCCATCAACTTCTTGTACTTCCTGAGCATTAAGCTCTACTAAATTCAAATCTTCTAAATTCACTACTGCTAATTCCATAATTTTTAAATTTAAATGGTTAATTAATAAATCCAACAAATCATTTTCTCGAGAACCTTTTTTGTTATAGCAAACTTACCAGACTTCCGTCCAATAAAATTGGACGGAAGTATAATAATTGTTTTAAGCAACTTTTATTGTTGAAAAAAGTTCTTTTTCAATTTCTATAAAATCACTTTTGTCAAATTCTTTTATCCGCTTATTTTTTAGCAGAAAAATTTTATCACAATCTTTATAAAGAATTTCTAAAATATGAGAAGAAATAAAAACAATACTCTTTTCTGATAATTTTCGGATATAATTCATTAATAAATAATTAGATTCTAAATCCAGTCCATTGAAAGGCTCATCGAAAATATAAATTGAATATGTTTTCTGTAAAACAGCATTCATGTAAGCTTTCTTTTTCATCCCTGTAGAAAACTCCTTGATCAATTTATCCTGTGGCACATCAAACATTAGAAAATCATTATTCTCAATATTTAGCAATTCCTGATAGAAAGTGGCAAATTCTTTTGCAGTTAATTCATCATAAATTAAAGGCTCAGTAGGACACCAAGCAATTTTGCCATGAAGAGAAAGCTCTTTCGCATGATTAATAGAACCTGCAAAAGAAGTTAAACCTATTATACATCTAAATAATGTAGTTTTTCCTTCTCCATTTTTCCCAACAACTCCATAAATTCCATTTTTAGATATAGAAATCGAAATATTTTCTAAAACTATTTTGTCTTTATAGGACTTATTTTTTATGTCAATTTGAAGCATACTGAATAGCTTTAATGGTTTTAACTGATTTTAAATACAAAAACGGAATAGCTATAACTGGTATTCCGAGCGGAAGCATGCTTAAAAAAACAGCAAGCATAAGTTGATGTTGAAATTGATTCTTAAAGAATGAATATTTGAATATGATATTAACTAATGGAATTGCAAAAATTAAGGGGACAAAACAAAATAATTCCCATTTCTGAAAAATAAGAAGACTAACAATTAATGGAGTAGTTACCATTAACGAATTCACAATTACTGTCTTGAATTGATTAGTAAGGTAATATTTCTCATAATAAGAACTAATCTTTATACTCTCTAAAGATTCTCTTTGAAAAGAGGGTAATGCACCAAATAATGAAGCTATAAAAAATGAAGCTATAATAAGGTTTTCATTATTGTATAAATCTCCTAAAATTACAAGAAAGACAGTTATTGGAAGAAATAAAATTAACTTGTTCCTCCTCCAGCAAATGTGCCAAAATGGGTCAAATAATTTAAACGGATATTTAATTATCTTATCATGAAACTCAGGAACAATAACTATATAAGAAGCTGTTAAAACAAGATATATTACAGCCAATAGATATTCTTTGTTTATAGCAAGCAAAAGCAAATAGAGTAAACTATAAATAAAATATTCTCCAAATAATATTAATTTCCATTTCTTATTTAGTTTCAACAACTCAATATCTTTTCGATTAAGATGGTAGAAAAAAATATCTAAAGAAAATAAAAGGGAATAATTTCGTAAAACTTGGAACTTTTCATTTAAGCAGAAAAGATATAATAGGCAACCACAAAGAAAAAGCATGACAGCCAATTTATCCTTAGCAGGCAAAAATTTTCTAAGACGAATTAGTAGTAAAGTTTGGATTACTTGTATCATATTTTATTAATAAAAAATAAGGAACGAATCACTAAATAGTAGATTCGCTCCTTAAAATTTTCAACAATTAATAAGCTTGATGTGTTCCCCACAATAAGAAAACTGCAATTACTAATGGGATAATCCCACCCTCAATTTCCTGCGCTTCTTGAGCATTAAGCTCTACTAAATTCAAATCTTCTAAATTCACTACTGCTAATTCCATAGTTTCAATTTTAAAATGTTAATTAATAATATTAACAAAATCATTTTCTCGAGAATTTTTTTGTTATAGCAAACTTATCAGAGTTCCGTCTAATAAAATTGGACGGAAGTTAGAACCTCCAAAAATTTCTCTTGATTCATCATCTACAATAATTTTCAAAGAATAATTTAATATTAATTCAAAAGAAGATGCATAATAAAAACTCTCTCGCTTTTTGCAATATTTTAAAGGCGCATCCAGATCTTTCATTATATCTAATTCGTTATACAACTGGCTTCGACTTAAGAGCAGCTTTTTTGCAAAAACACTTGGTGTACCTGTTTTTTCAGAACTTATCAACTTATGTATTCTTTTAATTCTTTCGATTTGTTTAATAAAATTCATGGCTTATAAAGTAAAGATTAATAAAATACTTGTATTTGTAAAAAATTAAAACGATTCTAGTTAAGATTCTAAGAATAGTTATGTTTTTAATTATATATGAAATTAAACGGGATGCGAGTGAAAAACATCCTTGATAAGTTTTAAATGTATTAGAATAAGACATTTTTGTAACATTGAGAACAAATTGATTACTAACTATAGAGCAACAAATACGAAGTTTGTTTTAATTGATAAAAAGTAAGAACGATTATTAACAAACATTTAAAACCTTATATAGTATATTGCGCTATCAAATTAAAAATAGAAACGTTACTTTTGTGCGTTAAATACGAACTAAAAATACAAAATGGATATAGTTATCAAACTCTCTCAATTTCTATTGAGTTTATCTTTACTTATTATTCTTCACGAATTAGGGCATTTTATCCCTGCAAAATTGTTTAAAACAAGAGTCGAAAAATTTTACTTATTTTTTGATGTTAAATATTCTCTATTAAAAAAGAAAATTGGCGAAACTGAATATGGAATCGGATGGTTACCACTTGGAGGTTATGTAAAAATCTCTGGAATGATCGACGAAAGCATGGACAAAGAGCAAATGGCTTTGCCTCCGCAACCTTGGGAATTTCGTTCTAAACCGGCTTGGCAACGTTTGATCATTATGTTAGGCGGAGTTACTGTGAACTTTATTCTGGCTTTCATTATATATATAGGAATGGCATTTGCTTATGGCGATACTTACATTGCAAATTCTGACTTGAAAGATGGAGTTTTTATCGAAAATCCTACTATGATCAAAGCGGGTTTTAAAACTGGAGATAAACTTATTTCTATAGACGGGAAAAAAGTTGAAAATTACGACAGTAGTTTAAACATGAATATTATCATGGCTAAACAAGTCTTAATTGAAAGAAACGGACAACAAGAAACAATCAGCATTCCTAATGATTTTGTTGACCAGTTATCTAAACAAGAGAAAGGTTTGTTGGTTAGTATTCGTGTTCCTTTTGCAATTGGAAAAGTTGATGATGCATCTCCAAATCAAAATTTGAAGGCTAAAGATTTGATTCTTTCTCTTAACGGAGAAAAAGTAAAATATTTTGACGAAGCAAAAGCTATTCTAAGCAATAATAAAGGAAAAACAATTCCTGCTGTTGTTTTACGTGATTTAAAAGAAACACCTATTACAGTTAAAGTTTCTGCCAAAGGTACTTTAGGTGTAGTCGCTGGTGGATTAGATATGAAATCATTGGAGAAATTAGGTTACTATAAAATTAGCACTAAAAACTACAGCTTCTTTGAATCAATTCCGGTTGGACTGGAAAAAGGTAAGGATCAATTAGTAAGTTATGGAAAACAGCTTAAAATGATTTTTAATCCTGAAACTAAAGCTTACAAACAAGTAGGTGGTTTTGCGGCTATTTTTAACATTTTTCCTAATTCTTGGAGCTGGGAAACGTTTTGGTCAATCACTGCTTTATTGTCAATTATGCTTGGAGTTATGAATTTATTGCCAATTCCGGCTCTTGATGGTGGACATGTTATGTTTTTATTATACGAAATCATTAGTGGCAGAAAACCTAGCGACAAATTCCTTGAAAACGCCCAAATGGTTGGTTTCGTTCTACTTATAGCGCTGCTTTTGTTTGCTAACGGAAACGATATTTATAAGGCAATTGTCAAGTAGTAAAATATTTTAAAAAAAGTGCAAAAATGTTTTTGAGAAACTAAAAAATCCTCTATATTTGCACTCGCTAAAAAGAACAACAACTTCCTCCTTAGCTCAGTTGGTTAGAGCATCTGACTGTTAATCAGAGGGTCCTTGGTTCGAGCCCAAGAGGGGGAGCAACTTTTTTTAGCAAACATATTTACCTTTAAGGTGATTCCTTCTTAGCTCAGTTGGTTAGAGCATCTGACTGTTAATCAGAGGGTCCTTGGTTCGAGCCCAAGAGAGGGAGCTTATTAAATACCACTTACATCTGTAAGTGGTATTTTTTTTTTGCCTTTATATTTCCCCTATATGAATTGTGGGATCAATCTCAAAACCTGGGGAGGAATGTCAAAATAAAATCAGAAATTTGCAATCTAAGATTTTGATATGACCCCTATAGATCTTTTAAAATTTATGCTTCCTGATTTTTTAGTAGAACACTTTGAAGTAGTTTCTACCACTAACACAGAGGAAGTATTACATCTTTATTTTGAGGAAAAAACGGATCAACACGAAAACCTGTGGAGCAGCAAAAATTAAGCATAAATATTGGTTAATCTAAAAAGGAAGAATTCTACATTTTTAACACCTCTGAATTTTGATCTAAATGCTTTTATTTTAGCAT